>Ga0209137_1000683_pt1 | contig 35321 bp, 31 predicted proteins | sample SaaInl5LU_22_DNA_FD_184642 | JGI IMG/M metagenome (GOLD analysis project Ga0209137, IMG submission 184642) | Marine microbial communities from expanding oxygen minimum zones in the Saanich Inlet - ESP_105LU_22_DNA (SPAdes) (version 2) | ecosystem: Environmental > Aquatic > Marine > Intertidal...
GCCCGCCTCAATGAGGTCTTTGCGGGATATGCTAAGCGGTTTGCCGGGTTTCTCTTCATCACCCGTTAAAGCGACAGTAACGCCTATATTGTCGAGTGCGCCGACCTCATGAAGTGCCTTTAAGGCGTAAGCCAATACGACGTTTCCTGACTTCATGTCACTAATCCCTGGTCCCTGGGCGATATTCCCTTCCTGACTGAAAGCCTGAAAGCCATCATCGGCTTCAAAGACGGTATCGAGGTGACCAATGAGTAAAAAGCGCGGCCCCGGCCCCTCTTTGCTTGCAAACAGGTGGCCGGCCCTATCGATCTCCGGGGGCATATCGATCCATCGCGTGTGGAGTCCCAAACCTGCCATGGCGTCGGCCATGATGTCACCCACTGCCCGAACGCCCGCATGGTTCATGGTACCGCTTCCAATATTGACCGTTTGTTTGAGTAGCGCGATGGCATCGGCCTCATGGGCATCAATCCAATCAACCATCGTTTGCTCTTCGGCCGTCAATACGCTTTCTTGCATGGGCATCTGCGCAAACGACACAAGGCTAGTAGGGCACGCTAGGAGCAATGCAGACAGTAATCGGGGTAAATAGTGCATGATCTAAACCTCGGTTTCGTAACGGCAAGCCGCCATCAAATCTCGAACTACAAATGCTGTCAAACTTCTTCAGACTATTGGCATAAAAAAGAGGTGATAGGTAAAGTGCAGCCCAGCAATGATCACAATGTGCATAGGCACTTCAAACTTATCAAAGCGACGCCAATAAGGACCCGATATGAGTAAAACACGTGCGACCGTATCTCCCGTTGATGGCTCTGTTTATGTTGAGCGACCATTGGCAACGGCAGCTGATGTTCAGTACGCATTAGAAAGGGCCGTGACCGCTCAGGCTGAGTGGCGTAACACCTCGATAGCTGAGCGTGCTGAAATCGGGCGCAAAGCCGTTGACGTGTTCCTCGCTAACCAAGAAGCTATTGCCGAAGAAATCAGCTGGCAGATGGGCCGACCCATACGTTATGCCGCGGGAGAAGTTGCGGGTTTGGCTGAGCGCGCACACCATATGATTGCTATCGCCGATAGCGCATTGGCCACAATCGAACTGCCGCAGAAAGACGGTTTTGTTCGCTACATCAAACGCGAGCCTTTAGGTGTGGCGCTCGTCATCGCGCCGTGGAACTACCCTTATCTGACGGCGATCAATGCAGTGATGCCGGCCATTATGGCGGGGAATGCCGTGCTGTTGAAACACTCCGCTCAGGTGCCACTGTGTTGTGAGCGCTTCCAGGAGGCATTTGATGCCGCGGGGCTGCCCGATGGCGTTTTTCAGTACCTACATCTCGATCACGAGGACACCGAAGCGCTCATTGCTAGCCCACATATAGATTATGTTGCGTTTACAGGCTCTGTTCCAGCGGGCGCCATGGTAGAGCGAGCCGCCGCCGGTCGTTTTATCGGCGTGGGTCTTGAGTTAGGTGGAAAAGATCCCGCCTATGTCAGACACGATGCCGACCTTGATCAGGCAGTAGAAACAACGATCGATGGCGCTTTTTTTAATTCTGGCCAATCGTGCTGTGGTATCGAGCGCATCTATGTCCATGCCAATCTTTACGATGCATTTGTGGAGAAAGCGGTTGCGCTGGTTAAGCAATATACGCTCGGTCGTTCCGATGATCCTGAAACAACATTGGGTCCGGTAGTAAAAGCATCAGCTGCGGAGTTTGTACGTGCTCAGGTCGCAGATGCCGTCGCCCAAGGGGCTGTCGCGCATATTGATCCCGCGACATTTGCTATGGATCAGGTAGGGACCCCTTATCTTGCGCCCCAAGTGTTGACTAACGTCGATCACAGTATGCGCGTCATGACTGAGGAGTCCTTCGGACCTGTGGTAGGCATTCAACGTGTAGAAAGTGATGATGAAGCTGTCGCGCTGATGAATGACAGCGAGTTTGGCCTCACAGCAGCTATTTTTACGCAGGACCTCGAAGCGGGTATGGCCCTAGGAGAGCGTATTGAAACGGGCACGCTGTTTATAAACCGCTGCGATTACTTGGATCCAGCGCTTGCCTGGACAGGTATCAAGAATTCGGGCCGCGGGTGTACGTTATCGTCACTGGGTTACGAGGCTCTGACACGGCCTAAATCGTTTCATATTAAGACTCAGCTATAGCTGTAAAAGCCCAGTGATAACGCATAGCGAATGTTGATCAGTTAATCTAGCGATGAAGTATTGGTTATTCAAAACAGAACCCGATGAATACAGCATTAATGATCTCGCCAATGCTGGACCGACGGGTGCACCATGGGATGGCATTCGCAACTACCAAGCCCGTAATTTCCTGCGAGATGACGTCGCCGTGGGCGACCGCGTGCTGATCTATCATTCGAGTTGCGCGGCCGTTGGTTTGGTGGGTGTGGCTCAGGTGGTTAAAGCGGCTTACGCTGATCCCGATCAATTCGATGCCAACAGCAATTATTTCGATGCCAAAGCGACGCTGGATAATCCGAGGTGGTATCGGGTTGATATTATTTTTGTCGCCCGCTTCGATGAACTGATATCACTTGCACAGCTAAAAGCGACGCACGGTCTTGAATCGATGGTATTACTGCGCCAAGGGCGTCTTTCCGTCCAGCCTGTGACCGCAAACGAATGGGAGATTATTCATTCCCTTGCCAGTATTCAAACGTAAACCGGCTAGCGCAGTTTGCCGTTCAGATGACTACAAAGCTTGTTGGCGAAAGGTCTGAGGCGCTGTAGTGTAGTACCACTTTTATATTTGTTTATTTTTTGGAGATTTATAGTATGTCCCATGTCGTTGTCACTGATCACGCATCCTTCACGGAAATCCATATGGACGACGGTAAGGCTAACGCTCTGAGCTTCGCGATGATTGAGGCGGTGCATAGTGGGCTTGACCACGCAGCGTCAAGGGGCGGTGTTGTTGCATTGATGGGGCGAGACGGGAAGTTCAGCGCGGGCTTTGATTTAAGCGTCATGCAGCATTTCGATGCAGAATCCATGCGCCTGTTGCGTAGTGGCGCAGATCTAGCCATGCGGCTGTTGGCATTTAACGGCCCAGTTATTCTTGGTGTGACGGGCCACGCCCTCGCTATGGGTGGTCTATTATGCCTTGCTGCGGATCACCGTGTCGGGGTGCGTGGTGGGTTTAAGCTTGGCTTGAATGAAGTGGCCATCGGTATGACGATGCCTTGGTTTGGCGTTGAACTCTGCCGAGCACGACTTAACCGCTCTCACATGGATCAAGCGCTTGGACTTGCGCGTCTATATAGCCCCGATGATGCACAACATGCTGGCTTCCTCGATGAAGTCGTGGAGCCCGAGGCCATGCATGGGCGCGTTGCTGAGTTGGCCGAGATGTTTGCCAAGTTAGATATGCCGTCCCACCGCGCAACAAAGGCTCGCTCACGAGAGATTCTTTTAGAGCGTTTTGAGCTCGCGATAGCGCGCGACTTTGCAGAGGGCGCAAGTTTACGCGCGAGCGCCTGAGTCAACTCGCTGGGGTATCTCACTGATCGAGATTGTTGAACTTCTCAGCCATGGTGGGATTTTTACGCGTTAGCTTCTTGATGGTCACGTCCTGCGCTTTGTTATTAGCAAGGCGCAGGTTGCGGTCCGTACCTAACAAAGCATCTTTAGTCTTCTGTAAGTGATCGATCGACTTGTCGATCTCATCGATGGCCGTTTGAAATTTCCTCGAGGCAAGATCGTAGTTTTTCGCGAAGGCGCTCTTGAAGCTGTCCAGGTCTTCTTCAAAATTAGTAATGTCGACGTGCTGTGCTTTGACAAGTGCGAGTTCAGATTTATAGGTGAGGGCATTCATTGCTGCGTTACGTAGCAAGGTGATCAGCGGTAAGAAAAACTGCGGTCTGATCACATACATTTTCGGATAGCGATGAGACACATCGACAATGCCTGTGTTGTACAGCTCGCTCTCTGATTCGAGCATAGACACCAGTACCGCATACTCACAGTTTTTCTCATTTCGGTCTCGGTCCAGCTCTTTAAAGAAGTCTTCGTTTCGTTTCTTAGTGGCCGTAGTGTCCGATTCATTTTTCATCTCAAACATGATCGAGACAATTTCTGTACCTACATCATCGGTATCTCGGAAAACGTAGTCGCCTTTACTGCCCGATCGTGCATCGTTGTCTTTCTCAAAGTAGGCGCGTGGAAAGGCCGTGGCACGAATCTGGTTAAAGGCTGTTTCACAGTGCTGCTCAAGGGTCTCGCCCAGCATCTTAGTAGACAGGCGCGCCTTCATGTCTTTTAGCCGATCGATGGCATCATCACGATCTTTGATTTGAGTTTCGTACTTGTCCTTTAATGCTTGCTCAGACAGCTGCTTCTCGAGTGTGGCCCTCTCGAGCTGATTGCTGAGCTCGCTGCTTTTCTTCTCGACTTCGCTGATAGCTTGACTAACCGCCAATTGTTTCTCAGTGGCATGGGAATCAATCACTGATTTTAAGGCCTGAATTTCTTGTTCTTTTTGTCCATTAGCTTCTTGAAGGGCGCGACTTTGATTGAGTTCCGCGAGTTTCAGGGCATTGTCTTTGTCACGTCTTACGGTATCGAGCTCATGCAGAGCGGCATCTCTTTCTCTTTGAGCATTATTGAGAGCCGCGTTGACCGCGGCGGTCTTTGCCGCTTCGGCTGCGTCTAATTGGGCTTGCATCGACTGGAGTTCAGACGCTTTGGCCGCATTGATAATTTGGGCTTCTCGCAACATCTCACTTTTCGCGAGTTCAAGGGCATCGTGTTTTTCTTTCTCTGCGAGAGCTAGCCGTTCCGTTAGCTGCGCTTCAAAAGCATGGTCGCGTATTTGCTTGAGAATATCGGCATAGCCCGTCTCATCAATCTTAAATGCCTTGCCGCAGTTGGGGCAGCTTATATCGTGCATAGCTAATCTTCTCTACTCATTGGGACGGTTACCATCAACATTCTGCTCCAGTAACCTGACGGGTGGCGTGTCGATGGTTCGACATCGTAAATTACTCATGGATTGCCTGTCAGTCTAACGTAGAATTCCATTATGTCTGATCATCCACTACCTATTGCCGCGCAACTACCTAATATCCATGCTTCCATTGAGAAGAATAAGGGTGTGGTATTACAAGCAGAGCCGGGTGCGGGTAAGTCGACCCTACTGCCGCTTAGTCTTCTTGATAAGGACTTCTTGCGGGGAAAGCGCATCATTATGCTTGAACCTCGGCGTGTCGCCGCTCGATCGATTGCCCATTATTTGGCGAGGCAGTTAGGCGAGGAGGTTGGCCAAACCATAGGCTACCAGGTACGTAACGATCGTAAACAGAGCGCGAACACCCGTTTAGAAATCGTTACAGAAGGGGTCTTAACGCGGCGTCTCCAAACTGATCCAGAATTATCAGGCGTTGGTTTGGTGATCTTCGATGAATTTCATGAGCGCTCTTTGCAGGCTGACCTCGCCCTGATGTTAACGGTAGAGGTGCAGCAAGCCTTGCGCGAAGATCTCAAGATTCTCGTTATGTCGGCTACGCTTAACGCCTCGTTAGTCGCAAATTATCTCGGTGGCGCTGAGATCATTCAGTGTCCGGGTCGTGCGCACCCTGTTTCGGTTGATTATCTTCCGGCTCCCGATCGTTACAGTCTGCCCGAGGTAATCGCGACAACGGTTGTAATGGCATTAGATGCGCAGCTTGGTGGCGACTTATTGGTGTTTTTACCCGGACGCGGCGAGATAGAACGGAGCATCAATGCTTCTCAAGCGTCCCTGAGTGGTCGCGATATTGATTTACTGCCTTTGTACGGTGGCTTGTCTCTTGAAGCGCAAGAAAAGGTCCTCACGCGTGGTCCCAGTTCAAAGCGTCGTGTGATCTTTGCAACCAATATTGCGGAAACTAGCTTGACCATAGAGGGTATCGTAGGCGTTATCGACAGTGGTTTGGAGCGCGTTTTGCGCTATGACCCTGTGAGTGATATGACACGACTGGAAACCGCGCGCATTTCCAAGGCATCCGCGACGCAGCGTGCAGGGCGGGCAGGGCGATTAAGGTCTGGGGAATGTTGGCGGCTCTGGCCTCAAGCAATACATCAGCAGTTGGCGGACTATCAGAGTGAAGAAGTGTGTTCCGTTGATCTCAGTGGCACATTGTTGGAGCTTTTTTGCTGGGGGTTCACTGATTACGAGAAAATACCTTGGCTTACTCGCCCGCCTCGTGCGCACTTCGATGTTGCTTGCCAAAACCTAGAGCGACTGGGGTTAATTGACCCTAAGCATCAGCCTACTGCTTTTGCTGAGCGGGTAGTGACTTTGGGGGTCAGTCCGCGTTTGGGTGCGATGTTACTCACTGCAAGTACCGCCGGCGGCGGTCTCGATAGCGCATCGTCTCCCAATTCTGCTATCGCCACCGATATAGCCTGCCGTGCCGCCGCCTTACTCAATGATCGGGATATCTTTCACGGTCGGCAGTCAGTTGATATCGATGAGCGGCTCGGTGCATTTGAGGATTATCAATACGATCGTAAGAGCGCGCTGAAACGTTTTCCGTTGCGTGCAGCCGCAGCGGCGGATGCGCTCGCACTTGCCAATAGACTGCATCGTGGGCTTACGGGCAACGACTTGAAGAAGCCCTTGGTGTCTCGGTTAGACAGTCAACAAGCTTTGGGCGAGTTGCTCTTGTATGCATTTCCCGATCGTCTAGCCAAGCGGCGTGGCGATAGCCGTCGTTATCTGTTGGCAAATGGTCGTGGTGTCACCTTGCCGGAAGGCGATGCACTCGGGGGGTTCGAGTGGTTGGTGGTAGCCGATGCTGATGGGCAAAAGTCAGACGGGCGAATTTATTCGGCGGTAGGCTTGCATCGAGAGAGCGTTTTAGCTTTTGTTGAAAATCGTATGCGACACGAGGACGATGTTCAGATTAGCGCCGATCAGTTAAAGGTCAGTCGTGTGCGGAAGTCTTATTATGGCGCGCTCCTGATAAGTACATCGCAGCCTGAGCCTTTAAATACAGAACAACTTGCGCACGCCCTGCCAGCGCTTTTTGCGCAAGTAGGTATGAAGCTGCTTAATTGGACTGACGATTGCGACGCCTACTTGACCCGCTTGAACTGGTTGAGTGGTTATTTAGATGGGCTGCCCCTTATGCGCAAATCCAGTCTCGAAGCTACCGTGGACGAATGGCTAATGCCCTATGCGCATAACGTCAAGTCGCTGTCTGATGTAAAGAAATTGCGCGTGCTAGATCTGATTAAAGGGCAGCTAGATTACAAACAGCAGCAATTACTGGCCCAAGAAGCCCCCGAGACGTACTGCGCACCGAGTGGCAAGGTGGTAACCATTCGCTACAGCGAAGACAGTGATCCAACGGTATCTCTTCAGCTGCAAGAGCTCTTCGGGCAAACGGCATCACCTATGCTCGCTTCAGGTAAGGTGCCTCTGCGGTTTGAGCTACTGTCACCAGCACGTCGCCCCATCCAAACCACCAGCGACCTTGCAGGTTTCTGGCAACGTTCGTATTTTGAGGTGGCAAAAGATATGCGGGGTCGATACCCCAAGCATCGATGGCCAGAAGAACCGCTGCTGGAGAAAGCGGGTAAGTCGATTAAGAGCAAAGCACCGCGTAGTTAAAAGGCACCGCGTAGTTAAAAGGCACCGCGTAACTAAAAGGCTACAGTAAGTGCTTAGCCCTCATTTTGTCGACCGCATTTTGAGTTTTGGTTTGTATGATCCCCAGCGAGCTGGTGGGGGCTGGGGATGCGCGTAACTCCGATGGGGTAATGTTGTGAAATAAACTCAGACGTTGTTCGAAATAGCTGTAGAGGTACTCTTTGGCTTGGGTTCGCTGGTAGCTTTGCTTCAGGGCGTCGAGGGCTAAGAGTAACGTTGTCGCTTGCGCTAGAGAGGTTTTTCCTCGTGCCATTTGATAGGAGGGGTGATTAGCTGACGTCCATTGCTTCTCCAGTGACAGAATCAGAGTCGCTATGCGCTCAATAATAAAGGTCTGAAGCGGAACGGCAGACTCCTTGTAGTTAATCTTGCCAGAGATCTTTACGCCCAGTGGATCCTGATTCGTTTCTACTAATTCGAAAATGTCTTCACAGATTTCCAGCCAGCGCCTCCAGAACGCGGGCTTAGCAACAAAGAAATTGCAAAAGATGGTCTCCGAGCTTGAGTTTATGACGAGCTCGGGGTCTTCGCCTTTAAAATGGCGTTGGCAGATATCAGAAAAAATTGAGGCAGAGTTTCTATGGGCGTAGTCAGCCTGTTCAACGATATTCAGGAAGAGCGCACTCTGATCTAGATAAGGCGAGAAAGAAATCACATCTTTGTCGCCGTGTTTGTCGATAAAGTTGTGAACGTCGCTTGCGACTAGATTGGTTTTTTCTTTGAACTTTGGCGAAAAGAAACCATAAAAAGTGCTCGGTTCAAGTTGCGTAGACAACAGAAATTGTCTGATATGCCAGTACTCGAACCAATCGGGACGGGGATTTGTTTCGTCACCTGTTACGTCAAATCCAGGATCGAGTTGGGCGCGAATCTCTGGCGAGTAACATATTTGAAAGATCTTCGCGTTATGCGTCATGAAACCGCGGTCCTTTTATAAAGTCTGGGTGAATGAAGTCTGCGTGAATTAGGGTCTGCGTGATCGAAAGTGGGAGGTGCATGTCGTGCTCTGAGCGTATCATTAACCAGTAACCTGTTGGGCGAATCGGTCCGTTGCGGCGACCAGAGCCTCCGTATTAGCCGGATCAAATGCGGAGTGGCCTGCAGTCGCAATCATTTGTAAATCGGCTTCAGGCCATGCTCGATGTAATTCCCAAGCAGTGATTGGTGGGCAAACAACATCGTAGCGTCCTTGAACAATGACTGTGGGTATATGTCGGATTCGATCAATATCCTCAATGAGCTGATTGGGGCTACGGAAAAAGCCGCCATTTACAAAGTAATGGCACTCAATGCGTGCCATAGCCAGTGCTGCCTCTGGTGCGTCAAGCTGTGCCATAAAGTGTCGATTCTGCACGAGGAAACTGGTCGAGGCTTCCCAAACTGACCAAGCCCTCGCCGCTGCAAGTCGGGTATCAGCGTCGTCGCTCACGAGGCGCTTGTGAAACGCACTAACGAGATCATCGCGTTCAACGTCGGCGATCGGCTCGATATAGCTCTCCCAAGCATCGGGATAGAGTTCGCTGGCGCCATGTTGATAAAGCCAATGAATCTCTTTTTTACGTAATAAAAAAATGCCTCGAAGCACGAGTTCAGTGACGCGTTCTGGATGGGTTTGGGCGTACGCTAAACCCAAGGTGCTTCCCCAGGAGCCGCCAAATACCAGCCAGCGATCAATGTGTAGTTCTTGTCGTAAACGCTCCATATCGTCGACCAGATGCCATGTGGTGTTGGCCTCTAGCGATGCGTGTGGTCGGGAGCGGCCGCAACCGCGTTGATCGAAGACGACAATGCGGTAGCGCGCGGGATCGAAGAATTGGCGGGCTTGTGGGGCAGCGCCACCCCCGGGCCCCCCATGCACGAATACGCACGGTTTACCCTCCGGATTGCCCGACTCTTCGAAATACACTTCGTGGCCGTCACCGACGTCAAGCCAGCCATGCCGATAGGGCTCAATTGTGGGGTATAGGGTGGTCATAGCAGTATCCCAGATTACGTGTGGTCGAATGCTACCATCTACTATCACGACTACATATTATTGCTGTCTCTGACCTGGGAAAAATCGTACGTTAGGGGCTCAACGTCGCTACATGGGAAGGCGGAACGCACAGCGACGACTTGAACTACAATGACAATGAGAATAAGAATAAGAATGACCGTGAATGACTACCACCGCGCTAACGTTAAAGCGATAACAGCCAAGGAACGAAGACATGACTTATGACGCCAATAACGACCATCGATTGGATCTGCGTAATCGCGGATTTTTAAGTGCCGTGGGTGAGCCGATGCTATCCCAGCAGCAGGACGTGGCGTCGCGTGAAGAGGCGATGGCTATAGCCACAACTCCAGAGGCCCTCGCCATTGAAGACGCTATGGCCGCACTGCTTGAGCCACTCGATAACGAGGCTATAGCGCCCTCAGCGGGCTTGCGTATCGAGCAGCAATCGATAGTGTCGGCACCCGACGGCAATACGATTAATTTACAAATTATCCGCCCTGATAACGATGAAACGTTGCCGTGCGTTTATTATATTCATGGCGGTGCGATGATGGTGTTGTCATGTTTTGCGCCCAATTATCGAGCATGGGGAAAGATGCTGGCGCATCAAGGTCTGTGCGTTGTGATGGTCGATTTCCGTAATTCCCTTCGTCCGTCATCGGTCGAGGAAGTAGCGCCATATCCAGCCGGTTTGAACGATTGCGTATCGGGTTTTCTCTGGACGCATGAGCATGCTAAAGCACTCAATATTGATCCCGAAAAAATAATCGTGGCCGGTGAGAGCGGGGGAGGCAATTTAGCTATCGCGACAACGATGCGTTTGAACGCAATCGGGGAAAATCACCGACAGTTAGGTTTGTATGCACTGTGCCCCTACATTCTCGGTCGCTGGCCTTCGGAGGCGCATCCATCGACGACTGAAAATAATGGCGTACTCATCGATATATCAAACAATCACGCGACCATGGCCTACGGTATAGAGGCGTATGACGCCAAAGATCCCATGGCGTGGCCAAGCTTCGCCACCGTGGAAGATGTAAAAGATTTTCCGCCGTCCATGATTAGCGTCAATGAATGCGACCCGTTACGGGATGAGGGCGTTGCTTTTTATCGACTACTTAACGAGGCCGGTGTAAAGGCCCAGTGCCGGCAGGTAATGGGCAGTGTTCATGCTAACGAGTTATTTGGCGCCCTATTGCCAGACATGGCTCGGACCACGGCGCGCGATATAAAAGGTTGGATTGAGGAAGCGTCACTCTCGTGAGCCGCGACAATCACTGCGTGTCGCCACTGACTATCGCCCATGAGGGCAGCCCTGATCGGCTACGCTCTGGTGCGGTAGATCCGATTAATGTTTGGGTTGGCGTTTGAGAGGTTGGAGCTTTAAGAGTCGGCCTCGACTGTCGCCTCGTTCGTCTTCGAGAGCCCATAAACTGCCGTCTAACGCTTGGGCTAAGCTGCGGATACGCGCATCCATGGGGTAGCGTTCCACTTCAATGGCCTGCTCGCCAGTAATACTGACACGCACTATGCCGCGCGCAGAAAGGCCCGCGATTAGCGCATCGCCTTTCCAGTCGACAAGCCGCTCGCTGGTATAGATCAGTAGGTCAGCGGGAGAGACCACAGGCGTCCACGTCAATGCCGGAGCGGAGAGGTCTGTGCGTGTGCTGTGGGCGGGAATAAGACGTCCATCGTAGTGGTTGCCATCAGATACCAGTGGGTAGCCATAGTTGGCCCCGCGCTTTACGAGATTCAGCTCGTCGCCGCCAGCAGGCCCCATTTCCATAACCCATAACCGACCACTGGAATCAAAATCCATGCCCAATGGGTTGCGATGCCCTAATGACCACACTTGATCATAAGTCGATTCATCGTCGACCAAGGGATCCTCGCTCGCGTAATTCACAAAGGGGTTGTCTGCGGGGGTAGATCCATCGTCATTGAGTCGAAGGATTTTTCCTATGTTGCTCTGCATGTCTTGTGCGGGCGTAAACTTCTGGCGGTCACCGGAGGATATCCAGAGGTACCCTGCATCATCGAACAGGATTCGATGGCCGAAGTGCCCTCTACCTAAAACCTTTGGATATTGGCGCCAAATGACATCGACATTGGTGAGCTTAGGTCGTCGGCCTTCAAGATTGAGCGTCCCGCGAGCGACCGCTGCTCCGCGAGTGTTATCAACGCCCGCTTCAACGTAGCTTAGATAAACGACGTTATTGTCTTCAAAGGCGGGGTGGAGCGCGATATCACCAAGGCCGCCTTGCCCACCGTAATCTACGTCGGGAACGCCTGCCAACTGGCCCAGGCGTTTACCTTCCGCAGATAGCCATTGAATGGAGCCCTTCTTCTCTGTGACGAGCAAAGTGTCATCGGGAAGTACGGCCATCGCCCAAGGCTCATGTAGATCGGCGACAACTTCGGTAGTGAAAGGATTTTGCGCATTGGCGAGGTGAACGCTCATAACCAGTGCTGCAGTGATCATCCATTTGAACATCGTAAAATCCTCAGTGTGTTATCGAGCATAGGTAACTTATTCGTTGCTCGCTCGTCAGTGGATCAAAGCGCTAGGGCGCACTTGAGCGAACTGATTGTCGATTTTAGGGTAAAGCATGACGTTGTGGCATGGTTATATCTCGAGAAAAATGTCCGACTTGCTTCAGCGGCTTTTTGGCACTACGGTAATCAAGGTCACCGCGGGTAGATGAGGGTGATCAAATGATCAAAAAAAAATGGGTAAGGAAACCCATACCCTGCTCAAGAGGAGCGACATGGCTGACGATTCAAAGTTCAAGATAACAGCGCCAAAAATAGTTAGGCAGCGGCTGCGAGATGCTGCTATCGCTAAAGTCCGTCAGGATATGATTCACGCGGGCCGTTCTGAGTCAGACTATGATGATTGCGATTTGGAGTACTTGGTGGCTGAGAAAGAGAAAGAAATTTGGTCGGGTATCGGCTGGAAGGGCTTTGGTATAGCCGCGCTGTTGCTCGGCATCAATATTGGTATTTGAGCGTGTCGCTATTTCGATTTGTTAAATATTCCTCGCTGCTGTTTTTTTTCGGCAAATACAAGGTCAAACTCTTCAAGATCGTGGCGGTTTTATTGTTTGCCTTGGTTACATCCTTTTTGTACGGCGATGTCAGTGCTTATTTGACAGAGCAGCATCCTGATACATTGATTTATGCACTGATGGGTAAAATTCTTATTGTGTACGGTGCATTAGTCTTTGTCTTATGGCAGTTCAAACCACCCCGCGAGGCGAACACCTCGGATAAGTCTCATTCGAAAGAGCCGGGGTTGGCGTCTGCGCGCGAGCGGGCAATTGAAATACCACCAGATAGATTGTCCGCGCTTGCAGATTTAGATCGGCATGATCGATTAAAGTCGAGAGCGGAGTCGATGCTGAAATAGGTTTAATAAGCTAATCAAGCGAGTCATCTTCTTACGTCGAGATCACGTATAACGACCGAAAGAGCGAATCTCGGAGCGACGGCCATGCGTAAGCTGCTAAAATTTTTACACACCCTCGGCGGCATTGGTTTGCTGGGTGCTATGCTGGCACTGCTTGTTTTACATGCGAACTTACCCAGTCCTCAGTTTGATCTCGCGGGCTATGTTGCTGTGCGCAACATTATGGATACCCTTGCGCAAGCCGTGTTACTGCCTTCCTTGGGTGTCACAATCGTCGCAGGACTGCTGTCCATGGCTGCCGTACCCGCCTATCACGGAGCAGGGTGGGTGTGGGCGAAGTTGGCTACCGGCATATTAATGTTCGAGGGCACGCTGCTTGGCGTTCAGGGTCCGCTTGAGCGCGAAGCCATTAGAGCACGAGCGTTACTGTCTGACCCAACTGCAGCAGATAACCTTGCGCTCAATCTCAGCGCCGAAGTAGGTTCCATTTGGGTGTTAGGTGCGGTCGCAATCGTGAATGTTGCGCTGGCTGTTTGGCGCCCGAAAAAAAGACGCAAGTCCGTAGCGCAGAGTTAAGCAAGCTTTCGGAACATTAGCGCGAGCCGCGCGCCCTTGCTGAGTTGCGCAAGAAACTCCCGGGGTTCCTCAGTATGCGCCATAAAATCTGTGTATCCCTCGAGTAACCGCGGATCTATGCCATCGAGATCGACAAAACCCATCCGCCAATCTGGGTACTCTCGCTCAGACAGCTCAGATTGGACCAGAACTTCAATTTGATCGTGGCGCTTGTCTTTAGCAATAGAGTTAAAAACCCGCTTCACTTCATCTTCAGGGCCTTCTAACACTTGAAAGAACGAGCGCTCTTTGTGTAAGAGTATGCCAGTGAGCCCTCGCTCATTGTTTGCCACGCGAGCTTCTTCTAGGAGACCTAGCAGCTCTCTCGCATTTAATGGTTGAGTTTGCGTGCTGACATAGGCTAGTTGGAACATTCGATCGGTTTTGGGCTCAGCGGAAAAGCCATCATTAGGAGCGTTCTTGTCGTTTGTCATGGTTTGGTCCGGTAAATCTATGGGATGGGCTGTTTTGCCGCTATCTGTTCGAAGGCTCGCTTGGCCCATTTGCAACGACGCATACCTCACCATATGCCTTTACAGTTGTAATGTAAATAAAATTTGACAGTCTATTGTTTGGAGCACACTATAGATATTGTGTAACAACTGTCTGTTCGGGGGAGCTCATGACTACAGCAATGGCTATTGATTTAAACGAATCCACACAACAAGCGCTGGACAACCACCTCCTAGCGCCACGGTTTTATAAAACGGACTACAAGGCTCTAGAAAAAATAGACGTGTCGAGTGTTCGCGCAGAGTGGGATGAGATGATGGCGGCCTTTGAAGCTGACACGAACCGCGCTCACTTTAAGCAAGCGTTTACGTTTGACCCCGAGTCGCTTGATGATCGTCCGGCGCTTAAAGCCGACTTTCTGGACTTATTGGTAAGTTCAATAACGTCGGAATATTCGGGTTGTGTGTTGTATCAGGAAATTGAAAAGAACGTTGCAAATAAAGATGTCAAAGATCTGATGCGCTATATGGCAAGAGATGAGTCACGACATGCAGGGTTTATTAATAGAGCACTTAAGCAGCTTGGTGTCGCCGTTGATCTGAGCGTGTTGAAAAACGCAAAGGAATATCATTATTTTCGACCGAAATTCATCTACTACGCGACCTATTTATCCGAAAAAATAGGCTACGCGCGGTACATCACTATTTTCCGTCACCTACAGCGCAATCCTGAGTACCAGTTCCATCCCATCTTCAGCTGGTTTGAGGAGTGGTGTAACGATGAATATTCCCATGGAGAGGCGTTCGCATTAATCATGCGCTCCAACCCCCGCCTGCTTCGCGGACACAATAAGCTGTGGATCCGCTTCTTCTTGTTGGCCGTCTATTCGACTATGTTCGTCCGCGATCACACCCGGCCAGAGCTTTATAAAGCCTTTGGGATGGACATTACTGAGTTTGATTACCAAGTGTTCGATATCACTACCCGCATCAGCTTGCAGGTATTTCCGTTAGCGCTAAATACTGATGATCCCAGATTCCGCCGGGGCATGGCGCGAATGCTGCAGCTAAGCGAGAAAATGGACGCTGCACGCCGCCAAGGTGGACTGTTAGGGCTTCTCAAGCGCGGCGGCCTCGCAGTGGCGACCGGCGTAACGTTTGCGCGCCTGTATCTATTGCCGACGATACCCAATGAGCTTCCAGAGCGCGTAACGGTTGCTCCGGCCTGGTAAACGCGGTTCTAAAGCTGCTCTCTCAAGCGGCTAATTAAATCAACAATATGTGCTAGTAATGCGGCTGTGAGTGCAGCCGCTAACCAGTGCCATGGCGCGTCTGTGACTACCATTTTTATGGCCAGCATGAGACTAGCCCCCGCGAGTAGATTGGGCAGCAGCGTGAGGGGTTGTTTACTTTTGGCCCCATACATCAACCAGCCGGTCAGCAGAACCCCTTCGAAAGCGATACCGGCCAACACCCAGTCGAAGAAGTCTCCAGATGTTATGAGCTGTTCGATAACGGGCACTAACTTGCAGCCAGACCCATGAGCTGCTGCACGTCTTTGAGTATTACTCTCAGATGAGCGACTTTCCGTCGCTTAACCAGTTTTTTAGTCGTATAGGATTGCCACGTGAGCTCCTGCACGTCTTTGTCACGGCACATGCTGACAAATTTCTCACGGCGCTTATCACTGCCGTACCAAAACCATTGGAGCAGCCCCAACGCCCAAAATACACGGCCGTGGAGTTTCATGAATGACTTACGAGCGAGCTTTAATTTTTGGGGATTTCCAGTCATCAAAAAGAGTCTGACGGTGTCTGCGGCAATACGACCGCATAGCATTGCGTAGTAAATACCTTCCCCCGATGCGGGCGCGACAACACCCGCAGCATCACCTGCCAACAATACACCTCGGCCATCGTCCCAGCGTTCAAGGGGTTTCATGGGAATAGGCGCGCCTTCTTTGCGAATTGTCGGACAATCCTGGAGTCCGGTCTTTTCACGCAGCTTTGCAACTGAGCGAGGCGCAGAGAACGATTTTTGTTCACTACCGACGCCGATGCTCGCGTGCTCTCCATGAGGAAATACCCATGCGTAGAAATCGGGTGACAAGTCCCCTTGGTACCAAACGTCACAGCGGTCGGGATCATAATCGTCCCGAGACGCAGCTGGGGGCGCTTTCACGATCTCGTGGTATGCCATCACCCATTTCAGTTTGGCCGAGCAAGGTATCGTGTGCTTACCCACTTTCGAGCGCGCGCCATCAGCGCCTATTACTGCGCGGGTCGTCACAGTGCGAGAGGCTTTGTCGCCTTCCTTGGAGTCATAGGAGAGGTGAATAACACCTTGATCGTCGTAGTGCAGGCCTTTGTAGACACCAATATGTAACGTCGCGCCATTTTGCTCGGCACGCGCGCGGAGCCAGGGGTCGAATTTATCGCGATCAACCATGCCTACGAACGTATTACCAATAGGCATGTCAACTTTGTGTTCGGCCGGTGAAATCATCCGTGCAGAGTTGATTTTGGCGACGACTAGTGACTGTGGGATTTCAAATTCATCAAGAAGGCAGGGGGGAACCGCGCCGCCACACGGTTTTATACGAAAGGCACGCTCGATTAATAACACTCGCCAACCAATTAGCGCTAAGTCGTTCGCTGCGGTCGCTCCCGAGGGGCCGCCACCAACGACAACGACATCGTAGTCAGTACCGTTCATCTAACACCTCCATCCATGACTTCTTGTAGTGCGACATCACCAAAACGTAAGGGTTTAGATGCTGCGTTTGTTTCGCTTCCGAGTGCTTCAACTGCGGATCCTAGATAAGCCGCGACGAAGAACAAGCACGCCTCAAAGAGGAAGACTACGCCGTAAGCGTGAGTTGGTTCGGTTATCCATTGACGGCACAGATCGACTGCAACAGTTCCAAGGAATCCGCCCGCAGCAAATGCAATCGCTTGGGCTGCGCCCCAAAGTCCCATACGTAATCCTTCTCTGCCATCGTTGCCTTGACTGGCAAGCGTCATCATTGAGGCGATAGCCGCAACAGCGAACGCGCCATTGGCTGCGCCCAACAAGAACACATTGGCGGAAAGGTTCCAGTTAACTGAGTGCGCACCGCCCCAAGCAATACCCGCGAGTGCAAAAGCTGATGCAATGCAGCCTCCAACCACCCAGCGCTTGAGTAGACGACCCGAATGTCGCTTTGCCAGTGAGCCGCTAGCTGCAACAGCGAGCATGCCAAGCAACACTCCGCCGTGTTGAGTCCCTGCGAGTTGCGTGGATTCTCCCGGCGACATACCAAATGCGAGCCCGGCAAAAGGCTCTAGAATTAGGTCCTGAAAGCTGTAGGCGAGCATTGAAAGGAAAACAAAAACGGTGAATCGGCGCGCGGTAGTGTCAGTCCAGACTTCGCGCAAGGCGAGCTTGAAGTTGGCCTGGCGCTGCGGCGTATCAGCGGGTGCACACGGAAGGTTGATGCTTGATTCAACGCCACGAATCGCAATGAGCGTTACAAAAACAGCAAGGACAGAAACAGCCGCAGTTACGGCAATCAGTCGTTCGGGCGAGTAGGGGTCAAGATAGGCACCGGCGGTGCCTGCTGTAATTGCAAACCCTGCAATCATCATGAACCAGACGATAGTCGCGGCTGCAGGTTTACGATCGGCACTAACGGTCTTTGCCAGTAATACTAGTAGTGATGTTCCCGTCGCGCCCGATCCTAGGCCGATGCCGAGAAAGCCTAGCGCGCTGACGAGGGTGCCAAGGGTTGTTGATGTGGCCATTAGCACGGTGCCTAAGGCGGCTACGACACCACTAATAGCGAGTAGAAGCATGCCCCCGATAATCCAAGGGGTGCGTCGACCGCCCACATCAGAGCCGTGGCCAATCCGCGGGCGCGCGAGCTGCACAACATGGTGTAGCGCCACAAGAAAGCCCGGTAGCATTGCAGGCAAAGCAAGTTCGACCACCATTATTCGGTTGAGTGTCGATGTTGTCAGTACAATAATAGCGCCCAGGGATGTTTGTACTAATCCGAGGCGAAAAATCCCGCCCCATCCCAAGCCAACTAACTGTGCATTCATAGCGTTATTCCAGGTAGCGCGGTTGCAGCTATCATCATGCCGGTTACATAGGCACTGACCCCTGTACCGTTGTACCAAGGCGCGCGCTCTTTAGGCGCTTTTAGCATATGGCGCATCGCAAGCAGTTGCCCAGCAACGAGTCCAGCGATAGCGACAGCTTGCCAGTAACTCCCCCAACGTATGAGCAGTGCGATGACGATCAGTTGAGGGATGAGCATAACAATGCAGGCAACGTGAGCGGCTCGCTTTGCGCCTAGCTGGGCGGGCAATGATTTAATCCCGATTTGTCGATCGCCTTCGATAGACTTGAAATCGTTAAGTGTCATGATGCCATGCGCGCCCACGCTGTAGAGAACGGCGACTAGGATTATTGCACTAGACGGAATGTGGCCCCCGAGCATAAGTGCTGCGCCGGTTATCCATGCGAGGCCTTCATAGCTGAGTCCTACTGCGGCGTTACCAATCCATCCGTTGAGTTTTAGTCGCAGTGGAGGGGCGCTGTAGGCCCAAGCGAGGACCAGGCCGACAAACGTAGCCGCAAAAACCCAGACGCCAAAGAAGGCGCCCCAGGCAAGTGCTAGGGCCGTCCAGATTACGGCAAAATAAAAGCCTATGTTGCCCGGGACTCTGCCGGACGGAATAGGTCGATTAGGCTCGTTAATAGCGTCAACATGGCGGTCATACCAATCATTTACGACCTGGCTTGCGCCACAGACAAGCGGTCCCGTAAGGATGATCCCCGCAGTGAGTAACAGTGCATTATCGAGAAGGTTGGCTCCCGCAGAGATAGCGCCACACAAAAAGGCCCACATGGGCGGAAACCAGGTGACGGGCTTCAAAAGCTCGAGCATTGCGTAAGCTGTCCGACGACGATTGGCGCTTTCGGCTATGTGTGGTGTATGCAGCATACAGAGACTATAGGCAGCACGGCAGGGCAGTGTCAATTCAAATAGACACTCATGTCGTCATATTTGTTACTCGTCGTCGGAATCCCCAATGCCAAAACGTCGTAATTTTGTGTAGAGGCTCTGTCGGCTTAATCCTAATAGTTCTGCCGCAGAGGCTCGGTTATTGCTCGTTAGTTTAAGTGCCGATTCGATACACAATGCTTCGATAACATCGGTCGATTCACGCACGAGTTCTTTGAGCTGAGTTTGCCCTACGCGACGAGTGATTTGCTCAATTGAGGCCGGCAAGGCGGTGGAAGTTATGTCTTCGCGAGAGATTCGTCGCGAAGTGTCCCTCAAGAACAGCAGGTAAACGTTCTCGTCGTTTTGTTTGTGACTTGAGGCCGAAATCTCAATGTCTGTAAGTGCGTTCGGTTGCATGCGCAGTGTCGATGCGTAGCGGGTAACGGCGCCTCGTTGTGTCAAGTTACTCATTAATACCTGTAAGTCCACCCCGGTGCGCCCCAGCCAATCGTCAGCATTTCTGCCAACGACATGCCGATCGGAAGGTTCTTGAATCCAGTCGAGAAACACCCGGTTTGTGGCAGTTATTCGCCCTGATTTATCCAGTTGTAATACGGCGTCCGGAACGCGTTCAAAATGATCGCGATCATGGCCGAGTCCGGTGCTTTCGGAGACCGGGCTGATACGGACCAGCAGTACAGCCCCCGCTGTTTGGGTTAGATAGTCGATGTCGACGACCAATTCCCCCTTCGACGTCGGGGAGTTGACGATGTTTGAGGCAGTGCCTTTAGTTCGTGCGGTGCTTATGAGTTTGTCGAGCTCGGCTCTATAGTTGCCCTCTCCTTGCTGGGGAAAAGGCAGGCCTACGAGAGACTGTTCTGCCAACTGCAGCAGCGCACTCGCGGCTTGATTGCACTCGAGCACTCGCTGACTGCTGTCGTCAACCACTAGAAATCCGTCGTTGGACATGTCTAAAAGTCGCCGGTAGCGAGTCTCTGTCTGCCTCATGGACCAGTAATCGCGTTCCATCGAGAGCTGGGCATTGACGAGCTGCTGTTTCGCGTCACTTAACTCTCGTTTGTCTTGGCCGGCTGCAATGATGCGTTGATCTGCGCTGCTGTAGAAGAAAATATAGCGCACGGCGGCGGGGGTATCGGTGCTGCTAACGAAGTGAGCGAGCGTGGCTGTGGAAGTTGCGTCAGGATGTTTGACGCACCAATCGATCATTTGTGCGACTTTGACCTGATGGCTTGCTATCACGAGGCTTTGCAGTGCTTTCCCTTGCCAGTTTATTTGCCTTAAATCCGCAGCATCAGCGCGGTTGACCTGGCTCTCTACAACGACCCCGTCAGTATCTAGCTTTAGGGTGACGTCGGCGAGGGCGTTCAATGCGTGATTCGCAGTACCGGGATGGAAGTCCATGGTTCACCTTGCCTGAATCTACGTTGACTAGCGGGCATGACTATCGTCAGCCCCTAGGCTTATGAATGGACGCGGTAGTCTAGGTCGTCAAGTGCGTTGTAGCCCGTGGAATGACACCCAAATTATGCGCATGTGTCCAATACTTACGTACGTCACCACGATTTGGATCAATACCGTATAAATAAAAAGACAAAATAGGCGTATAATAAAGTTGACACATGGTGTGAGTGATCAGTAGTCTGTCTGGACACACTCAGGTCCATGCTGACCGGAGGGGCAGCAACAATGATAAAAAAACAAACATCAAGGCCGGGGGTGGCTGAGATCTATACGCCTGAACAGAAAAAGCGACGTGACGAAACCAAGTGGACGTTAGTCCAGGGTATCCTTGCGCCCCTACAATTCCTCGCGTTCGCGCTATCCCTCGCTTGCATTATTCATTATCTGATGACGGGTGACGGTTACTATGGCGCCACGGTATCAGTACTCATAAAAACAGCGTTTCTCTACGCCATTATGGTCACGGGCGCAATTTGGGAGAAAGTGGTGTTTGGGCGCTATTTATTTGCCCGTGCTTTCTTTTGGGAAGATGTCGTCAGCATGGTGGTTATCGCGTTACACACTGCCTATGTAGTGGCGCTAGTCACTAGCAGTATGACGCCGCAATCACTTATGTGGCTGGCGATTGCCGCCTATGTCGCCTACGTGGTCAACGCGGCGCAATTCCTTCTTAAGTTCAGTATTGGTCGAGCCGACAGTGGGTCGGCCCTCGATACAGCTAACATGTCCATGGGAGTTAGTCGCTAATGGGTGCGGTGCTTGCAACGGATGTTGGCCGTAAAGACGGTGGCCCTGACATCACGGTCGAGCGTGGGCAGCGTGCTGTATTTTGTGGGTTAACGTCGATTGTATGGCTGCACCGAAAAATCCAAGATGCGTTTTTTCTGGTGGTAGGCTCACGTACCTGCGCACACTTAATCCAATCGGCTGCGGGCGTGATGATTTTCTCCGAACCACGGTTTGCAACCGCTGTACTCGATGATCGTGATTTGGCCGGTATGGCCGATTGTTCTGAAGAAGTAGAGCGGATGATTGCTAAGGTTCTTCAGCGTAGACCTAACTTGAAAACCTTATTTCTGGTGTCTTCCTGCCCATCCGAAGTCATCAAGATAGATTTAGAGAACATTGCTAAGCGCTATCGAGAGAGGTCACAAGGTTCGCTGCGTGTGATTTCGTACTCGGGAAGCGGTATCGAAACGACATTCACTCAAGGTGAAGATAGCTGCTTACAAAACCTTGTTCCTGAAATGCCAGTCCACACAGTCGAGAAAGACCAGTTGCTCGTCGTAGGCAGCTTGCCTGACATCGTCGAAGATCAATTTGCTCGGTTGTTTGGAGAGCTCGGCATCGAGGAATTGAATTTTTTCCCAGGCAGGCAATCGGAAACGTTGCCCTCGATTGGCCCAGGTACTCGCATTTTACTGGCACAGCCCTATCTTGGTGAAACCGCGCGAGCGCTAATAGCCCGCGGCGCGACCCTGCTAGCTGCACCGTTTCCGCTGGGAGCAGAGGGTTCATTGGCATGGTTCCGCGCGGCTGCAGAGAGCTTTAATGTGCCAGAGGATGTCTTTAAAAGCACCATGCGCGCACCTTTTGAGCGGGCGCAGCGGTCTTTAGAGGGTTGTAAGGAAACGTTGGAGAATCGACGTATCGCGTTCCTTCCTGATTCACAGTTAGAAATCCCTTTAGCGCGCTTCCTGTCCCGCGAATGCGGAATGGTGCCCACTGAGGTATCGACCCCTTTTTACGACGCACTAACAATGGCCCAAGAAGCGCCTTTGTTGCCAGAGGGTGTCGAATGGTTCGAAGGGCAAGATCTAGACACTGCCCTCGACCGAGTGAGGGCTTCACGGCCTGACCTCACAGTCTGCGGTATGGGAATCGCTAATCCTCTAGAAGCAGAGGGACTGCGTACTAAGTGGTCTATCGAACTCATGTTCTCACCCATTCAAGGGTTTGATCAGGCGGGAGATTTAGCCGAATTGTTTGCGCGTCCCTTGCGTCGTCAAGCGCGTTTGGAGGTAGGTTCATGGAGCTAACATTGTGGACCTATGAAGGACCGCCTCACGTTGGCGCTATTCGTGTCGCAGCATCGATGGAGCGAGTTCATCTAGTGCTGCATGCTCCTCAGGGCGACACTTATGCTGACCTACTTTTCACTATGATTGAGCGGGATGGTAAGCGTCCGCCGGTTACCTATACGACGTTTCAAGCACGAGATTTAGGTGGAAGCACAGCTAACTGTTTTCTCGATACACTGCGTGCAGCTGCAGACCGTTTCAAACCACAAGTGCTGCTTGTTGCTGATTCATGTACGGCGGAATTATTGCAGGATCAGCCAGGCTCTTTAGCCGCTACCGCGGGCATCTCGATACCCGTTGTTCCCTTGGAAATGGTCGCGTATTCACGCAAAGAAAACTGGGGTGCAAGCGAAACATTTTTTCAGTTGGTTGCAGGTTTGTTGCGGGGCGTCGAAAAGTCACCGACTAACACAGAGAATAGACCCTCCAGGCCTAGCGTTAATTTGTTAGGGCCTACAAAGCTCGGCTTTCGCTGTCGCGACGATATTCTAGAAATTGAGTCCTTACTTAATGGTGTCGGGATCGATGTCAATGTCGTAGCACCCTTGGGTGCTTCACCGGCTGACTTGCTCGAAATTCCTAATGCGGATCTTAATGTTTGTTTGTATCCCGAAGTGGCTGCGTCGACCTGCCAATGGTTGAAGCGGCAATTCGGTATGCCTTATGTCGATATTGTTCCGCTGGGTTACGGCGCGACGCGCGATTTTCTCACCGCTGTTTCAGAGGCACTCGATTACCCAATTAATATTGATGCTATCGATCATTGCCGCTTGCCCTGGTACTCGCGCTCCGTTGACTCCACTTATCTCACCGGTAAGCGCGTATTTATTTTTGGCGATGCAACCCATGCTATTGCGGCGGCCAGGGTCGCCTCGCGAGAACTGGGTTTTGAGGTTGTTGGACTGGGTACCTATGCCCGAGAGCAGGCGCGTGATGTCCGCGCTGCGGCTAAGGAGCTCGGTTTAGAAGCGCTGATTACCAGTGATTATCTTGAGGTCGAGGCAGCGGTAGAGCGACTGGCGCCTGAATTGGTGCTGGGTACTCAAATGGAGCGTCATATCGCCAAGCGTCTAGGTATTGGTTGCGCGGTGATATCAACCCCTGCGCATGTGCAAGATTATCCCGCGCGATACTCGCCACAAATGGGTTTCGAGGGTGCAAACGTTATGTTTGACACGTGGGTACATCCTCTCGTTATGGGTCTCGAAGAGCATCTTCTCACGATGTTCAGAGACGATTTTGAATTCAATGACAGTGCCGTCCCTTCGCATTTGGCGGAAGAGGGTGGCGTCAGCAAGCGTCCTGAGGAGCAAGTAAACGCTGATGATGCTGAGATTGCATGGGCAAACTCGGCTGAACTTGAATTGAAAAAAATCCCGTTCTTTGTGCGCGGCAAAGCCCGTCGCAATACTGAGTCATTTGCTGTCGAACACGGTTTAAACGTGATTGAAGTGGAGACCTTGTATGAAGCCAAAGCGCACTTCAGCCGCTAGCACGGTCACCGATACCGTGGTCAATGTCGTATTGATCACTTTAGATGGTCACGTCGGTGGCGCATTCAATCGTGCGCGCGCGCGATTACAGGCAGCAATGCCCGGTCTGTCGCTTGCTGTGCATGCCGCATCTGATTGGGATACGCAACCTGAGCGGTTGGAAAGCTGCGTTGAGGACATTGGCTGCGCGGATTTGATTATCGCTAACATGTTGTTCATGGAACCCCATATCAATGCCGTACTTCCGGCGTTAACGGCGCGCAGAGATCAATGCGACGCAATGGTGTGTTGCATGTCGGCCCCCGAAATCATGAAATTGACTCGAATGGGTCGTTTCTCTATGAGTGGTGAAGCCAAGGGCGCGATGGCGCTCCTCAAGCGGCTCAGGGGAAAGCCAAAGGCGAATAAAAGCGCCGGTGCTCAGCAGCTCTCTGTGTTGCGCCGCTTGCCTCGTATTCTGCGATTTATTCCAGGCACGGCTCAAGATGTAAGAGTGTATTTCCTAACGCTGCAGTACTGGTTAGCCGGCTCCGATATCAATCTTGAAAACATGGTGCGGCTGCTTCTTCAGCGTTACTCGCAGGGTAGCCGTGAATGGTTGCGCACAGCATTGCCCGAACCCGACGCGCCCGTTGAGTACCCAGAAGTTGGGCTATACCATCCAAAATCGGCGGATCGAGTTGTTCGTGATTTAGCAGAGTTACCGACGCATAACGGAAAAGCGGGGACTGTTGGAGTGCTACTGATGCGCTCCTATGCGCTCGCTAAAAATAGCGCACATTACGATGCCGTGATCTCGTCTTTAGAGGCGCGAGGACTGCGCGTGATACCCGCTTTCGCCAGCGGTCTTGATGCTCGCCCTGCTATAGATGCTTATTTTTTGCGCGACGGTAAGCCGATTGTTGATACCGTGCTTTCCCTTACGGGCTTCTCGCTTGTGGGCGGTCCTGCTTACAATGATTCAGATGCTGCGGCTGAAGTGCTTAGCGCACTCGATGTGCCGTATGTCGCCGTGCAGCCCCTAGAGTTTCAAAGCCTCAGCGATTGGCAGGATTCAAACCTTGGTCTGACGCCGCTTGAGTCGACCATGATGGTCTCTATTCCAGAGCTCGATGGCGCGACCGGCTCCTTAGTCTACGGAGGCCGCAAGGGAGAAAAAGGGTCCGTTCACGAGGAAATGGAAGGACATCCAGAACGTATTGAGATGCTTGCCAGTCGTGTTCATAAACTAGTGACACTTAGGCGTAGCAAGCGTGCAAAACGTAAAGTTGCCATGGTGTTATTTAACTTCCCGCCCAACGGTGGCAGTACCGGCACTGCAGCTCATCTCGCAGTGTTTGAATCGCTGTTCAACACCTTATCAGCGATGCACGCTGAGGGTTATGACGTTGACTTACCCGCCGACGCTGACGCGTTGCGCAACCTGTTGCTCGAGGGTAATTCCAAGCAATTCGGTATGGATGCGAACGTTTGCGCTCAGATACCCGTCAATGACCACGTTGCGCGCGAACCCTGGCTTTCAGAAATCGAACAACAGTGGGGTGCGGCTCCAGGTAAGCACCTGACCAATGGCCGCGAACTCTTTGTGATGGGTAAGCAATTCGGCAACGTGCTGGTAACCGTTCAGCCATCGATGGGCTATGAGGGAGACCCCATGCGCTTGCTGTTTGAAGGTGGGCACGCGCCGACTCATGCTTTTTCTGCTTTCTATCGTTACCTTCGGGAAGATTGGAGTGCGGATGCCGTACTGCATTTTGGTACCCATGGCGCGTTAGAATTCATGCCGGGTAAGCAAGTAGGCCTCTCGCAAAATTGCTGGCCTGACCGACTTATTGGTGCATTACCGAATTTTTATTTGTATGCGGCAAACAATCCATCAGAGGGACTCATTGCTAAGCGACGTTCTGCTGCGACTCTCGTCAGTTACTTAACGCCCTGCGTTGCAAATGCCGACCTGTACCGAGAACTACAAGATCTGAAGGATGCGGTTGATCGCTGGCGTCGTAGAGAGGACGACATGGACCGCGAGCAACAGCAGGCCTTGCTAGAGCTCATCATGGCTCTTGCTGATGCTTCAGATTTGTTGGCTACCGACAGTGCTGATTGGACATTATCGAATGCCGATCAGCATATTGATACTTTGCGCTTTGCCTTGATGGAAATTGAAGAATCACTCGTCCCGTATGGCATGCACGTCGTGGGAGAAGACGTTCCCCTTGCGCGCAAAGTCGATTTACTCCGAACCTTGGGTCGCTCAACTTTCGATATCGATTTGTCTGATGAGCTTCTAGAGCAGCTGGCGCAAGATGCCGACATGAGCCGAATGCTGTCAGCGAAGGACTTGCAAGCTCTCGATCCTGAGCAAATAAAGGCGATGGCAACGTTATTTGAACAGACCTTAAAAGCGCTGGATTCAGGCAATGAAATTCGCGCTATTTTGCGGGCTCTCGACGGCGCTTTCATTCCGCCGGTTGCGGGTGGCGATCTCCTCAAAAATCCCGAGATGCTTCCGACAGGAAGAAACATCCATGGCTTTGACCCATTTAGGCTACCCAGCCAGTTTGCACTGAGCGAGGGCGCTCGCCAGGCAGATCAGTTAATTGCACGGCACCTTAAAGATACGGGTGAGGTGCCCAAGTCGGTCGCGCTCGTTTTATGGGGTACGGATAACCTCAAAAGTGAAGGTATTGCAATCGCTCAGGCATTGGCCTTGATGGGTGCAAAACCACGCATTGACAGTTATGGCCGAATTGCTGGGGCGGAGCTTATCGACCTGACGACATTAGGCCGCCCGCGCATTGACGTCGTGATGACATTGTCCGGTATATTCCGCGATCTTTTGCCCTTACAAATTCGGTTGTTAGCTGAGGCCGCATTTTTGGCGGCCACCGCAGACGAGCCCCTGGCGATGAATCCTATTCTCGCCAACACGTTAAGCACTCAAGCTGCAGATGGCTGTGATCTTGAGACCGCAGCTCTGAGAGTCTTCAGTAATGCTGAGGGTACTTATGGCTCAAACGTCAACATGTTGATCGATAGCGGTGCGTGGGAAGAGGAAAACGAATTAGGTACAACATTTACCCAGCGCAAAGGTCATGCATACGGCAAAAATGGTGCGGTGACCGCAAATCCACTCTTACTCACATCATTGTTGGGGAAGGTCGATTTAGCGTACCAAAATCTCGATTCAGTAGAGATGGGTGTTACAACAGTCGATCATTACTTCGATACCTTAGGTGGTATTAGCCGTGCGATTCAGAGCCAAGGCGACAAGGACGTACCTGTCTATATCGCGGATCACACGGGCGGCGCTGAGCGGGTACGTACGCTGAGCGAGCAAGTTGCACTCGAAACACGTACGCGGACGCTGAACCCAAAGTGGTATGAGTCAATGCTCGATCATGGGTATGAGGGCGTTCGCGCTATTGAATCCCATGTCACAAACACTATGGGTTGGTCAGCAACTACCGGCAAGGTAGCTCCTTGGATTTATCAGCAAATTTCGGAAACATTCATTCTTGACGATGCCATGCGGCAACGTCTTGCCAAACTCAATCCCAAGGCCGCTTCAAAAGTCGCAAATAGACTCTTGGAAGCCTCCGAACGCCAATATTGGCAGCCTGATGATGCGTGTCTCGAAGCGCTTCAGCGGGCGGGGGAAGATCTTGAAGATTGGGTGGAAGGCATCTCAACTGAGGCAGCAGTATGAACGTCAGACAGCACATACCCGTAAAGCAACTTGATAATGGTGGTAAAGGGCTCGATGGAGAGGGCAGTGTACAAGTGCACCTCGAACCCGACGTCCAGATTGACAAGGCCAAAGTTTTTGCTATCTACGGCAAGGGGGGAATTGGTAAGAGCACTACTTCCTCGAATTTATCGGCGGCCTTCTCCAAGCTCGGCAAGCGCGTGATCCAAATAGGTTGCGATCCCAAGCATGATTCAACCTTTACCCTGACTAAGTCATTGATTCCAACCGTCATCGATGTTTTGGAATCTGTCGAGTTTCACGCAGAGGAACTAAGCCCTGAAGATTATGTGTACGAGGGCTATAACGGCGTGATGTGTGTTGAGGCTGGCGGGCCTCCTGCGGGCACAGGTTGTGGTGGTTACGTGGTGGGCCAGACCGTGAAGCTCCTTAAACAGCACCATTTACTCGACGATGCGGACATCGTCATATTTGACGTCTTGGGCGATGTGGTTTGCGGCGGATTTGCTTCCCCGTTACAGCATGCCGAGCGGGCACTGGTAGTGACTGCCAATGACTTTGACTCCATTTTTGCGATGAATCGAATTGCGTCGGCAATCAACGCTAAAGCGAAGAACTACGGTGTTCGCATTGGTGGTGTCATAGCGAATCGCAGTGCAGACACCGATGAGATTGATCGCTTCAATGACGCCACCGGAATGCGCCGGCTCGCTCATTTTGCTGACTTAGATGTCATTCGCCGTAGTCGTTTACGCAAATCAACGCTGTTTGAAATGGATGACGCACCGGGCTTGCAGAAAGTCCAAGACGAGTACCTACAGCTCGCGCAGAACTTGTGGAATGGTACAGAGGCTATACCGGTAACGCCCATGCGCGATCGCGATCTTTTCGATTTCCTAGGATTCGAGTAATGAATTTGATGTCCTACGAGCGCCGCAGAGAGCAGATCGAACACTATTTCGATCGCACCGCTGCAGACACTTGGGCGAAGCTCACATCAGATGAACCTGTGAGTGGCATTCGCCAAACAGTGAGGGAAGGGCGCGATCAGATGCGTGCCACGATCTTGAGTTGGCTGCCGCAGGATTTACACGGCAAACGGCTTCTTGATGCAGGCTGTGGCACGGGTGCGCTGGCGCTAGAGGCAGCGCGCCGTGGGGCGGAGGTCGTTGCAATGGACTTGTCTCCGACGCTCGTTGACTTGGCTTCCGAGCGCGTGGCAGGTGAGCAAATGGCCGGGCAGATCGATTTCAAAGTGGGTGATATGCGCCAGGCATCGCTGGGTGAGTTTGATCATATTGTTGCTATGGACTCGCTTATTCATTACGACCCCGTGGACGGAATGCAGACCTTGGAGTCCATGGCTAAAACAGTGCGAGCTAGTATTATTTTTACGTTTGCACCACGTACCCCGCTGCTCGCGCTGATGCATTCATTGGGACAGTTCTTCCCTCGGGGAGATCGATCGCCAGCAATAGTCCCAATAAGTGAAAAAGGACTAGCGCGCGATATTCAAGGCTCAGGCGAGTTGCAAGACTGGCGATCCGCACGTAGCCACCGGGTTAATCGCGGTTTCTATATATCGCAGGCTCAGGAGATCGTGCGCCTGTGATTATTTCTCGACAGCGCTTTATTGCATCGGTTCAGGGGGCTAGCACACGCTGGCTCCCCTTTGCGGACGCTGCGAGCATCGAGCTGTCAATGCCGCGATTGCTGCGATTAGCCCTTTTTCAAGTGTCGGTAGCTATTTCGGTAGTGTTACTCACCGGCACTCTGAATCGAATTATGGTGGTAGAGCTAGCGCAGCCTGCATGGCTGGTTTCACTGATGGTAGCTATACCCCTATTGCTTGCTCCTGCACGCGCCTTAATAGGCTACCGCTCGGATCATCATCGGTCATACCTTGGTTGGCGCAGAGTGCCTTATCTGTGGTTTGGAACTCTGATGCAATTTGGCGGACTAGCGATCATGCCTTTCGCGCTTATTGTGATGACCGAGCCTCATAATGGTCCAGCCATTTTAGGGCCTGCCGCGGCGATGTTAGCGTTTGTGCTCGTTGGTGCAGGCCTCCACACTACGCAAACTGCTGGACTTGCGTTAGCGACAGATCTTGCTACCGCAGAAACCCGCTCAAAAGTCGTGGCCTTGCTTTATATCTCTTTGCTTGTCGGCACCATTATCGCAAGTCTTGGATTCGCTTGGTTGCTCACCGATTTCAATTACATACGATTAATTAAGGTACTGCAGGGCGCCGCAATGGCGACGGTTGTCTTAAATCTGGTAGCGCTTTGGAAGCAAGAACCTCGGCGGCCCGATTTGACGCACCATAACCAAGTAAGACCTAAGTTCCGAGCAGCATGGCGACAGTTTTCTGAGCGCGGTCGGACAAGTCGATTACTGCTTGGTCTTGGTGTTGGAACGATGGGGTTCAGCATGCAAGATATTTTGTTGGAACCTTATGGCGCAGAAATTTTGCATATGAGCGTTAGCGAGACGACATCGTTAACAGCGGTCTGGGCTTTGGGCATGTTGATTGCGTTCGTAGTATCCGCTCGGCTACTCAGTGATGCGCGTGACCCTATTCGTCTTGCGGCCGCGGGTTGCGTTATCGGCATATTCGCCTTTGCCACGGTTATTCTCGCTGCACCAATTAGCAGCGTACTGTTATTTTATATCGGCGTCTTCGGAATTGGATTAGGGAGTGGCTTTTTTGCAGTGGGCACTCTCACCGCGGTGATGGCATTGGGTGAAGAGAGCCAAGCCGGACTCGCTCTGGGCGCTTGGGGCGCGGTTAGCGCAACCGCCACAGGGGTCGCGGTATTTGCTGGCGGTGCTTTGCGCGACTTATTTGCGACGCTGTCGTTAAGCGGCGCAATTGATCCTCTACTCGATGATGCGGTGGCCGCCTATGGCGCGGTCTATCACTTAGAAATTCTTTTGTTATTTATTTCGCTGATAGCTCTTGGGCCAGTAGTGCGCAAAGCATGGCAGCAACCTGAAAAAAATAAACCATTTGGTTTGGCAGATTTCCCCGCATGACGGGTAACTAAGGAGGCTTAATTATGGGCACAGGAGCAATAACTGAATATATCGACGTCGCCCAGTTGGCGCTGTATATCTTCTGGATTTTCTTTTTTGTGTTGGTTCGACATTTGCACAGGGAAGGTAAGCGTGAAGGCTGGCCACTGGAGCTTGATAGTCGCGGTGAAAAGTTTGTAGAAGGGTATGCGGGTATGCCTACCCCGAAGACGTATGAACTCGCCAATGGTCAAGGTAGTCGGGTTCTGCCCGGACCGGCAGCTGAGGGTTATGCGCTAAATGCCGTTGCGACGGGAAGCTCCCCAGGCGATCCTATTCATCCCCTCGGTGATCCCATGGTGGATGGTATTGGTCCTGCAGCATGGGCGATCCGTCCAGAGCGGCCCGATTTAACCGTCGATGGTGAACCACGCATTGTGCCGCTGCGTGTAGATCATGATCATAAAGTTAATCGCCGTGATCCAGATCCAAGAGGCCAGGACGTACGTGGATGTGATGGTCAAGTGGGCGGCAAGGTGGTTGATCTTTGGGTCGATCGAGCTGAGCCTATTTTCCGCTATGCCGAGGTAGACGTTGGTGAGCACACGGTGTTACTCCCTATGACTATGGCGCGCGTAAGTAAGGATGGCTCAGTACAAGTTAAGTCCATTCGCAGTGATCAGTTCAAGCAGGTGCCTCGATTGGCAAGTCCGGATCAAGTGACGCTGCAAGAGGAGGACAAGATTACAGCCTTCTACGGTGGCGGGACCTTGTATGCGTTACCTGAACGAATGGAACCCGTGCTATGAGAGAACACGAGTACGAACCCATTAAGGGGCTGCCGGAAGAGCTTCCCGAAGGCGAGTATATGGTGTGGCAAGGCGCGCCGCGCTGGCAGGCATTGGCCCGCCGAGCATTCCATGTCGATACCATCGCCATCTACTTTGCGCTCGTTATGGCAATACATGCAGTGTATCTGCTGATGAATGGCCAAACTGCGGGCGACATCTTGATTGCGATGACTTGGCAAGTTCCACTGTCGCTAACGGGCGTGGGTCTGATGGCGCTTGCGGGGTGGTTATATGCTCGCGGGGCGGTCTACACATTGACTAATCGTCGAATTGTGATCCGCTCTGGCGTTGTTACACCCATGATGGTGAATTTGCCTCTTGATGGCATGGAGTCTGCGGGCGTTCGTTATTGCAGCGACGGCACGGGCGATGTGTTGCTTAGCTTGAAGCCAGGTACTCGTAAGCTGTTTTACACCTTGCTTTGGCCAAATGTCCGCCCATGGCACTTTAGGCCTGTTCAACCGCTCATGCGAGCGATAGAACAGCCAGAGGCGTTAGTTGAGGCGCTTGGTCGGGTAATGTCTGAGCTGAAGTTAGAAGACAATACCCCCCGAGTGGCGCCGAGCCATGTTTACGATGACAGTGAGGGCAGCACGCATGGGAACCCCATCCCCAATAGCTGATGGCAGATCATCAGCGGGCTTTGTGAGGCGTGTCGATGACCGCCTCATGTTTGTCATTATGGCGGGCCTACTCTTTGTCGTCGGTTTTGTGAGTCTTGCAAAGCAAACCGATACGGTTGTTGCCGCACCTGCGCCGCAGGGTGCAGTAGTGGCCCAAAAAGCCCTTCAGTTTGCCGATGAGGTTGACGGTAGTGTCCATGTTATCGACGTGAATTCGGGCACATTAGTCAATGTTTTCGCGAGTGGCGATGGCAGTTTTGTTCGGGGTGTACTGCGTAGCTTAGTGCGCGCACGCAACGCGCGTGGTTTAACGCAAGCTAGCGCTTTTGACCTCGCACTGTATGAAGACGGTCGTATGATCTTGTCCGATCCTGAAACCCATGAAGCGGTCGATCTTGTAGCTTTTGGAGCAACAAATTTCCGCGCCTTTAGTCAGCTCCTCGATGAACAGTAACTATCCGATAGTGCATCGTATTGATCTGATCGCTAACTGTGCTGGGGTTCCCTGTGTTTGAGTTCTGGATGGCGATTGGGGTTGCCGTCACTGGCTGGTGGTTCTTCACTGGGCTTATTCTTTGGAGCGTCCACCTGCCGAAGCCGCTTCACTCACGGGTCTTTGGATTAGCCACTCTTATCTTCTTAATAGCGCTCGCGATTACCCCGAGCGTAAGCGCGCTGGAGTCTGTCACTGGAACCGTTATGAGCTTTACCCTCGCCATTGTCTTGTGGGGCTGGCTTGAGCTGGGTTATCTCATGAATATCATCGCAGGCATGCACAAAGAGCCTTGCCCTGCGAATGTCGATCTAGCCGAGCGAATTCGGCGTGGCTTGGGTACCTGCATTTACCATGAGCTTGGTGTTGTTCTTACGGGCGCACTTATTTTCGTCCTCGCCGATGGCGGCGGGATGTCAGTGATGTTTTGGACATACGCCACGCTATGGGCTATGCGTTGGAGTGCGAAACTTAATCTCGTTTTAGGCGTGCGCAACTACAACCGAGATTGGCTGCCCGATGATTTGCAGTATATCGATAGCTATATTCAGCGAAGATCAATGAATCCGCTGTTCCCGCTTTCGCTGGGCGTTGCTACCTGTGTTGCCGCTTGGGTGTTTTATCTATCACTCGACGCGTCCTCGATCGGCACCCAAATAGGGTTGACCCTGGTCGCAACACTGCTTGCGCTGGGTGCGCTTGAGCACGTTTTCTTGATGCTCCCACTGCGAGAAGGGCGTCTATGGGGTTGGGCGGCACCTGAAGAGCATTGTGAAGGGTCTCTCGCCACGACTACCGCGCCTAGCGTAGCCGTTGCTGGAAAGCCTCGCTAATTCTCTGAGGCGTGCAAAATGGCATCGCAATTCGCAACAATTCAGGCCGGAAAACTATTTAGTTGTAATAAGTCCATTCTAAGAAGGAAGCGGTCTAAGGCTTTGTTTGACCGTAGCAGCATGAGGGACTACATTGAATTTGGACAGAGATTGGACGGTTCTCTGATCGTACTGACTGGCGGATATTTTACGACACGTTGCGTTGAAAGGAATCAAGCACACGTTTCGGTTCCGGTTTGCCCGGTGAGCTCGGTTGACTTAACAGGCGGAGACGAGTGACGTGGCGAAAAAATTTGACAGTAAAGCTCTAAGCGGTCATAGCAAATTAGCTGATGCAGCCTTCTCTAGAGCACCTCGAGTGTCGTTCGATGGCGAGGCGGCTGATGTGAGTGTAGAGCGCTATTGGCGCGCTATGCACGACTGGGCACGCGCTTCCAAAGTTGACGAGGGTGTGCCGCTTTACCTCCACCTACCGTTTTGTCCTGTTCGTGGCACCCAATCTACCCGTGTTGCGGAAATTACGCACAGCGACCCGCCAATTGATAGCTATCTAGAGTTATTGCACGCTGAAATTTCCACAGTAACCAAGAATATTGGTGTCGGTCGGCGTGTTTCTCAGCTCTACGTCGGCGGTGGTACGCCAAACTATCTCAGCAACAGTCAGCTGATCCGTTTAGCTGAAACCATCGACGCGCACTTCGATGTTGCTGATGGAGCAGAGCGAACGATTGAAATCGATCCAAGTCGGGCAAGTTACGCACAGCTGAGCCTTCTGCGGGGCCTGGGTTTTACCCATCTACAAATTGAGTTGCGTGAATTTTTGAGTGCACGCGATGCGGGTATTGGTCGTTCTTGCTCACCGGATTTGCTACACGACGTTTTCAGTACTGCGCGGACACTTGGGTTCAAAGGCATTGCAGTCGATATCACCTATGGCGCTCGTAATACGTTGCACGATGACGTGCTGGAAGAGCTCGAGTGTTTATTAGAACTTAAGCCCGATCGGATTTTGTGCCACGCAGCACAAACTAGCTTTGCGGAAAATGGCGAGCATCATGTAAGCGACCAGTCTAAGCCATTGAGCCAAGCGGCGAAGCTTTCCATGTTCGTGAGTATGCTCGATGTATTCGAACTATTCGGTTATGAGTGGGTGGGCGTTTCCGGCTTCGCCTTGCCGGGCGATGCATGGTGTGAAGCCCAGGCTGAAGGCCGGCTTTACAGAAACTGGATAGGCTACACCACGCAGCGCGCCTTCTCGGTATTAGGTTTCGGGTTAGGGGCTGTCACTGAGCTGCCTGGTTTGATTGCGCAAAATCACGAAGACCTACGGACTTGGTCTGCCTTAGTAACGGCTGGTCTACCGGCTGTCTGTAAAGGTGTGGAGCTGAACACACTGAAAGCTAAAGAGCGTGAAATATTAACGTGCTTGTCCGCGAACCTTAACGCGGAGGCTCCTGCAGTAATGGATTCAGCGATTGTAAGCGACCTTAAAGACTCGGGCGTGATCGAGGCTGACGCTGGGCGGCTTTCACTCACCCCGTTTGGTCGAGCATTCTTTAGCCAGGTCCACGAGTGGGACCGTAATCAACGGCTTGTGGCTAACTAGATGCCG
>Ga0209137_1000684_pt1 | contig 35289 bp, 28 predicted proteins | sample SaaInl5LU_22_DNA_FD_184642 | JGI IMG/M metagenome (GOLD analysis project Ga0209137, IMG submission 184642) | Marine microbial communities from expanding oxygen minimum zones in the Saanich Inlet - ESP_105LU_22_DNA (SPAdes) (version 2) | ecosystem: Environmental > Aquatic > Marine > Intertidal...
ATTCGCTTATGCGCTTGCGCGAACTTTCCTTAGCGCATTTTTTAGCATCCTCCTATCTTTTATCCTTTTACTATTTCTAAATAGTTTCCGGAATGAAAGATAGATTTAAGCGACGCGCCTATGTACTGAGCGCTTTGATACTGATTCTAACCCTTATTTTTTTGGTTAAGCTATTTACGATTCAAGTAGTTGACAGCAGCTACAAGGACATCGCGAAGAAAATTGCGGTGAAAAAAATTAAACTGTATCCTAACCGCGGGCTCATATATGACCGAAACGGCGAGCTTTTGGTATACAATCAAGCAATCTATGATATTTTAGTTATTCCAAGGCAAATCGATCATTTAGATACCACATTGTTTTGTGACATTTTTGGAATTAGTCGCGAAACCTTCAATCAAAAACTAGAAAAGGCGAGTAAAGATTTATTCTACTATACCCCGAGTGAATTCATCAAACAAGCACCCGCCGAAAAGTATGCCTTGTTTTTGGAGCATTCGGCTAAGTTTAGTGGTTTTTATGGGGAAACCCGTACGATACGGAAATATACCCATCCTGTTGCTGCCCATATTTTAGGTGATGTGGGTGAAGTGGATTCGACAGATATCAAAGCTTCTGACAATTACTATGAACCCCGAGATTATGCGGGTAAAAGTGGTTTGGAAAAACTATATGATGATGAACTTCGTGGTTCACGAGGCTACAAATACGTGTTTGTAGACAAATACAACAAGGAACAGGGTCGTTTTAATGAGGGAATGAACGATAGCATTCCCTCGCAAGGGGCTAATTTGGCAACTACCCTCGACATCAAACTACAAGCATACGGAGAAAAGCTGCTTCAAAACAAGGTGGGTAGTATAGTGGCTATAGAGCCTCAAAGTGGCGAAGTACTGGCCTTGGTTAGTTCGCCAAATTTTGATCCAAACTTGCTGTGTGGCGCGGAGCGCGGAAAAAACTATACCCTGCTGGCTCAAGACCCACTAAAGCCGCTATTCAACCGGGCTGTTATGGCGCAATACCCTCCAGGGTCTATATTTAAACCGCTAACGGCAGCCATTGCATTGCAAGAAGGCGCAATACAAGAAAATTTTCCCTATTACTGTAATACACTCTACAGTATTCCGGGCTATACCCTGCACTGCTCGCATAGCCACCCAGCTGCAAGTAACATCCAACAAGGCATTCAGCATTCGTGCAACCCTTATTTCTGGCAAACCTTTCGAAACACCCTCGATTTAGGCAAATACAAAAACACCGGAGAGAGCTATGCAGCGTGGTATGCGTACACCAAGCAATTTGGTTTGGGCGATATTCTTGGCATTGATATGTTGAGTGAAAAACCTGGGAATATCCCAAGTCCTGAATATTACAACGACCTGTACGGTGCGGGAAGGTGGAAGGCCCTTACCATTATATCGCTGGCTATCGGCCAAGGTGAAATACTATTAACGCCTTTACAAATGGCCAACTTATATGCCACGTTTGCCAATCGGGGATACTACATTTCGCCACATTTAGTGAAAACCATTAATGGAGAAAAAAATGTGACCCCCGTCAAACACGAAACAGGCATAGATGCAGCAAACTTCGATATTATTGCCGAAGGGCTGGCCCTTGTGGTAGAAGAAGGAACAGCCAGGCGCTCAAAAATTCCCAATTTAACTTTTGGCGGTAAAACAGGAACTGCTCAAAATCCACAAGGAGACGATCACTCAATTTTTGCTGGATTTGCTCCCGTAGAAAACCCCCAAATTGCCATAGCGGTTGTCGTTGAAAATGCAGGTGGAGGTTCGCGCTATGCTGCACCCATCGCCAGCTTAATTGCGGAAATGTATATGCATGACAGTATTGCTGATAGTCGTTTATATTTTGAACAAAGCATAATAGAAACTAACTTAACCGAGCGAGAAGAAGAGGAGGAAGTTATACAATGAGAAGTTCAAGAATAGCAGAAAACGTCGATTGGCTTTTAGTGATTTTGTACTTGATCTTGGCAAGCATTGGTTTAGCTTTTATATACTCGACAAGCTATTTGCCCAGCGACCCCAACTTCTTCAATTTCTCTGCAAACTACGGCAAACAGTTTATGTGGTTGTTCATTAGCCTGGTAATTGGGATGTTCATTGTGGTCATCGACTATAAATTTTACACTTCTTTTGCCTTCATCATTTATGGCTTAATTATGCTGTTGCTGGCTTCAGTTCTAATTTTCGGCGTTGAGATCAACGGATCAAAATCTTGGTTTGCTCTTGGGTCTATTCGCTTTCAACCTGCGGAACTTGCCAAATTTGCTACCTGTCTGGCCCTGGCGAAGGTTATGACGGGCGTTCAGGTCAATTTACAAACCTGGAAGGGAAAAAGTAAGGCCTTAAGTGTATTGCTTGTCCCGATGGGGCTCATTTTACTTCAAGGCGATGTTGGTTCCGCTATCGTTTTTGCAGGGCTGATTTTCGTCTTACATCGCGAAGGATTAGAGTCTGGATATCTTATTGTTGGTTTTGGTTCAATTTTTCTTTCTATCATGGCTTTGCTTTACGAGCCCTTAGTGATGATGTTTTTCTATGGGTTAGCCTTTTCCCTAATTATCTACTATGATCGAAAAGCTAAGCAACCGATCATTGCTATGCTCGGTATACTTATTGGTGGCGGTGTGTTTGGTGTATTATACAATAAGCATATAGTCCCTTTAGCACCGATACGCATCGCCGAATTTGAACTGAACACCTATCTATTTTTATTTCTCCCAGTGCTGCTAGTGCTAATTGTGGGTTATTTCATTTTTGTTAAAAGAAAGAAATGGCTATCTGCCGCTATGCTGATCTTTTTAATGGTTGGCCTTTATACTTTCTCTGTAGACTTTATTTTCAATGAAGTGCTCAAACAACATCACCGCGACAGAATTAACTTGATATTAGGTAAAATTGAAGATCCTTCCGGTGCAGGATACAACCTGTTTCAGTCTAAAGTAGCGATTGGTTCGGGAGGGTTTGCCGGAAAGGGTTATCTGCAGGGAACGCAAACCATGCTTAACTATGTACCTGAGCAATCTACTGATTTCATTTTTACCTCTATCGCCGAGCAGTTTGGGTTCATCGGGAGTTTCGTTGTCATTATGCTCTATGTTATCCTTCTCTTACGAATCATTCAAGTATCTGAGCGCCAACGATCGCGTTTGGCTCGGGTTTATGGTTATGGCGTAGCGAGTATATTGTTTGTTCACTTTGTGGTGAATATTGGTATGACCATTGGGCTGATTCCGGTAATCGGTATTCCGCTTCCTTTTATTAGTTACGGAGGAAGTTCCTTGCTGAGCTTCACGATCCTACTCTTTGTACTAATTAAATTTGATACGGAACGATTGAGTGTCTTGCGATAGGGTACTCAGAGTTTTGAAGGTATTTTTCATTCAATACAACATAAGTTTCCAGCCTACCAGCAGGCAGGTCTCCCTCCGGTCGAAATGACCTGCAGGCTAGCTAAAAGAAACATTAAACCCATAATAAAAAGATCTCTGATTGATCCGCTTTAAGCGGAATCCTAAGAGATAACGTCTCTGATGGGTTGCAGTCCTAAAACCTAAAACAAATTCGTCATTCCTGAAAATGCTGACACAGGAAGCTTCATCAGGAATCTTTTTTGTACTAAGTAACCGCCGTGATGGTGTTTTGAATATTCTTCTTTTGACAAAACCACTTTCTTTGATGCCGGTTCAACATTCATAACTTTCTAAAGCGGCATCCCCGCCGAGTTAAACCAGGGTGCAAAACCGTCTTTTCATAAAAAATGCCAACACAGTGGTTGGCATTTCTATTTTTTTCATTCAATCGATTAACGACCGATGTAGTTATTTAACTCTTGAACGCTATCATCCCATTCAAAGGCACTGTTTACCTGAAAGTAATTTTGTGGGTCAAGACAATTAGCATAAGCAAATTTAGCGAAATCCAATCGGCTATCTTCCCAGTCTAAAGCAGTCATCACACCTTTAATTTGATTAACCGTCATACAGTTAGATGAAGCAGCCTGTTTCGCAACGGCTATCTTATCCTCATCAAAACTCTTTTGATCCATAGTACTAATAAGTGCTGAATAGCTTTGCGGAGTCATTTGCGGACAAACGGGCTGAGCAGCTACTACTGTTTGAGTAGGTTGAACATTTGTCATGGTCGTTGTTGTGGTAGTAGTGGTTGTTTGGGAGGTGCCACCGAAGCCATCATTGACATTCACATTCACACCCATATTGAACCCGCCAACATTAACACCCATACTAACATTATCGGAGGTTCCCGTGGTGTGTGTTGTAGTTGTTTCTGTTATTTGAACACCAAAAGTTGGCGCAGGCATAGGTGCTGTGTTGTATTGCACTACTTGCACGTTAGCAGGTGGTGGTGGAGCCATAGCTAAAGGGGTAAAACTAAATGGCTTTAAAGTCAGCTCACCTTTTTTATCATATTTGATTTTATAGGTCACATCGCAAGGATTACAATCAGGACCATTCACACCTAAAAATTTCTTTTCTATTTCCCCTAATGTCTGATCATTAAAAATTATTTTGGCTGCATAATAATCTGCCGTCAAAGCTTCCATTCGAATATTCGTTTGCGGTTGTTCGTTTTGACGAATACCATTTAAAATCAGGTAAAAAGGTAAGCCATCTTCAGAAAATACGCTTAAGTTGTTTTGTGCACTAATAAAATCAGTCGTTAATAGCAGTGCGGTCAGAGCAAATAATATTTTTCTCATGGTGTTTAATTTAATTTATTACAAATATAAAGTACAATACAATCTAATTATTACTTTACTAAATAATTCTCGTACGGCATCCTTGAAGCCAAAGAACGTGCCAAAGTTAACTCGTCCGTATATTCGAGTTCTCCTCCAAAGGATATACCTCTGGCAATGGTAGTTAGTTTTACTTTGTGCGCTTGTAAAACTTTGGAGATATAATAAATGGTTGTATCTCCTTCCATCGTCGGGCTGATAGCCATAATCACCTCCTCGACTCCTTCCTTCGCTATACGCTCTACCAAACTATCAATTTGCAAATCATCAGGACCCACGCCATTTACTGGAGAAATAATGCCCCCCAAGACATGATATAGGCCTCTGAAAGTGCCCGTGTTCTCTATCGCAATAACATCGCGTATGTTTTCCACGACACAAACTACTGCAACATCTCTGTTCGGATTACTACACACCGAGCACAACTCCTCGTCGCTGTAATTATGACAAGATCGACAGGTTTGAATGTTATTGCGCATTTCTTCCACTGCCTGGCTAAACCTGGCAACCTTGGCCTCGTCTTGTTTCAACAAATGAAGAACCAAGCGCAAAGCTGTTTTCTCACCAATGCCTGGTAAACGTTTAAATTCCGCAACCGCTTCAGCTATTAATTTTGATGGATAATTCATACTTTAATGATAATTATTCACGTCCCAATGCAGGTAATATACATTCTTGTCTACTAAGATAGTGTCCATTTCGAAAGCTTTTATAATTTGACTCCCGTTTTCTACCGCAGGTTTCGCATAATCCAAAACTTTCAAATCAAACGATTGCTCGTAGGATGGACTATATACTACAAGAATCGGTTTTTCATTCAAATTGTTTAAAATCAAATCTGGAACTTTATTGTTCAAAAACAGATCAACCTGCGCCTTCGCTTGGTTTTCGGCCGTCCGCGACATTTTACAATTAAACTGTGGCAAACCTGAAAATGCACTTAGTTGCATCCAATATCTACTCCATGCCGGTTGATCATCTATTGTAATATCATAATTTTCCGATCCAACCTGTGTAGCGGGAATGGTTAAAATAGCTTGATAAGTGTCAAAATCTATTGTTTTAATCCCTGCAAATTGTTCATCTAAAATTGCTTCATTAAATACATTGACTTTATAGAAACTGTGATGAAAGCCCATGGCATCCTTTACGTCCCAAAACATAATAGTTATCAATACAAGCGAAAGAACTTTCCCGACCACCACATTTTGCTTATCTAAGCCTCGAATAAGTTTAAAAAAGGCGCCGGAAACTATAAGGACAATAATCCAATAACCCATCCAAGAAAATCTTGCCAAACATCGAAATTGGGTTATTAAATCGATGTGCTCGTAAAGAAAATAAAACGGAGAAAACACATTGTCCAAGGATAAGGGAATAAAACAGAACTTAATATAAGTACCCAAGGCTGTAGCATAGCTAAAAAAGGCAACAAAAAACAAGGCAACAAAAAAAGTGTTCCTCTTAATCAGTTGCTTGAATGTAGGCCAATTTAAGCGCTGTCTGAACACACGGACAAGTAAATAAATTAGAGATATATATATGGTAAACCACACAAAATTACCCCAGAAACCAAAGGATTCACTCGGTATTTCAAGCGGTTTTTTACAACTTTGGATAATCGGATATAGACTGTTGTAATGTATCGGTGTAAATATTGCTTCAGGTGTAAACTTCCACTCTAGCCAATCAAAGCCTGAAGCCGTTGACCTGCGCAAACTGGCATAGGTATCCACGAACTGTATAAAGGCATAATACAATATTCCACCCAGCGCTACACTGATGTTTAAGCCTAAAAAACTCCGCCATGGCCATTGACCTATTTTCTTTTTAACTAAGAAAAGCTCGGCAAGTGTAAACAGACCCAAAGCCAGCGCAATAATTGGCACATAATAAATATGAGCTGCTGCACTCAAAATCAGCAGAAAAAACAGCGCAGCGTAGACTTTTTTCGAAGGCTGCTTATCTTCTTGCCATAACTGGTGAATCTTCCGAAACAGTATGAGCAAGACTAATAAAATAGAACTCAAGGATAGATTATATACCCCGTATTCCAACTTTAAGACTTGCGGATTTATCCAGGAAAAGGACAAGGCCAGCAGCATGGCCAGAACCATTTGCTTGGGCGCATACGGTCTGATTAGTATGAAAAACAACAAGGGTGTCAACCACAAATTAAATAGAAAGATATAATTGTGAATAGCTACAGCGTGCTCCTCGATATGCACTACATGCTCATTGATACATCGCAAGGGAACCGCCAGAAGAGGCGTATTATCCGTGAAAAAAACATATTCACCGAAAGGATAATTCATTTGCGTAAAATGCAAGAAACCAAGTTCGCTAGACTCTTGACCAATATATTGCGTAAAAGTAAAATAGTTTTTTAAGCCATCGTATTCATTGGTAAACATGTAGTCGTTCGCTTGAACAAGTAAATTCCAAAAGACTATCGCAATGAGTGCGAACTGTGCAATGCTTATTAGCGCAATCGGTCTAGATAGAATTTTATTATAAATTTGTCCGAACATAAAAGGTATTCCTATTTATCAATTAGCCATTATAACGCCGTGTTTCAATCCTGCTCTTAACTGGGTGCAACACTATATTGATGCACACAAAAGTATCAAAAAGATGTTGAATGGAATCGACGTACAATGGATTTTAGTTGATGATGGATCGAAGATGCGGCCTAATTCTACCGAAATCGAAAGGTTAAAAACAGCGGTCGGAAATTTTGATTTTATACAACTGAATAAAAACTTTGGTAAAGGCTACGCTGTTCGCATAGGTATGCATAACGCGAATGCAGAGAAATTTATTTATACCGACATCGATTTTCCATATCAAGATCAGGAAATTCAACGAATTTATTGGGCTTTAGAAGAAGGTGTAGACCTTGTTATAGCCATACGCACAGAACAATACTACTCGAAAGTTTCAAAAAATCGCACATGGATTTCCAAGCGATTCAAGGCCGTTATACGCATGTTGTTCAATATACCAACCACAGACACTCAGGCAGGTTTAAAAGGTTTATCGCTGAAAGGTCGTGATCTTTTACTACAAACTAAGATTAATAGGTATTTATTTGATTTGGAATTAGTTAAAAGTTGTGCTAAACAGCAACTTAAAATTGTAGAATTGCCCGTTTCCCTAAAAGAAGGCGTGGTGTTATCCGATGTGTCTTATCGGGTACTTTTTACCGAGTTGTTGAATCTGTTTCGCATTTTTATCCAATGAGTAAGCGCCCTGGAACATACTTACCCTTCCTGATATTACTACTTGGGTTGGTATTTCTTTGGTGGAATCGCTGGCACAGTTTAAGTAATCCTTATTTCTGGGATGAAATGGGTGTGTATGGAAAAGGCGTTCAATATCTCTTTGCAAATGGTATTGGGGTGCTACCTGCATCACTGCCTCCGGAAATCTCTCGAGGCCACCCCTTGTTGTTTTCTTCCATTCACGCATTGGTCATTCAGGTTTTTAGCAACAAGTTTTTTGTTTCGCATTTTTTTGCTCTATTGGTGTCCTCTGCAAGCGTATTGAGTACCTATCTACTCGCTCAACACTTTTTGCCGAAAGTGCTGGCTGCAGGAGCCGCTTCTTTGTTGATCTGTCAAAACATCTTCATTGCACAAAGCACGCTAGTTATTCCTGAAATGAGTATTGCACTAATCAGTACACTGGCACTTTGGAGCTATTTTAAGCGGCGCTACCTGTTGACAATTCTAGTACTTTGTATTGGTGTATGGATTAAAGAATCTGTGATTATCATTGCCGTATTTATCGGCTTTATTCAAGTAATAGAATTGATTCGTTCGGGGATATTCCTGAAAAAAGCTAAGCAACTCCTCTTATTTACGCTGCCTTTGATTGCTTTTATAGGGTTCTTGCTCATTCAGAAAGTTCAGAATGGCTGGTATTTCTTCTCTTACCATACTGAAATAGTTCAAGAAAGCGCATTCAATGGGTTTTGGGATAAGTTGGAAAGGCATTATACTTTCATATTCTACGAACAAGGAAGAAAATACTGGCTAATTGCCTCTCTAATCGGCTTATTTACCCTGCCTTTCATCCGAAGAGGCAAGTCACTGCTCACCCTTACTGGGTTTTTAATAGTCAATCTGCTCGTGTTTTCATTAGCGTTTTACATGGACCGATACCTTTTATATTTATACCCTGTGCTTGTCATTCTGGTGGTACATGGATTAAAAGTTTTAAGTTTTGGAAAAGATTGGATTAGTCTTCTCTTAATTGCCGGTATGGCAAGTCTTTCTTTGCTAGAACTTAAAAATGACACCTTTCGATATGATGTCTCAGTGTCTTATGAAGACGTAATAAGGGTGCATGAGGAGGCTGTTTCGCAACTGTGCGAGCTGGACGAAAGCATCATTATTGTAGGAAGTAATTTCCCTATATATATGTCGCTTGATGATTTTCAATTGGGATACCTGAATAAGGCTTGCCATACCCGAATAGATTTGACTCCTTTCGATAAAGAACCTCGCTATTTACTTTTGTATCAGGACACTATTCAGCGAGAAAACTACACGCTTTTGAAATCTTATAGCCAAGGAAAAGCACTGGTGAAATTGTACGTCAAAAACTAATTCTACCTAATGCGCTTCTAGCCAGTTTGTACCTGTTCCCACCTCTGCTATAATGGGTACTTTTAAGCCCGGTAAGGCGCTTTGCATTTTTTCTACCACCAAAGCTTCGAGCTCTTCTTGTTCACTTTTCAAGGCATCGAACACCAATTCGTCATGAACTTGCAAGGTCATCATCGACTGCATTCCTCTTTCCTTCATCGCTGCATGAATATCTATCATCGCGAGTTTAATCATATCCGCGGCAGATCCTTGTACAGGCGTATTGATCGCATTGCGTTCAGCATGGCCACGTAAGATAGCATTACGTGAATTGATGTCTTTCAAGATTCGCTTTCTTCCCAATATAGTGGTGACATAGCCTTTCTCACGTGCTAATTCTACATTTTCGTCCATGTATTTCTTTATACCCGGATAAGTTTTGAAATAACTCTCTATTACTTCTTTGCTTTCTGTGCGCGACAAATTGGTTTGTTGACTTAAACCAAAGGCCGATACACCGTAAATTATGCCAAAATTAACGGTCTTAGCATTGCTTCTCATTTCCCTAGTCACCTTCTCTAAAGGCACATCAAACACCTTGGCAGCTGTTGCCGCATGGATGTCCAAACCTTGATTAAATGCTTCCAGCATCGCAGCATCACCACTCAACTCAGCAATTAAGCGCAATTCGATCTGACTGTAGTCCGCCGCCATAAAAATGTACTCATCACCACCTGGCACAAACGCTTGTCGCACCTTTCTTCCACGCTCTGTTCTAATTGGAATGTTTTGCAAATTCGGATTAACAGAACTCAAACGGCCTGTTGCAGCAGTTGCCTGACTAAACGTTGTATGCACTCTTCCCGTTTTAGGGTCGATTAGTTTAGGCAAGGCATCCACGTAGGTAGAACGCAACTTAGCGATTTGTCGATACTCTAAAATATCATGAACAATAGGGTAATCTTTCGCATAAGTCATTAGCTTATCCTCACCGGTGGCATATTGGCCAGTCTTGGTTTTCTTGCCTTTATAGGGAATGCCCATCTGGTCGAACAAAACTTCACCCAACTGCTTCGGCGAATCCATGTTAAACTCGGTGTTGGCTGTTTCAAAAATCTTGGTACGCGTGGCGACCAACTCTTCGTTAAGCTGTTCACTATACGCCGCTAAGAAATTTTCATCCAACTTTACACCATTCCGTTCCATGTGGGTCAATACGGGAACTAATGGCATCTCCACTTCACGAAGTACTTTATCTAAGGCTTGCTCTTTACATAACACCTCAAAAGTCTGAGCAAGTTGCCAAGTAACATCCGCATCTTCCGCGGCATATTCCTTTTGTTTCTCCAATTCAACACTTGAAAAAGTCTTTTGATTTTTTCCTTTTTTCCCGATCAGACTTTCGATAGAAACAGGGGTGTATCCCAGATAACTCTCCGAAAGAAAATCCATATTATGTCGCAAATCTGGTTGTAAGAGGTAGTGCGCAAGCATGGTGTCAAACAATTCTCCCTTTACTTCGATACCATAATTAGCCAAAATATGCATGTCATATTTAAGGTTTTGTCCAACTTTACCTACTTGTTCGTTTTCCAACAAAGGCTTTAGTTTGGCTAAATAACCTTCACGATTGTCTTCAGTCAATGGCACATAAAACCCTTCATGGGCGTGCACGCTGAAGCTAATCCCGAGGATGGTCTCATTCATAACATCTAAACCTGTAGTTTCCGTATCAAAAGCTATTTGCTTTTGCTTTGACAACATGGTAATTAGCTTTTGTAGGTCTTTCTCCTCATTGACTAAGGTGTAGGTATGCTCGGTGTTATCAATATTTTTTCCTCTCCCCTCATTCGGTACTGTTCCCGTATCATTCTCACTCGAACTGAATAAGTCCATTTGGCCAGTAGTGTTTGTTGGTTGATTTACGGTATACTCATCCCCAATAATTCGCTTACCCAAGGTTCTAAATTCTAACTCTGTGAATAGGCCACTTAACTTCTCCTTGTCGGGTTCAGAAATCTCGAGATCTTCATCTTCTACAGAAACCGGTACGTCCAAAATTATTGTAGCCAACATTTTACTCACCAAAGCTTGCTCCTTATTGGCCTCAACATTTTCCCTCAACTTGCCCTTCAATTCATGGCTGTGCTCCAGCATGTTTTCCATACTACCATATTCTTGAATTAGCTTTTTCGCCGTCTTTTCCCCTACGCCAGGTATCCCGGGAATATTATCTACAGCGTCGCCCCACATACCCAAGATATCAATTACTTGCTTCGGATCGTCTACTTCCCATTTTTCTTTAACTTCCTTCACACCTAGAATTTCCACGCCATTTCCCTGCCGTGATGGCTTATAAATAAATACATTTTCCGAAACCAATTGGGCAAAATCCTTATCGGGTGTAACCATATACACTTGGTGTCCTTCTTTTTCTTTTACCTTGGCTATTGTACCAATAATATCATCGGCCTCATAACCCGCCAACTCGAGCATAGGAATGTTAAACGCCTTGATAATTTCTTTAATGTAAGGAATCATTCCTCGTATATCCTCGGGCATAGCCTCTCTGTTGGCTTTATAAAAGGAATGTTCAACCGCTCTATCCGTTGCTCCGGGTGAATCAAAAACTACCGCAAGATGACTAGGCTTTTCCTTACGCAATAAATCATGCAAAAACAAAGTGAATCCATAGGAGGCCGAGGTATTCATGCCTTTAGAATTCTTAATCGGATTCTTAATAAAAGCATAATACGCACGATAAATCAGGGCAAAGGCATCAAGTAAAAACAATCGTTGGTCTTCCATACGTTTTCTGCTAATGAACGATAAAACTAAGCAAATAAGCATAAACAAAAAAGCCCCGACATTGATGTCGGGGCTTCTTAAAAAATATGATAAATCTTATTGGTGACTAACTACGAATTTCTGAGTAGAAGTACCCTTGTCCGTAGTAATTTGCATCAAGTAAACACCATTGTTTAAATCAGCCGTATTAAAGCTAGCATTTACGTCTTTTACGTTTGTAAACGAACGAGCATCAACCATTTTACCGCTAACGGTGTATAGCTTGATTTCAATATCCTGTGCAGCATTCAAACCGAAGCTTACATTAACGAAATCGTTAGACGGGTTAGGGAAAATACTTAAAGCATCCGCAAAGTTGATGTCTTGGATATTTGTGCTAGCTTCAGTAACAGTAACCTCTACAGTTCCTGTAGCAGTACCCGTTCCAATAATTGTAACAGTAACCGTGTAAGTACCCGCTTGAGTATAGCTATGCGCAGCCGAAGCCGAGAATATCTCGTCAATCACGCCATCACCCCAATCAACAATAATTCTTGAACACTCTGGCGTGAAAACAATATTCGTAGAGCCTGCAGTATTACCAATAGTAAATGAAACATCTAAATCATTAATTGTTGGAGTACCAACGGTTACAGTTGGAGCTGGCGTTGCTGTAAAGTCTAAAGCAACATCTGCAGTACCCGAACCAACAATGTTAGTAGCACTAATTTCAATAGTGTAGGTTCCAAATGCTCCATAAGTATGCGTAGCACTAGTTAAGCCAGTAACATCATCTACGGTTCCATCTCCCCAGTCTAAAGAAAGAGAGGTAGGGTTACCTTGAGCAGAGAAGTTTACAGTAACTGTACTGTCACAGTACTCAACACCTGGCTCATCAATTGAAGCAGCATTTAGTGAAAGAGATGCCGTAGGTTGCTGTAATTCTTCAATTTCGAACAAGTCCCACACTACAAAACCTGTCGCTTCTTTGTTTATACGAACCACATAGTCTTCCTGAGTACTTGGAATAACCAAATCAGCAGAATACTTAGTGTATGTAGAATCTCCAGCTGCTAAATTGAACGAACCAATCGTGTTTGTGTATGATCCAGCATCTGTATTTACTTCTAAACTAAAAGAACCGGTTACGCCGAAGCCAGTTCTAGCATAAACACTGAAAGAATATGCTGTACCACCTGTTAAGGTCAACTCTGGTGTTTCAGCTGTTTCATTTTCCGCTGCAAGCGATAAATTATTACCATTTAATGAACCATATAACTGCATAGAACCATCTTGTGCAGGTAGGTTAGTGAAATCGTTGCTAACAGTAACGCTAACACCGTCACCATCGTTATCCAAATATTTCCAGCCCCATGTAGCGTGGTCAAACAAGAAAACACCAGCACCTAAATCAGCCACTTCAAACGATGAAGAATAAGGCGCAGTATATGATTCAGCTGGAGCTATTAAGATATTGTAATTAAAATCTTCTGCGTTAAAAACTGTATTCCAGCTTGAAGAATCAATTTGTACATAAAAATCTAACACTTGATCAGAAGCCAAGAATGGAAATAAAGTGTCCAAACCGAAAGCTTCGAATGTGTGCGTGTAAGTCGCTCCTGGAGCAATAGATCCGGCAACAAATACCGTGTCGCCAAAAGCAGCACCTTCAGTTGGTGCATTCAAATCATCTACCAAGAAATACGTTAAGTATAACGAGTCTACTGGGTCAGTACCAATATTTTCCACAACCACATCAGCTTGGAAGTTCGTTCTTTCTGAATAATCAACTATTAAAAACTGACCACTTGAGAAAGCACTTGTTTGATTAACACCATTTGTATTAACTGCTGTCACAGCCATATCAAATCGTGCAGGCTCGCTGATGATGATATCATCAATCCAACACTGACTTTGATCCGTAGAAATTAAGCGAAACGCAATGTAAACATCTCCAGCACCAACATAAGCACCTAGATTGATAGAGTGGTCTGTCCAGTTTTCAGCTTCTGGGTCAATTGTTGTTAAAACAGTTGAAAATGAAGCTATTGCCGTATCGGTAGTAGAAATTCGAACTTCGTAAGTTTCAGGATAGTTAGGCCCTTCGAAAGAAATTCCTTTCCAGTTTAACGAGGTATTCGCAGTAGCACCAGATAAATCGATCGCCGGTGTAATTAACCAGTCATCAACAGTACATCCCGCTGGGTTAGTCCATGACTGCGCTGCCGCAAACTGACCTTGCGCATCTCCATTATCCGAAACGATCCAAGCACCATTAGGAAATGAAGCTGCATTATTCAAGGTACAGTTATCTTCATTGTAAACCGTAAATGTAGAAGGCTCTGTATCGATAGTCTCGGCCTCAAAGTCCTCACTGTAATACACCTGAGCGCTCAACGATAAGCCCACAAGTGATAGCATAAACAAAGTAATTTTTTTCATCATATTTTTTTTAAATTTTAAATATTGGTTGTTAATCCTAGCCTTCAAATATAAAGTTTATGTTTATATTATTTAAACTTTTATTGTCATTTTAATCATGTATTGCCTTGCTGAGATGTGCCAAAATTTAATTAAGCGATCAAGTGGTTATACCTTTTAATTGCTTACTTGTAGGAATATATGAGGACTTTCTTCGAATCCGCCACATACAAGCGATCGTTTTGTAGCTGGGCATGCCTAGCTTCTATGCCTTCCGGCAATTGCATCGTTTCTTCAAAAAAATCGACCAAGCTATAACTGTTTAAGGTCCCATCTTTGAAATAAACAATGACATCTTGCATCACCTGAATTCTATCAGCACCAAGAATAGGGATGCGTTTTTTATATGTTGCGAATCGATCAAAAACATATATCCCTTGGTTGGGATCGTTCAGGTAAACCAAATCTTTGTAGTCAATAATTTGAATGGGCTGCACCGCTTCCGTAAATAGCATGTTAAATTTTTCACTTTGATAAATCGCTTTACCGTTCTCATTGATTTTCTTCAGTACAAATGCGGTATTATCAAAAATCCAAAAATCATCATCTCTCGAATGAGCCAAAGCGCTAATCGTAGAGTAAGCTCCCGTATTAAAATCGTAAGCAGCTATTTCAGACAAGGTGTGGTCCAAGACTTTAACTCGCAGGAAATCTTCATAAAACACAACGATTTTCATCGGATCACTCACATCTATGCTAGTAATCGTTCCGTTGGTGTAATCCTCGTAAACCTGCAAAAACTTGCCATCCTTGTCGTACTTGCTCAAACGGAATTCACTAATCACATACAGATTGGCCAAATAGTCTGTAATGATTGAAGGATTTTTCGCTTTGATGCTTCCGATTAGGCTGTAGTTTTGGGCATTAGCCAAGAATGGCAGCACGAACACAAAGAGGATAAGAAGTTTACTTAAAGTAATGCAGCTTGATATCTTTACCATCAAAGCATGCGTAACTTTGGAATTTAATCCAATCGCCCAAATTGATGTACTTCGGTTCCTCATTAATTATGTGTTCGATGGCTAAATGCCTATGACCAAAGATATAATAATTTGCCTGAATACTCGGGTGCTTTCGCTTAATGTATTGAATAAGCCACTCCTTGTCTTCACCTAAAAATTGCTCTTCTCTTTCCCCGTTTCCGTAACGGCTTTTTCTTGACCAAAATTGAGCAATACCCATGCCAATATCCGGATGCAACCATCTAAAAAACCACTGACATATTGGACTGCGAAATATTTTCTTTACTAGCTTATATTTAAAATCCTCGGGGCCTTTGCCATCGCCGTGTCCAACACATATTTTCACGCCATTCTCCTCAAAGATGTAATTGTCGTCATGAACAATAAAACCCAATTCTTGCTCAAAATAACCGTTGAGCCACATGTCGTGGTTTCCTTTAAAGTAATGAATGTCAATTCCCTGATCAGTCATTTCTGCTAGCTTGCCCAATACTCGCACAAATCCTTTTGGAATCGCAGTTTTATAATCAAACCAAAAATCAAAAATATCTCCAACGAGAAATAAGGTTTTACAATCGCTTTGGATGGTAGACAACCATCGAACAAAGGTTTTCTCGCGCGCTAAACTTACAGCATGATTGGGTGTTCCCAAATGTAAATCAGAAGCAAAGTATATTTTGGTTGCCTTATCCAATGGCCGGAATGTCTAAATAGAAAACATAGACGTTCGATGAGCCCGAAGCGTCTAACAGACGAGCATGATTAGCCTTACATATCGGCCTTTTTTCGTTCAGCTCTATCAAGGATGGGAGTTTATCAAAATACTGTCCTCTAAAATTGTCCAAGCCCCGCTCTAAATTAGGCACCAAACTATCCTTACTGGCAAAGATGACATGATGAGGCGGAAAAGTGGTTAGTCTGCGATGTGTAGCTTGGTCAGGAGTTAACATAATTACACCTTCATCCGCAAGCAAGGCAAAACATTGAGAAGCGGCAGCATCGCTATTATCTATTAAAAACTCTTCGTCGTTTTCTTGCACGAAGCCCAAAGTGGATAAAAAACCCCGCAGTCCTGGCTCCCAGCTATAAATAAAGTTCCACTTGTTTTCTGTTTTTAAGGATTGCAGATAGGCCACTAACTTGTCTTGCGACTCACAATACACGAATTTCCCACCAGAAGCTGAAAAGTTTTCAGCGAAGCGCACATCCATTTCATCAGCACTCGAGGGGCCTTTTACAGTTAAAGGCATTTTGTTTGGGGTTTCTTCCGCACTAAAAATAGTTCTAAACAGCCCTCGTGAAGCTTCGTTATCCTCAGTCGACATATTCATTTAACAAAACTACAAAATATTATTGTTTTCGTACGCTAGGCTTCTCCTGCTGGTTTCTCATCTTCTGAAGGATTACTGTCCTCCAACTGTTCCGTATTCGCATCCTCATTAGCAAGGGCTGATTCCTCCTTCACCTCCAAAATAGGCTTAGTTTCTTCGAAAGGACGCTCACCGATCAGCTCTACCATATCATCTTTAACAATAACTTCTTTTTCCAAAAGAACCTGTGCTACTTTGTGTAACTCTTCACTTTTCTCTTTCAAAAGCACTAATACCCGGTCGTATTCTTTATCAATAATTTGCTTTACCTCCTCATCAATAACTCTTGCTGTTTCATCTGAATATGGCTTCTGGAAAGTCTCATTTTTCATCAATTCATAGTAGGATACATTACCCACCTTTTCAGTCATACCATAGATCACTACCATGGAATAGGCTGTTGATGTGACTTTGTCTAAGTCGTTTTGCGCCCCGGTTGAAATTTCTCCGAAAATCAACTGCTCTGCCGCTCTACCTGCCAAGGTAGATGCCATCTGATCCAACATTTGCTCCTTAGTTGTCAGGTTGCGCTCATTGGGTGTGTACCATGCCGCTCCTAATGACTGACCTCTTGGGACCACAGTTACCTTAACTAAAGGATTCGCATGCTTTAAGAACCAACTACTCACCGCATGACCCGCTTCGTGGTACGCAATACGTTTCTTCTCATCAGGAGAAATTATTTTGTTCTTTTTCTCCAATCCACCAATAACCCGATCAATAGCCGAGTTGAAATCTTCCAACTCAATCGCATCTTTGTTGTTTCTTGCCGCAATAAGCGCTGCCTCATTACAAATATTAGCAATATCCGCTCCAACAAAACCCGGTGTCAATGCAGCCAACTTTGATATGTCCAGGTCTTTGGCCAATTTGATGTTTTTGATGTGTACCTTGAAAATTTCTTCTCTTTCTTTCAAGTCTGGTCTATCTACATGAATCTGTCGATCAAATCGTCCTGGACGCAACAAGGCAGGATCGAGCACATCCGGACGGTTGGTTGCGGCGATTAAAATAATTCCTTTTTCACTACCGAAACCATCCATTTCAACCAGTAGCTGATTCAAGGTGTTTTCTCTTTCGTCGTTACCGCCTTGAACGATATTTTTGCCACGGGCACGACCTATGGCATCAATTTCATCGACGAAAATGATACAAGGTGCTTTCTCTCTTGCCTGCTTAAATAAGTCACGAACACGCGAAGCTCCCACACCTACAAACATTTCAACGAAATCAGAGCCTGAAATAGAAAAGAACGGCACCTTCGCCTCTCCAGCCATAGCTTTAGCCAACAATGTCTTTCCTGTTCCTGGCGCGCCAATCAATAAAGCTCCTTTGGGAATTTTACCGCCCAAGCGCGTATACTTTGCCGGTTCTTTCAAGAAGCTTACGATTTCCATCACCTCTTCCTTCGCTTCACCCAAACCAGCAACATCCTTAAATGTTACCTGTGATTTCGAATTCTGATCAAATAGCGTTGCTTTGGATTTACCTATGTTAAAGATTTGGTTGCCTCCACCAACACCACCTCCCATGCGGCGCATGAAGAAGAAAAAGATAAACACAAACAACAGGATTGGCAGGAAGAAAATGAGGGTGTCCATAATAGACTCCCGTTGCTCATATTCAATTCGTAAGTCTTCAATTTCCGGATGCTTTTCTTCAAGTTCATTCATGTCCTCTGCAAATTGCTTATCATTAGCAATGGTAAAATAGGCATGGTATGAGTCAAAGAAACCTTTAGATTCTTTCAGTTCAGCATACTTTTCATTGTTTTCTAGCGCTTCCTCTTTCAGATACACCTCAACCTGATTGTCGTTAACAACCACAACTTTTTTAACATCGTTGGCCAAGAGCATTTCTTTTACAAAGTAATTCTGGGTAATTACTTTATTGTTTTCTGCGCCACCGCCAGACAAGAATAAGGAAATCACTAATAGCACACCCAAAATGGCATAAATCCAATAGGGATTAAATCCTCCTTCGTCTTTTTTCGAACTCATTTTCTTTTTGATTTTATTTTCTTCCATAACTATTCATGTTCTACGCACTCAGCATCACTCCACAGCTCTTCTAATTGATAATATTCACGGGTTTCTTGAAGAAATACGTGCACTACCACATCGAAGTAATCCAAAATAATCCATTGTGCATTTGTCTTACCCTCTTGCCCTTTCGGCAACAAGCCCAACTTGTCTTTTACTTCTTTATATACTGAATTGGCGATGGCGCCAACTTGAGTCGTATTTGTTCCGTGACAAAGGATAAAATAATCCGCCACAGCATCACTCAAATTTGTCAGATCTAACTCTATTACTTCTAGTCCTTTCTTGTCTAAAATAGCTTCAACTACTATTTTTTTCAACTCCGAAGAGCTACTTTTATCCTTCTTATTCAAACAATAACTTGTTTAGTTTATCAATCAGCACAAAAATAGCAAATCTTTTGAGTCGAACATCAAACACCCTTATAATTGGAAAGGTTCTCGAACACTACGAAAAATGCAGTTCCACTAATTTTGTCGCTAAGCAAATTCTTGCAAAAAGCAAGCCACCAGATGGAATGGTGGTTTCAACTGACAATCAGACCGAAGGCAGAGGACAATATGGCAATCAGTGGCAAAGCGAAGCGTATCAAAACTTAGCATTTAGTGTTATCCTATACCCAAGGATTCTAATTAGCGAGCAGTTCTACCTTTCGAAAATTGCCAGTATAGCTTGTGTTGAAGCACTCAACAGCATAACTAATCTTGGTTTTCAAATCAAATGGCCCAATGATGTCTACTTCAAAAACAAAAAAGTGGGTGGGCTGCTTATTGAGAATCAGATTATAGGTGAGCAAATTGGAAATAGTGTGGTTGGCATAGGCATTAACCTTAATCAAGAGAAATTCGAAGGACTTCCTCAGGCAAGTTCAATTTATCTATTGGTTCGTTATCTATTGAACAGAAAAAAATGCATTGAAATTATTTTAGAACATTTGGATGTCTGGTACCTCAAACTTAAACAAGGGAAATTTCAGACCATAGACCAAGCCTATTATTCCTATTTGATGGGCTTCCAAGAGATTATCACCTATATGGAAAATGGAACTAAAAAAACCGGGAAATTAAAAGGTGTAAACCAAACAGGTCAACTATTAGTTGAAGAAAACGGGCGGCAACGACAGTTCGACTTTAAAACAATCGAATGGGTGTTTTCACTTTAGGCACATACCGTAAAGTTGCGATGACGGTTTTGCTGAAAACAGATAAGGTGCCGATTTGTTTCGAGAAATTTTGCTTACTTTTGCGGAATAATTAAAAACTTTAAATTTTAAAAAATGAGAATCAAATTATTTTTAATTCTATCAAGCGTGCTCTTTGCTTTTTCAACTGGTTTTGCTCAAAACGACCAAATATTTTTACACAACGGAAAAAGTATTGAAGCAACCATCTCTTTAGTGGACGACTTCAAAGTAATTTTTAAGTATGTTGGGGAGAATGCAGAGCAAACGCTTTCAAAAAAATGTATTGGAAAAATTATCTACAATAGTGGAAGAGAAGAGATGATTTCAGAAAAAATTGAAATTAATGGAGAGGATGACTGGGAAAAAGTAGAAATTTTAATGGACAAATCAGAGATTGTTGGATTGAAAAAGGTAGATGAAGTCCAAGGTAAAACTACTGCATTGTTTGCTGGTTATACTTCTGCATCGGGAACAGATAAGCGTTCTATGAAAAAACTTTTACAAGCTGCTGCTAAATTGCGTGCACCTTTCGTATACATTACTGCGGATAAAGATTCAAAAGGAGGCATGCAATCAGGTGCTTTCGGTGCTCAAGGAAACAAGAAAGGGATTGCTTATACTTATTAGTAGGGTCCCTGGAATCAAACTTTTTTTGAAAGGCATCTCAAAATTTGAGATGCCTTTCTATTTTTACATCAAAAAAATATTACATCATGGCAGATATACAATGGGTAGATGCTTTGCCTAAACAACGAAACGGAAAGCCGTTTGAGGATATAACGTATAAAAAATATAATGGGGTAGCGCGCATTGCATTCAATCGACCAAATGTGCGAAATGCTTTTCGTCCTTTAACCACTAGTGAATTGTACCAAGCTTTCTACGACGCAGGAGAAGACACCTCAATAGGCGTCGTTTTATTGAGTGCAGAAGGCCCTTCCTCAAAAGATGGAGTGTATTCTTTTTGTAGTGGAGGCGATCAAAAAGCACGCGGACATCAGGGCTACGTCGGGGATGATGGCTACCACCGCTTAAACATTTTGGAGGTACAACGATTAATCCGTTTCATGCCTAAAGCAGTAATTGCTGTAGTACCTGGTTGGGCTGTTGGTGGTGGACACAGTTTACACGTAGTTTGTGATTTGACTTTAGCAAGTAAAGAACACGCCATTTTTAAGCAAACCGACGCAGATGTAACGAGCTTCGATGGCGGTTATGGTTCGGCTTATCTGGCTAAAATGGTTGGGCAGAAAAAAGCTCGGGAGATTTTCTTTCTTGGTAGAAACTACAGCGCACAAGAGGCATACGAAATGGGTATGGTTAATGCCGTGATTCCGCATGCAGAACTCGAAGAAACGGCTTACGAATGGGCACAGGAAATATTGGCAAAATCGCCTACATCAATCAAGATGTTAAAGTTTGCTATGAACCTGACAGACGATGGTATGGTGGGGCAACAAGTATTTGCAGGTGAGGCTACTCGTCTAGCCTATATGACCGACGAGGCTAAAGAAGGCCGGGATGCTTTTTTAGAGAAACGTAAACCGAATTTTGAGAAGAAGTGGATTCCATAGCCTGTGGCTATGGAATGAATAATTTATAATGTACAATGGCTGTATTATACATTGTGCATTATTCATTATAAATTTCTATCGCGCGTATAGCACTATTGACATGCCCCCCAGGTATAATCGCGGATGTTTTCACAGGCAGCATACGATGGGTTGTCGTAGGTTTTTCCATTGCAACCACATACGGGCGCATATTCTTCTGTAGCTGAACAGAAGATCTTTGTACGTTCTTTGCATTTATCTTTAGCACATGAACTTGTGCTAAGAAACAAAATACCCAAGGCAATAAACAAGATCCTACCCACAATTCTTAATTGATAATTTTTAAATCCCGATTAAACTACTCCACCTCAATTAACACCTGCCCTTTCTCCACCGCTTCGCCTTTCTCGATTTTGATGGCTTTGATTTTACCAGCGCCAGGACTCTTAATCATGTTTTCCATTTTCATGGCTTCTAATACTAAAATGACATCTCCTTCCTCGACCTCATCACCCGGAGCAATTTTAATGTCTAACACCAAACCCGGCATCGGCGCTTTGATATCCTTTAGTTTCTTCACGGCCATATCACTTAATCCTAAACGATCCAGCAGCATGTCGTATTTATCCTGAATACTGATGACGTATTCATTGTCGTTCACGGCAATAATCATGTTTTTTGCTTGCTCATCTTTTTTAATAAGTGTACAACGATATGATCGATTATCTTTTAAAATATGAAAACTGCTTCCTTGCTGTATAATATCCCAATCCGCAGGCCCACTAATCTCAAACTCTTTATCGTTTACTTTTACCTTCAACATGATTTATTCGTATTATGACCGCATAAAATTATACTTTTTTTATAAAGCCTCACCTGAATTTCGCGAGGCTTTTGCGCTTTAAAGGATATATTTGTAGCACAACTTAATAGGAATTATGAAAAATAGCTTGCTCATTGTATTCGGCTTCATATTTATCACAGCTTGCAAATCGACGAAAGAAACCGTTCTTTCGAAGGATGAAACCTTGCTAGACGAAATAGAAGTCGTTGGAACAAAACACCCTTATCAACCAGCAGCAGAACGCACCAATGATTTAATCCACACCGCCTTAAATGTAGGTTTTGATTGGAATAAACAATACCTGTTTGGAGAGGCAACGCTTACCTTATCTCCCTACTTCTACCCAACAGATGAGTTGGTTTTAGATGCGAAAGGAATGGATATCGAAACCGTGAGTTTACTTGGTGGAGATACTTTGGAATACCATTATGATGGTGAACTGTTAAGCATTCAACTGGATAGATTATACCATCGCACAGACGAGTATAGCTTATTCATCAAGTATGTATCCAAACCGAATGAACTTAAGAAAACAGAAGGTTTGTCTGCTATTTCTGATGATAAAGGACTTTACTTCATTAACCCATTAGGAGAAGACCCTGAAAAGCCAATGCAGATATGGACCCAAGGTGAACCTGAAAGCAATTCTGTATGGTTTCCAACAATCGACAATCCGAATGAGCGATGCACCCAAGAAATAACGATGACTTTGGAAAATCGGTTTATGGCGATGTCCAATGGCGTATTGGTTGAAGATATAGACAATGGTGACGGTACGCACTCCGTTTCATGGCGACAGGATATTCCTCACGCACCTTATCTGTTTATGATGGCAATTGGTGAATTTGCACAAATCAAAGACGAATGGAACGGCATGAGCGTGGACTATTTTGTAGAAGAAAAATATAGAGATGTTGCGCAGGAAATCTTTGGTGAAACCCCCGCCATGTTGACTTTCTTCTCCGAGCAATTGGGTGTAAAATATGCTTGGGATAAGTATTGGCAAGTTTGTGTTCGCGATTATGTAAGTGGGGCTATGGAAAATACCACAGCCGTCATTTTTGGCGAGTTTGTACAACGGGATGAGCGAGAATTATTGGATGAAGATTATGAAGACATCGTTGCTCATGAACTGTATCACCACTGGTTTGGTGATTTAGTAACCTGTGAAAGCTGGGCAAATCTTCCTTTGAATGAATCCTTCGCAACCTACGGAGAAGTATTGTGGCGCGAACATCGCTATGGTGAAGATGAAAAATACCGTAAAATCTACGATGACATGGACAGCTACTTCAGCGAAGCGGCTAATGGCAAGCAAGTGGACATGATTCGTTACCATCACGACACCGCCGAAGATATGTTTGACAGTCATAGCTATGCCAAAGGGGGAGTTATTCTAAATATGCTTCGCGATATCGTTGGTGACGAAGCCTTTTTTGCCTCTTTGCGTTTATATTTAGAGGACAACAAATTTGAATCTGTGGAGATTCATAACTTGCGCTTAGCCTTTGAAGAGGTAACTGGCCAGGATTTGAACTGGTTTTTCAACCAATGGTTCTTGAGCGCCGGCCATCCTCTATTAGATATCCAATACGAATACACTGACAGCAGCGTCATTGTTAACTTGTGGCAAGAGGCGAGTGTTGAAGATAATTTAATTTATCGTCTGCCGATGGAAGTAGATATTCATACAAATAAAATGATAAAATCTTTCGACATCACTTTTGAACAACGCGAACATAACTTCGAATTTATTGTGGATGAGGATGAAGAAATTCTCTGGGTAAATGTGGATGCGAAAAAATCATTGCTTGCTGATATCTTAAATTATCAAAGTGAAGCCATGTGGATTCAACAGTATAAGTTAGGTCTAAATATGTTGGATAAACTATATGCATTAGAAGAATTGACAAGCATCGAAGCCCCGTCCAAAGAAGTTTTAGAGGTATTGCGCATGGCATTGGATGATGATTACTGGTTCATCCAAGATTATGCTGCCGCAATGTACCCTCTTTATCCAGAAGATGAAGAAGGTATTCGCCTATTAAAATCCTTGGCAATGAATGCCGAGAACACTGAAGTGCGCTCTTCTGCTATTTTAACATTATCCTTTTTAGAGGACCCTTCATTTGACCCTATTTATGAAAAAGGGCTAAACGACCCATCGTATCGCGTGAATGCCGCTTCGCTGGAAGCCCTTTTATATACCAATCCAGATGCTTCATTAAAACAAGCAGAGGCATGGGAAAATGTAAAAAATTACGAAGTTCTTGATGTTGTTGGATATGTATACAGCGAAGTTGGTGGTCCAGACAAAGTGGCCTACTTTAAACGCGTGGCAAGTGACGACCCGGATGAATATAGTCGTTTATATGCACTTTACTACTACTCCATGTTCTTAACGAATATAGGCGATGCTCCGTTAACATTGGATGGCATCGATTTTATAGAGAACTGGGGGAATACTGACGACGGACCGTACTCAGTTAACGTAGCACTTTCATCATTAAACCGTATTCAAAGAAACTTTGATGAGGCAGCGAGTATGATCCAAGAAGAAATTGACTCAAATAAGAACTTATCGAAAGCTGAAGTTTTGGCGCTGGAAAATGAAAAAATGGATTTGGAACACGTCAGTGAGCGCGCTAGTGAAGCAGCGGATCGAATTAATCAAGAGTAAAATTTAAGGCATGAAAGCACAAACCTTTACCTGGCAACAGGACGGAACAGAACTTTTCGGACAGTATTGGAAAAATAATGCAGCAAAAGCAATTGTAGCCATCGTTCATGGTATGGGAGAGCACAGCTCGCGCTATGCAGATTTTGTTGTGCCCCAATTAATCAATGCGGGATTCTCCGTAATTGCTTTTGACCAGTTTGGCCATGGTCAAACCAAAGGCAAGCGGGGTCATTGCCCTAACTACGATGCGGTACTGAATTCAGTAGAAAATTTGTTAAAGAAAAGCGAAGAGTTTCTGGGCGCTGACTTACCTGTTTTTCTTTATGGACACAGCATGGGAGGTAATGTCGTTAGCAATTTCATCTTACGCAGAAAAAGTAAGGTAAAAGGAGCTATAATCTCCAGCCCAATGTTAAAGTTAGCCTTCGATCCGCCTGCGTGGAAATTGATAGCGGGTAAATTTATGCGCAACATTTATCCTGCCTTCCAAGAATCAACAGGCTTGGACCCTCAGGCTATTTCTCGAGATAAGAAAGCAGTGGAAAAGTATATCAATGACCCGTTGGTTCACGATAAGATAACGGTGAATTTTTCCTTGCCATTTTTTGAGGCAGGTGATTATGCCATTGACCACGCCAGCGAACTAAAAATACCAGCGCTCTTGATTCACGGAACGGCTGATGCTTTAACCGATTACAAAGGCAGCCAGGCATTTGCAAATAATGCCGGCGACATCGCACAGATCAACTTATATGAAGGTGGCTATCACGAATTGCACAATGAACCGAACAAGGACGAAGTGCTGCAAGACGTAATTAACTGGTTAAACAAACATATCTAATTCATGCCCCTCTTGAATGAAAATTCGGGGAACCAAACCCAGAATACTGAGGGATGGTTTAAGGTAAGGCGTTTTGTCAAAGAACGCTTTGGTAAACGTCCGGACATCAATGCCATCTTATTTTTGATAGGCATGAATGAACTGGGCATTTTTAAAGACGAGTGGGAAAAAGAAGAAAAACAAAACCTCATGCACATTGCTATGTGCCGACTCTTTGAAAAGGATGGCTTCTATAAGTTTACCGGTAAAGATGAAGATGGATGGCCGCATTATGAACTACAAAAAGCGATGCCAGCGGTTCACCTAAAGGAGCAAGAAGGGATACTTAAAGAGAAGATTGTTCTTTACTTTGAAGAGATGGAGTATATATAAGTAGGGTTCCTGCTATAAAACCTTTCAATACCTCAACTTCCCAAGGAGAGATCTGACATCTCTTAAGGAGTTCCGTGAAAGTACTAAAAAGATTTCTGATGAAGCTTCCTTCGTCCGCATTCTCAGTTATAAACACAAGGCCTTATGTTGAAATTCGAAAAGGGTAATTCTTAAAGATTCAGCGTCTGACACCTGATTTCTGACCGCTAACTAAACAAGACTCACAAAAAGCCCTTCGTCGTTTTTCGTAACTTTGGCCATACCCCCGTTTGTGAGTGCTTTAATAGAAAGGTCCCACTTCTTGTTACTCAGCCCTGCTTGATCTTTCAAGGCATTCAACTCTATGTTTTCTGCTTTTTCCAGAAGTTTAAAAACGGCTTTCGCCTCCTCACTCAAAGCATCCAAAGCTTGATTTACCTGCTTTACTTTTTCAGGACGCATTTGCGGGAAGAACAAAACTTCCTGAATCGCTGGGTTGTTGGTCAAGAACATAATCAAACGGTCCATGCCAATACCCAAGCCGGATGTTGGTGGCATGCCATATTCCAATGCACGTAAAAAGTCTTGATCTATTAAGCCTGTCGCTTCATCATCGCCTTTGTCAGCCAAACGCACCTGCTCTTCAAATCGCTCGCGTTGGTCAATTGGGTCGTTCAACTCGCTGTAGGCATTAGCAATTTCTTTACCACACACCATCAGCTCAAAACGTTCGGTCAATTCGGGGTTATCTCTGTGCCCTTTGCACAGCGGGCTCATTTCTTTTGGATAATCAGTGATGAAGGTCGGTTGGATATAATTGCCCTCACATTTCTCTCCAAAGATCTCATCGATAATTTTTCCTTTACCCATGGTATCGTCAATTTCGATACCCATACCTTTAGCAGCAGCACGCAACTCATCTTCTGTTTTGCCGGAAATATCATAGCCTGTAAATTCCTTAATGGAATCGGTCATCGTTACGCGTGGATAAGGAGCCTTCCAATTGATGACGTGTTCACCAAAAGTAGATTCTGTTGCACCGTTGACTTCCATGGCCACATGCTCCAACAATTTTTCCGTGTATTCCATCATCCAATTATAGTCCTTGTAGGCTACATAGATTTCAACCGCGGTAAATTCGGGGTTATGCGTTCTATCCATCCCTTCATTTCTGAAGTTTTTCGAAAACTCATATACACCATCAAACCCTCCGACAATTAATCGTTTGAGATATAACTCGTTGGCAATTCGTAAGTACAACGGAATATCCAAGGCATTGTGGTGGGTAATGAATGGTCGAGCGGCCGCGCCACCAGGAATGCTTTGCAATACAGGTGTTTCTACTTCCATGTAACCACTTTCATTAAAGAAATTACGCATAGCTGCAAACATCTTGGTGCGCTTCACGAAAATCTCGCGCACGTGCGGGTTAACTACTAAATCGGCGTAACGCTGACGATAGCGCAATTCAGGATCAGTAAATGCATCATGCACCACCCCGTCTCGGTCGGTTTTTGGCAGCGGCAAAGGTTTTAAGGCTTTACTTAATAAAACAAACTTCTTCACCATCACTGTCTTTTCTCCAACTTGAGTGGTAAATAGTTCGCCTTCAATACCCAGAAAATCACCTAGATCGATGAGTTTTTTGAACACATCGTTGTACAAGGTTTTATCGTCGCCCGGACAGATCTCGTCGCGATTGAAATAAACCTGAACACGTCCATCTTTATCTTGCAATTCTCCAAAGGATGCTTTTCCCTGAATTTTAATAGACATCATTCGGCCGGCAACTACCACCTGTTTACCTTCTTCGTATTGATCCTTGATAAACTTGGAAGTAGCATTAACAGGGTATAAATCGGCAGGATACGGGTTGATACCCATAGCGCGCAATTGGCTCAATTTCTCTCTTCGTATGATTTCTTGTTCAGATAAGTGTTGACTCACGTGATTTATTTTTTGCAAAGGTAAGGAAGGTATCCGGAATATGGAATATTGATTAAGGAAGGCTGATTTTAGAATTGCTGACAATGCTCAGCAGGGTCCTCTTCGAGAGACCCTGCGGGGGAAAAGGGAAATTTTCTTTTTCTAATGGTATTTTTCATTTTTTCCTTGATGAAAAAACGAAACAAAAAAATCAAGACTGTAAATCGAAATGTCTCCTGAGCTTCATTATTCTTAAGTGCGGCCGAGGGGTCTTCGAACAAGTTCTCAGCCTATCGGTCTTGCTAAGGACTAATTTTACTCATCCAACATTACTATTCAAGGTCGGTCAAGTAATAGAGAAGTTAGTCATTTAGACCAGAGGGAGACCTGCCTGCCGGTAGGCTGGAAACTTATGTTGAATTGAATGCAAAATACCTTTTATAATACTGCTGAATGGATAGCACTTAAGCTAATAAATTGAGTTTCCGTTACTGTATACTAAAGTTTTCTCCGCTTCCTTTCGTCAGCTCGAAATGACATACTTGGGAGGGTGAATGTGTCAGGAAGCAGTTTCCTGAAAACACTACGCTTCTATCTCAGTGGCGATCTCTTCCCAGCGTTCCAGATATTTTTCTAGTTCCTTTTTGTTGCTTTCATACTGCGCGAAGAAGGATTGGTCGTTCATATATTTTTCATACTCATTCGGATCCTTAAGTTTGGCATCGGCATCAGCAATCTTCTCTTCCAAGGTGTTGATTTTGCCTTCTACACTTCGCAGTTCCTTGCGTAATTCATAAAGCTCTTTACTGTCTTTCGTAGATTGTGGTCTCGTTTCTTTTTGTTTCTCCTCTTCCTTTTTCTCCAATTCAAACTGCCGGAAATTTTCTGCATCTCTGCTGCGCAAGAATTCGTTTATATCACCAATGTGCTCTTTCACGCCACCGTCGATAAACTCAAACACCTTGTCTGTCAACCCTTGTAAGAAATCTCTATCGTGCGACACCACGATAACTGAGCCCTGAAACTGCTTAATAGCCGCTTTCAATTGATCTTTTGAACGCATGTCTAGATGGTTCGTGGGCTCATCCAAAATCAGCAAATTAGCCGGCTCCAGTAAAAGTTTACACATCGCCAAACGCCCCTTTTCTCCACCACTCAAGACTTTAACTTTCTTTTCTACATCCTCTCCACTAAACAAAAAGGCTCCCAACAAACTTCGCACACGTGTACGCATTTCATATGGGGCCGCATCATCTATCGTCTGAAAAACAGTCTTGTTACCATCCAAACTTTCTGCCTGGTGCTGGGCATAAAATGCTAAAGCCACATTGTGTCCGAGGTTCAGTGCCCCATTATAGGATAATTCACCAACAATCATCTTTGCTAGGGTTGTTTTTCCCATACCATTTTTGCCCACAAAGGCCACTTTCTCTCCTCGTAAAACCTCAAAATCCACATTTCGAAGCACTTGCTTCTCACCAAAGCTTTTACCTACATTCTCTGCTTTTACCACGACCTTGCCTGATCGCGGCGGTTCTTGAAATTGAAAATGAATATTACTATTATCGCTAGAGTCTACTTCTAGTATCTCCATTTTGTCCAACTTCTTAATCAAAGACTGGGCAAACTTTGCTTTATTGGCTTTCGCGCGAAACTTCTCAATGTTACGCTCTGTTTGCTTGATGTACTCCTCTTGATTCTTTTTCGCTTGTTGTTGCTTTTCAATACGATCCTGCCGTTGAACCAAGTAGTTGGAGTAATTGCATTTGTAATCCTCAATCTTTCCCATAACAATCTCGACCGTTCGTGTGGTCACATTGTCGAGAAATGTTTTGTCGTGGGAAATAAGAATGGTGGCACCGTGATAGTTAATTAAAAATTCTTCTAGCCAGAGAATGGATTCAATATCGAGGTGGTTTGTAGGTTCATCCAATAATATCAGGCTCGGTTGGCGCAATAATATCTTCGCCAAAACAATACGCATTTGCCAGCCTCCACTAAAGGTATTGACCGGTTGATTCATTTCATGACTTTCAAAACCTAGGCCTTTCAAAATTCTTTCTGTAGCCTCATCATGCTTTTCCGCTCCGTGATGATGCAAGAGATGCTGCTTTTCTGTCAACTCATTGATGAGGTCCATATACGCATCACTTTCATAATCTGTGCGGCTTTCTAATTCCTTTTGAACCAGAGCTATCCGCGCCTCAATGGCTTCCACTTCTTTAAAAGCTTTCTTGGTTTCTTCAATGACACTTAGCTCGCTTTTAAAGTCAATATCTTGCGGCAAGTAGCCGATGGTATAGCCTCCCGACGTTTCAATTGTTCCCGAATCCGCGTTTTGCTGACCAGAAATAATTTTAAGTAGGGTAGACTTGCCCGCACCGTTTTTGCCTGTTAATCCAATACGCTCTTTATCACCTACTTGGAAGGTAATATCCTCAAACAAAAACTTGCCTCCGAACTGAACAGAAATGTTATTTACTCTTAACACGTGGTAAAATTACGGACTTTAATGTTTTATCTTAACTTTAAATAGGGTAGTTTTGACACAAATTATTACAGTGAAAAATTTTTTTAGCTTAACAATTCTGTCGCTTATTCTTCTAAGTGGATGTAGTTCATTTTTTAAGGTAGACGTGTTTATCGACAACCCGAGTGATATGGAAATGACAGTTGTTTTTGACAACAAAGAATATATTATTCTTCCTGAAGAATACTTAACCCTTCGTTTGGTTAAGGGTGAACACTATATCGAAGCTAAACAAAATGAAGAGCTTATTTTCGAGGGAACAATTAGTATTACTCAACCGGGCCTAGTGAATTTGACACAAGCCCATTACGTGGTTCATAAAGAGCTGTATTTAAAGGACCAAGAGCGCTACCTTGAATTTGCAGAGCAAGAATTGGATATGAAAGATGTAGAGGTTGGTGATAAAACATACCAGCACGTAGACTTTGTGGTTTTCGAAGAAGCTGTTTTTATCCCCAACAACTGGGATTATAATTTTAACGAAACCTTGCCTGCGGAAATTAAAACAGGAAGTGGCGATTTTGCTGTAGTAAGCAAGTTGTATCGTCAGAAGGACCTCGAAAAAGCATGGGGATTCAACGGAAACTTTGACTTTAGTGAAAACACAGACGTCGATTTAAAAGCCTTTCTTGACAGCCTTGCTGCACAAATCGACACCGCTTCGCTTAACTAATTACAGTATAAAATACTAGTTTATGTAGATATACATTTCCATACCGGGACTATCTTCATACTCCAGATTATAGATGGCTATTACATAGTCATAACCACTATATTTCCCATAGAATTCGTAAAATCCATCTTCAGCTAATGTTGGGGTTCCCAGCTTGTTCGTGTAATAGCTTTTTACCATATCAAACACATGATCAGCACTCGATTTTGACACTGCATAAGACTCTACACCAATGTGATAAAGTCCTTGCTCGTCAAAGGTATACGTAACGTCTGCAAAATTCATAATATCAGCTCCCATATCAGTAGTAATGACCAATTCTGTGTCCTCTTCATCCTTGTATACAGAAGTTGTATTTCTTGAATTTTCAATGTCTAAAACATCACTCTTAGCCATATCAAAACTTGCGCCTCTAAAAATTCCACCACTAGACAGTTCCATTAACTGATTGAACTGGTCATCTACATTTACCTGGCCGTAACGATCAACCTCCATGCGCTGAGCGACGTCACCAAAATCAAATCCGTCAGAAATATAGATATACATGTACATGCCTGGGCTTTCGTCATATTCAAGATTGTAGATGGCTACGGTATAATTATACTTTCCGCTTTTTCCATAAAATTCGTAGTAATCATCAGCTGCAAGTTTAGGCGACCCCAGTTTATTCGTAAAGTGAGACTTTACCTTACCAAAAACTTCGTCTGCTAGCGTTTTTTCAGTTCCATATGATTCTACTTTGATGTGATACAAGCCTTTTTCGTCAAAAGTATATGTCACATCAGCGAAATTTAGAATATCGGAACCCATATCCGTAGTTATAACTAATTCATTGTCTTCGTCACGATACACAGATGTGGTAGAACGGGCATCTTCTATGCCCAACACTTGACCCTTGCTCATGTCGAAAGATGCACCACGAAAAACTCCTCCACTTGAAATTTCCATTAAATCGTTATAGAGATTTGTAGCACTCAATGCGCCATTGCGCTCAATACCAGTCCGTTGGCCGAAAGAGAGAGTGAAACTCAAAATGGCAACAAATAAGACACTTAACTTCCTCATATTTCTAGTTTTATCAGGCTAAGCTACCAAAACCCTTTTAGAATTAAAAATGCCCTTTTTTCTTTGCACAATAAATAAGACAAAGTTCACAAAGCCTTTGTGTAAATCTTGATAAATCAATTTCCCAAGACTCGATAAATATCGCAGCTTTGATTCACAATAAATGATGTATTACATGAAGCAATTAATGACAGTTTTATTTTTGATGATAATGGGCCTGGGATTTGCTCAAAACGACATGAATCGAATAGAAGGATTTCGTGATTTTGTGTGGGGAAGCCACGTAGATTCCATTTTCCGTGATGGAGAACAAGTGGTGTTTACCCCTGCAACGAAGGTGGATTTGCTTAATGGCGGAAAATTTTACACGCTTCCAAATGACGATATGACTTTGGGAAGCATTACACTAACCAATATCTACTACGTGTTTTCCGAGGCAACGAATAAGCTGTATAAAGTTTTACTTGAAGGTAAAAAAGCTGATGTTGAGCAAATGGATTTCATCGTAGATTACAAGTATGGGCAACATGTTAATGAAGCAATCGATGATGATAAAATCTCGAAACAATGGATCATTGTCGATGTAACCTTATCTTTATATAACTTCAACTACAACAAGTTTGAGTTTGAACTGCTCAGCGATTGGGAAGCTGCTGAAGCATACAAAAAGAATACTTCTGTAACGGACTTCTAGGTCATCACTTACTACTTTTAAGGCTCCCAACAAAGGAGCCTTTTTTATAACCCAAAACCCTTCATTATGTCAACACGCGTTACTACCCAAAGCTATGGATCAAAAATTGGTGATTCTTTTAAAGGGGTAATATTCGGCTTTTTTGCCATTATTGGTTCAATCGTTCTGCTCTGGTTTAATGAGGGCAATTCAGTAAAGGAGATTCGCAAAATAGCTGAGGGTAAAAAGAATACGGTATCTGTCGATGCATCCGTTTATTCTCCAGAAAATGAGGGTTTGCTCGTTCATATGACTGGTATGGCAGAAACCGATGATTTGTTGAGCGACAATGAATTTGGCTTTGAAGTAAATGCTTTAAAGTTTAAAAAGGTAGTTGAAATGTACCAGTACAAAGAAAATAAAAAAACTGAAACCAAAGATAATGTTGGAGGCAGTACCACAACTACAGAAACTTTTACCTATGAAGAGGTGTGGAGTGAAAGTTTAATCAATTCAGATGGCTTTTATGAGAGCTGGAGAAAGAATCCAAAAGACTTCGAGCATCGAGCAGCTAGTTATCAAGCGAAAAGTGTACGACTTGGGGAATACGAGTTGTCAGAAGGCTTGATATCTCAAATAGGTGGTTTTGAAAATTATTATGTGACTGAGGAAATTTATCCTGCGGAACGCAATAACGGTATACTTTCTAGTGGCGTGATTTACTTTGGCTCGGGGAGTAAGAATCCTCAAATTGGCGATGAAAGGGTTTCGTTCAAAGTATCGTATCCGCATAATATTTCTATTGTCTCCCAACAGCAGGGTAATAGCTTTGTGCCCTATGTAACGGAGAATGGACGAACCATTGAATTAGTGTACGATGGCATCAAAACCGCTGAAGAAATTTTTGCCTCAGAGGCATCTAAAAACAGCTGGCTAACCTGGATTTTGAGATTGGTTGGGTTTATTGTAATGTATGTTGGCTTTGCTGCTATACTAAAACCAATTTCTACAGTAGGCAGCGTGCTTCCATTGTTAGGCAATGTACTTCAAGCCGGAACTAATCTAATCGCGGGCCTTATAGCTTTCGTCTTATCATTTACAGTAATTGCGCTCGCATGGATATTCTACCGCCCAATTCTCGGTATTAGTTTGCTAGTTGTGGCTGGAGCGGCCTTCTACTTTGGTAGAAAGCACTTTGCAAAAGATGAAGAAGTGAAGCCAACACCTGCAGTTGAAGATGGAGAAAAAGCCTAAGACAAAAATTGAAATAAAACCTAATGGTCCATTGGTTTTGTGTGGACAACTAGAAATTACGCTGGCCGATGGTCAAGTTAAGCACATGGAGCGTGTTGTCATTTGCCGTTGCGGGCAATCGGGTAAAATGCCTTACTGTGATGCTAGCCATAATCGTGTAGGGTTTCAGGTGGATTAGAGCTCGTCAAACCCAAATTCAAATAAAGACTTACTATAGATCTTGAAGACCTGGTAAGTCAAGGTTTTAGCTCTTACTTACCGCCTTTAATTCTATCGTATTCGTTTGCATTGGTAGGGTCTGCCTTTTTGATTAAGGCAAGAAAAGCTGTTTTTTCTTCGGCTGGAGCTTCAGAAAACACGCCAACTATTTCGTTTAACTTGCTTTCAGACCAAGTTTGTACTAAAGGTAAATTTGGATTATCCTGAGAAACTTTAGCTACTTCATTCAAGCCAGCCATCACTTTGCTTCGTGCGAGCTCTGGATCGTCGTAGAAGTTATCTAAGCCTTCACGGTGATAGATATACATCGCTTTACGGAAAGGCTCATAACGACCATTCATGAGGTGAGTAATAAACCAATAGCGATTACGCTGATTTTTATCATAGGATTTCCAGCCTTTATAAGCATTCGCTTCGCTGGTTCCCACCAGGTTAACCATATCCTGTGCTTTTTGTAAATACTTCTGTCCGCCTAAGT
>Ga0209137_1000688_pt1 | contig 35237 bp, 36 predicted proteins | sample SaaInl5LU_22_DNA_FD_184642 | JGI IMG/M metagenome (GOLD analysis project Ga0209137, IMG submission 184642) | Marine microbial communities from expanding oxygen minimum zones in the Saanich Inlet - ESP_105LU_22_DNA (SPAdes) (version 2) | ecosystem: Environmental > Aquatic > Marine > Intertidal...
CTATGTTGGCCGCTGGGCCTCTATGTTGGCCGCTGGGCTAGTAAATTAAGGGGATAAAAAATGCAAGATAATCCAAACGAACCATCAACCCGCGAGGAAACCCGCGAAGAAACCCGCGAAGAAACCGTCAGCGACGTATCTGAAGATACCACACAAGCCAATGCCGAAGGCACCAGAGATGTAGCGGCCGATACGGCGGCTTATGCGGCGGCCGATGCGGCGGCTGATGTAGCTGCCGAAGGCACTATGGATGCTTCAGATGCAGATATTGAGGCCTTGGTTGAAGCTGCCGCAGCTGCGGCTGAACCAGCAGAACCAGATTCAATGGAACAAATTGCAGCTCTCAATGATAAGCTATTGAGAACACTAGCTGATTTAGAAAATACGCGGCGACGTGCTGAGCGCGATCGCAGTGAAGCCCTGCAATATGGCGGCATGCGCTTTGCTCGGGATATGTTGGCTGTTGCAGATAATTTAGGACGCGCTCTACAAGCCCTTCCTGAAGAAGAAAAAGCCACCTTGCCAGATACCGTAAAGTCATTGCTCGACGGAATATCCGCGACACAACGAGATTTATTGGCTATTTTCGAACGCAACAACGTCAAACAAGTCAATCCTGTCGGTGAAAAATTCGATCCTAATTTCCATGAAGCTTTGTTTGAAGCACCGGGTACGGGCGCACCAGCTGGAAACATTATTGAAGTAATCGAGCTGGGTTACGTAATGGGCGAAAAACTATTGCGTCCGGCGCGTGTCGGCATCGCCAAAGACGCTGAATAAGACGCTGAATAAGGCGCTGAATAAAACGCTGAATAGGGCGCAAGCTCTTAGCTGTCGTCGGGATATTGTCAATTAGACCGGCGATACCCGACGAAGCGTCAAATTCAGACGACCACCTTGAACGAATTTAGGAAATTCCGACAATAATTGGGACGATCCGAACAAAATACGGTCAATTCCGTGAAAATGAAGCCGCGCGGGTCCGCCAAATGATAGAGCATCGCCCGATTTCATCTTAATCGAAGCCGTTGGGCTTTTGCGCGTGTCACCGCCCATCCTGAAAACCGCCGTATCACCCAAAGAAAAAGATAAAACAGGCGCCTTAAAATCTTCCTCATCGCGGTCTTGGTGAAGACCCATTTTGGCTTTTGGCTGGTCGTAATAATTTATCAGACAGCACTCGGGTGGTGCCGGATATTCAGTCAATTCATCCCAAGCTTTAAGCAGAATATCGGGAATTGCAGGCCAAGCCTCATTCGTTTCTGGATGATTGGCTTGATAGCGATAGCCCTGCTTATCCGAAACCCAACCCAGACTTCCCATATTCGTCATCCAAATCGACCACGGCTGCCCTGTTCGGGGCATGAGAGGCTTAAAAAACGGAGCTGTATCAACAGCTTGAGAGATTTGCGCGACGACATCTGCTTGCGCCTGCGGCGACCAATAACCCTGCCTATAGTGAACTCCGCTACCAAACATGAAAATTTTTCTCCTAAATGATCAAAAAATGACGCCCCAGCCAGCGAATAGCCCTTGTAGCACAAGATCTGACTACCTATATAGATCAGTAGAAGGCTCAGAAAAGGGCTAAATATTAACAACTTCCGATCTTAATGTGATGTTTTCGGTCACGAGTAGTCTTAAGAACTGCAAATCGATTAGGTCCAATTAAGCGGAAAAAGACGATTAAGGGCGAAAAAATGGGAAAAGTAATTGGCATTGACCTTGGAACAACCAATTCATGTGTAGCGATTATGGAGGGCTCAACGCCCCGCGTTATTGAAAATGCAGAGGGCGGGCGTACGACGCCATCGATGGTCGCTTTTACCGAAGATAGTGAGCGCCTAATTGGCCAGCCAGCCAAGCGTCAAGGCGTAACCAACCCGGTTAATACTCTCTATGCGATTAAACGCCTCATTGGTCGGACGTTTAACGACCCAGCGACGCAAAAGGATATTGCCTCGGTTCCTTACACAATCACCAAATCTGACGCCGGCGATGCGTGGGTCGAAGCGCGCGGCGAAAAATATTCACCATCGCAAATCTCTGCCTTCATTCTTCAAAAAATGAAAGAGACAGCTGAAGACTTCCTAGGCGAAACAGTCGATCAGGCTGTTATCACAGTTCCAGCTTATTTTAACGATGCACAGCGCCAAGCAACAAAAGATGCTGGTAAAATTGCTGGTCTTGAAGTTCTTCGTATTATCAACGAACCAACGGCGGCGTCACTTGCTTATGGCCTCGACAAAAAAGATGGTCAGACCATCGCTGTTTATGACCTTGGTGGCGGTACATTCGACGTATCAATCCTGGAGATTGGTGACGGCGTATTTGAAGTGAAAGCTACAAACGGTGATACGTTTCTTGGCGGTGAAGATTTTGATATTGTCATTCTCGAACATTTGGCCGAGACATTCAAAAAAGAAAACGGGATTGATCTGCGTGGCGATAAACTAGCTCTTCAGCGTCTTAAAGAAGCTGCTGAAAAAGCCAAGATTGAATTGTCTTCGGCCAGTCAAACAGAAGTGAACCTTCCGTTTATCACGGCTGACCAATCTGGCCCAAAACACCTTAACCTAAAAATGACCCGTACCGATCTTGAAGGTCTCGTTGAAAGCCTCGTTCAGCGCACTCGCAAACCATGCGAAGCGGCGATGAAAGATGCTGGCATTTCAATTTCCGATATTGATGAGATTGTTTTGGTCGGTGGGCAAACCCGTATGCCGCGTATTCGCGAATTTGTGAAAGATGTATTTGGTAAAGAACCGAATATGAGTGTGAACCCAGATGAGGTTGTTGCTATGGGCGCCGCCATTCAGGCCGGCGTTTTGCAGGGCGATGTTAAAGACGTGTTGCTGCTCGATGTAACGCCACTTTCTTTAGGCATCGAAACCTTAGGTGGCGTGTTCACTCGCCTGATCGATCGCAATACAACCATCCCAACAAAAAAATCGCAAGTCTTCTCCACAGCAGAAGACAACCAGTCTGCCGTGACAATTTCAGTCTGTCAGGGTGAACGTGAAATGGCTGCCGACAATAAAAATCTCGGGCAATTTAACCTCGAAGGCATTCCACCATCACCGCGTGGACTGCCGCAAATTGAAGTCTCCTTCGATATTGATGCCAACGGCATTGTTAATGTATCGGCAACAGATAAGGCGTCTGGTAAAGAACAAACAATTCGGATTGAAGCATCTGGCGGCCTAAGCGATGACGATATTGAGCGCATGGTCAAAGAGGCTGAGGCCAATGCCGAGGCCGACAAAACACGCCGCGCTCAAGCTGAAGCCCGTAACAATGCAGAGAGCTTAATTCATGGCACAGAGAAATCTATCGCCGAACATAAAGATAAGTTAGAGGTCGCTGATATTGAAGCGGCCGAAGCGGCTATTGAAGATTTAAAAGAGGCTTTAGGTACAGATGATATCGAAGATATTAATGCAAAGGCCGAGGCTCTAAGTGCGGCGGCTATGAAGCTTGGTGAAACGATCTACAAACAGCAACAGGCTGAATCAGAGGGCGCGGACGGCAATGACGGTCCTGGCTCAGACGATGATGATCCAAATGTTGTTGATGCCGATTTTGAAGATGTATCTGAAGACGACGAGAACCCAGAAAACCAAACCTCTTAAGATAAGCGGTCAAGGAGGAGAGATCGCCCATGTCGAAAAGGGACCTATATGAAGTGCTGGGCGTCAATAAGTCTGCCGATGCGGCAGAGTTAAAGTCGGCGTATCGCAAGTTGGCAAAAAAATATCATCCGGATGTAAACCCGGGTGATGCCGACGCCGAAAAGCAATTCAAAGAGATCACGAATGCCTATGACACGTTGAAAGACGAACAGAATAGGGCAGCCTATGATCAATTTGGACATGCCGCATTTGAAAATGGTGGACGTGGGCAAGCCGGTGGGGGCGCCGGCTTCGGTGGCTTCACAGACTTCGGTTCAATGGGCGATATCTTCGAAGACTTCTTCGGTGGTTCGCGGCGTGGCGGTGGTCGCGGCGGAAGACGGGGCCCACAGCGCGGCAATGACCTGCGAACCGACGTATCCATATCTTTAGAAGAGGCCTACACGGGGGTCGACAAACAAATAACGCTCAACCGTAACACTCCATGTAAAACATGTTCCGGCTCGGGAGCTAAAAAAGGAACCAAACCGTCAACATGCACAACCTGTCAGGGGCACGGTAAAGTTCGCGCGCAGCAAGGCTTCTTTATGGTCGAGCGCGCTTGCCATAGCTGTAACGGCAGCGGACAAATTATTTCCGACCCATGCGGTGATTGCCGTGGTCAGGGCAAAACACCCGAAACACGAAAGCTTTCCGTATCCATTCCCGCAGGTGTCGAAGACGGAACGCGTATTCGCCTGACAAATGAGGGAGATGCTGGTGCGGCTGGCGCCAGCCCCGGAGATTTATATGTATTTGTCAGCGTCAACCAACATCCGGTGCTAGAGCGTGATGGCGCGGATTTATTTTGCCAGATACCCGTTAGCTTTATTCAAGCAACGCTTGGCAGTACCTTTGAACTACCACTGCTGGATGGTAAGCGCGTGAAACTAACAATCCCGAAGGGCGCACAACCAGGCCAACAATTCCGTTTGCGCGGAAAAGGCATGCCTGTATTACGATCTCGCACCATGGGCGATCTATACTTCCAACTCGACGTTGAAATGCCAAGCAAGCTGAATAAAAAACAGGAAGACTTGTTAAAAGCCTTCGATAAAGAGAGTGGCGATAGCACGTTTCCGAACACCACGCGCTTTCGTAAACAAACCGGATCAAAATAATTGATGCGTTTTGCGTGACAGGCAACCCAAACGGCTGATATAATCGAGACATGAAACTTGTAATCAATGGCTGTGCAGGACGGATGGGACGAACGCTTTTGCGTTTAGCCAATGATGACCCACAACTATCTATCGTTGGCGGATTAGAACCAGGAGGTAGCCCATTTCTTGGCGGCGATGTTGGTCAACTTATTGGCGTGCGCGATCTAGGTGTTCAGGTTACCGACGATCCTTTAGAGGCTATCCGCCAAGCTGAGGGAATTATTGATTTTTCTCATCCATCTGTATCTGCGGAAATTGCTGGCTACGCGGCTCAGGCGCGAATTGTTCATGTGATCGGTACGACAGGTTTTTCCGCTGAACAAGAAGACCTTATTAGCGCCGCAGCGCGTCACGCCACAATCGTCAAATCTGGAAATATGAGCTTAGGTGTAAACTTACTTACGGGCCTCGTTGAAACGGCGGCCGCCGCTCTTGGATCGGACTGGGACATCGAAGTGCTGGATATGCATCATCGCCATAAAATAGATTCTCCCTCCGGAACAGCCTTACTATTAGGCGAAGCCGCAGCGACCGGCCGCGATATTAATTTAAATGAATTCCGCGACAGCGGTAGAGACGGGATTTGTGAACCACGGGCAACCGGTGCAATCGGCTTTGCCGCCTTGCGCGGCGGTTCGGTTGTTGGCGACCATGAAGTTATTTTTGCTGGTGAAGGTGAACAAATCCGCCTGGTCCATCGGGCTGAGAGCCGAGACATATTCGCGGCTGGAGCTCTCAAGGCTGCGCTCTGGGCAAAACAACAATCATCCGGGCTTTTCAGCATGCGCGACGTGCTAGGCTTAACTTCGAAAAACTAGGAGAAAATTATGAGCCTTTTGGTACTCGTCCGTCATGGGCAAAGCGATTGGAACGAAAAGAATTTGTTTACGGGTTGGCGCGACCCCGACTTGACGCAAAAAGGTGTCTTAGAAGCAAAAGCCGCAGGAGTTGCGCTTGGTAGCCGAGACTATAAATTCGACGTTGCATTCACATCCAATTTAATTAGAGCACAAAGAACATGTGGCTTCATTCTGGATGGCATCGGGCAATCAGAGCTCGAGACAATCCGCAACGAAGCCCTGAACGAAAGAGATTACGGCGACCTAGCTGGATTAAATAAAGACGATGCCCGCAAAAAATGGGGCGAAGACCAAGTGCATATATGGCGACGCTCATTTGATATTCCCCCACCTGGTGGCGAGAGCCTGAAGGATACAGCGGAACGTGTTTTGCCCTATTTCAATTCAACAATATTTCCGCGTGTGAAAAGCGGGGAGAATATTTTGATCGCGGCGCATGGAAATTCATTGCGAGCACTCGTAATGGAGCTCGATCAATTATCGCGAGACGAGATCATTGATGTGAATATTGGAACAGGCGAGCCATATATATATGATATTAGCGAGAGCGGCGCAGTTCTTAGCAAAGAAATTATCAAATCATAAATTAGGCGACACGCATTTCGTGAAGCGTTTTAGCTAAGGCCTTGGCCAAAGTTTCACGCTCATCAGGCGAGAGGAAATACCCGATAAGGGTCGTTCTACCATGCGAGGATAGCAATAGATCGCCCGGCAATTCCTCATCCACAACACAGGGTCTCAATTCTAATTTGAGCCATGCGGTTTGAAAGACTTGAGTATCAACGCGGCCATTGGGCGCTATCTTATTCACCGTAACGGATTGTTCAGAGACAATTATTTCTTCTCGCTTACGTGCAGCGTAGAAGCTGAGCCGAAATGCTCCATAAACAAGAATAAATTCGAGTCCAAAGAAACCCAATATTGGCCAGCCGCCAAGACTTGTGAAGTAAAGCCCAACCACCAAACTCACAGAGCCTATAAACGCCATAAGAATAGCGAAGCCTTTTGAGCTCAGAGAGTTATGTGCCTGTATACTAAAAATTACAGGGCTTATGGCATTCTGACCTGTCGTATTCTGGCCTTGGCTGACTTCCATTTTACACCTCATTTGCAACAATACAGTTCCTCAATATCAAATAATGTACGTGCAAAAAAGAGGACGGTTCGTCACATATTCACGGAATATATTCACTGATTGCGTCGTCGCGACGGGCAATGTAGTTTTAGGCATGAAAAAAGAGCAGATTTACACTTTCTTTGAGCGCCTTTCAGAGGTCGAACAAAGTCCTGAAACCGAATTGCAATTTACCAATCCGTTTACGTTGACAGTTGCCGTTGTACTATCCGCGCAAGCCACTGATAAAGGAGTTAACCGGGCAACCGCTGAATTATTTCGGCTAGCGGATACACCAGAAAAAATGATTGCGCTGGGAGAAGATCGTATACGAGACTTAGTTAAGACGATCGGCCTGTTTCGCACGAAAGCGAAAAACGTCTACCTACTATCGGTAAAATTACGCGACGAGTTCGAAAGCACAGTTCCGCGCGAACGTGACCAACTTATGTCACTACCGGGTGTTGGTCGCAAAACAGCCAATGTTGTTATGAATGTCGCTTTTGGTGAGCCAACCTTCGCGGTCGATACGCATGTATATCGGCTATCGAACCGTACTGGATTAGCGCCAGGTAAAACCGTTATGGATGTTGAGAAAAAACTCGAGAAACGTGTACCAGACCCGTTTCGTGTGCATGCCCATCATTGGTTGATTTTGCACGGACGCTATATTTGCGTGGCCCGTAAACCAAAATGCGGCCAGTGCGTCGTCAGTGACATATGTAAATTCAAGGATAAAGCAGGTTAACGCCAACACAGCTTGACTATCTCACAGCTCGGAGATAGACGACGGATACATATTGTAGTCAGGCAGTCACAAAATTTAAGGGTCTTAGAATGAAAAAGAATTTTCTTATTGTTGGCATGGGTGCAGCCCTCGTCGATATTTTAGCAAATGTATCAGATGACACACTCACCGAAATTGGTAGCCCTAAAGGCTCCATGTCGCTTATCTCTGATCGCGAAGCCTTCGCTATTGAAGAAAAGATTACAGTTTTGGAGCAAGCGCCAGGCGGATCGACCGCTAATACTGTTGCTGGCATTGCCGCACTCGATTTTGCTACGGGTTTTATCGGCAAGATTGGGGCCGATCCACTGGGTGAATTTCTAACGGCAGATATGGAGCGTCTTAAAACTAATTTTACGGCGCCGACGAATTTGGATGCACCTACCGGCCGTAGCATTGTACTCATCACCCCTGATAGCGAACGCACCATGCATACTTTGCTGGGCGCTAGCGGCTCAATCACACCCAATGATCTTGACGAAGACATGTTGGCAAACACAGCTATTTTATTCAGCGAGGCCTATTTATGGGATAGCCCTTCGGGTGCTGAGGCCTTTCGCGCCGCTGCCGCAATCGTTCGTGCGAATGGCGGTAAAGTAGCATTGTCATTGGCTGATCCGTTTTGTGTCGAGCGCCATCATGCCAGCCTAGAAAGTGACTTACATCAAAATGTAGATATTGTTCTGGCCAATCAGGCCGAAGCCAAAGCCATGTTCGGCACTGACAATAAAACCCAACTTGCCACAGCCGTTCGTAGTTTTAGTATTGAAGCTGCAATCACCATGGGAGCGGATGGAGCCATTCTTATATCAACAGATGAGGTGACTGAAGTTGCCGCTGAAGCTGTCGATAATATTGTCGACCTAACGGGTGCCGGCGATCAATTTGCGGCTGGCTTTCTGGCCGGCATAGGTAGTGGGAAAGATATAAAGGCGTCTGGCCGCATGGGCGCCATATCGGCAGCCAGCATTATTACGCATGTAGGAGCTCGGCCTCAAGTTGATATCCGAGCGAGCCTTGTCGCCGCTGGCTTAATGTAATATTCGATCAGACTTTTCGCAATAGAACCTGGTCTATTAGATGATCCGCCGATTTGTGTAAAATCAGGTCGGCGCGGCCGCGGGTCGGTATAATATTATCATCGAGATTCTTGAGGTTAATACGTGTCCAAATATCGGTGGCCATAGTAATCGCCTCCTCTCGCGTCAAATCTGCGTATCTCTGGAAATAAGCGCCTGGCTCACGAAACGCGGTGTCCTTCAAAAACAAAAAGCGATCAACATACCACTTTTGAACAATTTTCTTATCAGCATCAATGAAAATGGAGAAATCGAAATAGTCCGACACAAACGGGATTTCGCTCGCTTCCGGCATGACAATCGCTGGCTGTAGAACATTCAGACCTTCAACGATTAAAATGTCGGGTTGCGATACAGTTGCTTTCTGGTCTTCCATAATGTCATAAGCAATGTGGGAATAAACCGGAGCATCTACCGTCTCGTGGCCTGACTTCACATCATTCAAAAACTGCCGAAGGCGGTCGATATCAAAACTCTCCGGAAACCCTTTGCGGTTCATCAAATCGTTTTTCTCGAGATAAGCATTCGGGTGCAAGAAGCCATCCGTAGTGATCAGCTCAACCCGCGGGTGCGACGGCCACCGCGCCAATAGACTTTTCAAAATACGTGACGTCGTACTTTTTCCAACAGCCACAGAACCGGCAACACCAAGAATAAACGGGACTTTCTTCTCGTCCCCAAGAAAACCGTTGGTAGCACCGAACAAGGCTTGTTTGGCTTCAACATAAAGACTGAGCAACCTTGATAGCGGAAGATAAATCTGCTCCACCTCATACAAGTCCACCGTCTCGCCCAAACCACGCAGCTGCTTTAGCTCATCCTCAGTCAATGTGAGCTCAACGCCTTTACGCAAATTCGACCATTCAGATGCCGAAAAGCTACGATAGGGCGATAGTTTATTTAGAGGCTGGTTCATAATGACAACTTCATAAAATTAAAACGATAGAATTTGAACTGGTTTAGTTTTACGACGAACGCGACGCTTTTTCCGCGAGGCCCGACTGAGCTTCACGGGACCGCAATTCGGCAAACACACTGTCGAGGGTTACGCCTCGAGAAACTAATAAAACGAGTAAATGATAAAGTAGATCCGCGGCCTCTTTGGTCAGAGCCTCGGGCGTTTCTTGTATGGCAGCAATCAACGTTTCAGTTGCTTCTTCGCTAAGTTTTCTTCCCGCCAAAACCGGGCCGCCAGCTAGCAGACGGGCACTATAGCTTTCATCCGAAGAGGCATCTTTGCGATCTAAAATACGCTCGTATAATTGGCTCAATATATCTTCTGCCATTTGTATACTCCTGCTTAGCCCATCGTTAATTGCGAGACACTCGCGCTATATTTTCAAGTTGAATATAAGCTTTTCCGTCCAATATGGAAGATCTAATGAGCGATCCAATATTCACCGATAACTAGAGACGAACGGCAATGCCAGAATCTTGCATAGCCAATTTCGCTTCCTCAATTGTAATCTCTCCAAAATGAAACACGGAGGCAGCCAAAACCGCACTGGCATGGCCCTCAACAACACCAGCGGCGAAATGTTCCTTACTGCCAATACCACCAGAGGCAATGACGGGAACAGATACAGCATCCGAGACCGCGCGTGTTAACGCTAGGTCAAAGCCAGACTTCGTTCCGTCGCGATCCATAGACGTTAAAAGTATTTCACCAGCGCCACGCCGCACCATATCTTTGGCAAACTCAATTACATCAATGCCCGTTGCCTCGCGCCCGCCGTGGGTAAATATTTCCCAACGTGGATCTGCGTCCGGATCTGAAACACGTTTTGCATCAATCGCCACAACAATACATTGATTGCCAAATTTTTTCGCGGCTTCACCGACGACCTCAGGAGTTTTAACGGCAGCGGTATTAAATGAAACCTTATCCGCGCCCGCGAGTAGCAACGTTCTCACGTCCTCTACCGTGCGCACGCCACCGCCAACCGTCAACGGCATAAAACATTGTTCAGCTGTCCGAGTAACGACATCAATCAACGTTCCACGGTTTTCGTGCGACGCACTGATATCCAAAAAACACAATTCATCGGCGCCTGCCGCATCATAGGCTCGCGCTGCTTCGACGGGATCTCCGGCATCTTGTAAATCGACAAAGTTGACGCCCTTAACAACGCGGCCTTCATGGACATCGAGACAAGGAATGACGCGCACTTTTAACATTACCTAACTCCCGTCAGAGCCAGAACTTCTTCAGCTTTCAATCGCCCGTCATAAAGAGCGCGACCCGATATTGCACCGCCGATACCATCCTCGGAATGTTTGAGCAGCTCACGCACATCATCGATATCCTTCAAACCGCCCGAGGCAATAACCGGAATAGAAATAGACTGAGCCAGTTTAGATGTGGCTTCAACGTTAACGCCAGTCATAAGCCCATCTCTGTCAATGTCGGTAAAAATAATTGCGGCCACGCCACAGTCTTCAAATTGTTTTGCGAGCTCGACGGCTTCAAGCGTGCTCTCCTCAGCCCAACCAGCAACAGCAACGCGGCCGCCTCGCGCATCAATTCCAACTGCAATCTGACCAGGGAATAATGTGCACGCTTGCTTCACCAGCTGAGGATCGCGAACGGCTATCGTACCGAGTATAACGCGGTCAATTCCAGTCGACAGCCATTTTTCAATTGTAGCGATATCGCGAATGCCACCGCCCAGTTGTTTGATGGCTGGGCTAGCTTTAACAATTTCACTGACCGCATGCACATTGACCGGGCTGCCAGCAAAGGCGCCATCCAAGTCAACAATATGCAAATGGCTAAAACCTTGAGCCGAGAATTGCGCAGCTTGATCGGCAGGATCATCATTAAACGTTGTTGCGCGTTCCATGTCTCCTTGCTCGAGGCGGACGCATCGGCCTTGTTTCAAATCAATTGCTGGAAAGATAATCATGGCTTCCACCTCAAAAAGTTTTCTATCAAACGTAAACCAGCTTGCTGACTTTTTTCGGGGTGAAACTGCGTACCCACAATATTATCTCGGCCGACGACGGCGGCAAAATCGTGACCATAATTAACTTCGGATAAGACATGTCCCGTATTTTGCAGGCGGGCCGCATAGCTATGAACGAAATACATATGCGCCGTCTCTACAGTGTTGAGCAAAGGGTGCGGTTTTGAACTTTGTAAATTATTCCAACCCATGTGGGGAACCTTCAACCTTTCGGTCGGCTGGCTCGATGAACCGTCATCGCCGGAATGGTCGGCCGGTGTAATATCAAGAGCAATCACATCACCCTCAAGCCACCCCAGCCCTTCATGTTGGCCGTTCTCATATCCAAAGCCGCATAACAATTGCATGCCCACACATATTCCAAGCATTGGCCGGCCATCTTTTAGGACACGTTGGTCTAACGCTTCATGCATGCCAGGTAAGGCGTTTAGTCCCGCCGCGCAATCTTCAAACGCACCGACGCCTGGCAAAAGAATATGATCGGCGCGAGCAACAGCATCCGGGTCGGAGGTTACCAAAACGCTTTGCGCGCTTAAGCCTGCATCCGATGCGCGATGCGCCGCCAGAATAAAAGCTTTCTCCGCCGAGCGTAAATTACCCGAACCATAATCAATAATTACAATCGACATGTGCTTTTGAATTTCCCGATTAGTTACCGAGAACACCCTTGGTGGATGGAATTTCATCCGCCTTACGCGGGTCAATCTCTATCGCCTGGCGCAAGGCTCGCGCTAGTGCTTTAAAGCAGCTCTCGACAATGTGGTGATTATTCTCACCATATATATTTTCAACATGTAACGTAATGCCTGCAGCTTGCGCGAAGGCTTGAAACCATTCCTTGAATAATTCCGTATCCATTTCTCCGAGCTTTGGCTTCGTGAAATTTACTTTCCAAATTAAATAGGGACGCTGGGATACATCCAATGCAACACGGCTAAGCGTTTCATCCATGGGAATGAGGGCAGAGCCGTAACGCGTTAAACCGCGAAAGTCACCAAGCGCATCATGGATGGCCTGGCCGATTACAATGCCTGTATCTTCCGTCGTGTGGTGGAAATCAATGTGAAGGTCGCCCTCGGCTTTAACCGTGAGGTCGATCAAAGAGTGCCGCGACAATTGCTCGAGCATGTGATCTAAAAAACCGATACCCGTTGAAATGTCATACTGACCTGTTCCATCAAGATCCACTTTCGCAAAGATCTTGGTTTCCTTGGTTTGCCGCTCTTGTTGCGCTACGCGATTAGATTTGACCATTATATCTGCTTTCTTATCTCTTCCACTGCGAGCAACACTTATAAAATCGCTCATACACGCGAAACTTGTATCAGAGGCCGACACATTGTTCCAGTTAGAAGTTTTGCGTTACGCGCCGCTCTGGTGCTTTTCGCAGTCTTAAATAAAATGCACCACTTCCACCATGAGCCGGGCTCGCCTGAGACAAGCCTAATACGATTTTCGACAAAGGTGGTAATGAAATCCACTCCGGTAAGGCTTGGCGCAAAATGCCGTTGCCTGCCTTGCCCTTACCCGTAACGACAAGAACCCAGCGATAGCCCATCGCATGCGCCGTCAAAATGAAACTTTGCAAACGCGCATGTGCCGTGGCCGCGGTTAACCCATGTAGATCAATCGTGGCATCAATGTCTTGCTTACCTCGCCTGACCTTTTTAACGTCACGCGTATCGAGCGGCGATTTATTGACAATATCATCAAGTGGCTTAATGGGGTCTGCTGAACCAAAGAGCTTTGCGGCAGAAGAAATAGTCGATCTAGAGCTTTCGGCCGATGGCGCATCAAGATGACCAGAACTCTTGGCTAGTTTAGCCTTTTTATCTTTATTAATGGCCTCCAGTGAAACCTCATCGCGCGCCTTACCGAGCGGGCGTATGTTTTTAACTAGCTTCTGCCAGAGCGGATCCGTCTCAGCGCCGACCGCACTTGCGGCCGACGATCGTCGTTTTGAGCTTCCCGACACACGGTCTGAAGGCTTACCCGTCATACTGAACCTACACTGTTTCCGTTGATATAAGGCGCCAAATTGGGCCAGAGCTATCTAGCGGACGCTCAAACGTCCAAATATCTTCGGTGCGGGCTGGCGTACCAATTTCGCCGTTCTGATTGGTAGCGATATGCGCGATGTAGCGAACACTGATACGCACGACCCCATCTTGAATAATCGCATCATCAATAACTGGCTTTGATAAACGAGAGATTTCAGTCTTTATCGACGTTCCAGACGCTTTGCGCTCATCAATTGCAGACGAAAAGCTTTCCATCACAACATCTGACAGTAAAGGCGCGAGCGTATCTTTGTCGCCATCCGCATAAGCTTCTAAAATAATCTCATAGGCCTTTTCAGCCCCCACAAGAAATTGCGCTTCGTCAAAACTTGTATCAGCGTCTTTAACGCTGGCCACACCCCGAGCAACAATCCCATCGACAGATATATCAACGTCCACAGCCTGATCGTCCACAGCCTGATCCTCAATATCTTGATCTGCCTCTACAACCCGCAAATTTGGTCGTTTTTCCGCTGCCTTAGCTTTGTCCGCATTATTAAGAGCCTCGCGATTTAGACCATATCGATCTCGATTGTCTTTGAATGCTCCATCCTCGTCGTTTCGCGTGCCCAAAACACTACGTAAGCGATAAAAAATCACTCCAACCACGACCAATAAGATCAGATTAAGCGGATCCATAACATTACTCCCTATATTCACCGACGTTATTATTAAAGTAGCACAGAATTATTGAATGCAAATTTCTACTTCACATTAATTTCTGCTAGTCTGACGGTCTAACATAACTGGAATGATTATCAAATGTTACGCATTTTCCCTCTGTTTTTATTGGCCCTGCCTATTTTAGAAATCTATGTATTCGTTGTAGCTGGAGACGCCATCGGCGGTGGATGGGTCGTCAGCCTCGTTATCCTAAGTGCGATAATCGGCATAGCTCTTATCCGCCGACAGGGAATAGGAGCGCTTCAACAAGCACAAATGTCCATGTCTCAAGGGCAACAGCCAGTAAATGACATATTTAAAGCGATTATCGTATTTATTTCAGGTATTTTACTCGTCGTTCCGGGGTTTATCACAGATGGGATCGGGCTGATTTTACTAACAGGCATAGGCCGCGGCCTAATTATGATCCTGTTCGCTAGTATAATTCTACCCGCGCTTATGGCGAGAGGGACTTTTACTTCGCATTCTCCTTTCCCAAGCGGCCCATCCCCGAACGATGGCGGGTTTTCAACAGGTGGCACAGCCGAACCAGAAATTATCCCTGCGAACACTAGACAATCCGAACGCTCAAGCCGCACGAGCCATAAAACAGGCCGACGTGACCGTCTTAGCTCGGGTGACGTTGTCGAGGGTGAATATACAATCGAGGACGATTAAGCGAAAAACCAGCTATTTGCCGAGGTATATCGGCGGTTAGGTCTTTCGTTGTCGCCTATAAAGTGCTAACAAATCTGAAAATCAATTCTGGAGAAAAATCATGACAGACAAAAACAATCCTCAACAAGACGAAGCAGAAGCTGCAAATGAAGGCATGAAAGCCGAAGGCGCTAGCTTACAAATTCTTGCGCAATATATGAAGGATCTGTCCTTTGAGAACCCTAATGCACCGAAAAGCTTGGGTGGTAGCGAAGATAGTCCAGAAGTCGGCGTCAGCGTGAACGTAAATGTTCAGCAAGTTGGCAAATCCGAGTTTGAAGTCGGCCTTCATTTTCGCGTGGAAACAAAGCGCGGCGAAGAAGTCAGCTTTCTAACCGAACTTATTTATTGTGGTTTATTCCGGGCTACGAATATTCCTGAAGAAAACCTGCGTCCCGTCCTTCTCATCGAAGCACCACGACAAATTTTCCCATTTGCACGCCGTATCTTGTCAGACGTCACCCGCGATGGCGGTTTCCCACCGCTTATGTTGGATCCAATAGACTTCGCGACGCTATATCTCCAAAACCAAGCCAATGAGGCTAATGCTGGAAAAGAAGCGGGAGATAAGGCCAGCGAAGATGCGCCAAAAGACAACAGTGCAGATAGCAAAAAAGACTAATTAAATTTTGTTTTACTCGTGTCGCCACATGGCAGAGGCGGGAAGCTTGTCTAGAAACTGCTCATGCGCTTCAAGCTCATGGGCAGTCAATCTGGGGCTAAGCTGCGTCTCGCGGCGAGCTTGAGGGCGGTTCTCTGTATGGCGGGTTTGATCGCTTTGATTGTCACGCGTATTTGTGGAATTGCTAGCTTGAAAAATGAGCCCGGGTTGACGACCACCCATTAACTCCAAATAGACATCTGCAAGCAATTCGGAGTCGAGGATAGCTCCGTGCTTCTCACGATTAGAGTTGTCGATATTAAAGCGACGACACAGAGCATCCAAACTCGCTGGAGAGCCAGGGAATTTTTTGCGCGCCATATCTAATGTATCGATCACTTTATTGCGCGAAAGAATTGGCCGCTGAGCGCGTTCCAACTCAGCGTTTAAAAACCCCATATCGAAACTCGCATTGTGAATTATCAACGGATCGTCACTAATGAATTCGAGAAACCTCTCGACGACATCCGCGAACACAGGCTTATCAATCAAGTCGGCGTCGGTCAGTCCGGTTATCTCAACGGTCTTTTCCGACACGCTACGCTCAGGGTTGATATAGGCTTGAAATTGACGCCCCGTCGGCTGAAGGTTCTCTAACTCTAAACAACCGATCTCAATGATCCGATCACCCTTTTTCGGGTCTAAGCCGGTTGTCTCTGTGTCCAATACTATTTCGCGTGTCACGATCTAATTTTCCATTCTCAGGCGCAATGCCTTTGGTTCAATTTGTTTTAACTGTATTAAAATATCGCCGACTTGACGTCGCGCGTCATCAACCGAGATAGAACTATCAACAATAAAGTCTGCCTTCTCTCGCTTAATAGCATCTGGCACTTGCTTGGCTAGAATATCGTTGAATTTATCTTCTGTCATATTTGGCCGTTCCAGAACGCGCTGCTTTTGAATCTCGGCTGGAGCACTGACAACGATCACCGCATCGAATTTTGTCTCACCGCCATTTTCAAATAATAACGGAATATCAAAAATAGCAACGGCTGTTTGAGCGGCTATATTATCTTGAATGAACTTGAGCTGTTGCTGACCTGCCAAAGGGTGAACGATTTGTTCCAGCTGCTTTAATGCGTCGGCATCTTTCAAAACCAACGACGACAAGACGGCTCGGTCAACAGCTCCATCTGTAATCGCAGTTGGGAAAATAGGTTGCAGCAAATCAACCGCTGCGCCGCCTTTAGCGTAGAGAGTATGCACAGTCGCGTCGGCATCATAAACAGGTACACCAAGCTCACGAAATAACTCACTGGTTTTGGATTTTCCCATACCGATGGATCCCGTCAGTGCAACTATCAACATATTAAACTCCCAACGATGCTCTTGTTTATCAAGCAGCAAATTATTTTGGTATTTCCAGATCGGCTAAGACTAATTCATATAACGCATCTGTAACCTCGGGGCGAACGCCAAACCAAGCCTCGAAAGCTGGAACGGCCTGATGTAATAACATCCCCAATCCACCAACGGCTTTTAGACCGCGGGACTTTGCCTGCTTTAGTAATTCAGTTTCCAGCGGCGTATAAATAATATCATATACGATCGCTTCATCCGCTAACCCGGCTAAGCCAATATCTAACGCCAAACCATCCGCCATTCCGAGACTAGTTGTATTGACTAAAAGGCCACAACCCTCAACCGCTTGATCACGATCATCCCAATTAAATACAGTAACGTTGGAGGGGACGCCAAGATGCGCAATTTCTTCTGCACGCTCACGTGTCCGGTTACATAAATGTATCTCACCAACGCCGTGTTCTGCAAGTGCAGCTAAAATTGCCCGCGTCGCTCCGCCCGCACCTAGCACACAAACCGGTTTTTGTTTTAAGGCAATATTGAAATATATAGGATCCGCAACGGTCTTCAAGTGAGCCATAAAACCATAGCCATCCGTATTGCGGCCGTGAATCGTACCTGCCGAAAACGTTAAAAGATTTACCGCACCAAGTCTTGCAGCCATCGCATCTAACTCGTCCGCCACCGCAAAGGCAGCTTCCTTATGTGGAATGGTTACATTTGCTCCTTGATAGTTTTGCTCTATCAGCTTGGCAATCTCGGTTTTAAAATCATTCGCAGGGTCGATGGGTAGTCGTGTATAAGTGCCGCGTAAGTCATGTTTGGATATCCAATAATTATGGATCATCGGAGATCGCGAATGCGAAATCGGCCAGCCAATTACGCCAACCTTTGTGAAATCTATCTGAGGTGTGTCGATCATTTTGTCGCTAAACCATGTTTGCGCAGTTCATCGAGCAGCGGCAAAAGCGGCAGGCCGAGAATAGAAAAATAATCGCCCTCAATGTCGTCAAACAAATGTGAGCCCATTGCTTCGAGACGATAGCTTCCGACGGAGGATAAAATAGTGTCTCCCTGATGCGCGATATATTGATCTAAAAAGTCGCTTGAGAAATCTCGCATCCGCAACCGAATGCGATTGGAGAATTGCCACACGATCTCTCCGTTACGATATATAACAACCCCGTTCACGAGATGATGGTCTTTGCCTTTTAGCTCAAGCAAGTTGGATCGGGCCACATCCAGATCGGCGGGCTTATCATAAATCTTTCCATCACAAATTAATATCTGGTCCGCACCAATAACAAATTTGTCTGTCGCTATTTTGGCTGCTTTGGCGGCAGCTAAAGCCAAGCATAAATCTTCGGGGCTGCCGTCATGTTTATCCTTTATCGCGGCCTCATCGACGCCGGAAACTTCAACGTCAAACGGAACCGCAGCTCCGCGTAATAAACTGGCTCGCGCACTGCTGCCCGATGCTAATATTAGTGATGTCATGCTGGCTCCCGATCGCTATGTTCTTGATATAAATTCATGACCGCCGCAGCGACCTCTTCGATTGAACGACGAGACACATCAATAACCGACCAATTTTTCCGAGCAAATAATCGTCTCGCATCTGTAATTTCTTTCTGAACAATTTCAGGATCAATGTAATCGGTTTGCGCCTGCTCTTGTAACGTTAGCAAACGGTTTTTACGAATTTGCGTCAGCCGTTCCGTCGTGGTCGTCAGACCAACAATAAGCGGACGTGTTGCCGCCAATAATTCTGGCGGTGGATCAATCCCTGGTACCAAAGGCACGTTGGCTGTCTTAAACCCACGATTGGCGAGATACATACAGGTTGGCGTTTTAGATGTTCGGCTGACACCAGTTAAAATAATATCCGCTTCATCTAAGTCGCCTTGGCTCTGACCATCGTCATGCGCCATCGTATAATTAAGCGCTGTGATGCGCTGGAAATATTCTTGATCCATCGTGTGCTTGGCACCTGTTTTCCCACTAACCGGCACATTAAGGAATGTCGCCATCGGTTGAATAAATGGATCGAGAACCGATAGGCAAGGAATACGCAAATGAACACAAGCCGATTCCAAGCGGTCGCGCAGCACAGGATTAACCAAAGAGAAAAACACTGGGCCCGGATATAGTGCAATATTGGTTACCGTTTTTTCTAACTGCTTGTCACCTCGTACTAAACCGTAGATATGTTCAATTGCTTTGACATTATCAAACTGAGCGCAAACAGCCCGGGCCATCGTGTTAACCGTTTCGCCAGTACTATCTGAGACAAGGTGTAAATGAAATTTATTATCTGACAAAAGCTATGACCCCATTCGATCCGTATCATGGTAATTGAATTCAATTATGCCTCGATTGAAAATACCGCCAAATTCCGTTTTCCTGTGAGTAACGGGGATAAGGTGGGGTATCTCCTCAATCGTGTATAAACTGTCCCCCTAGTTCGAATACTATAAGACAGTTTATCGTCATTTATTAACTGGAAAATAGAGGCTGTGCATAAAAACAATTATGCCTAGTTCACAACTCTATATTTTTTATGCCCGTTATTCACACTATGTATGTAATCAGAACACAGTAGCTATCCAATATGTCTCAAGGTATCTTGCTCTTAATATCTAAGGCTTTTTTGAAAGTTTGCATAAAAGCGCTAGATATAGATACTATCCCCGTTATAAACAGGCTGACGAATAGACGGGCTTGATGTGGGTAAATATTGGTAAAACGTTTGATCCACAGCAAATGGCGACCCCTACTACTACTACATCCTGTTATTTATTTAATAGAGATTATAAAAATGAGGAGAAAAGATGCCGAAGAAAATTATAGAACTCTTTTCACAATCTTCACCCGAATCCACCCCCCCTATTTGGCTAATGAGACAAGCAGGTCGTTATCTACCTGAATATCGAGCTACACGGGAGACGGCCGGTGGATTTCTGAATTTATGTTATAATCCAGAATTAGCTGAAGAAGTAACCTTACAGCCTATCCGTCGATATGCTTTTGATGCCAGTATTGTGTTTGCTGATATTTTGCTGATCCCAGATGCGCTTGGACAAAAGGTTTGGTTTGAAACTGGCGAAGGTCCTCGTCTTGAACCGATTTTTAACGCGAATAATTTGTCGTTGGATCGTGTGAACGAAAAACTATCGCCAATTTGTCAGACTTTACAGCGCTTATCGAAGAGTTTGCCTGAAGCGACGGCTTTAATTGGGTTTGCTGGCGCTCCGTGGACCGTTGCGAGTTATATGATTGCTGGTAGGGGTACACCGGATCAGCAGCCTGCGCGAGATTTAATGGCGTCGGATTCAAGCGGATTTTTATCTATTATAGATATCCTAGTTGATGCGACCACGGATTATCTCGAGCAACAGGTTTTAGCGGGCGCAGAAATATTGCAAATATTCGAAAGTTGGGCGTCTAGTTTGTCTGGAGAGAGTTTTGAAAAATACTGTATCGATCCTGTTGCTAGAATTATAACAGGGTTGCGCAAACGCGGTATCAATGTGCCTATCATCTTGTTCCCACGAGCCACGGATTATGACTTGGCTGTTTACGCGAAACAAACAGGAGCCAACGGAATATCACTCGATCAATTTTGTGATCTTGATAAAATAGTAAAGAAAATACCGGAAGATATTGTGTTGCAGGGGAATTTGTCGCCAGATGTTCTTGTTGAAGGTGGGCAAAATATGCTCAATAAGATCGACGAGATACATGACAAGATGAATGGACGTAGATATATATTCAATCTAGGCCATGGGATTGTTCCACAAACACCACCCGAGCATGTTAAACAAATGGTTGACCATATAAGGCGCAATAAAGAGGTCTAAGATGGAGATTTTAAACGAATATTACCTTTGGTTTCTAGCCTTTCATCTGATTTCAGTGATGTTTTGGATGGCCGGTATCTATTACCTGCCTCGTTTATTCGTTTATCATACGGAAGCTTATGAAGCTAAACAGCCTTTTAGCGTTTTCGAGACGATGGAGGCTAAATTACTTCGTATTATTATGAATCCAGCGATGATCGCAGCTTGGATATTTGCTATCTTGATGATTATCCGGCCTGGTTTCCTTGAAATAGTTGAACTGTGGTTTTGGATCAAATTGGTGAGTGTGATTATCTTAACAATCTTCCATATGTTTTTAGCGCGCACACGACGTAAATTAGCTGAGGGTATATTCGCGCGACCGAGCGCGTTTTATCGTAAAATTAACGAAATACCACCTATTTTGACCGTTATTATCGTTATTATGGTGATAGTTAAGCCTTTTTAAGAAAGTGTGAGCCTAGTAAACTCCCGATAAATCGTTATTTAAATCGCTTCATATAGATGATAGACGGGTTTGTTTTTATTTGTTATAGTCATGACAACCAAGCTGTTCGGCTTTGGTCCTTCCCCTTTTGTCAGTTGAGATTAGCGTTTATTCCTGGCAATTATTTTTCTGTAAAATTTTTCGGTATCGCGAAAATATTAATAAAGCTCGGTGACATTATGGAACAAGTTAAACTTCACGACCTTAAAATAAAGGCAGCGACAGATTTGCTGCTTATCGCTGAAGAAAATGAAATTGAAAACGCCTCATCTATGTTGAAGCAAGATATGCTGTTTGCGATCTTGAAAAAATACGCGGATGACGGAATTTTAATCATTGGTGAGGGTGTGGTTGAGGTCTTGCAGGATGGTTTCGGCTTTTTGCGCTCGCCGGATGCGAATTATCTACCGGGACCGGATGATATTTATGTTAGCCCGTCGCAGATCCGCCGATTTGGGTTGCGTACAGGGGACACAGTAGAGGGTGATATTCGAAGCCCCCGAGATGGTGAGCGTTATTTTGCGCTAGTCAAAGTTAATAATATTAATTTCGAAGATCCGGAGAAAGCTCGTCAAAAGGTTCATTTTGACAATCTAACTCCACTTTATCCAGATGAACGATTTCAAATGGAGATTGAGGATCCAGAAAGCAAAAATATGTCGAGCCGGGTGATTGATATTGTGTCGCCATTGGGTAAGGGGCAGCGTGCACTTATCGTTGCGCCACCGCGCACAGGTAAGACCGTTCTATTACAGAGCATCGCTAAGTCGATCGCACATAATCACCCTGAATGTTATCTGATCGTTTTATTGATCGATGAACGTCCAGAAGAAGTTACAGATATGCAACGCAGTGTTCGCGGTGAAGTCGTGAGCTCAACTTTTGATGAACCGGCTACACGTCACGTACAGGTCGCAGAGATGGTAATTGAAAAAGCCAAGCGCCTGGTGGAGCACGGTCGTGATGTCGTTATCTTGTTGGACAGCATTACCCGTCTGGGGCGTGCTTACAACACAGTGGTGCCATCATCTGGTAAGGTGCTTACCGGTGGTGTGGATGCCAATGCGTTGCAGCGTCCTAAACGCTTCTTCGGAGCGGCCCGTAATATCGAAGAAGGTGGCTCATTGAGTATTATCTCTACAGCACTTATTGAAACGGGTAGCCGCATGGACGAAGTTATCTTTGAGGAATTCAAAGGTACGGGTAACTCAGAGATAGTTCTCGATCGTAAGATTGCCGATAAGCGCGTCTTCCCAGCGATCGATATTATGAAATCCGGTACACGTAAAGAAGAGCTCCTTATCGATCGGAATACATTAAGTAAGATTTATGTGCTTCGTCGTATCTTGAACCCAATGGGCACTGTGGATGCGGTTGAATTCTTGCTAGACAAGCTGAAGCAAACCAAAGTTAACGATGAGTTCTTCGATTCAATGAACACTTAATCGATATTTAATCTAGTCGTGAAGACCAGAGTTCAGTAAATCCAAAGTACGTTGATTTGCCGTCGAAGCGGAACGAGCGCTATAGTGCTCTCCGCCCTCGCGTGCGAAAGCATGATCGTCATCTGGATAAATGTGGATGGTTACTTTTGAGTGCCCACCAAGTCCGCCTTCAATCGCGGTTTGTGCCTCGGGCGGTACGAACTGATCTTTGCCCGCCACATGCAACATAAGCGGAGCGCTAATATTATCTGCCTCGTCAAGCATGTCTTGTATGCCGACGCCGTAATAACCAATTGAGGCATCGCTGTCGGTTCGGGTGGCCGAAAGATACGCCATCTTGCCACCGAGACAATAACCAATGACACCGACCTTGCCGGTGCAGTTGGGAAGGGTTCGCAAATGGTTGATCGCGGCCTGAATATCTTTGGCTCCTAAATCGGCATCGAACTTGTTCATGAGTTCAAAAGCTTTTTCCCATTCGGCTTCCGTTTGATCGGTTAAGTCAACATTAGGTTCGATGCGCCAAAATAGATCGGGGCAGAGAGCTACATAACCATGTTCCGCAAGCCAATCGGCGATGGCGCGGATATTCGCATTCACTCCAAAGATTTCTTGTATAACGATTACACCGGGGCCGGATTGTCCCTCGGGTAAAGCCAGATAGCCGCCATAGCTTCCGTCAGTCGTTTGGATATCAATTTTTGTCATAACTCCTACCTCCAATTATTGGGAATGTTAGACCAGCATTTAATCAGTTGCTAGTGCTCTTGATGGTTTATAATCAGAGTTGGCTAAATATCTGACGCCTATCTTGCGAGGCTATTTTGCGACAATCTCATCTAAAGCTCTTTGCAAACTCTCGACATCCGTGATTGGCGGTAAGCAAGTCTGTGAAAAACATACATAGGCAGTGGCCATACCGTTAACAGCTTGTTTGCCATATGCGGGATGGGTTTCACTCAAATCAGGTAATTGGGTAGTCGCGGCCTTACCATCTTGTACAAGCCAATTTAAATTCGGGGCCGGATGTTTGCACAGACAACTCAACATGTCGCCATCAAGAGGCCCGGTGAGAACGACCAAAATTCGATGGTCTAGGAGGCTGGCTGATTTTAAAAACCCCGGCATTTGAATGTAACTTTTATGTAAGTGCCCACTGAAGGCGTCGCGCAATGTTGCAGCTTTTTTATACAAAGTTTCGTCTCCGGTGAGACTGGCAAGTTGGGAATATAGATCAAGCACAACCCCGTTCAAACCAGGGACGGCGCCATCGAATATCGGCCGGTTACGAACAATAACATCGGGCTGGTCTTTGGGTGATGAGCAAAAGCCAATTCCAGTGTCATCTTGGTATTCGGTCTCTAATTGCTCTAGCCAAAGATATGCCTTGGCCAGATAGCTAGCCTCTTGTGTGGCTTGAAATAAAGCAACCGATGCCAATGCCATATGCGCGTAGTCTTCGCCGAGGGCGATGTCCATTGTGGTTCCGGCACATGCGCTATGGCGAAGGCTCGGCCCATCGCTTAATAATAATTCAATGCCAGAGAAAGCATCCCGAGCAAGCTGGATCCATTGCGGTTTTGCGAAAGCTGCCCCGGCTTGGCTGAGGGCGGCGATGGTCATACCGTTCCAGTCGGCCAGCACTTTATCGTCGGCGGCGGGTGCGATACGCAGAGAGCGGTGCGCAAATAATTTGTCCCGTGCGTCCGTGTATAAGGCTTCTTCTTGGTTTTCTTGGACGCTGGCTTGCTGGCGCTCGGCGGTGTTGGCACGTGGCATGTGAAGGCGGTTGAGAATATTTTTTTCTTCAAAGTTTCCAGCCTCGCTGACGCCGTAGGCTTTTGCAAATTCGTCAAAGCATTCGTTAGATGTACCGCTCGCGTCCCGAGTAAGAACATCTCTAATTTCGTCGGCAGTCCAGACGTAGAACTTTCCTTCTTCGCCTTCACTGTCGGCGTCGTAACTGGATATAAATGCTTTTTCGTTACTCCGCATTTCACGCGCTAGCCAGTCGATCGTTTCGCTAATGCGGCTTTCGAATATTGGGTTAGCTGTGTATTTCCATAGCTGTGTGAGGACATTGATAATCTGCGCATTGTCGTAGAGCATTTTTTCGAAATGCGGTATCAGCCAATTTTTATCGACTGTGTAGCGCGCAAAGCCACCTGCGAGATGGTCATATATTCCGCCGCGGCACATTTGTAAGAATGTGAATATGACGGCATCGCGAGCGGCCGCATCGTTATTTAGTAGAGCTTGTTGCCAAATAAATTCATACAGACTGGGTTGCGGGAATTGAGGAGCGCCACCCATGCCGCCAGTGTCGAGGTCGATATGCGCGGCCAGGCTCCGCATGGCTCGAGGGGCTAGGTCTTGCGGGAATTGTGCGTTGGCATCGGCGCGAGCGCGAGCCCTCAATCCATCAGTAATGGCGGTGGCGTTGTTTGTGACCTGCTCAGATTTGTCTTGGTAAGCCGCAGAAATTTGTTCGAGAACCTGGGTGAAGGCTGGCCGACCATATGCGGCTTGTTTAGGAAAATAGGTTCCGCCCCAGAACGGTCGGGCGTCGGCGTCAAGGAACATAGTCAGCGGCCAGCCGCCTTGTTCACCGAGCATGGAAAGAGCTGTCATATAAATATCATCGATGTCGGGGCGTTCTTCACGGTCGACCTTGATGCAAACAAAAAGCTCGTTCATGACGGCGGCGCTTGCCGGATCTTCAAAACTCTCATGCGCCATCACGTGACACCAGTGGCAGGCGGCATAGCCGATGGATAGCAGAATGGGAAGTTCTCGATCGCGCGCTTCGTTGAGCGCAGCCTGTCCCCATGGCGCCCAGTGAACAGGGTTGTCTGCGTGTTGGCGCAAGTAGGGGCTGGTTTCAAGGTGCAGTAGATTTTGTGCTGGCATCGTATCCCTATAAAATAGTGTCGATTGTAACGTGGTCTCGGTATATTTGACTTAACATGAGGCGCCTTACTCGGCTATAGCTAGTGGAATGCTGATAATATTATCGACTAGGAAAGTTTGATTATCGATGACCATTTTTGCTTTATCGACACCGCCCGGCCGTGGTGCCATCGCGATGATCCGTCTTTCGGGTGAGCGGTCGAGTTTGGCATTGCAATCCCTGTCGGCGAAGGCTTTGCCCGAATTGCGGCGCGCTAGTGTGAGGCAATTATCTGACCCACTGACTGGGCAGCCCATCGATGAAGCTGTAGTTTTACGGTTTGAAGCGCCGCATAGTTTTACGGGTGAGGATATGTTGGAGCTACACGTGCATGGCGGCATTGCGGTGGTCGACAGCTTGCTGTCTGCGCTAGCCTCAATCGATGGATTACGCCCTGCAGAAGCGGGGGAGTTTTCAAAGCGTGCGGTACTAAATGGCCGCTTAGATTTGACGCGCGCGGAAGGTATTGCGGATTTAATCGACGCCGAGAGCGAAGCTCAAAAGCAACAAGCTTTGCGGCAAATGTCTGGAGTATTGGGTGTTCTTTATGAAAAATGGCGAGATCAAATTAAAACGGGTTTGGCGCATTTAGAGGCAGATCTGGAGTTTGCCGAGGAAGATTTGCCTGGTGGCCTCGGCCAATCTGCGCTCGATGGTCTGGAAGACTTATTGCCTGAAATGCGTGCGCATCTGTCCGAAGATCGTGGCGAGCGGTTGCGTGAGGGTGTTTGTATCGCGATTATTGGCCCGCCGAATGCTGGAAAATCCAGTATAATCAACAGTTTAGTGGGTCGCGATGCGGCAATTGTCTCCGCCCGTGCGGGCACAACTCGAGATGTTGTTGAGGTGGCCATGGTTTTGGGTGGTGTCCCTGTTACGTTGAGTGATACGGCTGGGCTTCGTGAAGCTGAGGATGAAATAGAACAAGAGGGTGTCCGTCGGGCGCGATTGCGCGCAGAGGAAGCCGATCTGAGATTATTGGTTACCGCGCCGGATGTTGAGCTTAGTGAGCTTGAAGGCGGATCGGTAAAGGACATCATGAAGCCAGGAGATTTTTGGTTACATAATAAGTCGGATCTCGTCAGCCCAGCTTCGGCAGATGTTGCCGCGAGTAAATATGCTGACGGTGCAAATTATCGTCACTATACAGTTTCAGCGGAAACCGAGCAGGGCATAGATGACTTATTAAACCAGCTTAGCTCGGAGATAAGTCGGCGCTTTGGTTTGAGTGAGCGGCCAAGTTTGACACGGGCCCGGCACCGTAAAGCTTTAGAAGAGGCCGTGTTATTTTTACAGTCGGCGATGGATGCGAGATCGCGCGGGTTAGAATTAGCGGCAGAAGACCTCCGCATGTCTAGTCGCGCACTTGGCCGAATAACGGGAGCGGTGGATGTGGAGGCACTTTTGGATATTGTCTTTGCAGACTTTTGTATTGGGAAATAGTCGAGTGTATCGGCACGTAGTCAGGGTATCTATTGCTAACTTGCTATTTCGGCATTGTTTCACGTGAAACAAAACAATTGCCATAAAGAGATGTCTTGCCGAAATTACTGTAACAGCGTAAAACGTCTCGCATGGACAATCTGATTAAAGATAGCTTTGACGTCATTATTATTGGCGGCGGTCACGCGGGTTGTGAGGCGGCAGGGGCGTCTGCGCGTGCGGGCGCCAAGACACTTTTGATTACGCATAAGTTAGAAACAATTGGCGAAATGTCATGTAATCCGGCAATTGGCGGGGTTGGTAAAGGGCATTTGGTTCGTGAAATTGATGCGCTTGATGGTTTTATGGGTAAGGTTGCAGACCAAGCTGGTATCCAGTTTCGGCTTCTCAATCGTCGTAAAGGGCCAGCTGTACGCGGGCCTAGAACGCAGGCGGATCGCAAGCTTTACCGCGAGGCCATGCAGAGAGAGATATTTTCAGCAGATAATCTTCAGGTTATTGCTGGCGGTGTAGAAGATATTCGGATTGAAAACGATAGGGTTTCGGCTGTTGAAACAGCAGATGGGCGCGTGTTTAAGGCGGGCTCTGTCGTTTTAACCACGGGCACGTTTCTAGATGGTATGATACATATTGGCACGGACCGTATTCCGGCTGGTAGAAAAGGCGAAGCGCCGGCCCTAAAATTATCCCAAAGACTATATTCATTGGGTCTCAGCCTTGGGCGCCTGAAGACCGGAACACCAGCGCGGCTAGACGGTCGCACGATCGATAAGGATAGTCTTGAGGCTCAGCCAGCGGATAACCCGCCTGTTCCATTTTCATTTATGACCGACAAAATAACAACACCGCAGACGGTTTGCCATATTACAGGCACGACTGAGGAAACGTTTAAGATTATTGAGAAAAATGTTCATCAATCGCCGGTTTATTCGGGTCAAATTGGTGGCGTTGGGCCTCGCTACTGCCCGTCCATTGAGGATAAAGTGGTGCGTTTCCCGGATCGGATGCGTCACCAGATATTTCTGGAGCCGGAAGGGCTGGATGATCATACCGTCTATCCAAACGGGATTTCGACATCCTTACCAGTGGATATTCAAGACGCCTTTATTCGCACGATACCTGGGTTGGAAAAAGTTAAGATACTGCAGCCGGGTTATGCGATTGAGTATGATTATATCGATCCGCGCGAGCTATTCCCAAGCCTAGAGACGAAAAAGGTGCAGGGCCTATATTTGGCGGGACAAATAAACGGAACGACTGGCTATGAAGAAGCTGGCGGCCAAGGCTTGGTTGCGGGTTTGAATGCGGCACGCGCTGCTAGCGGTCAGGATCCGATTATATTTGATCGTGCATCGAGCTATATCGGTGTGATGATAGACGACTTGGTCACAAAAGGTGTGAGTGAGCCGTATCGGATGTTTACCGCGCGCGCCGAATATCGGCTTAGTTTGCGCGCAGATAATGCAGATCAGCGCTTGACCGAATTGGGCATTCAGTCCGGTTTGGTTGGGGCAGAACGTGCCGCTAAGTTTGCCAGCAAAATGCAGGAACTTAGTGCGGCGCGTAGCATAGCTAAATCACTTACATTGACGCCAAATGAGGCAGCAAAGCATGGGCTGCGTATCAATGAGGATGGTGTTCGCCGGAATTTATTGGATTTATTAGCGCATAACGACATTAGCTTCAGCTCATTGGAAGGTATTTGGCCAGAAATTGGCGCTTGGTCGGAGCAAATTCGCGATCAAATCGAAACGGATGCGCAATATGCTGGATATATTGATCGCCAAGCGGCCGACATTGCCGCTTTCCGTCGCGATGAGAACCTGCATTTACCGGTTGATATGGACTATTTATCCATGGCGGGTTTGGCTACAGAAGTTAAGCAAAAACTGGCAGTAGCAAAGCCGATGACATTGGGTCAAGCATCACGGGTCGATGGCATGACGCCAGCGGCCTTAACTCAATTATTGCATATCGCAAAAAAAGCCCAAGTGGCGGCGGAATAAGAAGTGTTAGTTTCGTAATGAATGCGCGTTTATTTCAAGATCAGTTTTCTGTTTCACGTGAAACAATGCAAAAAATCGTTATTTATGAGGCCCTGCTGCGTAAGTGGCAGGCCAAGATTAATCTGGTTGGTCCGGCGACGCTCGACGCATTTTGGTCTCGTCATGCCGCAGATTCCCTTCAGTTATTGAAGTTAGCTGGCAATAAGCCGGGAAATTGGTTGGATCTTGGCAGTGGCGCGGGGTTTCCAGGTTTGATCTTAGCCTTGGCGGGGCCACAAACGACGCATTGTTATCTGGTCGAAAGTGATAGTCGCAAAGCAGCATTTCTAAGCGCCGTCATCCGAGAGACCAAAGCTCCCGCGACTGTATTAAATCAGCGGATTGAGGCGGTAAATGGTGACGCGCTTCCCAAGATCGATTTTATAACAGCTAGGGCCTTGGCGCCTTTGCCTAAATTGCTCTCGCTTTCCGCACGCTTCTTCGATTCATCCACAATTGCCTTGTTCCCAAAGGGAGAGAACTGGCAACAGGAATTGACGCAAGCCCGTCAATATTGGACAGTGAGCTATGAACTGCATGAAAGTGCGACTTATGCAGATGCAAGGATTATTGCCATAACGCAATTGCTTCCACGCGCATTGGAAAATGTGTAGTTATGTTTGGGGAATGAATTAAAAATGATAACCAACCCAGATAACCAGCCTCTCACTGATGAGGCCTTATTGGCCCAAAAGAAGCCGAGAATACTTACGCTCGCCAATCAAAAAGGCGGGGTCGGTAAAACAACGACAGCCATTAATTTAGCAACAGCACTCGCTGCAATTGGTGAGCGCGTATTGCTGATCGATTTGGATCCACAGGGAAACGCCAGCACGGGCCTCGGTATTGATAGTGAGAACCGCAAAATCAGTAGCTTTGAGTTATTACTCGGTGAAACGGAAGTAAGCGACGCCGCACAAAAAACCATCGTTCCAGGTTTAGACCTAATCCCTGCGAGCATGGATTTACTAGGTGTCGAGGTCGAGTTGGCCGATAACTCTCGTCGCCTTTTTGCGCTAAGAGATTGTTTGGAAAGACATTTTTCGGGTGCAACGGAATATGCCTATATTTTTATAGATTGTCCGCCATCGCTAAATATGTTGACGTTAAATGCGATGATCGCCGCACAATCTGTGTTGGTCCCGTTGCAATGCGAGTTTTTCGCGTTGGAGGGTCTAAGCCAACTTGTTTCAACGATTAATCAGGTAAAACAGGCCTTAAATCCAACTCTTGATATTCAGGGCATCGTTCTGACAATGCATGATCCGAGGAATAATCTATCAAATCAGGTTGAGGCGGATGTTCGAGACCACTTTGGTGATAAAGTTTATCAAACCATGATCCCACGCAATGTTCGACTTTCTGAAGCGCCTTCCTTCGGGAAACCTGCGCTCTTATATGATCATAAGTGTTCTGGTAGTACCGCTTATATGAAATTGGCTTCGGAGCTTATTCGTCGCGAGAAAGTCATCGCCGAAACATCAAACGACAAACCAGCTGAAATACCAAACGAGATATCGGCCGACGCTCAAAACGAGCCGACATACAATGAAAATGCACCTGTTGACGATTTAGGAATTAGCCATGAGCAAGAATAAACAACGTGGATTAGGTCGCGGGCTTTCTGCCTTAATTGGTGATTTGCCGCCAAGCCCAGAAGCCACCCCCGAACCGACGCCACTTGCCGGAGACCCAATATCTAAATCGCCAGACGTCGCGAATACTGCGGCTGTCAAAACTAAACCTGCGCCGGGAGCGCCAGATAGCTCTCGGGAGAAAACTGAGGGATACAGGCTGCTCGGGGTCGATTTACTGCGCCCGGGTCGGTTTCAACCTCGCCAAAACTTTGATGATGCCGATATTGAAAATCTATCTAAGTCTCTGAAAGAAAAAGGCGTTCTACAACCTCTCTTGGTTCGTAGCTTAGTTGGTGAGCTTGGACAGTATGAAATTATCGCAGGTGAGCGCCGTTGGCGCGCTGCCCAAAGGGCGGGTCTTCACCAAGTACCGGTAATCATTGATATAATTGAGGATAAAGCGGCTCTCGAAATTGGTATTATTGAGAATGTTCAAAGGACCGACCTTAACCCCATAGAGGAGGCGGAGGCGTTCCAAAGGCTGATGGATGAATTTTCATATACTCAGGAAAACCTATCCAAGGTTATCGGTAAGAGCCGGAGCCATATTGCAAATATTCTACGTTTAACCGGCTTACCACAGGCTATCCGCGACTATGTAATTGACGGAAGTCTGTCAGCGGGCCATGCACGCGCGCTGCTGGGCGTTTCCAATCCGCTAGAGATTGCTAAGAAAATTGTCGCCGAAGGTCTTTCTGTGCGTGCTGTAGAGCGACTTGCAAAAAATTCGCACGAAAAAAATAGCAAAAACGGGGCAGCTAAGAGTTCATCCGCCCCTAAGGGCGCGGATAAGGATGCCGATACGTTGGCTCTTGAGAAAACATTGAGCGACGCAATTGGCCTCGCCGTTAACGTCGATCACTCGGCTCAAGGCGGCAGCGTTAAAATTGATTATAAATCGCTTGAGCAACTCGACGAGATTGTTCGTCGTGTTATGAAGTCATAAACCTAACGCTCAGCTGCTCGAGCAAGACGCATTAAATTATACGCGGTTTGCGTATCTGTGCGAGCGCCGGTCTGGCGGCATGCGCGTTCCGTCTCATGCAATATTTCTAGGGCAGCTTCTATTTTACGGCTCGACCACAAACTACATTGGCGCTCGACTTTTGGTTTGCGCTTAAAATGCAGTGGCGGACGAAACGCCCTCAACGCGTCTTGGCGTGGTTTGCCGGCCTCAATTTGTGAAACAACCAAATGCAAGGTTTGAAAATGCCGGCGTATAACGGTTAAAGCACCTTCGGGTCGAGTGCCCATTGACATCAACCTTCCCCAACTTTTATCCAGCACTTCCATTTGCCCGAGCGAAACTGCGTCTACTAACATATCGAGACTAATATGCGATTGGTCGTGCATACAGGCTTCAATATCCTCGGCGGTGATGCGCCCCTGTTCGCCAGACCCGCCTTTGCTACGAGGGCCCTTAAACAAAATCAAACGCTCAATTTCGCGCCGAACGATGCCACGGTCGGCGCCGAGAGTACTGCTCAGTTCAGCCAGCGCGCCCGCCTCAATACTAAAACCTTCGGCCTCACATAACTGGCGAATAAGACTAGCAAGCTCTTGAGCGTCCGGCTCATAAAACGGCAGGGCAATCGCGCAATTATGGGCTTCTACTAATTTACGTAAACCTGATGCAGGCGTTAAATTTCCTGCCTCAACAATTACCAATGAATTGCGCATAGGCGCCTCACGCAAAACCAAATCGACGGCCTTGCGGACAGCCTCATTCTGGCCGCGGATCATAACCAATTTATCACCACCGAACATTGGCATGCTCGATGCTTCATCCACCGCCTTCGCGGGACTTCCGATTAGTTCAGTTTCGTTGAATTCAACTTTTTGTAATGGGTCGGCCTCGGCACCCAAAAACGAATTTGCTAGCTGACTGGCGGTCTCGCGGATCGCGCCTTGGTCTTTTCCATATAATAGTATGACTTTGCCAGTGCCCTCTTTGGCAGAAAAACTGCGCACATAGGGATCAACTTTGTTAGCAGTTAACTTCACGGCTAGTTTTTCATACGGTTGCGATGAACCAATAATTGAATAACATCTCTTGCGAGTAATCGCAGCACGGTGTTTCGCGCCTGCTCAACTTCGCTGCGGTTTGTAAATTCGGACTTGCTAGCACTAAATACATCCGACTGTTGCATCGTGCCCGACTGTTTGGTGAGTCCGTCGTTCGAAATAATTTGGTAGTTCAAAACAATCTTCACGCTACGGCGTGAGGCTTCGCGATCAAGTCCAATATTCTCCTCGTTAATCTCTTCAGATAATCCGATAACGAGATTATATCCATCAGCCCCGCGCTTACTTCGAGCGCGAATTTCTTCGTCTAAAATTCCACCCAGCAATGCCTCACTAATTTTTATAGAGGCTATGACGGGCAGGCCTTCGCTTCCCTTTTCATACACGGCCGAAAAACCGCAAGCCATAAGCATGGCGCCGAGTGAAAATATAACCGCAATTTGCTTGGCTTTATATAACAAGATTAACAATCCGCCCTGGCACAATTATGAGTTTCTTAATATCACGTCCGTCGATGATCTCTAAAACCTTCGGATCTTTCAAGACTATAGTTTCCACCATACCACTATCTGCTTCGCGCGGAACTGAAATTTCAGCGCGACGTTTTCCGTTAACTTGAATCGGCAAAATAATTTCATCGCTGACCAGAACCGATACATCGACTTCCGGCCACGGGGTTTGTGCGAGAAGCGTTTCATGACCGAGCACTTGCCAACAACTCTCGGCTAAGTGTGGCATCATCGGCCCGATTAGAATGATTAATATTTCGCACGCCGCTTTTCGTGCCGCGTGATCAATCTCAGTTTCAGGGGTCGTTGAAGATAAGACGTTTGTTAGCTCATAGATCCGCGCAACGGCACGATTAAAGCCCAAACCATTTAGATCTTCCGTAACATGGTGCAGTGCGGTATGCGCGCCTTTATAAAAAGTGCCAGCTGCACCGTCTTTATGTGCAGATCGGTTTGCTGCGATTTCTGTTTCGCTGACTTGAGACACGAGCCGCCAAACGCGCTGGACAAATCTCCAAGCGCCTTCGACGCCAGCATCCGTCCATTGAACATCGCGCTCCGGAGGGGAGTCAGATAACATAAACCAACGTGCAGTATCCGCACCGTATTGAGCAATAATGTGGGTCGGGTCGATAACATTGCGCTTCGACTTTGACATCTTCTCGATGCCACCAACTTGCACAGGCTCATCCGGCTTGCCTTTAATATGCGCACTGGTAGGGCCTGATTTTTCAATTTCTTCAGGCGCCAGCCAACCGCCTTTACTGTCCTTATATGTTTCGTGGTTCACCATACCTTGGGTGAATAATCCGGCGAACGGCTCGCTAACATTCACGTGACCGGTTTTTTCCATCGCCCGCGTAAAAAAGCGCGCATACAATAAATGTAAAATAGCATGTTCGATGCCACCGATATATTGATCAACCGGAAGCCAGGCTGCTGCGATATTCGGGTTGGTCGGCGTGCTATCGGTTAGACCGGTAAAGCGGGCAAAATACCAACTACTGTCTACGAATGTATCAAAGGTGTCTGTCTCGCGCAGTGCAGCTGTCCCGCATTTTGGACAATCGACATGCTTCCAGCTTGCATGGTGCTCCAGCGGGTTGCCGGGTTTTTCAAAGCTAACGTCTTTTGGTAGCTCGACCGGTAATTGATCGCGCGGAACTGGAACAGTTCCACAACTATCGCAGTGTATGACCGGTATCGGGCAACCCCAATAACGTTGCCGAGAAATACCCCAATCTCTCAAGCGGAAATTTACACGTCGCTTGCCGCGATCTTCTCCCTCTAGCTTGTCCATAATTTTAGTGGCGGCGTCATTCGGTGACAGACCATTGATAAAATCAGAATTGAATATAGTGCCCTCGCCCGTATAGGCTTTATTCGTTACCGAGAAACTCTCGGCCGTTTCTTGATCGGGTAAAACGACGGGTATAACCGGTAGGTTATATTTATTGGCGAAGTCTAAGTCGCGCTGGTCATGCGCGGGGCAGGCAAAAACGGCTCCCGTTCCATATTCCATCAACACAAAGTTGGCAATAAAAACGGGCAGATGCCAATCAGGATTTAGCGGGTGGCGAGCCTTGATACCGGTATCGATACCTTCCTTCTCGGCACTCTCGATGTCACTAACGCTCGTACCTCGGGCCGCACATCGGGCACGGAGATCGGCTATGTCATCGCGCGTCCGCGATAGTTCAACGGCCAATGGATGCTCGGGAGAAATCGCACAAAAGCTAGCACCAAAAAGCGTGTCTGGACGAGTTGTATAAATAGATAATGTTTCGGTA
>Ga0209137_1000692_pt1 | contig 35167 bp, 29 predicted proteins | sample SaaInl5LU_22_DNA_FD_184642 | JGI IMG/M metagenome (GOLD analysis project Ga0209137, IMG submission 184642) | Marine microbial communities from expanding oxygen minimum zones in the Saanich Inlet - ESP_105LU_22_DNA (SPAdes) (version 2) | ecosystem: Environmental > Aquatic > Marine > Intertidal...
GCCAGTGCTGCCTGTCGAACCGGTTGAGCCGGTTGAACCAGTACTGTTGACACCACCATCACCAGGAGAATCGGTAGCTGACGTAGCTGGTGTAGATCCACCGGGTTCTTCTTCTTCTTCTTCTTCGACAACAACGACTGGATCATCATCGTCGCTAGCTGCTTCGGCTGCCGCTGCAACCGCCACTGCGCCAACAACTGCTGCTGTCGCAAGAGAAACACCCGCAATCGCGCCCGCAGCTGCTGCTGCCGCGCCCGCTGCGCCCGCTGCTGCTGCGCCCGCACCCGCTGCGCCCGCGCCTGCTGCGCCGGCACCTGCTGCACCAGCACCTGCACCTGCACCCGCACCTGCACCTGCACCGCCAGCTGCTCCGCCGCCTGCACCTGCACCGCCACCAGCGCCTGCACCACCGCCTGCACCACCGCCTGTACCACCGCCGGCACCGCCTGTACCACCACTAGATGGGCTAGCCGCTTGAGCCAAAGCCCCGCTAAGCGTTACAATAGAAAGCGACAATACAGCCACAACCGACAATTTCAACAGTTTGGTAAACACGGGGAGAACTCCTTTATAATAATTCCAAGATTTTAAGCACTAAATAATTAATAAATCAAATGATAAATTATTTATTAAGTTTTTGCAATTTACTTATAAATTCTATCTAAATTACAAAATTTGCTTATCAAAGCTAATCTTGGCATACTATTTTTGGGTCGGAAGATCCTTTTTTCGCGCCAAAATTTATACATATGTCATTGAAGTACTGACTATTTTTGTCTTTGAGATATGCAACCAGATTATCAACCCCACCTGCTTTAAGTTTTTGCACATACACCGCCCGCTTGAGCCCTGAATAGCGGATCCCGAAAAACCCAAAGTCATAGGCTTTCCAACCGGATATCGTTCTATGAACATAAACATTAAAAACCAAGTCGGGGGCCATCGTGGCGTGACGCCTAACTTTTAGAATCGCCATATCTTGGTCCGTGTCTCTATCTAAACCAACCAATTCCATGAACGCCTCACTACCGCCTAATAACCATTCATAGGCATAGCGCCTGAAGCTTTGCTGAATGGCTCGTCCCAAACGAAGTTTATCTTCATCCGATAGATCGCTAATTCTTTCTGGCCCTAAAATTACAGATAACGTTTTGTTCGCGTCTGCTCGCGTCAACAAATCTGTAACGGGACCTGCATCAAATGAAACGTAGTCGTTGAGATATTCAGATCGGTTTTCGATTACTTTCGACGAGTCAGCGATGACGACCTCAAATTGGTCATAGACTTCAGCAATTGCAGATTGAGCCTTTGCGTTGCTAACAACACTGAAGAGGAGCAAGAAAAATATCATGAAAACCGGCACACGCACCGGACTGAAACGTCGGTAAGAATCCCTCAAAGGTTTAACTCTGCTTAGGTCCACTGGCACCACTCACCCTCCCAAACTAAACTGACGGATCACAGCAACGCCAGCCGCCAGATAGCTATCATCGCGCATCAATGGGCTATTTTTGTTGGCACTATCAGAAAAGTCTAATGCACGAATGTAACCAAGCGTGATCCAATCACCCTTTTGATACCTCAATGACATCGACGCGCGCCAAGCCATGTGGCCTGTTTTAGCCGCGTATTCTGAACGATCTTCGGTCACAAAGGCACTGCTTACTTGATAAAAATTAGCCATATAACGCTTGTTTGAGAAGAGCACGCCCACATCAACATCAATATCTACCTCACCAAAACGTCGCTCTATGTGCAGCCGGGGCTCAAAAATAAAGCCTGTGTCATGAAAAAAGTTTTCTTCCCCACCCACTTCAATAGCAGCACGTATCGGTAGATCTAGGCGAAACAGTGTTTCTTGATAGGAGAACAGAGAAATTTCCAGCTCAGGGCCAAGTTCGAACATAAATTCAAGGTCGGGCATTCCAATACGCGCCCGATTGTCTTCACTATCAACTGGCAAAGCGCCGCTAATGCTAAAATCAATATTAAATCTCTCAGAGTGAAGTAAATGTGCCGCGAGACCGTCACTGTCTATTTGAATATATTCGCCACTATACTCAATATAAGGGACAGGTGCCGTCAGTGTATCTGACTGGTCAGAGCCCGGATAATGTGGGTAGGAGACAACTCCCAAGCCGACCCCGAGCTTCAAGGAGCTGGGATTGCCCAAATTTTGTATGAGTTTGTTCGATAGAAAATCGACCCCTGAACCCGTCAGGACATCTTCATCAGCATAGGCTTGCGTTGGAAGGTAGATCAGAACCCAAATAACGAGTTTGATCGACATAAACCGCATACATAAACTCCATCACCTAAAACGAACATTCGAACCTAAAGCTAGTATTCGAACCTAAAAATAACATTCGACCCAAAGCAAAAAACTGGAATAGTTCGGACAAGTCTAAAAGTCTAAAAGTCTAAAAGTCCGAAAAGTCCAGAAATCACCACGGCTCGAAAAACGACACTAAAAACTCGAGTACAAATTCTTGACTAACTCTGTAACGGTAAAACATTCATCCGACAATTACTAATTAGTCGTAGACGCGGGGTCGCCCCTTCCACCGCAGCAAATAGTTTTGTATTGTTTGTCATCGCGCTAAGGGCTAGTAATGAAAGGCCTTAATTAGATTTGTTGGACTGAAATAAGAAATACAGGTGAACGTTGGAATATATTGGCATTACATTGATGGCGTATATAGTCACTCTCATTGCAATTTTTGTGATGAGACCGATTGCCAAACTGACGGGTCTCATTGACAAACCTGGCGGTCGCAAAAAGCATGCAGGCGATATTCCACTTATCGGCGGACCATCGGTTCTAATTGGTCTTGGGGTTACTTTATTTGCACTTGAAGGTGAACTATCTCCCTGGTTATTAGGGTCAATTCTCTTCATCGTAACGGTCGGCATCATTGATGACCGGTTCCAAATAAACCCATTATTAAAGCTTGGCGCGCAAATTATTACGGCAAGTACCGCAGTCATATTTGGTGGCGTGGTTATCACGAATTTTGGCGTGTTCTTCATGCAGGAATTGCTGGGAAGCTATATTTTTTGCATGGCCTTCACCATCATCGCAATTACAGGATTAATTAACGCGTTTAATATGATCGATGGCATAGACGGCTTGGCCGCAAGCCTGTCGCTATTCTCTGTACTAAGTTTCAACTTGAGTTTTTTCTGGCTAGGCATTGAAGCCAGCGAAGTTTTCTTCATTGGCTCCATGTCATTTATCGGTGCGCTTTTAGCTTTCTTAATGGTCAATTTGCAGATCATCGGAAAACAGAAAATATTCCTCGGCGATTCAGGCAGTATGGTTTTAGGTTACTGCCTTTCCATTCTTTTAATCAAAGCCAGTGAAGGTTCTATTACGGCCACCTATTCAGCTGTTCCGACAGCCTTAATCCTCTGGACCGTGGCTATTCCAGTTGCCGACACTTTATCTTTAATCGTTCGCAGGACCATGCGCGGCAGATCTCCATTTTCACCTGACCGAACCCACCTACACCATCTAATTTTGGATCTAGGGTTCTCGGCACGACAGACCCTGCTGATAATTGTAATTATGGCATCTAGCTTATACGGTCTAGGGCTTGCTGTGACGCTTCTTGGTAGCAACACAATTGGCATCGCATCTTTCGGCGGCTTTCTTATTCTATATTTTGTCACTTTATCGCGGCTATCGGCCTCGCGCCGAAATAAGCAACAATTAGCTGGGTAAGTGTCGCGCGTTTGGCTAAAGCTAGTCTGATACGCTAGAGCGCCAAATCATGTACCCGATACTAACGAGTTCTCCGAGCGCTAGAGCTATGATTAATTTTATCACATCCACGTTTTGCGAAAAATAATCCTGCATCGGGAAGTAAACCAGAAACAAGACACCAAATGGAAAACCGATTACCAACCCCTCAAGGGAAATTTTCGCACGCGAACCCGCCTCAAATACATATCGGGTATATTGTATCACGCAAAATAGCGGAGTTAGAGCAATCAACACGTACATTGTCGGTTCATCTAAATTGAAAAACGATAAAACATCGAGCCAGTAACAAAGAACCGCATACACGCTGCAAACCAATACAATCAAAGTCATATCAATCAATCTGGATCCGAGCCCGCCAAAAACAACACGCCGGTTTGCGAGAAACATAGCCATAACAAATGTCGCTTGCGCCACAGATACCGACACCAAAAGCTCGCCAGAATAATCCTGCATGCCAAGGAAAGGCAGAGCCAAAACGATCCAGCGCAGATAAATCAATTGTGACGCGACCTCGATACCAGAGAACCTATCAAAACCGATATGGCTCGCCTCAGACGGATCAATACCCCGCATCAAGCGATGAACAATCAGCCCCCCAAAAGCCATTCGAATAGATGGAACAACCAATAACAGCGCGCCAATAACCAGCAAACTATCTATCTGCAAAGTATAGATAGTGAGAAGAACCACGCCGCGATCGAGCAGAAACAAGAGAAGTTCATACATACTCTTGCGCATGCCACGAAGTGCGTGCAGAAAAACATCCCCCGGGAAAAACACAATTCCGGACAGTACAATTAGATAATGAGCCAACGGAGCATCGCGTAAAAAAACGACTGATACGACCAACGCAATCGCGCTATATTTTAATTTCTTCTTCCAGCCTGCCCTAACCAAGGCACTGCGTTGGCTTGGATCCGTCGCCTTTGAGATACGCGCATATAACTCCGCGCGCAGTCCGAAATCGCTGATCGCAGAAATTGCCAGAGACAATGTAAATAGTCCGGAGAATACGTCGAAACCATCTGCGGATAAGTTGGCTGATATAACATAGAAAACAAAAAATGCCGATAGCGGCATCAACCCAATCACAGCCAAAAGACTGCCCTGACCAACGAAACATCTCTCCTCGATCCGGTCAACGGTTGGCGTCATGCTGGTTGCGTTTCAGGTAACTTGGTTTCTAGCACCCGCATAAGTAAGAAGTTTGCGACAAAAACAATCAAAAACCAAGCTGCCCATATGCTTGTACTGAACAAACCTAAACCGATAAGCGCACAGGTGAATCCATAGACCCAAGCAAAACCAGACTGTGATAACCGCCTAGCTGCATCGCGTAAAAACGCCCATATTGCAAAAACAGTCAGCAGAGCGCCAATGGCTCCGAGATCAAATAAAATCTGTAATGGCACATTATGAGGGTGCGATTCTGCGCGGACACCATTCGGGTTACTCAAAAATATTTCGCTAGCTTCGACAGGAATATACTCCTTCGAAACCCTAATACCGTGCCCTAGCAGGGGTCGGTTCTGAATTTCATCCGCAAAAAAAGCGTACATCCAAGACCGATGACCGCTACTAACCAACTTATCGACCTTCACGGAACCCAATATGTTTCCTGCCAAATTATTCTCATAATTATATGAAAACAGGGGAACGGATATCAAAAAATAGGCCGCGCAAGCCAGCACCAAAGCCAAGGCGGCATAGCGCGCGAACAAGTAGCAAAACAACATTCCAACAAATCCGAGCGCTAGAGCGACCACGACCGTTTGGGTCGTCGTAAATAGTGATAGGCCAAAAAATAGCAACAAGCCGAGCCAAACCAGTTGCCCATGCTTTTGGCTTAGTCGGAAGCCATAAACAAATAGGGATAAGACAACAAAGTACAAGGCTCTGCTGACATGACGCTCAAAATCAGTCCCACTACCTTCACCTGGCATACTCATAAAGTTCGGCAGCAGGGCCAGCGCCATACTTAGACAGCCCCCAACAACCAACGAAAATGCAAGTATTTGAAAAAACCGCTGACCAATTTTAGTCGCTACCCAAGGTACATAAATAAAACAAGGGAAACCAAGCAACCAAACACCCCACACAAGCTTTAAGCCATCCCAACTCTTGTCAATATCGGCTGACCATAGCAAAGAAGCAGTGGCCCATAACGAAATCAAAAATAAGGCTAGAGTAAAAAGGGTCGGCTTCCATTGCCGCGCGGCCGGTCGTAAAACCAATCCAATTATCGATAGAATGCCTATCAACGCCAACCACAGGACAATGGCTTTCGTCGCAAAAGCTACAATTGGGCCGAGCGTTGCGAATAAAGCCAAGATAAACCAGTCCGAAATCATAACTTTTTGTGAGTTTGCGTTCATGTCTAGATTGGCCATGCTAAGTTCCTTGGGTGTCATATAAAAACAGTGGCAAGCAAATATTGTTTGATCAAACCTCTTACGGTTAGCTTTGTTTCCGTAGAGGCTTATTTTTGACTTAATTTGTTAGATGTGTCCACCGCAGTTTAGATCCACGGGTTGCTTTGAGCTCGTTTCTGGTTCCACTTTCCGATTTTATAAAATTAGCCTATAAACCAATGTTAAATTCAAACGTGAAATGGTATCGCTGCAACCTCCGATTATACGAACTGATGATACGCACTAATGATATGCACCATGATCACGAATAATATACTGAATATAGTTTAAGGCATGAGGCGAGTTCAAATATGCAAAGAAGTTTACTGGCGACACATGAGCGCGTCCAATTGCCTTTTGTTCAAAGGCGTCGATCAGCAATTATGGCTATCTCGGCTTTAACTGTGTGCCTATCGAGCGGCCTATCCTTCGCCCAGCAAGCAACTATTGATGCGAACTCACTTACCTTCGAAGAATCCTCGCAAACGGCAGTCGCCTCCGGCGACGTTAAAATCGATTATTCAGGAAAAACGCTGTCCGCTGACGACATTGAATGGGATCAAGCCGCCGACAAAATTAGTGCCAAAGGCAATGTTCAGCTAACCCTTGATAATGGCGCCAAAAGCTCCGGCGAAGCTATGGAATTAACCAATGGTTTCCAGGATGGTAGGATTGACGCCTTGCATAGTGACTTTTCAAACGGTGCGCATATGGAAGCAAGCCGAGGCACATTGCGCGAGGGAGCCATATTTACGCTCGAAGATGCGGCCTATACGGCTTGCGAAGCTTGCTCACAAAGCTCGGATAAAAATACAGGAGAAGACGCCAATAAAAAAGTCGCGGACATTAATAAAAATGATGACCCATCGGCACTTACATGGGAGCTAAAGTCAAAGAAAGTCGTTTTAGACAATCAAATGCAAATGGTTTCTTACTGGAACACGTGGCTAGAAGTTAAAGGCGTACCGGTGATTTATTTACCCTATTTCGCGCACCCGACCGCTGACGTCGACAAGAAATCAGGTTTTCTCGCCCCATCATTAGGGCAAGACGGTAATTTAGGCACCACTATAACCACACCTTATTTTTGGAACCTAGCGCCTAATTACGACATTACCTTTAATCCTCAATTGACTTCAGATGAGGGAGCTATATTCGCCGCAGATTGGCGCCATATGACTGAGAACGGTTCTTACACGTTGAGTGTTTTTGCAACAGAGCCTCAAAGCGTGCTCGCCGATATTGATGGTGACCATGATTATAGGGGCGGCATTATGGGCGAAGGCAATTTTTCAAAAGGGGATTGGAGCGCTTCATTTAAGATTGAAGAACCGACCGACGATTTTGCTTTCGATCGCTACAATATAAGTTCAGCCACAATATTCTCTAATGAGGCAGCAGTTGAGCGTCGCTATAAGAATGGCTCCATTCGTGCTGACGTCATCACCTATCGTTTTGTTAATGACATCGAAAACAGTGAGACCGTGAACCACGCGCTTCCCGTCATTCGCCATAACCATGATTTCGCCGAGACTTTTCTAGGCGGAAAACTGCGCTGGAATAACCAACTCCTTCGCACCATCCGCAACCAAGGTATGGATTTAACAGAATTCCAATCTCGCATAGAGTGGAAATGGAACCATACATCTAATAATGGCTTACTTTGGGCTGCAAAAAACTACTCCCAGATCGATGTGTATAGTTACGACAAACAGAACTCGGATCCGAACCAAGACCTCGATAAAGGTCACACACTTGCCGCCAGTTCTTTGGCCACCAGTATGTCTTATCCTATGGCTAGATATAGCAATAACAAAACAGAGCTATTGACACCGAAACTGCAAGTTGTGCTAGCAGCAGAGAATGATGATTATGATGACGTGTACTTGCGAAACAACGTTAGTAACGAGCTGTCTAGCACTCGCCTTTATCAAATGGGCGATGCCGCTGATGAAGTCAGCCGTCTAAATTATGGCATCGACTATCAGGTAAATTATTCGAATGGGCTGCGAGCTGAGGTATTTGCCGGTCAGTCCTATAATTTATCATCTCGCGATTTAGGTGTAACCACGGGTTATGGTGAAGACAGCTCGAATGTCGTTGCGTCCGGAAAAATTAAGTATAACGACGCCTACTTAAAGACTGATTTACGCTTAGACCAGAAAACCGGCGATCTGTTGCGAAACCGAACATCGATGGGCATAGCTGGAGCTAATGCAGAGGCGAGCTTGAGTTATAGCTTTTACGAAGAAGGCCAAGTCGGAGATGAGCGACTGGAAGAAATTGCTTACCGCTTGCAATATGATTTTGATCAAAATTGGAGTGTCGCAGGTAAGCGCCGCGAGAACCTGAACTTATCACGACCTATTGTAGACAGCTTGGCCATTCGATATGAAGATGATTGCAGTGCTTTCGAGCTACGTTATCAGCGCGATTATACCGAGCTTGGTAATATAGAACCCACTAGTTCTGTAATGCTGTATTTTGATCTACTAACTCTGGGTGGGCTTGGCCGGAGTTCCTTCTAGCAATCTTTCACGCTAAAACAGCAGCATAAAGCTTGGGTGCGAGCAGGATCCGGCATTAATATAAAAGGGGAAACTTATGCTTTGGTGGCATTATTTAGCAATCGCGATTGTTGGCGAAGTCATAGCAACAACATCATTGAAACTATCAGACGGGTTTACCCGACCGTGGCCGATGATTGTGATGGTGATCAGCTTCTTAATTGCTTTTTACGCGCTATCCATCGTTATGCGAACCACGTCGCTTGGACTGATTTATGCGATATGGTCTGGCGTCGGCGTTATCATGATTACCTTGGTGGGGAAGTTTATCTTTGGGCACAACATTGATCTAGCTGGCGCCATCGGCATTGTATTAATTATCGCCGGTGTCATTGTTTTAGGTGTATTTTCTGGTACGCTCGAACAAGGATAATTTGATCGAGGGAGTTAATTATGTCCGCTTATTTATTATATGGTGCCGAAATGTCGCCGTATTCAGTAAAACTTCGGGCTTACCTTCGCTATAAAAATATTGCCCATGAGTGGCGTAATCGGGGTGATTTTGAGACCGAGTACAAACAACATGCCAAGTTGCCGATCATTCCTTTACTCGTATCACCAGATGGAGTTGGCGCTCAAGACTCGACGCCCGTGATAGAGCAGCTGGAAGTCCTTTATCCTAAGCCAGCCATCACCCCAACAGATCCACGCCTTGCTTTTATCTCAATACTCCTAGAAGAGTATGGTGATGAATGGGGCAATAAAATTATGTTTCATTTTCGTTGGTATGACAAACCCGACCAAATGAGTGCTGCCTATATTCTTGCGCGTGGCTTCGCACCCGACAAGGACGCGGCTAGCGTAAAACAGGCCAGTGAAAAGATCAGGGCACACATGGCCACACGTGGTCACTTCGTAGGTTCCAGCGATCAAACTGCGCCGCTTATTGAGGGTTATTTTTTTGATCTCGTAAAATTACTCGAAGCGCATCTACACAACCGTCCCTATTTAATGGGCAAAGCTCCATGTTTGGGTGATTTCGGATTATCTGCCCAAGTTTATGAAATGGCGCTAGACCCAACTCTGGCCGGACATCTACGGGCCCGATATCCGAATATTCTGGCGTGGTGTTACCGGATGCAAGACCCTGTCTCGCTCGGTGAATTTGAAACTTGGGAAGAACTACAATCAACCCTTGAGCCGCTAATAAAAAATATCAGCACCTACTTCTTGCCTTGGTCACTCGCCAATGCTCAGGCTCTCAAAGCTGGGCAAAGTGAGTTTAGTGTTGACCTTGCAGGAAGCCTATATACCCAAGGTCCACAAAAATATCATGCAAAATCTTTAATGGTACTGCAGCAGAAATATCAAATGGCGAGTGCAGATCCAAGTGTCGCATCTTTGATGAAATCATGCGGCGCAGACCCTTATCTGACAGCAACCATATAGCCTAATTAAGACAATCTAAACCGTCGTAATGATCTAGAAGATTTCGTCTAGCTTAAAGACGCGTAAACCAGTTTGCTTGGACAAGCTTGTTTCCAACATTTTTTTGGCGACCTGTTTACCCGAAATTGGTCGATATTTTTGCAAGCTTGGAATTTTTGTGAGCAAAGATAAAATAGGCTCGCCGATCACCTCACCGAACCGAAATTCAGGCCTTAGTCCGACCAACAGAGACGGCTGAAAAATTGTGACACGTTCAAACCCTAAGGCTATCACGGCATCCTCAAGTTCGCCCTTCATCTTCATATATTCATTGCTACTGGAAGCATCGGCACCAGAAGATGACACGAGACAATAGTGAGGCACACCATTTTTTGCAGCAATCTTCGCCACCTCCAATTGATACTCAACATCAACAACGCGCTGTGCGGCAATGGATCCGGCTCGCTTTTTTGTGGTTCCCATGCATGAAAATAAAACATCCCCATGAACATACTCGGCAAAACTATTTGGCTTCGAAAAATCCACACAATGTGTATCAATCTTGCCCTTGGTAACTATGTTCTGCCGCACGAGCGAGGTCGCACGCGCATAATCCACCGAGGCCTCAATTAGTGACAATAGTGAGCTACCAATGAGACCTGTTCCACCGATTACAACGGCTGTATTTAACTTTGGCTTCTTAGCTGCCATTTAACTATCCATTCTTTCGGCGTATTCCGGGTAAACTCAAAAACGCAGATTTAGCGCGCTCCAACCTTGATCTCGACAATTGATAACCGAGCCATCTATTCGCGATATAATTCAAAAACTCAGACGACAAAAAAGCGAGGTTGGATTGATCTCGACGATGCTTCCATACAGCCGAAACAATCTGACGCATGAGAGCTTGTTTGGCTTCGGGAGACAACTCTGCTTTATGCGTATAAATATTATAGCAGGAGAAAAATCGGTCATGATGTTGCTGGGCTTTACTGGCCGATAAGTTATCTTCGTTAGCAGGTCGCAGCCAATACACAACAGGCGATGCATATACCAAGCGATTGGCCGCCGCACTTAACTTCAAGGGTAGCGATTGATCTTGAATAAAGATCGTCTCATCTGCCCCCCCAACCTGCTCCCACAAGCTGCGTTTTGCCAAAAACCCCATATGAACAATCTGCTTCTTTGCACAAAATGAAAACGCATCGTCAGCGACTTTGACATCTGCACCTATATCAATGTTAGGAGCCGTATCGCCCCGCTTTGAACGCCCAAACACCAGTGGCGCGCTATGCTTGCGCGCTAACCCGAGCAAATACGAAGTCGCATTGGCCGGTAGATAATCATCTCCGTCAACGGGCAACAAATACTCGCCCCGAGCCAACTTCGCAGCTTGATTAATACGAATAGCTGGGCCTTGATTATCCTTGTTCTGAATAACCTGAATACGCGGATCCGCCTTAGCTAAAACGGCTAGAACCTTAACCGTCTTATCGGTAGATGCATCATCAACACAAATAAACTCAACTTCACTGGGGTCTACACCAATTTGGTTTTGCAAAGACCGTAAGGTCTCCTCAATTACACCGGCTTTGTTATAGGTGGTGATCAAATAACTTAACTGCACTTTAGCCTCGTTAGAATGAAATGAATGGCGTCTCGGGGAAGTCATCTTTTGCTATGACTAAATTGTTGCGAGCTTGCCAAACTTCCCGGCAAGAGAAAAACCCAAAGCGCAATCATGGAGTGAAATGCGTGCCAGCTAACATCAACAGGAAGCATGGGCGATTTTCTAATTGCAACGAAAGCAATCAACAATAATGCCATTTTCAAAGCCGCTATAAGCGATCCATAACGCCACGAGAACAAAATGCTCAACACCAACCAGAGTATTAAAACCACGGGCATATATTTGCCCATCAAGATAACTACGCTCAAACTGAGCGTTAACAGGGTAAACACACCAATCATCGCGACACTGCTATCGCGCGCCATAAGAGAAGATTGCAAACCAATCAAAATTGCAGCGGCTATGCCGCCATATAATGACAGCCCCGCGTGGATGGACGCCAGCCCCTCAATCTGGCCGCTAGCAAATCGCCAAGCTCCAAGAGCTGCAATCGTACCCATTATTACAATCGCCACGCTGGCTAATATAAATCCGCGTGACCATAAGCTCCGCGTGACATAAATTGCCGCCAGAACAATTGCCAGTTCAGAAATGGCATAATGCGCGGCTGGCATTACTCAGCAGGCTCCAACGGCTTAGCCGGGAGTATGCCCGCTTCCCTTTTTATATCGGCAGAGGTTTTGCGCGATCCATCATGGCTCCAGCCAGGTGGTGCCAACAGATAGGCAAGTCGCTGCGTCATCGTTATGCCCCGCTGGAACATATCGCGGAACACTGAAAAATACTCTGTCGTGACGATTGTGAAAGGGTTTAACGTTTCAAAGTCTTTGACCAAGCCGTAATTTGGCAGAACTTCCGGGTCTTCTTCTATGAATGTACCTAGAAGACGATCCCAAATAATTAAGGTTCCTGCATAATTAGCATCGAGATATTTAGGGTCTTTCGCGTGATGCACGCGGTGATGCGATGGTGAGTTGAAAATAAACTCATACCAACGTGGTAACTTATGAACCATTTCTGTGTGCAAGAAGAATTGATAAATCGTATTTACCGCCCCACAGAATATAATCAAGAGCGGGTCAAAACCGATCAAAACGATTGGGATTTTTAGCATCATCGTACCGGTAAAGTGCTTTGTCCACGGTTGGCGCAATGCTACCGCATAAGAGAGCCTCTGGCTCGAATGATGCACGACATGAAGCGCCCACACCCAACGAACACGGTGGGCTATTCTGTGATGTGTATAGAAACGCAGATCATCGAGCACAAAGCAGGCCACAAGAGCGACAAGCGTAGTCTCAATTTCAAACAGGCGATATTGCGAAGCCCAAAGTAAAGCACCCGCCGTAATAAACGCCGTCGCACCATTGGTTACCGCACTGACTAAGCCAAGAAAAATGCTGACGCCATCATCAGCGAGCCCCTTGGTGCCGCGTGCATTAAAAAATCGTATACCAATCATCTCAAAGAATATTGTCAAAAAGAATATAGGTATCGCCAACGTCAATAACGGCAGCGCAATCAACTGATCCAACACACAAAAACTCCCTCTCCAAAAGCGATCTACAAAGTAGATAAATCATTTGTTAGAAAACATTAACTTAAAACGCAAGCTTTGCACAGTGGCCCATTTTGCCACGTATGACGTTAAGGGCGCATTGTCGTCATATACGGACCGGGCGCATCGGTTTGCGCCGCCAAGGCCGCATCTAACCAATTTATCAATTTCGGACGCGTTTCGCGTGGGTCTATTATCTCATGAACCGAGAAACCCTCAGCCCGAGGAAACGGCGACTGCGTTGCCGCCAGCATATCTTCCAGCTCTTTTTGCCGCGCGGCTGGGTCTGCAGCGGCCGCAATCTCACGCGCGAAAGCCACCGCAACGCCGCCCTCCACAGGCAGCGCGCCACTGGCTGCACTTGGCCAAACCAGCACATATCCGTCGGGACCGAAATGCGCCTGCGCCGCAACACCAAAGGCCTTTTGTACTTGCACACTGGCCCACGGCACACGAGACTGCAATACAGCTGAAATTGCCGCCGTGCCATGACGAATAGTGCCTGCTGCTTCACTATCCAGCCCAATCATAAAACCGGGCTCATCCACGAAACTGATAATGGGTAGGTGAAAGCTGTTACAAAAATCCACGAAACGACGGAGTTTTTGAGCCGCTGCAGCGGTCATCGCCCCCGCATAATACATACAATCATTGCCGATCACCCCAACGGAATGGCCATTCATGCGCGCCAGACCGGTGATCAAGCTTGGACCATATTTGCGGCTCATTTCAAAAAAGCTGGAGCCTTGCATATGCTTATCAACGACGGCATCAATTATCTTGCGCATCTGAAACGGTTGCCGCCGGTTTTTAGGAACAATCGTCGCGAGGCTATCTTCACATCTATCTATCTGGTCCTCTGGCGCCAACGACGCTGGCCGCATCCAAGCATTATCCGGGACGAAGGATAAAAACCTTTTGATCTGAGCCAGCGCATCCGCCTCATCGACAGCCAAGTTATCGATGGCTCCACTTTTTAGATGAACGGCCGGTCCGCCTAATTGCTCTTTGGTTAAATCATGCCCGAGTGCCCGCTTCACAACTTGCGGGCCAGCGATTAGAACCGCCGCATTTTCAGTCATCACAGAAAAATGAGATGCCACGAGTCGTGCCGCAGGCAGGCCAGCCACCGGCCCCAAAGCAGCAGTTGCAACTGGAACCGCGCCTAAAGTTTGTGCTAAAGGCACAAAGCGCGATGTCGCAAATACTGGATCGCCAAGCGGTCTATGATTTTTTTCTTGCCCAGTGCCACCCACGGAGCCACCACCGCCTTCATGCAAACGAATTAGTGGAAGCTTATATTGCAAAGCCAATTGTTCGGCGTAAACACTTTTGCGCAAACCTGCGGGGTTTGGTGACCCCCCTTTGACCGTAAAATCCTCACCGCCGACGATAACCTTTCGCCCAGCTATTTTCCCGAATCCAAGTACAAAATTTGCCGGTTGAAAGTCAACAAGCTTGCCCGCCTCATCATATTCAGGAACGCCCGACCCTTCACCCGTTTCATCGAAGCTATTGGCATCCAGTAATCCACCAATCCGCTCACGGATCGTTTGGCGGCCTTTTGCGTGGTGCTTGGCAACGCCTTCTTCACCACCCTGCTGCTTCGCTAAATCTCTGCGCTGCTTTATCTCATCAATTTCGTCTTGCCAACTCATCAGACTTACTCAGCCTCTAGAGTGGCTATGAGTTGCTCTTCACCAACAATGTCCTGCTCGATGACATGCAATTTGGCTAACTTGCCTGGTTTGGGCGCTGTGATGGGGATCTCCATCTTCATTGATTCGAGAATGAGAATGACATCATCTGCCGCCAATTGATCACCAATCTGTGCAACTATTTTCCAAACCTGTCCGGCTACTTCCGTTTTTACATCAACACTCATTCGCCACCCCATTCCAAAGTTTTCGTGCACCATGTTGCGCCAGCTCGATACTGTGTCCAAGTCGCACACATTCTAAGAAACGAGCCTAGCCAATATAACGACAGAAGCGCAAGTGCTTCTCGCACTTACGCTTCCATAGTTTACCAAATTATCGAGTTAATAAATTAACCTCTTAGTTTGGGCACACAGCCTCGGGAACCGATAATGGTTTCACCGATGCGCTATGCAAGGACAGTTTCCAATCCGCTGCACTGCGAAGGCCGAACGGCACATAAACACTGTCCGCCTTCAAACCATTCTCAACGAAACAAGCCAATGGAATTTCGGCCTTCGTCCATTTGCTGAGTTCTTGAGCGCCTAGAGTATTGGAAATATCTAGACCGCCAACACAGCCTTCTCCGCAAGACATGCCGATGTTTATCGGGCCGTCGGCTTTTTTGTCCAAGCGCCACATGACGTGCAGCCCCAATAGATCGACATTACCTAAGCTCGTTAAATCTACGGATCGCTGGGCGCGAGCGCTTACCGTTGCAGATTGACCACCAGTCCATGTGATCATACGAGAATCTTCCTGAGCTACATAATCGGTGCCATTGGACGCGATTTGATTGCCGAGACTGCTCGTACTAAATGCACTTGCTGGTGTGTTTGCATTGGACGAATCTCCAACAAAGAAAGAGAAAGGCGCAACAGCCGCACCCATGATGATTACATCGCCCTTGAATACATTTGCACTGCGTTCCACTCCGGATACAGATGATAATTCAGCTGCATTATCGACATCTTGATAGCTCAATCCGAAACCAAATGGATACTGAATACCCGCATCACTGGCGTCATTGATCGGTTCACCCGTGCCGACAGATGGCCATGAAAATGCCAATTTTCCGGACATCGCATAACGCGGTTCGCCATCCGTATTCGCAACAAGAACATCCGCAACGCCAGCTCCCTCTGTACCCGGAAGCCAAGCAACAACAAAAGCGTCTGAAGCATTAATATGCTCATTCACCCAAAGCGGACGCCCCGTTAGAAAAACAGAAACTACCGTTATTCCCTGATTTTTAAGCTTCCTAATAAGTTGAAGGTTCTCGCCATCCGAGAACTCATAAACCAGGTCAGAAACATCGCCCACATACTCCGCATAAGGTTGCTCACCGAAAACAACTACGGCGACATCCGGCTTATTGTCAGCATCATTTGCAGCGCTAGCATCTTCTGAGAAAATCACATTGCCGCCGCCAGAGTTAATGGCGCCTTCAATACCTGCCAAAATCGTGTCGGCATTCTCAAACTCATCATTTTTATTGTCGTTACCCTGCCAAGACAGCGTCCAGCCGCCCGTTTGCTGCTGAATAGAATTGGCTCCAGAGCCAGCAACGAGAATAGTTTGAGATGGGTTAAGCGGTAAAACACTATTTTTATTTTTCAACAGAACAAGTGATTTACGAACCGATTCACGAGCTACCGCACGGTGATCTGCTGAACCTAAAAGTTCTTGGCGTGACATGCTTCTTTCTGAAGGCGCTACATTCGCCAATAGGCCTGAGCTTTCTTTTACTTTCAGAATTCTCAACACGGCCTCGTCGAGGCGGCTTTGCGAAATTTCGCCCGAGTTAACTTGCTCAAGAACAGACGCATATAGACCCTTCCAGCTATCTGGAGCCATATACATGTCGACACCAGCTAATAGTGATTCCGGGCAATCCGTAGCGGTACAACCAGGCACTTCAGCATGGCCATTCCAGTCACCTATCACGAAACCTTCAAAGCCCATTTCATCGCGCAAAAGACCGGTTAAAAGATCTTTAGACCCGTGCATTTTCTCGCCGTTTACACTGGAGAAAGAGGACATAACAGTCTGCACATCCTGCTCAAACGCTTTAACATATCCAAGCCCATGCAGGCTAACTAGATCGTCCTTAGATAGGATCGTGTCGCCTTTATCAATACCGAATTGAGTTCCGCCGTCAGCAATAAAATGCTTGGCGGTGGCAACTACACGCTCCTCACCCAAGAAGTCATCCGCTCCCGGTTCACCTTGCAAACCAAGTATAAGACCCTCGCCAAGTTCAGCGACGAGCTCAGGGTTCTCAGAATAACTTTCATAGGCACGCCCCCAGCGATCATCGCGCGCTACGGCTATCGTCGGGCCAAAAACCCAATCAAGACCCGTTGCCCGAACTTCGCGCGCTGTTACTTGACCAATCCGTTGCATTAACTCAACGTCGCGTGTCGCGCCAAGTGCTGAGTTATGTGGAAAAATTGTCGCCGACTGCAGGTTGTTGTGGCCATGAACCGCATCGGTTCCCCATATAATAGGAATACCTACACCACCATCTGAATTATCAGTTGAAGCTACCCAATAAGCGTCCGCCAGTTTAATCCAATCTGCCCATTCTGAGGTTTTGCCGCCATATGGCGCCGAGTTGCCACCATTGAGCACGGAACCCAGATTATATTCTTTTGCTTCTTCCGGTGTTACCGCAGAAATATCCGCCTGAATGACTTGACCGACTTTTTCTTCGATCGTCATTTTCTGCAGGATTTCTTCAGCCAAACCAGAGGTTTTACTTTGATCCTCAGAGCATGCCGATAATACCAATAGGCTCGAAGCCAAAATTCCAATTAAACCCTTTGTTATGCTCTGCATAGTAACCCCCAATTTTGAATGTCGATTGTTTGTAAAAACTGCCGAAGCTTTCATTCTAGTGTTTCAGATGTAAAGGGACAGTTTATTCATGCCCTCGATAACTTGACTAAAACTCAGCCTAATACTCATAAAACATTTTGTCCTCATCAGACAAAAAGAATGTATGAAACTCGAACAAATACAAAAATATGTATAAAAACCGTAGTTATAGCTATTGTCTTCTTTGGACAAAGTCAACTAAAATTGGACAAAATTCAACAGATTTCCACTTTGGTTAAATTTGGAATATTGGCTAAACTAGTGTACTTCTTCGGAGGGTTTTTCTGCCTGAGCGGATTGAGAGAAAATAATATGACGACCATTAATGAAGTCGCCGATAAGGCGGGGGTATCGATCAAGACCGTATCGCGCGTACTCAACAATTACGAACATATTAGTACGAAAACCAAGGTCAAAGTGCAAGCTGCCATGCGGGACCTGAACTACACGCCTAGTTCGATCGCACGGCAAATGCGGCTTGGTGATTCCCTCAGTATCGGCATGCTATATGGTGATCCGAGTAGTGGTTATCAGGCTAGCCTAAACCATTCATTTCTTCGCGCTTGTTCGGATGCGGGGCGTTATCTCGCCGTCGAATTATTCGACGAAAAGAGCCGGAATTGGACCAAGCAGGTCGATGCATTCCTAGAACGAACTAAAATTACAAATATGGTGCTGGTTCCACCGCTTTGCGACGCTACGGATCTCCATGCACTACTGCGAGAACGGGGCGTAAAATTCGTGCTTATTTCGCCGTCGACGGCTGTTGGCTCAGCCATATCTATACAAATTGATGAAAAACTGGCGGCTACAGAAGTGGTTGAGCATCTAGCAAAGCTTGGCCATAAGCGCATTGCCCATATATCTGGCAACCCTAGCCACGTAGCGACATTACTGCGCCGCAAAGGTTATGAAGAAGCCATGGCACGCGCAGGCTTGGAGTTTGATCCCAAGAGTTATGTTTTGGACGGTGGATTTAATTTCAAAACCGCGCTTCGCAGTGCCGATAAGCTGCTGACTATGAAGGATCGCCCGACAGCTATTTTTGCGGCGAATGATGAAATGGCGTCAGCGACACTCATGGTCGCTAACCGGCTTGGTCTTCGCGTACCGGAGGATCTATCTATTGTCGGGTTTGACGATTCTTCGATAGCTAAGGTGATCTGGCCACATTTAACGACAGTGTCTCAGCCGTTCGATCACATGGCGACGCAGTCTCTCGAGATGCTTAGCAAATACCCGAGCGAAAAAAACTTCGACCCGATTATCAGCATTCTTCCGCATAAACTAAAAAAACGAGAATCAACTGCAGAGGCTCCCGAATAACGTCGCGGTCATTCGGGCCATTCTCTAACAGATTAAGTTAGTCTACTGACAAGCTTTGCCTGTGTCAGGGTCTGCCGCACATTGGTAAACGCGGACATAATCTACAGACAATTCTTTTGGAAAGTCATTAGCAAAATATCCGACATCATTATTTTCTTCTGGCCACTTACCACCTGCCGCCAAGTTCAAAATCAAATGAAATCGCTGATCAAATGGCGCAAACGGACCCGGTACCGGGGATAGGCTTGTTGTGTGCCAATCTTTGTCGGTCAGAGTAGAGAATAACTTGCCGTCAACATACCAAGACATTTTACCCTCACTCCACTCAAGCGCATATACGTGATATGCAACGGGTGCATCGAGGTGAACACTGTGGCTGGCTTGACGATTATCAGGTGGCGACCCGCCGAAATGAAGCGTTCCATAGACACGGTCTTCACGCCCGCCTTCGCATTCCTTACAGGTTTGCCCTAGGTTGATGGCTTCCATAATATCGATCTCACCGGAAGACGCCCAACCGCCAAATACATTATCCGTTGGTAACATCCAGAAGGCCGGCCAAACGCCCTGTCCTATTGGCAGCTTCATACGCGCCTCAAAACGACCATAAGTCCAATCGCCTTTATTTTTCGTGGTAATCCGACCCGACGAAAACGGGCGCTTAACTTTTTCAAGCTTGCGTTTTCCAGAAATGGGTCCGTTACCTTCACGCCAAGACTTCGGCCAAGCGAAGCCTTTAGTCTTTTTCTTTATAGCCGTAATTTTAAGCTTACCATCTTGAAGCGAGACATTTTTGGTATCATCCGTGTAGCACTGGCGTTCATTATTTCCACCGCCCCAACAGTTCATCTCATAGTTCCATTTCGACGTATCCAGCGCGCCACCGTCAAATTCATCGGACCAGACAAGCTTCCACTTACCCTTCGTTTCGGTCTGCTCCAACGCTACCGCAGGTAACGCCAAACCAGTTAGGACCAATATGCCAAGCGACAAACTTAAAACTAATTTTCTGTTAAACCTCATAACCATTCCTTTATTAATGAAATTTAGCGACGCGTTTACTAAACGACACGTTACTTATACGTCTGCTGCACCACAATACTGACGAACATAATCGTGATGCGTCGGCAGCGCATTAACTGTTTTCGAAACTTGTTTGCGGATCGACGACAAAAGATATTCAACTTCGTCATCGCGCATTTTCGTTGCAAGCGGGTGATAGGACTTCGGCATAATTCCCTGCCCCATCATGACTTGTATCCACGAATTCTCGGCGAACAATTCGTCGCTTTGGCGGAACGCACGGCCAGTTTCACGGAACAATTCAATCCGGTGCTTGAGCTTATCCGATATTTTTGTATTTCGGCAGCGTTCCCAAAACGGTTCAGTCCGATTATTGGCAACATAATGGAGCACTAGAAAATCTTTAATCGTGTCCATATCCAATTCTGCCTGCTGGTTAAACTCATCAATATCCGTCTGATGAATTTCTCCGAACGGCATCATCCTAATCAACCGTAAAACATTTCTCTGAATCAAATGAATACTGGTGGATTCCAATGGTTCCATAAAGCCGCTCGATAGACCAACAGCAACGCAGTTTTTGACCCACTGTTTTTTCCGCGCGCCCGTCGTGAACTTAATGAAGTTCGGGTCACGCAAAGTTTCACCCTCAATATTTCCAAGCAAGCGCTCAAGCGCCTGATCTTCATCAAGATAATCACTGCAGTATACAAGACCATTCCCTGTGCGGTGCTGCAGCGGAATACGCCACTGCCAACCGGCATCATGGGCCATTGACCGCGTATAAGGAACTGGATTGCCGACGGATTGCGTTTGAATGGCAATGGCACGGTTACACGGCAATTCATCCGACCAGTCATCATATCCAGTGCCTAGAGCGTCACCAATTAGTAATGCGCGGAAACCTGTACAATCGACAAAGATGTCGCCTTCTACCGTCTCGCCAGACTGTAATGTCAAAGATGAAATAGCGCCCGTCTCGGCGTGCAAGTTTACGCTACTAATTTTGCCTTCGATGCGCTTGGCACCATTCTCTTCGGAGAACCCGCGCAAAAACTTGGCGTAGGCGGACGAGTCTAAATGATACGCATAGCTCATGCCTTCATCAGGCAAATGGGCAAATTTATTCTCCTCTGCGGACACTAGCTCAAGGCAGTAATCGTCATAGGACTGATTATGTCCGCGAGCCAACCCGTCCAACCAAAAATGCTGGAACCCACATGACCAATGGTCTTTGCCCGTTTTTCCGAACGAGTGGAAATAACGGTGGTCTTTTTCTTTCCAGTTCTCGAACGCGATACCTAACTTAAAGGTAGCTTTCGTGGCGCGCATGAAATCGCTTTCGGAGATACCTAGCAAGCGATGAAAAATAATCATTGGCGGAATGGTTGCTTCGCCGACCCCGACGGTTCCAATTTGTTCCGATTCAACCAAAGTAAGATCAATGCACTCACCAAATGTTTTAGAAAGCGCTGCAGCCGCCATCCAACCGGCGGTTCCGCCACCGGCGATTACGATACGCCTTGGGTGATCCGGGTTCATTGTATTTTTTTCCATACTCATCTATTTAATACTCCCAACAAATAGGTTCGAATTTTCTGCGCAAGTGTCGGGGAGATTTTACTCAAAACACCTCGCCCATTCTCGGGGATATGCGACACCAATTCCTCCGAGTTTTCAAAAATATAGTGGTTAAACAGATCGCGCCAAATAACTTTTTCGTCCTCTGGCAGATCTCGGATCGAATAAATAGCATGCATCAGCGCGCCATCTGGCGTCCCTAAATAAGCCGGTGTATCTCGCCACCAAAAATTTGTCATTGCATTAAATTTATCTAAACCTTCAACAGAATGCCACCACATTGATGGAATGTGAATAGCATCCCCCGGTGCCAGATCGACGCAGAAAGAGTTCTCTAATGCTTGCTTAAATTTAGGGAATTTTATCAAATCCGGATCCGACAAATCAACCATACTTATACTGCGTCCTGCCGGTGTATAATCCAACGGACCCAAATACAGATTAGCAAATTGGTCAGGCGGAAACAGCGTAAAACGGCGGTTTCCGACCGCAACACAGGCTATATTATCAGGGAAATCATTGTGAATGGGTACGCGTGAGCGCATCCCCAACCATAACCCAGCACGACATTTTCTCTCTCCCAAATCTATTCGGTTCATGTCCAAGAAGCCGTTAAAAAAGGCATCAATATCGATGGAACTCATATAGATTAGTGGTTGTTCAGGATCATTTTCTGATCTGTCTATGTCCGCGAAAATGTCGCTCAGCGGGGCTTTTTTCTCGACGAAATTTACCGACATATCGCGATTATAGGATACCGCGCCTTGGTTTTCTGGCGGGCCATACGACACGACGAATTTACGATCTTGGCTGTGCTCTAACAAATAATCGCGGGCCGCAGCACCCGACTTCAGGCCAGCCTGAACCAATGGCCAATCCGCGATCAACCCGCGCACGATAAAGGGTGCACTTGCGGTTAGCAATTGTTCGCGGCGACGTGCGTTATTAAAATTATCGGCGGAGATTTCTTGAACCGCGATCCCAGAAAGATGCGCTCGTCCTGCCATATTATAAGGTCCTATTTTTCCGATCAATCAAGTCTGCAACACTAGCTAAAGATGCCAATACCATGAAAGTCGGCATCAAATATCCAAGCTCAGACATTTCACCTAAAGTTGCTGCATCTAACGCCTTCACCTTGTCTTCATTGATGGTGTGAAAGCCAACCAAACGGTTTTTAGACTTGTCCTTAAGTTCTACTTCTAAAACAAACGGCTCCAAAAGCTCATGCTTTTTCAGCCAATCAACATAAGCCCGTGTACCTTGATAGCCGGCATGCAGCATTTCCAGTTTTTTCACAACGGACTGCGCAAAAGGAGTTTCCATCCCGTTCTCATCGAATACGCTGACACCCGTTGTGTCTGATTTGCTAACCCGTGGGCTATCCAAATTAATGAAGACCTTGCCTTCTTCTGACGTCTCGTCGGTGCGTCCAATTATAAACGGCTGGATATCTAGCGACAATGGAATATAACGGCAATCCCATTTATTATCCTGCAAAAACAGGTTTTCACCCGATTCAAGACCCATCAAGGTGACGGCACGAAACTCTTCGCCATCTTCCGCAAGATGAAAAAATATTGGATAAAAATGTTGGATATTCCGAAATTCAAGAGGAAAAGTTATGCATGTGCTAACGCTATCGCCGTATTCAGCGCCTTTATCCGTAATTATGCGGAGTTGTTTGTGATCGATCTTTGAAAGCGCGACTGTATTGCTCATTTATTCATCCAATTCTTATTTCTAAAGAGTACAAACAATAGCCTAAAAACCTCAAAAAAGCGACTATTTGCGCTCGTTTCTTACAAAATATTCCCATAAAAAAACTGGGCGGCTCAGCCAAACCCCCTCATGACAAGAGACTTTTTTTGATGCCGCCCAGCGAATTTATTCGATCTTTATAAATTCTAAGTTTTCGTCAAACTAGAACTTGTAACGACCACCTACATAATAACGTGCGTGACCTGGTGCTACGAAGTAGACATATGTCTCATCGCGGCCATGGGTACGACGACCTTCTTCAGTGATGTTGATCCCGTCTAGGAACAATGAGAAACCAGTTTCTTGGAACTCGTAGCTCGCGCTAACATCAATTTGGTCATATTCTTCAACATACGTTGGGTGTGAACCCGATGCAGCCAAGAACTTGTCTCTCCAGTTGTAAGCAATACGGGCCTGTACACCGTCTTTGTCATAATAAGCGACAAGGTTGGCACTATCACTTAGGCCCTGAAGAGCAAACTGACTTCCGCCAGCAGCATTCAACAAGTTGTTGTACTCTGCATCGCCATCAACGATCGTGTAGTTGGCTACGAAACCAAGTCCACTCTCACCAAAGTCATGCTGCCAAGCAAATTCGAAACCATCGATTGTCTGCTCATTATCATTATTGGCTGGGTTGTTAAAGCGGAACGTTACATTCGGATCTACACCAGCAATACCCTCGATAACCGTTAGGCCATTTTGGTCAATACGAGTGGTTTCAGGATAGTTTGCGATGATGTAGTTACGGATATCAATCGCATCATTACCAACTGCTGCCTGGGCTTCAAGGTAACGAGGACCTTGACCTGGGTGAGGAACGTCAAATGGTGCCGCATCAACGGTACCAGTTCCAATCCAGTTAGACACGTCTTTCGTGAAGTAACCAGCTGAGAAATAGCTCGATTGACCATAGTAATACTCAGCAGAGAAGTCGAAGTTTTCGGATTCGAATGGCTCTAGAGCTGGGTTACCACTACTACCTGTACCTAGGTCGATACGGAACAGCTGATCAACCGAACGACCACCCTGCATGTCTGCATATGTCGGACGCGTAATGGTCTGGCTATATGAAGCACGTAGTTTGATGTCATCTGAGTAATCAATGTCAAAATCGAATGAAGGAAGAAGATAGTTGTAATCAGCTTCTACTGTGGAGAAATCTGATTCCGCAGCATAACCAAGGTAGAATTCGTTAGCAGCGGCCCAACCAGCAGCAACTGGAATTGGCACAAGTGCTGACGATTCGATCTCTGTGTTTTCGTAACGTAAACCGACTAGAACACTTGCATCGCGGCCTAATAGTTCAAATTCTTTATCGAATTCAACATAGATCGATTCTGTCTTCTCATTGATACGTCGGTCAGTTGTGTATGGAGCTGTACAATCTAGATCGTCACCACAAATTTCGTATGTGTTGACCAATAGATCGGCCATATCTTCAAAGTTGAATTTATGAAACCCAGGGATCATCGATGTATTGCCACCTACGCCATCGAATTTGTCTGGCAAGGTTTCATAACGGAAAAGTGAATCTGGTGTTTCATCGATACCAATCGCGGGAATACCACCCCATGTATCGTTCTGTACAAAACCGTAAGCAGAGCGAACATTATTTTCCATAGTTGAGGCACCGAAGTCCACGCTATCGATGAAGTCATTATTGACTTCAAAGCTACCGTCCAACTGAAGCTGCTCGATTTCACTCATGAAGTATGCATTACGGAAAGCATTACCTGTTGGCTGGCGAAGTGTTGGGCTCGTCACGTCAAAACCAGGCATTGATCCGATTTGCATGATTGGCATTTCATTGGTGAAATCAATACCTTGGGTCAACAAATAGTTCGCCATCGTACCAATTGCGTTGCTCGAACCGAATGGTGAGTTAGGCTTAGATTCGGCTTTCGAGTCATGATAATCAAGCTCAAGAGCAAGGTTCTCATTAACCTGCCATTCAAAATTCGCACCGACAGAACGGTTTTCATTTTGGTTGGATGTCAAAGAAGCGCCCATTGAATAGTCGGACTGACCGATCTGTTCAGTGTAGAAGTTAATCGGTGCTGGACTTCCGTCACCCCACGAACTTTCGACCGTACCGTGGTTGAACCAGATACTAACGTCGTTGCCGCGAGCTTCGATTTTGTTTTTCGAATATGTATAATCGAAAGTAGCCGTTACATCGTCAGTCAATGCATATTGCATCGTTAGCTGAGCATTCTCACGCTTGCTATCGAAATCGACTAGGTTGTAACCCATGTTCTGTGGAATACGATAAACCGCATCATCCGCAGGCGTGTTGGTTACTGTATGGTTTGCGTTACCAACGATTGAACCCCAATCGCCTTGGTTGCCGTAATATGCGTCACGCCATCCAACAGTCGCCATGTTCACACTGTTTTCGCGCTCTTGGCTAATCAGTGTTAGAGCGATACCAAATTTGTTGTCATTGGTAGTCGCGCTGACCAAAGCTGAAAGCTCAGGAGTTTGCGCGGTGCCGTCGTTACGAGATTCGTCTGAAAGAATTTTGTAACTCGCCGTTGCATTGAAACCTGGGTTGTCGAATGGACGGGTTGTTTTGATGTTGATCAAAGAACCAATACCACCACTTGGAGCAGATGCGCGGCCAGTTTTGTAAACTTCAAGACCGGATACAGCTTCAGAAGCTAGGTTTGCAAAGTCAAATGAGCGAGACGAAGGTGCGCTTGCGCCATCGCCAAGTGTTGACGTAGGCATCTGACGACCATTCAAAGTCACAAGGTTATATTCTGGGCCAAAGCCACGAACTGTAACAGTAGAACCTTCTCCACGGTCACGGTCGATAGATACGCCCGTGATACGCTGTAGAGATTCTGCCAAATTGGAATCAGGGAACTTGCCCATTTCTTCAGCAGAAATCGCATCTAGAACACCTTTAGCATTCCGTTTGATTTCCATTGAACGCTCGAGACTGCCGCGGATACCAGTGACTGTCACTTCATCTACATTAACAGCTTCTTGAGCGAATGATATATTTGACGCCAAAACCAGAACGGCGGCCGACGTCGAAAATAACAATCCCTTCGAAAAATTATTCTTTGACTTCACGTACATTACTTACTCCCTAAGGTTACAAAGCCGCTCGAATGGCGACCTCCTCCGGTCTTAAAAAACTGTAATTGTCCACCGTTGTCAATTTTAAAACTAAATAGAGATAAATAATTTTACTCTTGTGACATTTTTGTGACACAGCTCAATTTTTGCTATCAATTAACTAATTGTTAATAAGGGCGCGAGACCATTTAGGGATTGCAAACAAAAAACCCAATTGAAAAGCAACATTGGGCGATTATATTTTTCCGCGATCTGTTGAACGCGATGCTATTTATATATTTATGAACCGTTGCGCGAAACCGAAACGATGCCCAACAGCCTCCCTCTCAGGAAGTCGCACCGAATCAAAAAACAAAATTAAAAAGAAAATTAAATGGAGCAAATGCGATTCGCTCTCGGCAACTTACGCGGCTTATAAGCTCGCATATCTGCTCATTGTAACTTGATGATTGTTGCTGCAATTTAGTAGTCGCCAATAAAAAAACTGGGCGGCTCAGCCAAAGTCTCCCCAATGAAAAGAGACTTCTTTTGATACCACCCAGCCAGTACTCGCGATTACCTTAAACTCTACCTAAATAAACTTTTTAAAACTTGTAACTACCACCTACATAGTAACGTGCACGACCAGGGCTAACAGCAAAGACATAGCTTGGGTCACGTCCATGTGTACGCTTGCCTTCTTCGGTAATGTTAATACCGTCAAAGCTTATGGAAAAACCAGTATCTGCAAAACTGTAACGCGCCCCTATATCAATTTGCTCATGCTCTTCGACATAAGTCGGGTGGGTTCCGCTGTTTGCCAAATACTTATCTCTCCAATTATAGGCGATACGCGCTTGAATGCCGGCGTTATCGTAATAAGCGACAAGGTTCGAACTGTCACTTAACCCAGTTAAAGCAAACTGGCTTCCACCTGCTGCATTCAACTGGTTGTTGTAATCCGCATCGCCTTCAACGATCGTGTAGTTGGCAATAAGTCCGAAGCCTGTATCAGAAAAATCATGCTGCCAAGCAAACTCGAATCCATCAATTGTTTGTTCACGGTCACTATTGGTCGGGTTGTTAAAGCGGAAGACTACATTCGGGTCTTCACCATCAATACCCTGAATAACCGTGAGACCGTTTCCGTCAACAAAAGTTGTTTCAGGATAGTTGGCAATTATGTGGTCTCTAATATCTGCCGCGTTGGGACCTACTGCAGCCAGTGCCTCAGCATAACGCGGCCCTTGGCCTGGGTGAGGGACGTTGAATGGCGACGCATCAATCGTTCCGCTCCCGATCCAATTGGTCATATCTTTCGTGAAGTACCCAGCTGAAACATAGCTAGTATCGCTATAATAATACTCGGCGGAGAAGTCCAAGTTTTCAGACTCATAGGGATTTAGCGCAGGATTACCGCTGCTACCTGTACCCCGATCCAAACGGAACAACTGATCCGCCGAACGACCACCCTGCATATCGGCATAGGTTGGCCGCGTGATGGTCTGACTATAGGATGCACGTAATTTAATACTATCTGAATAGTCGATATCGAAGTCTAACGATGGCAAGAAATAGTCATACTCCGCTTCTACAGTTGAAAAATCGGCATCAGCCGCGTACCCGATATAGAATTCATTGGCAGCGGCCCAAACAGCTGTTTCAGGGATTGGAACAAGCGCCGATGATGACACCTCTGTCTCTTCGTAACGAAGACCAACAAGCACACTGGCATCCCGGTCAAAAACCCTGAATTCCTTATCAAATTCAACGTAAATAGCCTGCGTTTTCTCCGAGATACGACGGTCTGTCGTATAAGGAGCTGTGCAATCCAAATCAGCACCACAAATTTCATTGGTATTGATCAGTAGGTCAGCTATTTCGTCAAAGTTAAATTTGTGGAAACCAGGGATCATGGAACCACTGCCATTTACGCCATCGAACTTGTCGGGCAGCGTCACGTAATTGAACAATGAATCTGGTGTCTCAGCTTCGCCAACAACAATCACACCATCGACCCTAATTCCGTCCCATGTGTCATTTTGCGTGAATCCGAAAGCAGAACGCACTTTATTTTCCATGCTTGAGAGGCCAAAATCGACGCTATCGATGAAATCATTATTCATCTCATAGGAACCATTTAACTGAAGTTGCTCTATCTCACTCCCGAAATATGCATAACGGAATGAATTACCGGTTGGTTCGCGCCGTGCTGCGTCATATACATCAAACCCGTCCATGCTTGTAACTTGCAGGATGGGCAAATCGTTAGAGAAATCGATACCTTGACTAGCAACGTAGAACGACCTGGTTCCAATCACATTGTTAGATCCATATGGTGAATTGGGTTTCGATTCAGCTTTCGAATTATGATAATCAAGCTCTAGGGCCAAGCTATCGCTAACTTCCCATTCTACATTCGCACCCGTCGACCGATTCTCATTTTGGTTGGCTACTAAAGATGCGCCCATAGAAAAGTCAGATCGACCAATATCTTCAGTGTAGAAGTTAATTGGAGCCGGATTTCCGTCACCCCATGAACTTGCAACCGTTCCGTGATCAAACCAGATGCTAACGTCGTTACCACGGGCTTCGTTCTCAAGTTTGGAGTATGTATAGTCAACGGTCGCGGTTACGGCATCCGTCACTTCATACTGCAAGGTGAGCTGACCATTAACACGCTCTGTGTTAAACTCTTGTAAGCTGTAAGCCATATTTTGCGGAATTCGGTAAACAGCATCATCAGCTGGGGCATTGGTAACCGTATGATTATCATTACCAACGATAGCCCCCTAATCAACTTGGTTGCCGTAATAAGCGTCACGCCAGCCAACAATCGCTTCATTGACGCTGTGCTTACGGTCTTGCTTGGAAAACGACAGAGCAGCACCAAAACGATTGTCGTCTGTTGTCGCGCTAACCAGTGCAGATATCTCAGGTGAGATTTTTGAACCAAAGTTGCGCGATTCGTCAGATAGAAGTTTATAAGTAGCCGTTGCATTAAAGCCTGGATTATCCAATGGACGAGTGGTCTTAATGTTAATCAATGACCCGATACCGCCGCTTTGCGCAGACGCACGGCCCGTCTTATATACTTCAAGACCGGCAATTGCCTCGGAGGCTAGATTGGAAAAGTCGAAAGCCCGAGAGGAAGGTGCGCTTGCGCCATCACCAAGTGTCGAGGTCGGCATTTGACGACCATTCAAGGTTACGAGGTTATAACTTCCATCAAAACCGCGAACCGTAACTGTGGCGCCCTCACCATTCACACGGTCAATCGATACACCAGAAATCCGTTGCATAGCTTCGGCCAGGTTCGAATCAGGAAACTTGCCCATTTCTTCAGATGAGATTGCATCCAAAACACCCTTCGCATTGCGCTTAATCTCCATTGAGCGCTGAAGACTGCCGCGAATACCCATGATGGTAACTTCATCGATATTCTTCTCCATACTGTCAGCCATTGCACTATCAGAAGTTTGCTTTTCTTGCTTAAAGGATAGGTTCGAGGCCAGAACGAGTACGGCCATGGATGAGGTAAATAGAAGACCCCGCGTGCGAATATTATTTTTACTGGTGTTCATTGATATCGTCTCCCTCTTGTTTGACTTGTTCGTATTCTTATTAAACTGCAGTCATGAACTTCACTGATCTAACCTCGGTGAGCGAGCTGGCTACTGAGCTGCATTCTTGTTATTTTATTACGCGCGATCTTACATTGTCAAAATATTGACGCCATAGAACCCAAATTGTCTACCGTTGTCAATTCAGAATTGTCCGAGACAATAAAACATCAAGCGTGTGTTGCGTAAAAGTCACAATTGGGAAAATGTGAAACCGTATTCGCCCGCTCAACCCAATTGGAGAGACGATAGGAATAATGTGTCACGAATTTGGTTTGACGAAGACCAAAGACAAGATAAGAGAGAAACAGGAAGGTTTGTGATCTATGTCGCTAATTGACTTTATTATACTCGGCACCCTCGTAACGGGATTTCTGGTTTATGGACTGATCGGCAAAATGGATACCGATACGGAGGAAGATTATTTCCTCGCCGGCAGAGACCTACCTTGGTACCGCATTGGCTTGTCTTTATTCTCGACCAACTTCTCCGCCTCCGCGCTAATCGGCATCACGGGTGCTGCTTACCTGACGGGCATTGCCATTTATAATTATGAATGGGTAGGGGTCTTCGCACTCATCTTCTTTATATTCTTTTTGGTTAAGGTTTTACGTCGCTGCGGTATCTTCACCATCGCTGAGTATATCTCCCGTCGCTACGACCGTCGGGTGATGATGCTTCACTCCTTATTCCTCACGTTTCTTCTCATATTTATAGATATGGCCGCAGCCCTTTATGCAGGGGCGCTATTAATAACGTCCATCATTCCTGAGTTGTCGACCAGCGTCGTGATCATTGCGATCATGCTGCTCACTGGCGTCTATTCTATATTTGGTGGCCTTGCCGCCGTATCAAAAACCGATACGCCGCAATCCATCGTCACTATATGTGGGGCGTTTCTAATCGCCTATTTCACCTACAACCATGCGGGCAACATGGGCGACCTCATAGTAAGACTTCCAGAGATTAGCCTATCCCTCATTCGCCCTATTGATGACCGCGCAGTTCCTTGGACTGGACTATTAACTGGCATCCCAATTCTATGCGCCTATTACTGGCTGACCAATCAAAACATGGTGCAATGGGTATTGAGCGCGAAGAGCGAAGGCGATGCGCAAAAGGGTATTTTATTTGCCGGATTCTTGAAAATCCTAATTCTATTCATCATCGTCATGCCGGGCATTTTCGCGAGCGTTCTATTTCCGGGCATTACACAGCCCGATCAAATATATCCGCTGATGATGACCCAGCTTCTACCGGCTGGTGCTTTGGGTTTGGTGATGGCGGGGTTTGTCGCGGCCCTAATGTCGAATACCGATTCGACCTTGCACGCTGCCTCAACAATTATCACGATGGACTTCGTACGCAACGCTCGGCCAAACGCCTCATCAAAGTCGCTCGTAAATATTGGCCGCTTCATTGTTCTCATCATCATTATCATAAGCGCTTTATGGGCGCCTAATATCGCCAGCTTCGGATCTCTATTCGAGTATATCCAATCGATCTTATCTTATGCCGTGACGCCATTCGTGGTCGTTTACCTTGGTGGAATATTCTGGCGCGGCGCCTCAACAACGGGCGCCATCGCGACCATCGTCATCGGTCTCAGCTCGGCCTTAGTTATCGGCTTGCTCAATAGCTTTATCGCTGCAATCGATATTCACTATCTGCATATCCCCCTCCCCATCGCGCTGATATGCTGTCTCTCACTTTATTTCATCAGCCTCCTATATCCATCCGCCACAGCCCCATCGCCAGAGCTGTTATGGGAGAATTATGCCAACACCTCGGCGCTGTCAGCCGATGCCCCAACGTCACTTTCCCACCAAGCCATCGCCAACCAAGCCATCACCAATCGTAAAATTATCAGTGCTGAAAAACCCAACCGCACAACGATCATCGCATGGTCCCTAGCCCTGACAGCCTTAACCCTCGTCATCGTTTTTATTTTTAGATAATCCTGATTTTTAGATAATCCGGCGGAGGTTTTCTGCGGTACTGGAAATAGAATTAGCAGGCGCGCACGATCTTCCGCATCGCGCTTTGCCTTTGTAGTGAGGATAGCTTCAAATGGCTAACCTTCCCTGCAACGCCATGCGTAGCGATTATTATTTTTACTGAGCTAAATTTCCCACAGGTAATCAGTCGTGACCTGTCTCCAAAATTTCCGCATAGTCATCTGGCCTATTTTTATTTCTTATCGGAACTTGAATACTCCGCAAGCAGGTCTGGCATGTGTATGCGGGTCATGTTTGCAATCAATAAGCGGCATCTAAGAAAGCACCGTATTCGCATGCTTTAGCGTGATTGGGACGAGTTGGCAGATGTAAAGTGCGTTTAATTTCTGCAAGCGTTCCTTCTATCCAGTCAGTATTAACATCGTAAGGTAGCAAACTAACTTTGAACATCATTTTGCCGTGTTCGCCATCAAGAAAATCAACATCTGTATCGCGGTCGCCGTTTACATATAAAAAATAGCCAGTATCACAAACGTCAAATCCCATGCGGCGCATGACCCAAACGTAAAAATCCATCTGACGTTTGTAAGCCTGTGCGAAGAACCCATCTAAAAGCTCAGGTCCGTCAGTTTTTTTCGAAGTGCTTTTATAATCCACGATATGCAGTTTTCCGCTATCTGTATTATACCAAACATCATCTAGCCCACCGCCGACTTTTAAGTTGTGCTCTTCAACATTAGTATGCATTCGTCCTGAAGCACCAAAATGCAAACTCTGTGTCCAGAGCTCGAAGTCTGTGTGCTGAAAGGGAATTAAATGATAATACCCTTGGTTTCTTAAATAATCTGGGCACTCCTGCCTTGACCGAAACTTATCAAAATAGGTTTTCAACAAAACATCGGTTGCTTCATTCAAAAGAAATCCAGGAATGGACGGGAACGATATTTTCTCCACCTGCTGCATATAAAAACATGCGGGGCATCTGACGAAATTTTCAATACGCGAGCGGCTTAATTCATAAGGTTCAGGATTATTAGGGTCGAATTGCCCTCGATGCCTTGCCATTTTTAAAAACCATTCTCATTAAGCGCTCGTAGGACCATCTCTCGATATGCCTCTTTAGGACCGCGCCAAGCGTAATGAGGAATTTTTATAATATTATATTTTTCTGTAGAGTTTCGTTTTAGGACGTCTTCAACGTCTTGTCCTAAAGCGACTAAAGTAAGGTCTTTACTTTTTAGCTCAAGAAGCTCCTGCTCAAACATTCTAATATTTTCTTGTTCGAAGCTCTTATTTTTAGTCAAAAAGTCACTCATTTTCTGAGCTTTCGCTTCCTCAAAGTTTTTTATAACGTCCGTTATATACCCGCCGTAGAGAGGTGTATCGCGAAAAGCATAGCGAGCCTTATAAACCTCACCGTTTTTGCCATGAAAGTTTGATAACGGGACTTCAATGGCTTTGGAAATGTTGAGGGCCACAATTACAAAATTGGTATGCAAGCAGCGGAGCGTATTTTCTAACTTCTCTTCGCCGAAAATACTCAAGTCGTCCATTCCATCCTTTGGACGTTCGCCCATATCACCCCAAAACGCCCAACTAGAGTGAAACCCAAAGTTGGCTCTCAGAGTTCCAAAAAGCTCCCTGCTAACCATTGCTATACCAATCCCCGCGCAGCAACCTCTGCTACAACACGGTTCCCGTTGTCATCTTCGTATTTATCATCAGCAAGTTTTTTCAGAAGCTCTTTTGCCTCGTCGGTTCCCATAGCACATAGTCCGTGAGCACCCCATAAACGCATCCTAAAACTGTTGTCTTCGATGCGAAACTTATTTACTTCAATGGGCTCCCCAGAAATCGCCCCGTATTTCCCAAGAAATTCTGCTGACCTATCGATGATTTCCATGCCTGATAGGTGTTCTTTTTGTTCTGGAATTTCCAGCCAATAATCAGCTATTCGGTCGAATAAAACCGATAAATCAACATAGTCGTCGGACTCGATTTCGCACACTTCGTCCTCCAACTTTTCAGCCCCTTCTCTATCGAGAAATTCAGAGAGAAATTCAATGCAGCTTTCAACTATGTAATCAGCTTCTTGTCCACCACTCTCTGCACCAAGGGTACTATTGATTTCTTCGAGGTCACAAAGTAATGTACGATAAACAAATGGAATAGATAAATCTGGCAAGTCCGACATAATAACCCTCATGACATTTAAAGATGATAATCTCAAGCGTAGCATAGCCCAATTAATTCGCGATACGAAAATAAAATTCGATGAGGCGAAAAACACAGGGGACTTAGAAAGCGCAGTATCACTCGATTTCTTGATTGGCGAATACGAGGTCATGCTTGAAGAGCTAGAAGACTATCAAAGCGAACAAAAGAACAGATGACAAAGTCTGTAAAGTAAACCTGCGTTTGATACAAATCAGAGTAAACTAGACCTCAATTCAGAGGCAATACAAGATGCGTGATAAATCAGGACGTTTTTTAAAAGGCTATAGCGGCAACGCTGGAGGAAGACCTAAAGACGAGCACAATATTTCTGCTCTTGCTCGGAGCTATTCGACTGAAGCTATTGAGACGCTGGTGGACCTCATGCGTAATGCAAGAGACGATAGAGTACGCGGCACAGCTGCTCAGGCTTTGCTCGATAGAGGTTTTGGTAAGCCAAAGGTCGAGATACAGAGTACGAATGCAGACTTCAGGGACGCGTTAGAGCAGGTGCAGAGCAGGCTAATGCATCGGTCACACTCAGGTCACAACAAAGCTGTCTAAAGGCCAAAAATCGGGGAAGAGATATTTCGCAGTTGTGCAACACCCCTGTCACCTATGATTTTATTATTGTTGTGAAGACAAAGGCTTAACGTTGTTTTTCTTAAATGTCGGTGGTGGGCGATACTGGGATTGAACCAGTGACCCCTACAATGTCAATGTAGTGCTCTCCCG
>Ga0209137_1000693_pt1 | contig 35147 bp, 33 predicted proteins | sample SaaInl5LU_22_DNA_FD_184642 | JGI IMG/M metagenome (GOLD analysis project Ga0209137, IMG submission 184642) | Marine microbial communities from expanding oxygen minimum zones in the Saanich Inlet - ESP_105LU_22_DNA (SPAdes) (version 2) | ecosystem: Environmental > Aquatic > Marine > Intertidal...
ACACATGACGTAAATGGTACTCGAGACGCTCTCGATGAGCATTCAAATCGGGCACCACGATGCCAAGCCGCTGTTCTGGCATACTCTCGGCATACTCTAGCGCCCATTGCGCTACCCGTCTCAACTGATCGTCGTGCTCTGTGAAGGCAGTCACCGTGGCATCGCTAAAGGGTGAACAGGCGTTCGAGGCCGATTGAACGTCGCTAAGACTCTCACTCATACGCTCGCACACTTCCCGCTGTAAGGGTGTAATTGTGTCAAAATCGAGCATGACTAAACGCTCAGAGAACGTATTGCCCTGCGACGACAAGGCCTCCCATTGCTGTGCCTGAGAGCGCAGCCCCAAGGCCGTTAAACGCTCCTCAAAGCCCGCGACCCAGGTCAAAAATAATGAACTATCAGCGTCGACCGCTGCAACGCTCAGAAAGCGCGGATCAGACTCGAGCCGGTAATGACGCAATAAGTTGTAGGCTTTATAACCCTCCAAGGCTAACGCTCTAGGGCTTAACCACGCTGCATCATGATCGGCGGGCATATCCTGTTTTATCACCTGCTCCCACAGGAAGTGTGCTTTAGCGGTATCCAGGCACGAGGCGAAACCGGCGCGGTCTAGCCAGTTTTCGAATAAGCCATTCAATGAGGTGACCGGTAATTTTGCCCAAGCCCGCCTACCCTCACTCATCTGCCGTTGATCATAGGCCTGAGCAACAGCGCGTGCCAAACGATCGTTGGGCGTCACGAAGACCGTTTGTTCGCTAATCAGTGGGAGTATCACATCAATGTCATACAGTGGCCGTAACATCATTCGCCTCTATAAGACCGCTGGGCTACCCTTTAGCGCCGTAAATCGGTAGAATCCGCGCCCTTAATACATCATAGACGTGCACTGGGTTGTGCACTGGGTTTGTTTCATGAAAAAAGTTGCCATTCAAGATATCAATATCGAATCACAAAGTCTTCTGATTACACCTCAGGATTTGAAAAAAACGGTGCCTGCGTCGGACGCTGCTTATGCTCAAGTTGCTGAATCTCGGCAAGTCATTAGAGATATACTAGACGGGAAAGATCAACGCCTCTTTGTCGTGGTAGGCCCTTGCTCTATTCATGATACCAAAGCCGCATTAGATTACGCTACGCGCTTAAAAGCGCTAGCGGATGAAGTATCGGACACGCTGTACATTGTCATGCGAGTTTATTTCGAAAAGCCTCGCACTACCGTGGGATGGAAAGGCTTGATCAATGACCCCTACCTAGACGACTCATTTGCGATAGAAGATGGTTTAAAAATCGGCCGCAAGTTATTGTTAGATATACTTGAATCGGGACTTCCAACCGCAACAGAAGCACTGGATCCTATTTCGCCCCAATATCTGCAAGACCTAATTTCGTGGTCAGCGATTGGCGCAAGAACCACTGAATCTCAGACCCACCGGGAAATGGCCAGCGGCCTCAGCAGCCCTGTTGGCTTTAAAAATGGCACCGATGGGGGTATCGAAGTTGCCACCAACGCCATCAAATCAGCTGCTAAACCACACCGGTTCTTGGGCCTGTCGGGCGACGGTCGCGTATCGGTGATAACGACCTCTGGCAACCCTTACGCCCATGTTGTGCTGCGTGGCGGTAGTGACGGCCCCAACTATGACTCAGTGCATGTCGCTTTGGTTGAGCAAGCGCTCGAAAAAGCAGGTTTGCCACAGAACGTCATGATCGATTGCAGTCATGCAAACTCCAGCAAAAAGCCCGAACTTCAGCCTCTAGTGCTGGAAAACATCGGACATCAAATAGCCGATGGCAATCACTCCATCACGGGCTTGATGATTGAGAGCCACATCAAAGCTGGCAATCAGAACATGCCCGACGACCTCAGCAAATTAGAGTATGGGGTATCAATTACAGACGGTTGCATCGATTGGGAAACGACCGAGCGCGCGCTTCTCAATCTTCGCGACATGATTAAGACAACCCTGCCTGGCCGTCGCCTCCCTACATAGGGAGCGGCGCGTCGACCAATAAAGCCCACCACCAGCCTGCGTAGGTGAGTGACCGCAGCCTAGTAATAGGCTTGCGATCGGTCCGAATGATCGGTAACGTCGCGCACACCTCTCAAATCAGGGATTTGCTCGAGCAAACTCTTCTCAACGCCACCCTTCAGCGTCTGGTCTACCATACCGCAGCCCTGACACCCGCCCCCAAACTGGAGAATGGCAATAGAATCGTCAGTGATTTCTACCAACGAGACCTCACCACCGTGAGCCGCCAGCGAGGGGTTCACTTCGTTATACAGTACGTAATTGATGCGATCTTCAATTGGACTGTCGTCACTTACCCGAGGTAATTTAGCATTGGGCGCTTTAATCGTCAGCTGCCCACCCATCCGATCCTTGTTGTAGTCCACCAGCGCGTCTTCTAAAAACGGCATGCTGCGACCTTCCACAAAAGCCGTAATCGGGCCAAAGCTTTGCTCTTCGTCTCCTTCTTTAATATCGCTCTCGCGACAATAGGCAATACACGTTTCCGCCTTGGGCGTACCCGGCTGATTAATAAAAACACGAACGCCTAACACACCTTCCTGTTTTGCAAGCAAATCCGAGAGGTAATTCTGAGCCGACTCAGTAATGGTAAACATACAGCTGCTTATCCTTAGCAAAATACTCAAGTATTTTAACAAGAACCCCGATAAAAATGGAACAAAACTTGTGCCAAAGTGGTAATTATTAAACCCGAAAAGCCCATCTTGACAGCAAATCTGGTAGACTCCGCGCCGTATCAATAGACGAGCTCCACATGCTAATTCAACGCCCTACTCTTGAACAAGCCTTGCAACAGCGAATTCTGGTCATTGATGGCGCCATGGGCACCATGATCCAGGGTTATCAGCTCACTGATGCGGACTACCGGGGCACCCGTTTCGCCGAGTTTGCCGGTGACTTGAAAGGCAATAACGATCTACTCTGCCTAACTAAACCGGATCTCATACTCGACATCCACAAGGCTTTTTTAGACGCCGGCGCCGATCTGATTGAAACCAATAGCTTTAACTCTACCCGTGTAGCGCAAGCAGACTACGGTTTAGAAACATTAGCCGATGAACTTAACCGCGCTGCAGCTCGTATTGCACGGCAAGCCGCCGATCACTATAGTGCGCTGACCCCCGAAAAGCCCCGCTATGTCGCTGGCATTCTTGGCCCCACACCTCGCACGGCCTCCATTTCACCAGACGTGAACGACCCGGGCGCTCGTAATATCGACTTTGACACCTTGGTTGACGACTATCTTGTCGCCGCCGTTGGGCTCCTCGAAGAGGGAGTGGATCTGTTAATGATCGAAACCATCTTCGACACGCTGAACGCAAAGGCAGCATTGTATGCGGTGCAGGAAGCTTTTACCGCAACGGGCATCAAACGCCCCATCATGCTATCGGTTACCTTTCCCGACACCAGTGGACGCATCTTGTCGGGACAAACAGCAGAAGCCTTTTGGAACTCTATCTCCCACGCTAAACCCCTTATCGTGGGGACTAATTGTGGCAGACGATTTAAAGAAATACGACCCTACGTTGAAGCGCTCGCCAATGCGTCGGACTGTTACTTTAGTGGTCATTTTAACGCCGGTCTTCCCAATGCGTTTGGGGAATACGACGAAACTCCGAACGATATGTTTGAGGATCTGCAAGATTTCGCGCAGCGCGGGTTTCTTAATCTGGTCGGCGGATGCTGCGGAACCCGTCCAGAGCACATACAAGCCATAGCTCAAGCAGTATCGTCTGCTGCCCCACGAGTGTTGCCCTCACCGCCGGCTAGCTGCAATTTGAGCGGTTTAGAGCCCTTTAATATTAACGCCGATTCGCTCTTTGTTAACGTAGGTGAACGCTGCAACGTCACCGGCTCTGCCGCATTCAAACGATTAATCATTAATGAGCAGTACGACGAGGCCCTGGCAGTAGCTAGAGCACAGGTCGAAGACGGCGCACAAATTATCGACATTAATATGGATGAGGGCATGCTGGATGCCCAAAAAGCCATGGTCACTTTTTTAAATTTAGCCGCCTCCGAGCCTGAAATCAGTCGAGTTCCCTTCATGTTAGACTCCTCTCGCTGGGACGCGATAGAGGCCGGCCTTAAATGCGTGCAGGGTAAGTGCATTGTCAACTCAATCAGCCTGAAAGAAGGCGAAGATGAGTTCTTAGAGAAAGCACGCCTGTGCCAACGTTTTGGCGCCGCGGTTGTCGTTATGGCCTTCGATGAGGCGGGCCAAGCAGACACGCTAGAACGCAAGATTGCGATTTGTCAGCGCTCCTACAACTTACTTCTCGAGCGACTGGACTTTAATCCGCACGACATTATTTTCGACCCCAATATTTTTGCAGTAGCCACAGGGATCGACGAACACAATAACTACGCCGTTGATTTCATCGAAGCAACACGCTGGATCAAACAACACCTACCAGGCGCCATGGTCTCTGGCGGTGTAAGTAACGTTTCGTTCTCGTTCAGGGGCAACAACCCGGTGCGCGAGGCAATTCACTCGGTATTCTTATTCCACGCCATAAAGGCCGGCTTGGACATGGGTATTGTTAATGCTGGGCAACTAGCGGTCTACGACGAATTACCGCCCTCATTAAAAGACGCCGTCGAGGACGTGATATTGAATCGACGCGACGACGCTACCGAACGCCTTTTGGACATTGCGGAAGAATACCGTGGCGATGGCTCGACCAGCAAGAAGACCGAGGATCTGGAGTGGCGTTCTTGGCCTGTAGCTAAGCGTATAGAACATGCTCTGGTCAAAGGCATTAATACCTACGTAGTAGAAGATGCTGAAGAAGCGCGACTGGCGTTTTCTCGCCCAATCGAGGTGATCGAAGGACCCTTGATGGACGGCATGAATGTCGTCGGCGACTTGTTCGGTGAAGGCAAAATGTTTTTGCCCCAGGTCGTTAAAAGCGCCAGAGTCATGAAACAAGCCGTGGCCTATCTGCAACCCTTCATCGAGGCAGAAAAGGCCGAAGGTAGTGGCACCAACGGGAAGATACTCATGGCCACCGTCAAGGGCGACGTTCACGACATTGGCAAGAATATCGTTGGCGTTGTGCTGCAGTGCAATAACTTTGAGGTGATTGATCTGGGCGTGATGGTTCATTGCGAAACCATTCTGCAAGCCGCCAGAGAACACCAAGTCGATATTATTGGTCTTAGCGGATTAATTACGCCGTCACTCGACGAAATGACGCATGTTGCATCGGAAATGCAACGACAAGGCTTTACAATACCCCTGATGATTGGGGGCGCCACAACCTCTAAGGCCCATACTGCGGTAAAAATTGCCCCCAAGTATCAAAATGATATCACTGTCTACGTGCCTGACGCATCGCGCAGTGTGGCTGTCGCCACCGCGCTATTAGGCGATCAAAAGCCTGCGTTTCAGCAAAACCTAGCACAAGAATACCAAACGGTCCGAGAGCGTGTGGCAAATCGTCAGCCACTCAGGCCCGCACTCAGCTACGACGAGGCTCTCGCTCGGCGTTTCCAGCCCGACTGGGCGAACTATAGGCCGACACGTCCTACTTTTTTGGGAACCAAGGCCTTGACGGTTCCGCTCGTGAATCTCGTACACTACATCGATTGGACCCCTTTCTTCTTAACCTGGGAGCTGGCTGGCAAGTTCCCAGCGATACTTGAAGATGAGATTGTCGGAGAACAGGCACAACTCCTTTATCAAGATGCAACAGTCATGCTTAACCAAATAGTTACGGAAGAGTGGACGCAAGGAAAAGCCGTTGTGGGATTCTGGCCAGCCGCCAGCCGCGGCGACGACATCACCGTGTTTCGTGACGATTCACGCGAGGAAGTACAAGAAGTTCTGCATCAAGTTCGCCAACAGGCAAACCCGGGTGATAACACGAAACCCACCTATTCACTCGCTGATTTCCTTCCCCCCGACGGTGCCGCGGCCCGCGATTATTTGGGCGGATTTTGCGTCACGACGGGGCACGGCGTCGAAGAGCGTGCCAAGGCTTACGAGGCCGCCGGCGACGATTACAACAGCATCATGATCAAAGCCCTAGCTGATCGCTTAGCGGAAGCCCTTGCAGAATACATGCATGAAACCGTGCGCAGAACGCTGTGGGGCTATACACCCAACGAAAGCTTTAACAACGCACAGCTCATCAAAGAGGAATATCACGGTATTCGACCGGCACCCGGCTATCCCGCCTGCCCTGATCATTCCGAGAAGGAAACCTTATTCCGCTTGTTAAACGCGACCGAGTTATGCGGCGTTACTTTAACTGACAGCTTCGCCATGACACCAACGGCGGCAGTCAGTGGCTTCTACTTTGCGAATCCTGAGAGTCGGTATTTCAATGTCGGCAAAATATCGAAGGAACAGATAACGAGTCTCGCATTGCGAAAACAGCAGAGTGTAGCCACAATTGAGCGGTGGCTGCGACCTAACTTGGCTTACTAGGAAGGGGACAAAGTGTCTAATCAAGAAAATACTAACGAGCCCAAAGACGACAACATGGGTTTTTGGGATATCGTAAAAAGCGTGTTCGCAGCAGGCCTTGGCGTACAAAGCAGCAAAAATCGCGACCGCGACTTCAAGCAGGGCAATGCCAAAGCATTTTTCATTGCCGGGTTGGTGTTTACGATAATCTTTATCGGCAGTGTCTACGGCGTGGTGCAAATGGTATTGGCTACCGCAGCGCGCTAGCCATACTCAACAGCCCGTTAAGAAGGCATCCCAGACAGCCACATATACAGGGCAAATACAACCAAGCTGATAATGGCAGTCGCCGCAATGCCATCTGCGCGGCCGTCTTCGTCTCTTTCAGTGTCAGACATCGTATTCTCCGAGTCAAAGTTTGAACGCGGCATTATAAGGTGTTCGAACACAGCTGACTACTGTTACAAAACGGTTCTAAGCATAGAAAAAACTAAACTAATCCTTAAGCGTCGATGTTTGGTAGAGTCCACGCCTCAACCGTTGCGTGGAAGCTATGCATGTACCAGTACGATCACTATGATCAATCTATCGTCGACCAAAGAGTAGCTCAGTTTAGGGACCAAACGGCGCGCTTTCTGAGCGGCGACTTAAGCGCCGATGAGTACCAACCCTTACGATTACAAAACGGGTTGTACATTCAACGTCATGCGCCCATGCTAAGAATCGCGGTCCCCTATGGCATGATAAGCAGCACTCAACTACGAGCGGTTGCAGACATAACCCGCAAGTACGACCGCGGTTACGCCCATATCAGCACCCGTCAAAATATTCAAATTAATTGGCCGGAGCTTGAAAGAGTGCCCGATATTTTGGCGGACCTTGCCAAAGTTCAAATGCACGCCATTCAAACCAGTGGCAACTGCATAAGAAACATTACCACCGACCAATTTGCTGGTGTGATCGACGGCGAGCAGCTAGATCCTCGACCCTATTGCGAAATCCTGCGCCAATGGAGCACTCTGCATCCGGAATTCGCTTTTTTACCGCGTAAATTCAAGATCGCGATATCGGCTAACGCTACGGATCGGGCAGCCATATTAGCGCACGATGTGGGCATCGAATTAAAACTCAGCCAGAACAACGTTGTGGCTGATATCTATGTCGGCGGTGGCTTGGGGCGAACCCCCATTATTGGCACCTTACTGAAAGCAAGCTTACCTGCCGAAGACCTTATCAGTTACCTTGAAGCCGTCATTCGGGTCTACAACCAGTTTGGTCGGCGCGACAATAAGTACAAAGCACGCATAAAAATCCTCGCCAAGGCCATGGGAGTTGACGCGTTTGGCGCAAAAGTAGATGCTCAATGGGCCTTGAAAAAGCAGTCAGAGCTGCAGATCACCGAGTCCGAGCTGGAACGGGTAAGGGCGTACTTTTCGGCCCCCGACTATCAAGTCTTTGACTCGGAGTTACGCGCCGATCTACAAACCCGGATCAGAGACAATCGCCTGTTCGCGCGCTGGTACGAGAAAAATACCCTCGCCCACCGCCAACCCGGATATCGAATTGTCAATATTGCCCTCAAAGGGGCCAGTATCGCACCGGGAGACATCACACACCTGCAGCTAGACGCTCTTGCACAACTCGCCGACCGTTTTAGTTTTGGGGAGCTGCGAACAACCCATCAGCAGAATATCGTGCTCGCCGACGTCGCGCAAAATCAAGTGTATGAACTGTGGCAAGCGTTACAGGTTCACGAGCTCGCCGCCCCTGTCATCGGCACCTTACACGACATGATCTGCTGCCCAGGCGGTGACTTCTGCTCTCTGGCAAACGCCAAATCCATACCCATAGCGCAGGCCATTCAAGCTCGCTTCGACGACCTCGATTACGTTTACGATTTAGGACCTATTGAACTTAACATCAGTGGCTGTATGAACGCCTGCGGTCACCATCACATTGGCCACATTGGTATTCTAGGCGTTGATAAAAAAGGCCGAGAGTTCTATCAGGTAGCCCTTGGTGGCCGGCAAGGCCGTGAAGCATCGATTGGGAAAATACTCGGCCCCTCTTTTGGCGCTGAAGACATGGCAGACGTTATAGCCAAAATCTTAGACGTCTATGTATCGACACGCCATGACGAAGAAACCTTTATTCAAACCTACGACCGCATTGGGATTGACCCATTCAAAGAGGCTGTTTATGCAACATCTCACTAGCACTGCGCAACCGACTGATTTTTACCGATTCAGTGTGTTTGACCCTTCAGTGGCGGCTAACCAAGCGGTAACACCGAACCTATTAGACTGGATCGCAGCTGATATAAAGCCAACTCGCCTGACCATTGCACCGGGCGAAGATTTTTCCGAGATCCTAGACCAGCTGCATAAACTGCAACTTATCGAAATCCAGTTCCCAACCTTTACCGACGGCAGAGGATTTTCCACTGCCCGAGAACTGCGCGAGCGCGGCTACACCGGCACTTTATTAGCAACGGGTTCGTTCATCCTAGATCAAATTGAGTATTTATCTCGATGTGGATTCGACGCCTTCGAATTCCAAAATGCCTCGCACGCCAAAGTGGCTCAAGTTCGACTTGCTCAACAAAAAGAGGTCTACCAAGGTGACGCTAGACAGCCACTACCTTTATTTCGCCGACGAGCTAACTAGACTAGAGAAACATAAAGAAGGCGACTAAACTGGGCGTCCACCCCTCTGACATCAGCGTTATGGATGCCCACAGTTTAACGTTTTCATTCTTCTTAATCTTCAGCGGGGCAGCGGTGCTTGCAACCGTTGCGCTGTATAGTCGTCAACCCTTGATCATCGCTTATATCGTGCTCGGCGGATTACTAGGGCCGTCGGGTTTCAAGTTAGTCACTGACCTAAGCTTGCTTGAAGACATCGCCCATATTGGTATCATTTTCCTGCTGTTCCTTCTTGGCTTAGATATGCAGCCCTCAGCACTGGTCACCACTCTTAGAAAGAGCACTCCGGTCGCCCTAGCGAGCTCCTTTGCCTTCTTCAGTAGTTCTGCCTTTTTGGTCAGCCTATTCGGTTTTGACCTAACAGAGGCCGCCGTGATTGGCGCCGCCATGATGTTCTCCTCAACCATTATCGGCATAAAGCTGTTGCCCACAACCGTCCTGCACCACCGACACATTGGCGAGATGATGATCGGTTTGCTTCTGCTGCAAGACATTATCGCCATCATAGTGCTTATTACCCTTAACGCGATAGGAGGCGGTGTGGAAAACGGCCAGCTAGCCACCGCTCTGCTAAGACCTGCCGTTGGGCTACCGTTTCTTATCGGAGCATGCTACGCCAGTGTTCGGTGGTTGGTGTTGCCGCTACTGGCCCGCTATGACCGCTTCCAAGAATACCTATTTTTAATGGCAATCGGCTGGTGTCTAGGGGTCGCCGAACTTTCCGCAGCGATTGGTTTAAGTGCAGAAATTGGCGCTTTTATCGCCGGTGTTACAATCGCAACGAGCCCAATATCACAGTTTATTGCAATAAGCTTAAAGCCCTTGCGTGACTTCTTTTTGGTCTTGTTTTTCTTCTCGGTGGGGGCTCGTTTGGAAATCGCTGCCCTACCCTCAGTGCTGGGCCCTGTATTGGTGCTAAGTGCAGGAATACTCCTATTCAAACCCTTAGTCTATCGCTTACTGCTGAGCAGTGTCAGCGAGAAAAAATCCCTGGCCTGGAATATGGGGTTCCGCTTGGGGCAAGCTAGCGAGTTTTCGCTACTCATTGGATATGTTGCACTTGCACAAGGATTGCTATCAATGGAAGGCGCTGTGGTCATCCAGGCTGTGAGCATCGTGACCTTGTTGGTGTCGTCTTACGTCGTGATTCTTAATTTTCCAACTCCCATTGCGATATCTGATGAATTGCGCAGGGACTGAGGAGGCCTAACAAAAAACCCCCAATCAATGGAATACCAGTGATTGGGGGTCAACGAGAACGAACAGAGCGTCAATGGCTCCGTCATTAAATGGCAGCTTCAAGCTCCGGCAAAGCGCTAAACAGGTCGGCCACCAACCCGTAATCGGCAACTTGGAAGATTGGTGCATCTTCGTCTTTGTTGATTGCAACGATGACTTTGGAATCTTTCATGCCCGCCAAGTGCTGGATAGCGCCCGAAATTCCAACAGCGATGTAAAGGTCAGGCGCAACGATTTTACCCGTTTGACCCACTTGCATGTCGTTCGGAACGAAACCGGCGTCAACGGCGGCACGAGACGCGCCAATGGCCGCCCCTAACTTATCAGCAATGCCGTCAAGCAACTGGAAGTTTTCGCCGTTCTGCATGCCCCGACCACCCGAAATCACAACCGAAGCAGCGGTCAATTCAGGACGGTCTGATACCGCCACTTCCTCACCGACAAAGCTAGAAATACCTGCGTCGTGCACACTTGTTACCGCTTCGACTACCGCGCTACCGCCCTCTGCTGGCGCAGCATCAAATGAAGTGCCACGCACCGTAATCACTTTCTTGGCATCTGAAGACTGAACGGTGGCGATAACGTTACCAGCGTATATCGGTCGCTTAAACGTATCAGCTGATTCAACCGACATGATTTCTGAGATCTGCGCCACATCCAACAGGGCCGCCACACGAGGCATGATGTTCTTTGCTGAGGTTGTTGCTGCGGCGATAACGTTGTCATAGGCAGCAGCGAGTTCAGCTACCAACAAGCTCACATTTTCCGCAAGTTGATTTGCATAGGCGGCGTTATCTGCCACCAGTACCTTATTAACGCCAGCAACTGCAGCAGCTTGTTGTGCCGCTGCATCGCAGTTAGCGCCTGCCACTAATACAGTGATCTCGCCACCCAATTGCGTCGCGGCCGTCACCGCCGACAAGGTGGCAGCTTTCAACGAGTCGTTATCGTGTTCTGCTAAAATTAAGGTACTCATGCTATCACCTTCGCTTCATTTTTCAGCTTGTCAACTAAAGTGGCCACGTCTTCGACTTTAATACCGGCCTGACGCTCGGCTGGTGGCTCAACTTTCACTTGGGTAACGTGCTTGGTTACCGCAACGCCTAGATCATCGGGCGTGAAAACATCCAAAGGCTTCTTCTTTGCTTTCATGATGTTGGGTAGCGACGCATAGCGAGGCTCATTCAAACGCAAATCGGTGGTTACAATGGCAGGCAGCGCTAATTTAACCGTCTGCAGCCCACCGTCAATTTCACGTGTAACGCTGACGCTGTCGCCATCAACTTTCACCTCTGAGGCAAAAGTGCCTTGGGCCATGTTGGTCAAAGCGCCCAGCATCTGCCCAGTCTGATTATTGTCGCCATCAATAGATTGTTTGCCAAGAATGACCAACTGAGGCGCCTCTTTCTCGACTACGCCCTTCAGTAATTTTGCTACCACTAATGGCTCCACCACACCGTCAACTTCTACTTGAACGGCACGGTCAGCGCCCAGTGCTAGTGCGGTGCGTAACTGCTCTTGGCAGGCCTTAGGGCCGACTGAAACTGCAACCACTTCGGTCGCCACGCCCGCTTCTTTCAAGCGAACGGCTTCCTCGACCGCAATTTCACAGAATGGATTAATCGCCATTTTAACGTTGTTCAAATCAACATCTGAACCGTCTGCTTTGGCGCGTACTTTAACGTTGTAATCAACAACGCGTTTCACCGCGACAAGAACCTTCATGGATTCTCCAGTATTCGTTCGTTCATTGAATGCCGCGGCGCTTAAGGACCACGGCGGCGTTTCGGGCGGCTAGAATGCCGCTAAGAGCCCCAAAGGTCAACCACTGGGCCCCTATGTGTCGCAAAATGCAACTAAATAGACGATGTACATCAAACACTAACTCGATATAATCGAACTTCGAGTATGTTAATGCATTTACTGCAAAAAAACACTTCCTACAGCCAAGTAAGAGGACAGGATATGGAACGCGAATCTATGGAATTTGATGTCGTCATCGTGGGTGCCGGCCCCAGTGGTCTGAGCGCGGCGTGCCGTATCATGCAGCTCGCGCAAGAGTCAGAGCAGGAAATTACAGTCTGCGTGGTAGAGAAAGGGTCTGAGGTGGGCGCACATATCTTGTCAGGCGCCGTGTTGGAGCCCCGCGCTTTGAACGAATTGTTCCCAGATTGGCAATCCATGGGCGCACCCGTTACCAGTGAAGTCACCGAAGACACATTTTTCTTTTACACCAGTCAGCGGTCCGCTATCAAACTGCCGGGGTTTGCTATTCCAAAGCCGACTCACAACGACGGCAACTACATTGTGTCTATGGGCAACGTCTGCCGCTGGCTTGCAGAGCAGGCAGAAGGACTGGGTGTTGAAATCTACCCTGGCTTTACAGCGGCAGAGATACTCTACCACGAAGACGGTAGTGTCAAAGGTATTGCAACGGGTGAAATGGGTATATCAGCCGAGGGGGAGCAAAAGGACAGCTATGTGCCCAGCATGGAGCTGCACGCCAAATACACTCTGTTCGCTGAGGGTTGTCGGGGCCACTTGGGCAAGCAATTAATTCAGCAATTTAATTTAAATGAGGGCAAAGACCCCCAGCATTACGGTATTGGCATCAAAGAAATATGGGAAATCCCTGCCGACCAACACGAGGAAGGTAAAGTCATTCACGGTATTGGGTGGCCCTTATCCGAGAGCGGCTCTAGCGGTGGTGCCTTTTTGTATCACGCCGAAAATAATCAGGTGTACATCGGTTTAATAACCGACTTAAGTTATAGCAATCCTCACGTCAGCCCCTATGAAGAGTTCCAGCGCTGGAAGCACCACCCAGAAACGGCCAAGTATCTTCAGGGCGGCACTCGAATTGCCTATGGCGCACGCGCAATTGCCAAAGGTGGGTTGAACAGCTTACCTAAAATGCATTTCCCTGGTGGTTTGATCATTGGTTGTGACGCCGGCACACTAAATTCTGTCAAAATCAAAGGCAACCATACCGCCATGAAAAGCGGAATGATTGCGGCAGAAACAATAGTCGCCGCACTTAAAACCGAAGCGCCCGCAAAAGATCTTGTTAATTTCGACGCCGCGATAAAACAATCATGGCTGCATGACGAACTGTATACCACTCGCAACTTCAGTGGTTTCATGCACAAGTTCGGCAGCCTCGTCGGTGCGGCTTTTGTCTGGATTGATCAAACGATTTTTGGCGGCAAGTTACCGTTCACCATGCACGACACGACGCCTGATCACGCCACATTGAAGCCCGCCTCCCAATGCAAAAAAATCAGCTATCCAAAGCCCGACAATACACTAAGCTTTGATCGTTTGAGCTCGGTCTTCTTGTCGAATACTAACCACGAAGAGGACCAACCCTGCCATTTGCAGCTGTCTGATCCGAGTATCCCCCTGGCCCAGAACTTACCAATGTACGATGAACCCGCGCAGCGCTACTGCCCTGCTGGAGTGTACGAAATCGTGGAAGATGCTGAGGGCAAGCGGTTCCAAATTAACTCGCAGAACTGCGTTCACTGCAAAACATGCGATATCAAGGACCCAGCCCAAAATATAACGTGGGTCACACCTGAAGGCTTTGGGGGCCCCAATTACCCCAATATGTAAACCAATAGCTTCCGCCTGCTAACCCAGGCGGAACCTCGTTCCCGCGCTTTCTAGGTAATGTCCATCAGCTCCTGTCACTACCCACTCGCACAGCTGATACCAAGCCGGACGGTCAAATTTTGCGCTTAAGCCATAGTCGAGGGTTATGTAAGCACCCTCCTCGCCTGCGCACAAGGCAATGGGGTACTCGGGTGACATCGCATAGCTCATGTTATTGTTCACTGTCGCAACAACGGCTAACGCGCCATCAACAACAAGTCGCTCAACCGCAACAACCCGCAAAGGATAGTCGGCCACTCGGATGCGCCACTTCTCAGTGGGCGTCACCAAATAATACTGAGAATCTGATTCTCGTCGCAGGATCCGTGCGAACAAGCCGACAAGAGCTGGACGTTCGATTTGACCTCCTTCATGAAACCACCTGCCCTCAGAATCAATTCGTATATCGATATCGCCCGACAGTTCTGGTGTCCAGCGCTCCAGAGGTGGCAGGTTTGAAGTACCCACCTGCCTCTGAACCCGCTGATAAAAATCAGCCATGATTATGTGCGAGGAGGCCCAATAAGACGAACGTTCACCACGCCCTCAATAGCTTGAATGCGAGCCAGGGTCTCGTCGTTTGGACACGCCTCGACATCAATCAAGTTGTACGCCAATTCACCCCGACTTTTATTTAGCATGTCGGCTACGTTGATATCGGCATCTGCCAGGACTGAGAGCACGCTACCCAAAATTTTTGGGACGTTGTTGTTTGTGACCGATATTCGGCACCCGGCGGTCCGCTCAAGACTTAACGCTGGGAAGTTGACCGAGTTTTTAATATTACCGTTCTCTAAAAAGTCTTTCAGCTGATCTGCGGCCATTATGGCGCAATTATCTTCCGCTTCATCGGTAGAGGCGCCAATATGTGGCATCAGAATCACATCGTCGCGACCGATCAAAGCAGGCGTCGGAAAGTCCGCAATGTAAGCGGCTAAATGTCCGTGTTGTAAGGCATCGATTAAAGACGCTTCGTGAACGATCTCTTGCCGCGCGAAATTAAGCAATCTAGTACCCGGTCTTACAGCACTTAGGAGCTCTGCGTTTACCAAGTCTCGAGTAGAATCCAGTACGGGCAGATGCAGCGTGATGAAGTCGCTTTTGGCGAACAAACTGGTTAAGTTCTCTGCACGTTGCACTTGGCTGCTCAAACGCCAAGCAGCTTCTACCGACAGCGCTGGGTCATAGCCAATGACGTTCATGCCCAACTGCAGCGCCATATCGGCCACCAACGAACCAATCGCTCCAAGTCCGACGACACCCAGGGTGCGGCCCTGAATCTCTGAGCCCTTGAACTGCTTTTTCTGAGCTTCGAGTAGCGTATTTAACGCTCCCTTATCGTCGTGATCAGTCAAGGTATTCACCCACTGAACACCCTGGACTATGCCGCGGGAGCCCAATAACAAGCCCGCCGCGACCAATTCTTTGACCGCATTAGCATTCGCGCCAGGCGAGTTAAATACAGGGATGCCCTTGGCAGAGCAATAGTCAATCGGAATGTTGTTTGTGCCCGCGCCCGCCCGGCCAATAGCTAAGACCGAGCTCGCAATCTCACCCGGCTGTAATTTATGGCTTCGCAACAAAATCGCGTCCGGTGCGCTGAATTCGCTCGCAATTTCATAGCTGTCGCGTGGCAACCGCTCTAATCCTTTAACGGAAATGGCATTCAGGGTTAACAATTTAAACGGCATAACGCCAGATCCTCGTATTACTGGTAAATTTCGATATCAGCGTTGTCACGCAGTGTTCTCGCTGTGGCTCGTTGCAAGGAGGATTGAAGCCCCCGCAACTGTCGGTTTTTCATCGCTGAATACAAACTGTTAGGCAGCGTGCCTTTATCACCGACCTGTACCGCAAACACTTCGTATAGCAAAGCATCACCGGTGTTAGCGACCACAAAGTTACGCTTGGGAAGATTGCTAGCAGGCTCAGCGAATATCGCGGCTTGCCAATCCCGCGGGATGTCGTTGCCGGCTCGGCGCGACTGCAAAGCTACTTGCCATTCCAGCCCATGCTCCTGAGCCAGGGCTTCAATACTACGCCCCGAGGATAACTCGCCTAAAAGCACTTGACCAAACGAGGCCAGCGCTTGCCGCTCGGCGTCAGCCGTTAAGATCGCGGCAATTCTGTTAGAGACTTGCTCTAAGGACTGAGGTGCAGAGGGTCTGTACTCGACCATTTTTAAAGCAACGAACTCATTGTCAGAGACTTCAACGACTTCACTCCACCCGTCTGCGATGACCACATCGGAAAACGCCGCAGAAATGAACGCATCGTTCGCCAGGACCCCTTGCCCTCCCCGGCGAGTAATAGGCTCCGACCTTTCTACAGTTAGGTTCAGTGTTTCCGCGGGCTCTCGCAAATCTGTAGCTGTGTAAGTCAAATCTTTCAGTTGCTCGACCACCGAGACGAGTCGTCGCTGAGCGTCTGCTTGACCCAAACTAGACTCTAATTCTGCTCGCATCTCCGCGAAGCTAGGCGGCTCAGATGACCTGCGATCTGTTACCGTGATTAAGTGTGTGCCGGCGTCGGTCGCCACGGGGATCGATACCTCTCCGATCGCTAAACCTTTAATCGCTTCTTCCATTACGCCTGGGAAAACATCTCCCCCAGTGTAACCTAAATCACCGCCGTCACCGCTCGATCCGATATCGTCTGACAAGCGAGCTGCTACTGCGCTAAAGACTTCGCCGGCAGCCAAGGCGTCTCGGGCGCTTTGGATACGTTGCGTATACGCTTCCTCAGCCTCATCTTCGTCTTGTATCAGCAATATATGAGAGACGCGCGCCTCGTCTTGATACGCATAACTCGAGATTTCTTGCTCGTACGCCGCTCGTAGCTCCGCTTCAGCAACAGGCTCAACAAAATCGCTCGCACTCAAAGAGATGTAATCAACAACTACCGCCTCTTCAGACACAAACTGAGCCGCGTTCAGCTCGTAGTAGGCCGCCACTTGCTCTGGTGTGACCTTGACTACCCCCTCGAACCGCTCGCCAGCAACCTTTGCGTAACGAACGCTGCGCGTTTCGCCATTCACAAGCGCGAGCGACTGCGCTTCAGTTTCCGTCACAAATTCGGAGGCTAACAAACCGCCATTGAGCTGGCGAATGATCTCGTCAACGCGCAGCGCCTCACGAAAAGTCAGCGGCGTAAAACCCGCCGCTGCGAGTGACTGCTTGTACAGTTCGGGCGAAAATTTGCCGTCGATTTGAAATGCAGGGATTTCCGCCACCTGGGCACCTAGCTGTGCATCTGAAGCCGTTAAACGCAATGATTCGGCCCACTGCTGCTGCAACTTATTGCCCACCAAACCGTCTAGCGCCTGGCCTGAAAGCTGCGCGTCATCTATGAGACTAGGATCAAAGTTCTCCCCCAACATCGACGCTATACGTTGCTTTTGTCGGTTAACCGCCTGTTGCACCTCAACGGCACGCACCTTATCGCCGTTTACAACCGCCACGGAGTCATCGCTGCCGCCGAGCAGGATAGACTCGACGCCAAAAAGCGCAAAAGACAACACGATCAAACCCACAATTACCTTAAAAACAGGGCCTTGCGTACTATTTCTAATATCTTGAAGCATGATTTATTGATCCGATTAACAAAAAAAAGCGCACCCATGAGTGCGCTTTATTCTTACAACTGACAAGCTTGGCGCACGCTACGCTGAAGGCGCGTAGGATACCAAGCTTGTGGGGGGTGTTACTAGCTATTTACAGCGTCTTTTAAAGCTTTACCAGCTTTAAAGCTTGGTACGTTCGCTGCCGCGATCTGAATTTCCGCACCAGTCTGTGGGTTACGACCTGTACGAGCCGCGCGAGGCTTGACTTGGAAGGTACCAAAGCCTACCAGAGAGACCGAATCGCCTTTTTTCAGAGCACCGGTAACGGAATCGACAACTGCGTCTAACGCCCGTCCGGCCGATGCTTTAGAGATATCTGCTGATGCTGCGATGGCATCGATTAGTTCACTTTTATTCACGCTGTTCCCCTTATGGATTGCTTCATAATAACGGCCCCAAAATGAGTCGCCGCAATAACGCTAGCTCACGTTTATCTCATCGTCAATTGGCACCAACCGACTTCAACAAAAACGCTTGCTAAACTCTTAAAACGCAGAAAATACGCGGGTTTCCTGCTAGTGTCAAACACATACCGACTTTATACCAGCTTCTTTATCAGGGTCAACAAAGATCTTTTAATGAGGCTTAATTCTATCCTCGTTTGTCCCTTTTTCTTCTTTCACTTGCTGTGCGACCGAATCCAAAAACGCCTCATCCGTTAAGGGCTCAGGTCGACGCTCAAGCGCTAAATCCAGAACGTCATCAACCCACTTGACGCAGTGTATATTTAAGCTTTCTTTAATATTATCAGGCACTTCCTGCAGGTTTCTTTCATTCTCTAAAGGAATGATGACGGTTTTGATGCCGCCTCGCCTTGCCGCCAGAAGCTTTTCTTTTAGCCCTCCAATCGGAAGCACTTCACCGCGCAAAGTAATTTCCCCTGTCATGGCCACATCGGCTCGCACCGGTATACCCGTTGCCACAGACACCAGTGCAGTGCACATGGCAATGCCTGCGCTTGGGCCATCTTTTGGCGTCGCACCTTCGGGAACATGAATGTGTAAATCATGTTTATCGTAATAGGTGGCGGGAATACCAAGACCCTGAGCGCGACTTCGCACTACGGTCGTTGCCGCCGCAATAGACTCTTGCATTACGTCACCTAACGAACCCGTCTTGACGTGACGTCCTTTTCCTGGGACTGCCATCGCTTCGATGGTAAGCAGCTCGCCTCCTACCGACGTCCATGCCAATCCAGTGACTTGGCCAATTTTGTTCTCTTGATCCGCTACCCCGTAGTTAAATTTACGAACCCCCAGCAATCTATCGAGGTCTTCAACTAAAATCGTCTGCGTGCCTTTGTGCTGCCCTAGAGCATGCGATTTCACAATCTTGCGCGCCAGCTTCGCAATTTCACGTTCCAACGCACGAACGCCCGCCTCGCGCGTATAGTAGCGAATCATGCCTAGCACGGCGTCTTCCGAAATTTCAACCTCGCCGTCTTTCAAACCATTGAGTTTTAGCTGTTTAGGAACCAAGTAGCGCTGAGCGATATTCAGCTTCTCGTCTTCGGTGTAACCAGGAATCCGAATGACCTCCATGCGATCCAACAAAGGTCCAGGAATATTCATACTATTAGATGTGCACACGAACATGACATCTGATAAGTCGTAATCAACTTCAAGATAGTGATCGTTAAACGCATGGTTCTGCTCAGGGTCTAACACCTCGAGCATTGCAGAGGCAGGATCGCCCCGATGATCCATGCCCATCTTGTCGATTTCATCCAGCAGGAATAAGGGGTTTTTCACGCCGGCTTTGGCCATTTTTTGCAGCAGCTTCCCGGGCATAGATCCTATGTACGTGCGTCGATGTCCGCGAATCTCGGCTTCATCTCTCACACCTCCAAGCGCCATCCGCACAAACTTACGGTTGGTCGCGCGCGCGACCGACTCACCCAAAGAGGTCTTACCCACGCCAGGTGGTCCCACCAAACACAGCACCGGCCCCTTTACCTTGCGTACACGTTTCTGGACCGCCAAGTACTCCAGAATCCGATCTTTGACTTCCTCCAAACCATAATGGTCAGCATCTAATACGGCTTGTGCTCGCTTCAGGTCGTGCTTCACTTTACTGCGCTTAGACCACGGCACGCTCACCATCCACTCAATATAACCACGCACCACCGACGCTTCTGCAGACATGGGCGACATCATTTTGAGTTTTGAAAGCTCGGCATCGACCTTTGCTTTCGCCTCTTCCGGCATTTGTGCATCTTTAATCTTTCGTTGAATCTCGTCCATTTCGTTGGGTGCGTCGTCTAAATCACCCAATTCTTTTTGGATCGCCTTCATTTGCTCGTTCAGGTAATACTCGCGCTGTGATTTTTCCATCTGTTTTTTGACACGACCGCGAATGCGTTTTTCCACCTGAAACAAATCGAGCTCGGCATCCATCAGACCCATTAGATGAGCAGCTCGCTGGGTTACCAATGCCAACTCAAGCAACGCCTGCTTCTCTTCAATGGGCACCACAAGATGCGCAGCAATAGTGTCGATCAAGCGACCGGGCTCTTCAATACCCACCAACGAAGCAAGCACCTCAGACGGCACCTTTTTGCTGGTATTGACGTACTTTTCAAACAATTCCGAGGTCGACTTATTCAAACCCAGAGCCTCAGCTTCCGCAGGCTCATCGCAAGCGATTTCCCTACAGTTGGCCATAGCCAAACCATCAGCATCGCTCACGCCAGACAGAGCAGCGCGGTAATCGCCCTCGACGAGCACTTTAATTGTGCCATCGGGGAGCTTAAGTAGCTGTAAAATGGTGGCGACCGTACCAACCGAAAACAGGTCATCTTGCGCGGGATCGTCATCGTTCGAGTCACGCTGCGCCACCAACAAAACCTGCTTGCCGTTGCTCATAGCGTGCTCAAGCGCCTGAATCGATTTTTCTCGGCCCACGAACAAAGGTAACACCATGTGCGGATAGACTACTACATCGCGCAGGGGCAACAGCGGTAAAGTTAAGGTATCAGACAGTGACATCGTTTCGCTCCATGGGTGTAGTTATACCCATTTATGTGGGGTTCTTACGCCAAAAAACAAGAGCTCGGTACGATTAATCCTCGGCAGAGCTTACCTTTGGTGCAGGTTCATTGTTTTGATAGACCAGCAATGGCTCTGAGTCACCATTGATAACAGATTCGTCTACAACCACCTTCACGACGTCCTCTCGTGACGGAATGCTGTACATAGAATCGAGCAATACGGCTTCTAGGATGGACCGCAATCCGCGCGCACCGGTCTTGCGCTCCATTGCCTTTTTAGCGATCGCCTGTAAGCCGTCTTCGCGAAAATCCACCTCAACGCCTTCCATCTCAAACAGGCGCTTATACTGTTTAGTTAGGGCGTTTTTAGGCTCAGTCAGGATCTGAACCAAGGCTTCCACGTCTAGCTCTTCGAGTGTGGCAATCACTGGCAAGCGTCCAACAAACTCAGGAATCAAACCGTAGTGGACTAAGTCTTCGGGCTCTAAATCAAACAAGATCTCGCCAAATTCTTTCTTCTGCGCTTTCCCCTTCACTTCCGCGTTGAATCCAATGCCGCCTTTTTCTGAGCGATTGGAGATCACTTTATCAAGCCCAGCGAATGCTCCGCCGCAGATAAAAAGAATGTTGGAGGTATCGACCTGCAAGAACTCCTGCTGAGGGTGCTTGCGCCCGCCTTGAGGCGGCACCGAGGCAACGGTGCCCTCGATCAATTTTAACAAGGCTTGCTGAACCCCCTCTCCCGACACATCGCGAGTGATTGAGGGGTTATCCGATTTTCGGCTGATCTTGTCGATCTCATCAATGTAAACAATACCAACCTGCGCCTTTTCGACGTCATAATCGCATTTTTGCAGCAATTTCTGAATAATGTTTTCGACATCTTCGCCGACGTAACCCGCTTCGGTTAGGGTCGTTGCATCAGCAATCGTAAAGGGTACATCCAACAGACGCGCCAAGGTTTCGGCCAAAAGCGTTTTACCGCTGCCCGTGGGACCAACCAGCAGAATATTGCTTTTGCCTAATTCAACCGCGTCTGAACTCGATTGACCGTGACGCAGCCGTTTGTAATGGTTATAAACAGCCACTGACAGAACCTTCTTGGCGCGTTGCTGCCCTATGACATACTCGTCTAGAATGGCATTGATTTCCTTGGGCACTGGAAGCTTGTCACTGCCTTCGGCGCTCGCCGCCTCTTGAATTTCCTCGCGAATAATGTCGTTGCACAAATCGACACACTCATCGCAAATGAATACCGAAGGACCAGCTATAAGCTTTCTGACTTCGTGCTGGCTTTTGCCACAGAAGGAACAATAGAGAAGTTTTGCGTTATCGTCTTTTGGAGGCATTTTGTTGTCCGCCATTCGTTATCCTAGCGTATGTACATTTCGTCTTGATGTACGATGATGGGTTTTGGCAGGTTTTGCAAGTCTATCTGACACGTATTCAGTGTCAGATTTCCATTACGCGCGAGAGGTGACGACTTCGTCGACTAAACCGTACTCTTTACTCTGCTCCGCGTTCATGAAGCGATCGCGTTCCGTGTCGCGCTCAATCACGTCGATAGATTGGCCCGTATGATCAGCCATAAGACGATTCAAACGCTCTCGGATAATAAGTATCTCTTTGGCTTGAATATCAATATCTGTCGCTTGCCCCTGAGCGCCACCACTAGGCTGGTGAATCATGGTGCGTGCGTTAGGTAGACAATAGCGCTTGCCTTTGGCGCCAGCCGACAGCAAAAAGGCGCCCATGGAAGCCGCCTGCCCCATACACGTTGTTGTGACGTCAGGTTTAATAAACTTCATGGTGTCGTAAATCGCCAATCCAGCGGTTACCGACCCACCGGGGCTGTTAATGTATAAATGAATATCTTTGTCAGGATTCTCAGACTCCAAAAACAAAAGCTGCGCCACAATCAAATTGGCCATGTGATCCTCCACTTGGCCAACCACAAAAATGACGCGCTCTTTTAACAATCGAGAGTAGATGTCGTACGAGCGCTCCCCGCGTGAGGTTTGCTCAACCACCATCGGAATTAAACCCAAGTTCTCTACCGTTTGCATAAGCTACTCTCCGCCGTATTCAAGGATTAGTTTGCGTTTGCTGTCTGACCTGCACTGATCGCCTCTTGGTAAGTACACGCCTTGTCTTCTATCTTCAACTGACCTTGAAGCTTTTCGACAACCTGATCTTCCAAGACTCTGTTTTCGATCGCATTCAGTTGTTCTTGGTTACTATAGTAGTAATTCACAACTTCTTCAGGATCTTCATACGTAGACGCAATTTCTTCAATCGTTTCTCGAACTCGATCGGCGTCTGGTTTGATATTGTACTCTGACACTAAGGTGGCCAGCACCAGACCTAACTTGACGCGAGGTTCTGCACGTTCGACAAACATTTCTGCAGGTAGCAATGACTCGAGATCCAGCCCTTGAGCTGGCGCGCCGCCGAACTGCTGAAACATCTGCTGGCGCATCGCCTTGATTTCTTGATCAACCAAGGCCTTGGGAACAGCGATGTCGTCGTACGTCGTCAGCACCGCATCCATAACTTGTTTTTTTACCGAGGCCGTAACCGCATTTTTAAGCTCGCGCTTCATATTACCAGCGATCTCTTCACGGAACTTTTCTTCCCCGCCTTCTGTCACACCATACTGCTCAAACAACGTTTCATCCATGGGCGCCAGGACCTGCTCTTTAACCGCGCTGACCGTGATATCAAAAGTCACTGCGGCACCCTTGAGATCGTCGTTGTGGTAATCTTCAGGAAAACTCAACTCGAGCGTCTTTGCATCACCAACTTTCATGCCGACAATACCGTCCTCGAAGCCTGGTATCATCCGGCCAGAGCCTAACTCTAGGCTATTGTCGTTGGCAGAACCTCCATCAAAGGGCTCGCCATCTTTCTTACCTAGGTAGTCAATGACTACTGTATCGCCTACCACTGCGGCACGTTCGACTTCTTGCATGCCACCCTGCTGCTTGCGGAAGATCTCGATGATATTATCAACGTCTTCGTCGGTAACGTCAGCAACGTGGCGCTCTACCGTCGCTTCTTTCAAATCACGTGCTTCAACTTCTGGAAAAACCTCGAAGGTGGCTACGTACTCAAGATCTTTGCCTGCATCCATCTGCTTAGGCTCGATTGAGGGCTGACCTGCGGGCCGCAATTTCTCTTGCATAATGGCTTCTTGGTAGGTTTGACCCATTACCTCACCAATCACTTCGCGACGAACCCCCTCACCGAACCGCTGACGAATAACTCTGAACGGGACTTTACCGGGACGAAACCCGTCTAGGCGGATGTTCTTCGAAGCTTGCTGCAAACGCTTGTTTACCTCATCTTCGATACGCTGCGCGGGTACACCGACAGTCAAACGACGCTCAAGACCTGAGGTCGTTTCGAGTGATACTTGCATTGTTTTTCCTCTAGAAACGGCACCTAGTTAGCAGTCACCGTGTGTTAGAACTTTGTATGGTGCGGAAGGAGAGACTCGAACTCTCACGCCTCGCGGCGCTGGAACCTAAATCCAGTGCGTCTACCAATTTCGCCACTTCCGCATACTTTTCGACACGCTCGCATGGTAGCGAGCAAATCACTCAAGGGCCGCGATTGTGCCACAGTGATTAGGTCCGTTCAACATACCTAAGGCCTGTTGGCGTGAAAATTTTTACTTTTTCGGCAAACAGACTTACTCGGTAAGGCAGGAAGGATCGAATCTATATTCTCCGGCGAGCCAATCGCGGCATTCGATGGACCCTGAGCCATCCATAGTGGCCAGTACAGAGATCATGTTCTGTCGATTTTCTTCACTGAGATCGTCTAATCGAGTCTGCGAAAATCTATCGGCATGAGACTCCAACCATGAACGAAGCTCAGCGCCAAGCACACGCTGAAGCACATCGTTTATCTGCTGACCTGAGATCAAGCCGTATAGCCTAGACAGGCCCGCCAACGCCAAAGCGGACAGGTGCAATTGATTCATCGGGTTGCACAAGTGCCCCCTCAGCCCACCGTGTACAGCGCGGTTACCTAAAGGCTTAAGATAGAGATGCTGTGAGCGTAACTTGCCATCATTCACCGGGTAGTTATCCCAGAGCACCACGCGTTTACCCCACGCCCGCTGAGCGCTTAGCAGGTCAACTTGTGTAATAGCCTCAGAGCACACCTGAGGGCCGGTCCAAAAAACCCCAACGTCAGCGCTTAAATTAGCCTGATAGTGCTCGATGTAACCTGACGGGATCGGGCCAAACACCTCTTCTAAGACCGGGTCAGGCGAGTAATAGGTAGGGCACACAAGACACTGCGTCGCGGGCAACGCCGATCGGATCTCATCAAGACATTCAAGCTGACGGGGGGCTGTCTGCTCGTTACTGTGACTCATGTCGTCGAACAACACCGCGACAAGGTCAGGCTCAAGCCCTGCAATCGCCTTTAATTTCTCTCTTAACGCCTGACGATCGGCTACAGTAAAACCCTGATTGACGCCCACGGGAGACAAGCCTAAGCCCCAGCGAACCCCCGATCGACGATAGGCCCTTGCTATACCGCTAAGCAGGTCAAGCTCAGCCGCAGGGAAAGGCTCTCGCCACCGGGACCGTAAATACACTTGCCCCTTAGGCGCGTACAGGTAGGTGTTAAACCCCAATTCTGCGAACCACGTCGCCGCTAGATTACGCTGAGTAGCATCCCAAGGGCGGCCATAAAAACCTTCAACAACACCAACAAAGTCAGGCTTGGTGAGAGCCATTAAAGCGTGTGCGTAGGTCGATCTGATCGCAAAATACCGACAAGATACTGTTCAATCTTTTCATTAACAGATGAATCTTGATCACTAAACTGCACGCCAATACCAGCAACGCGATTTCCTTGCGGCTGTTTAGGGGTAATCCAAACCACCTGTCCCGTGATGGGAATTTTCTCGGGCTCATCCATTAAGTTAAGCAACATGAATACTTCATCGCCGATGGTATAGTTCTTTGTGGTCGGCACAAACAAGCCGCCATTGCGCAAAAACGGCATGTAGGCCGAGTACAGCACTGATTGCTCTTTGATCGTCAACGACAGAAGACCCTGCCCTCTGCTAGGTATCGGCTTTTTTGCCATAAGACTCCCAATAACCTCACTATAGAAACTTAGCGGATGGTTACACAAAGTTGCTCTAAGGCCAAGGGGATATTGATGTTCGGCGAACGCAGATACTTGCCGTAAAGTTCGACCAATGCCTTGTGCCACGACAACCAATTCGACGGCATAAGCTCTTGATTCACTGCGGCGACCGCCGCTTGATGGGCGCCGGCAATTAACACCATCAGCAGGAGATCAGCATCTATGCCTTGGGCCTCACGCCCAAGGTCTCGTGCGCTTGCATGCCCGTTTAAAAGAGCTTCTACGACATTAAGCACGCGCAACAGAGTGTCAGCACTGCCGCTCTCTTCGATCTGCAAAGCGACCAAAGGCTCGCCGTTTGCAAGATTCATCAACTCAAGAGAGCGCCCTTCAGAGAGGCCTCCCTCACGCAAAAACTCTAAGGCCTGCACTGCCGACGGACGTTCGACGGAAACTCTTTGACAGCGACTTATCACCGTTGCTGGCAACTCAGAGGTTCGCGACGCGACCAGCAATAAGTAGGTATTTGCTGGCGGCTCCTCCAAAAACTTCAGCAATGCATTGGCAGCATTACGATTCAGTGCACTGGCTGGCGCCAGCACAAGTAGTTTACCCGCGTGATAATTTGCCGTTTTGGCACCCACACTCAACAGCGCACGTATTTGATCGATTCGAATCATCTTTGATGTGCCTTCGGGTTGGCACAAATAGTGATCGCTGTAAGCTCCCTGCTCTAGCAACCGACAGGCGCGGCACTGCCCACAAACGTTGTGACTATCGCACAATAAATAGTACGGCAAGGCACGAGCCAATGCAGTGGCTTCCTCGTCGGACCCCACTACAAGAAGTATGGCATGCGGTAAACGATCTGACGCTCGCCTTGCACCCAACTGCTCAAGCGCGGGCAGGTGCCACGCCAGAAAGGAAGGCATTAGACGCTCCCCCATGAATCAAGCAAGGCTTTGACATGCTGGGCGACGCTTTCACTGACCTCCTCAATGGAGCCGGCCGCGTCAATGACCCGAAAGCGCTCTGGCTCGGCGCTCGCGCGTTCTCGGTAAGTTGTTTTCACCCCGCTCATGAACGCTAGATTCTCTTGTTCAAATCGATCAAGACTCCCTCGATCACGCATGCGCTGTTGACTAATATCGATAGGGGCATCGAACAACAAGGTAAGGTCTGGCTTGAGCCCTTCTTGCACCAGTGTTTCAAGGGCGCTGATTGAGTCCTTGCTCACACCACGTCCACCGTGCTGATAAGCGTAAGTTGCGTCGGTAAAACGATCGCACAAAACCCACTCACCCCGCCGTATTGCGGGCAGAATACGATAGGCTAAATGCTGCGCTCTAGCCGCAAACATCAACAACAACTCCGTCTTTACGTCAACTTTCTCGTCGCGAGGTTTAAGCAGCACGGTACGGATTTCCTCCGCCAACTCAGTACCACCGGGCTCTCGTGTCACACAGGTTTTAATGCCAGCACGCTCAAGCATTTTGTGCACCAAAGCTAACTGTGTGCTTTTGCCGGTGCCTTCCCCTCCCTCGAAGGTAATAAAATATCCATTCCGCATGGCTCGCCTTTTACTGCTGTAATGTATTTAAGTACGTTCGAACCGCACGCTTATGTTCCGCTAGTGTTTCAGAAAAAACATGGCCACCCCGGCCATCTGCAACAAAGTATAGCGTAGTACCGGCTCTAGGGTGCACCGCAGCTTCTAGGGCTGCCAGTCCCGGTGATGCAATCGGTGTTGGAGGTAACCCCGGATGCTGGTAGGTGTTGTATCTATTGCGCTTGTCGCGCAAGTGCGCGCGGGTGATGTCTCCATCATAAAGATCGCCTAAGCCATAAATAATCGTCGGGTCGGTCTGCAGACGCATATTTTTCTGCAAGCGACGCACGAACACACCCGCAATATCGGCGCGCTCCGATGCCACACTGGTCTCTTTTTCTATGATCGATGCCAGAATAAGCGCATCGTAGGCACTTGTTAGCGGCGAACCCTTAGACCTGCTATCCCAAACCGCCGTCAAGTTTTGCTGCATCGCTGCGTAAGATCGAAGCAGTAACGCTTTATCGCTGGTGTCCGCTGGAAAATAGTAGGTATCGGGAAACAACCATCCTTCTGGCCCATTTGCTCCGGCAAAAGTCTCTAATACCCAGGGGTCATTGGCTCCTGATAATTCAGAGATTACATTAGGATGCGACTGAATCACCTCCAGCAGTTCGGCAAATGTCTTACCTTCTACTAACGTCACTCTATAGCTGTGTGCCTCACCCGATATCAACAACCGCAGCAGGGCTCTTGGACTCATTTCGCCATCAATTTTATAGTGTCCAGCGCGGACGGCCCGATCGGCGCCAGTCAGCCGCGCCATCACCGCAAACCACGATGGGCTCCTAATTAAGCCCGCTTGTTCAAGGTTATCGGCAATACGGCTCATACTTGCGCCAGGAGCGACCACTACCACCTCAGACTGTTCAAGTATCTGGCCAGGGCTATACCACCAGCGCACACCAACCATCAAGCACACCGAAAATAACAGTGCACTAAGCCAGACAAGTTGACGCAACATTAAGCCGAACCCGCCAGCGCGCTAGCGTAGTAACGTGTTATCTCATCAAACATGGACGATGCCCTTATAGTATGCCCCTCGATGCAGCCCACTTGCTGGAAGCCTCGAACCGCGTTAGAAATCATCACCGCTTCTGACACCAACAGTTCCTCAAGCGTCAGCAGTCGCTCCTCTACGCGCATATTAACCGCTTTGGCGTGGCGAAAGAGCCAGGCTCTTCTCGTGCCGGCCACCCCAGCATCACTGATTATCGGCGTATACCAGACACCGTTTAGCAGTGCGTATATATTAGCTCGCGTCGTACATATTACCCGACCGTCATCCAGACACATTACTCCGTCGTCGTAGCCGCGTTCTGCCAGTTCTTGGGCAGCCATCACCTGCTCTAAGCGGTTGCAATGCTTCATGCCTGCCAACAGTGGTTGTTTTGCCAAAAGAACCTGACTCACGCCCAAGGCCAAGGGCCGCGAGGGTAACTCAGGAGCGACACTGACTGAGCAAATCAACTGAGGCGTTTTTTGAACGTCAAAAGCATATCCTCGGGCCGCAACCGACCGATGAACGCTTACACGTACCACATTGCGCTCTTCCGCGTTCTGCTGTAGGAGTTTTTTCTGAATATCGTCAACGAACTGTGTTAGAACACTCTCTTCAAGAGGGATCTTGAGCCGCGTCGCGCCCTCCATAAGCCGCAACCAATGGAATTCGGATAGCGCAAGTTGCGACCCAGTCCAGAGCAGCGTTTCAAACAAAGCGTCACCATAGAGCGCCGCGCGATCGTTTGGCGCTAGTAAGTGACTATCCGAGCCGTGAACCCAAACCCAGCTCAAAGTGCTTTACTCGACTTTGCCGAACACCAAAGTGCCGTTGGTACCACCAAAACCAAAGGAATTTGACAAGGCGTAGCGGCCAGCGAAACCCTGTGCCGTGTGTGGCACATAATTCAAGTCGCACCCTTCACTGGGGTTGTCTAGATTCATGGTTGGTGGTGCCACTTGCTCTTGTAAGGCCAGCAAGGAGAAAATTGCTTCAACGGCGCCAGCGGCACCCAGTAAGTGCCCCACCATCGACTTCGTTGAGCTTACCGCTACCTTGGAGGCGTGATCGCCCATAACGCGTTTCAGTGCCTGCGTTTCAGCCATGTCACCCGCGGGTGTCGAGGTTCCGTGCGCGTTTATGTAAGCTATCTGATCTGCGGAAATTTCAGCATCGTTTAGAGCATTCTGCATACTGGCAGCCGCACCTCGACCGTCTTGAGGTGGAAGGGTCATGTGGTAGGCGTCACCTGACATACCAAAGCCTACCACTTCGCCGTAAATTTTGGCGCCGCGAGCTTTCGCTTGTTCGAACTCTTCCAACATCAACACACCCGCTCCATCACCCAAGACAAAGCCGTCACGGTCTTTATCCCAGGGGCGAGATGCCGCCGCCGGATCATCGTTTCGGGTGGACAAGGCGCGCGCAGCAGCAAATCCGCCAAGCCCCACTGGCGTGGTGGCCATTTCTGCGCCACCCACCAACATCGCGTCGGCATCACCCATACTGATCATTCGTGCGCCTATGCCAATATTGTGTGTCCCCGTGGTGCAGGCGGTTACGATCGCTATGTTAGGGCCCTGCATGTTGTACTTAACAGAAAGGTTTCCCGATATCATGTTGATAATAGAGCCTGGCACAAAGAACGGACTAATTCGTCGGGGCCCGCGTTCAGCAACCAACAGAGAGTTTTTCTCAATCTCTCCGATCCCGCCAATACCAGAGCCAATCGCGCAGCCGACTCGGGGGGCATTTTCTTCGGTAATTTGCAAACCACTATCTTCAAAGGCTTGAATACCTGCCACCATGCCATATTGCACAAAGACATCCATTTTGCGGGCATCTTTCGCGGGGATGTAGGGGTCCGTATCTAATCCTCGCACGCTGGCGCTAAATGTGGTCGAAAACCCCTCGGTGGAAAAGGTTTCAATAGGTGCCGCGCCGCTTTGCCCTGCAAGTAATGCGCTCCAAGTATCCTTGACGTTATGTCCCAGTGGGCTGACCATGCCCATCCCTGTGACTACAACTCGCCTACCTTTCATGCTTGTCTCCGCCGCCTATAAAATTCAAAAGCGTATGAATACCCAAAAAAAAAGCCGCACTAGACTCTAGTTGCGGCTTCCCTGCTAGCGGGTTTTTACCCTAAGCGAGGTTGGTATTGATGTAATCAATAGCCAATTGTACCGTGGTGATTTTCTCGGCTTCTTCGTCAGGAATTTCGGTTTCGAATTCCTCTTCCAACGCCATAACCAGCTCGACAGTGTCCAATGAATCCGCACCTAGATCTTCAACGAAAGACGCTTCATTAGAGACTTCGTCTTCCTTCACACCCAACTGTTCCGCTACGATTTTCTTTACGCGTTCTTCAATGCTGCTCATGATTTGTAATCACTCCTGAGTTTGACTTTGATGCCATACCACTATTCGAGTGGCAATTTTACCTTGTTTTTGTAAGCTGAGTAACACTTTTTTTTCAAAAGCCTCAACCCATGTACATTCCACCATTAACCTGGATGGTTTCCCCTGTGATGTAGGCGGCACCATCACTTGCTAAAAATGCCACAAGTGCCGCACCTCACCTGCTCCGCCAAGTCGCCCCAGCGGAATCTGTGCTGACAAAGTGCTTTTAGCATCGTCGCCCAAAGCATCCGTCATATCTGTTTCAATGAACCCAGGTGCAACTGCGTTCACCGTAATGTTTCTTGAGCCTAATTCACGCGCCAACGCGCGGGTAAAACCCTCGACCCCGGCCTTAGTGGCTGCATAGTTGGACTGCCCCGCATTGCCCATGCGACCGACCACCGAAGAGACATTGATGATTCTGCCCCAACGGGCACGTGTCATGCCCTTCACCGCGACTTTGCAGACCCGGAACAAGGCATTTAAATTCGTATCAATGACGCCGAACCACTCATCGTCTTTCATTCGCATCAACAAGTTGTCTGCTGTGATCCCCGCGTTATTTACAAGGACGGTAGGCACGCCAAAACGCTCTTTAATTCCATCCAAGCAAGCGGTCACACTCGCGTCATCCGTCACATTCAGAACTAGACCGGCGCCACCAACAACTGACAAGCGCGCATCAATGGCTGCCGCTCCGTGTTCGCTGGTTGCCGTACCTACCACAATCATACCGGCGGTAGCCAGCGCGTCAGCAATCGCCGCACCAATACCGCGCGACGCACCTGTCACTAGGGCGATTTTCCGCTCGCTCATGCATCCACCTCTGTTATATAGGTCTGAAGTGCTTCGTAACTTCCAAGACTCACACTGGTTAGATTCTTATCGATTCGCTTTCCTAGGCCAGACAATACTTTGCCGGGACCGCATTCGACCAAGCATTCAACCCCTTTGGCCGCCATTGACTGCACACACTCTGTCCAGCGTACAGGGCTGTACAACTGCTTCACCAACAACGCCCGTATCGAATCAGGGTCATTCTCAGTGTCTGCCGTAACGTTGTGAATCACTCCCAGCCCAGGCGCGCTGACTTCAATAGCGGCCAGGGATTCACCCAATGCCTGTGCCGCAGCTTCCATCAAAGACGTATGAAACGGGGCACTCACCGGCAAAGGCATAATGCGCTTCGCTCCTGCCTCTTTCAACGCAACTTCTGCCGCCGCCACGCCATCTTTATGCCCTGCGATCACTACCTGACCCGGCGCATTGAAATTGACCGCCTCTACCACAAGACCCGTTTGTGACGCGACTTGAAGACACGTGTTAACAATAACGTCGTCGTCCAAGCCAATCACAGCACCCATGGCGCCAACGCCCGCAGGCACCGCAACCTGCATTAACTCGCCGCGGCGCCGCACCAGGCATACCGCATCTGCAAGTGCAATACTTCCAGCGGCGGTCAAGGCGGAAAACTCACCCAGGCTGTGTCCACTCATATAAGCAGGCTTAACATTGCACAGGGACGTGTAAACTCTATACACCGCAACGCTAGAGGCCAGCAAAACGGGCTGGGTGTTGGCTGTAAGACTGAGGGATTCCTGGTCACCATTCGCGATGAGATCCCAAAGATCAAACCCCAAGGCATCTGAGGCCTCTGCGAACGTATCTCTAAAAATAGAAGACTGCTGATAATAGTCCGACAGCATTTGTGGTGCTTGCGAACCCTGCCCTGGAAACACGAAAGCAGTGGGAGTGGTCATAAAGTCAACCCGAACGATTTAGCGAAGGGATCGCGGCGCCGAAGCGCCGCAGGACAACTAGTCTTCTGACGTCTCTACGACTTTGCGGCCTTTGTAAAAGCCGTCTGCAGACACGTGGTGACGACGATGCGTCTCTCCAGTGGTCGAGTCAACGCTTAAGGTTGGACCAGAAAGCGCATCATGCGAACGACGCATGCCGCGACGCGAACGAGTCTTCTTGCTTTTTTGAACTGCCATAACACTACCCTGTTGTGGTTTACGACTCGGTGGAGTCGTTTGTTAAATTGGCCAAAACCGCAAAAGGGTTTGGCTTCCTATCTTCTACGATGGGCTCTGCTTCGGGCACCAGCACGGCTTCGATGCACTTTTGCTCATGCATCGGCGCTACTGGCAGAGCGAGCAGCAACTCCTCTTCAATCACTTCGTACAGGTCCAAGTCCTCACCAGTATACACCAAAGGTTCATACTGATTAGGACATTGTTGCGCTTGCTCATCAGAGCTGCACAACATCAACGTGCTTTTCGCGGACGCCGCAAGTGGCATAGTCTCTAGACATCGCTCGCATCGAACACCCACGTCACCTGCGACATCAATCGAGACCACGAACCTACGCTGCTCATCACGCCAGAAGCGCATTGAAGCGCTTATCGTGGTATCTTCACAGCTTACTACGTTCGCCAATCTGGGTAATTCACTTGCTTTGACTGTACCGCTCAATTCAAGCTCTTTTACACAGGCTTTGCGTGCGTCAAAGCTTTTCGGCAATGGGCCCTGTTTCATAGGGCGCGCATAATAGGGAGTGGCCTGCGATTTGTCAAAGAAAAACGAACACTTAGCCGAGTCAGAGGCCAAAAATTTTGTCTTGGCTTCGACCTCGCCTTATCGGGCTAGACTTTTATCACGGTTAGCGTTGCCCTACCACTGCATTGACCCAGCCATCGAGGAAACGCCCTACCTGAACGAACCGCCCCACGCGCTGGCTCTGCGACTGGCAATCGCCAAAGCACAAACACCTCGTGCGCCCAGCAACAGCTGGACCTTAGGTTCAGACCAAGTGCTGGACTACAAAGGAGATATCCTGGGCAAACCAAGGTCTCGAAAGCGCGCTGTGCAACAACTCGCAATGTGCTCTGGGGAAGAAGTCATCTTCTACACAGGCGTGTGTTTGTCTAACCGCTCAGCTGATCATTGCGAATCTCGGGTGATTGAGACGCGCGTTCAATTTAGAATGCTGAGCGCACGGGACATCGACAACTACGTCGACCGCGAACCCGCCTTCGACTGCGCCGGCTCTTTCAAAGTGGAAGGGTTAGGCATTAGTTTGTTCACCCAGATCGTATCACCCGACCCAACGGCCTTGGAGGGATTGCCGCTCATAAGCGTTTGCTCGATGCTTCGCAGTGCCGATCTGCTATAAGCCAAAGATTAAGGCAACCGGGAAACGGCCCAGGTTTCCAGTGTGTGACCCAGACTCAGAACGCTATCTACCACTGTCAGAGGATTGTAGGCGAGCAATTGTTCTCGGGTGTGCACGCCATAGGTAACACCGACCGACGCCAATCCCGCCTGCTCTGCCATCGCCACATCGTAAATCGAGTCCCCGACCATTATGGCCTGATCGGCCGGCATCCAAGCTTCTTCCAGCAATTCTTGCAACATCATCGGATGGGGTTTCGAGCGCGTTTCGTCTGCACAACGCGTATGAGCGAACACACCTTCCATGCTCAATTCCGAAAGGACTCGATTCAAACCCCGACGACTTTTACCGGTCGCAACGGCCAGTGTCGCCCCCCGTGCTTTGAGAGAGAGAAGTAAATCATTCATCCCTGCGAAGAGTGCTACCTCAGGAAGCGTTTGCGATTCACTAAAATGTTTCGAATAAGCTATCGCGAGCTCTAAATGTTTCTCGGGAACGACGGGGAATAAAACCTCCATCGCCTGCGGCAGGCCTAAACCGATAATATGCCGTACCTCAGCGTCGGACGGGGGCTGCACAGCACAGTCCCTAGCTGCTGCCTGCATCGCCAAGACGATGCGCAACACCGAATCACAAATTGTCCCATCCCAATCAAATACGATTAACACAGCGTGCCAATGCCTCATTCAACCCCTGATCGTAAGCCGCCCGAATATCCAACTTTTTCCCAGAGGGACTGACAAGTTCTAAACTTGCCGCATGCAAAAACAGCCGTTTTAAGCCGATTTTTTCCGCCATTTGCTGGGCATCCTCATGCGAGTATTTGTCGTCGCCCAACAGACAGTGACCTACGTGAGCCGCATGCACGCGAATTTGATGAGTTCGCCCGGTAATCGGTTTGGCTTCAACCAAGGTTAACCCAGGGTAACGATTTAGAGTCATGAACTCTGTTTTCGATTTTTGCCCTTCTTCATGCACGCGCACGATACGCTCACCTGAAGCCAACGCAAATTTTTTCAATGGCGCATCAACCATACGCTGGGCTCTAGGCCACTTGCCAAACACGAGTGCATGGTAACGCTTCGTCAGCTTGCGATCGCGCAGCAACGCATGCAGATAGCGCAAGGCACTATTTTTTTTCGCAATCATCAAACAACCCGACGTGTCACGGTCCAATCGATGCACCAACTCCATA
>Ga0209137_1000694_pt1 | contig 35036 bp, 34 predicted proteins | sample SaaInl5LU_22_DNA_FD_184642 | JGI IMG/M metagenome (GOLD analysis project Ga0209137, IMG submission 184642) | Marine microbial communities from expanding oxygen minimum zones in the Saanich Inlet - ESP_105LU_22_DNA (SPAdes) (version 2) | ecosystem: Environmental > Aquatic > Marine > Intertidal...
ATTACTATTGATGGGCCATCTGCATCAGGCAAAGGAAGCTTAGCAAGGAATATTGCTGCTCACCTTAACTTTGATATTTTAGATAGTGGTCTTTTATATAGAGTTTATGCATATCTTTTTGATACTGGCCTAGAACATACAAAAATAGTTGCACATATCAAGAAAAATATATTATTTAAGACTGATAATGAAGGCTTAACTATCCAAGAAGGCTCAGAGGATATTACTGCGAAATTAAGATCAGAAAAAACTGCAAAAGCTGCATCAAAAATAAGCTCTTTAAAAGAAACAAGAGGTAATTTACTTGAGTTGCAAAGAGGGTTTTATTCATCCAAGGGTTTAGTAGCTGATGGCCGAGATATGGGAACAGTTGTTTTCCCAAATGCTAAATTAAAAATATTTTTAATTGCATCACCTGAAGTAAGAGCAAAAAGAAGATATTTAGAGTTGCAGAATCGAGGCCAAGAAGTTAATATGCTCGCTCTGATTGAAGACATAAAGCAGAGAGATTTAAAAGATCAGACTAGAGTCTTGTCTCCTTTAATCCCTGCAGAAGATTCAATAGTTATTGATTCTTCGGAAATGTCACTTGACGAAGTATTGAGTTTTACTAAAAAGCTCACAAAAAGGAAATTAAATAAATGACAGAATCATTTGCAGCTTTACTAGATGAAAGTTTAAGCACTTTAGATATGCAGCCTGGCTCAATAGTTTCAGGAGTTGTATTGGATGTAGATAGTGACTGGGTAACAGTTCACGTTGGTTTAAAATCAGAAGGAGTAGTCTCTCTGGATGAATTCAGAAATAATGAAGGAGAAGTAAGCATCGCCGTAGGTGATGAAGTTGAGGTTGCGCTTGAAGCCGTTGAAGACGGTTATGGCGAAACTAGAATCTCTCGAGAAAAAGCTAGAAAAATTACAACATGGAAAATGCTTGAAGACGCTCTTGAAACAGGAGAATTTGTAACAGGTAAAATCCATAATAGAGTTAAGGGAGGTTTTGCGGTTGAAGTCGAGGTTGTAAAAGCATTCCTACCTGGTTCTCTTGTTGATGTGAGACCTGTTAAAGAGGCTCCGGATATAGAAAATACAGTTCAAGAGTTCAAAGTAATTAAATTAGACTATAAGAGAAATAATGTAGTTTTATCAAGAAAAGCTGTTTTAGAGAAAAATAACTCTGCTGTTAAAGTTGAGTTATTAAAAAATCTAGAAGAAGGTCAAATAGTTAAAGGTGTTGTTAAAAACATAACAGACTATGGAGCATTTGTTGATTTAGGCGGCTTAGACGGCCTACTTCATATAACTGACATCTCGTGGTCAAGAGTAACGAATCCGGCAGAATTTCTAAGTCTTGGTGATGAAATAGATGTAAAGATATTAAGTTTTGATAAAGAAAAACTAAGAGTATCTTTAGGTCTAAAACAAATTCAGAATGATCCTTGGGAAAATGTTGAAAGTAACTATGCTGTAGGCGGTGTTTATGAAGCATCTGTATCTAACATCACAGATTATGGATGTTTTGCACAACTTGAAGAGGGCATAGAAGGATTGATACATCTATCCGAGCTTGATTGGACTAGTAAAAATATTCATCCATCAAAAGTTGTAGAAATGGATCAAAAGATCAAGGTTATGATTTTAGAGATCGACCATGATAAGAGAAGAATATCTCTTGGATTAAAGCAAACTAAAGCTAATCCATGGACAGAATTCGCTAATAAGTATGGTATCGGTGATAAGGTAGATGGACAAATAAAATCTATAACAGATTTTGGTATATTTGTGGGTCTAGAAGGCGATATCGATGGCTTAATTCATCTATCAGATATATCTGAAGAAGAAGATCCTAAAGAAGCATTAGAACAATACAAAAAAGGTGATAAGTTAGAATGCATTGTATTTGCTGTTGATGCTGAAAGAGAAAGAATTTCTTTGAAGTTGAGTGAGTAGTAAAAAACAACCAACTTTTAATCGCTCAGACATTGAATTAGCATTAAGCAAAGAATTTCCAGATCTCAACAAATCTCAAATTTCATTAGCAATTGATTCTATTTTAGAATCAATTGTTGATGCAGTTGCGTTAGACGATAAAGTTGAAATTAGGGGGTTTGGAACATTTTCTAAAAAATATATTCGACCAAGAAAATTTATTAATCCAAGGACTAAGGAAGTTTCTTATTTAGGAGAGACGGCAACTATGCATTTCAAGCCTTCAAAGTCATTGATAGAAAAGTAACTTAAGTTTAATATTTATAAACCATGTCAAAAACTATCATTGTTGCAGTTGACGAAACTCAACCAGAAAATTTTCAAAACGTCGTCGACTCTCTTGATAGCAATTTATGCATGATAAAAATAGGAAGCGTTAGTTTTAATGCTCTTGGTCATCAAGCAATCTCATACGCATCGAGCAAAGGATTTAAAATTTTTTTAGATCTTAAACTGCACGACATTCCTAACACTGTTAAGAAATCCATAGAGGGTTTGGTATCTTTGCCTATAGACATGATGACAATTCATACTTCCGGTGGTTTAGAAATGATGAAAGCTGCAATGAAGGCTGTCAAAGGAAGTGATATCAAGGTATTTGGAGTAACTGCTTTAACAAGTTTGTCAGATGAAGATACATCCTTCATTTTTAAAAGAACAGCTGAAGATCAAGTTAATGCAATGTTAGATCTATCTGAACAAGCAGGAATTGATGGTGTTGTTTGTTCTCCACACGAGCTTTCATTAGTCTCAAAAAGAAAATCTTTACTATCAATTACACCAGGCATAAGACTTAAAGATTCTAATGATGACCAAAGTAGAGTCATGACACCAAAAGATGCTATTAACCTTGGAGCTAATTTTCTTGTAATAGGTAGACCTATTACCGAAGCTGAAAATATTAAAGAAGCTCTTTTAGAAATTCATAATTCCCTTTAATTGAATATGACTTTATTTGAAGAAATTAAAAACCTTACTGTTTCTAATAAAGAAGATTGCTATGAATTATCCTTTGTTAGTAATCCAATGCAATATAAATCTCTTTTAAAAGGTTTTAACAAAGAAATATATAAATTATTTGATTCTCATTTTGATTCATTAAATTTATCAGAACAAATTCATAAACTCTTTAATGGAGCCATAGTTAATCCTACTGAAAACCAATCAGCGATTCATCATGCATACAGAGATGCATATTCAGATACTCCACATAATTTATTATCTAAAGATATTTTAGATTCATGCAATGAATCTATTAATACCTGTATTAAGCTTAAAAATGATCTTCTTGATAGGGGGATTAAGAATATTGTCACTATAGGAATAGGCGGCTCATTTGAAGGACCTAAATTACTAATAGAGACCCTAACAGCAGAACATGAAAGAGACTTTAATCATATTTTTTTAACAGGCCCTGATGTAATCGAGTTTTCTGAAATGATTGAGCCTCTTAATCAAGAAGAGACATTTTTTATTGTTTCTTCTAAATCATTTAGCACAGATGAAACTTTACAAAGCATTGAATTATCAAAAGAGTGGAGTGGGGCGAAGTGCGACTTTGATAAACACTTTATCGCAGTAACTTCACAACCAAAAAAAGCTGAGGCATTTGGTTTTTCCAATAAAAATATTATTCAATTCCCTAATGAAATTGGGGGAAGGTATTCTATGTGGTCACCTATCTCTTTACCTGCTATTCTTGAATTAGGCGAGAGATTTATTGAATTTTTAAAAGGAGGATCTCTAGCAGATACTCAATTTCTTAATGATGCAAAGTATCAAGAGTTTTTAAAAACTCTATCCTATAGCGATATTTGGTATAACAATTTTCTCGATAAAGGCACCAGAGTTTTATTAACCTACAGTTGGAAAATGAGGTTCTTTACAGATTATGCTCAACAACTTGAAATGGAATCGATTGGAAAGCAACCCAATAAAGATTCAATATTTCAAAAAACAGGACAAGTAGTTTTTGGAGGCTTTGGCTCTACAGCCCAACACTCATACTTTCAATTGCTTCATCAAGGCACTGGATTGGTCTGCGCAGATGTATTTACAGTTGCTGAAAATAAAGAAAAGAATAGACTTTTATTTGCACAATCCCAAGCACAATCAAACCTATTAGCAAATGGCGCTGATGCTGAATTACAAGATTTTGAAAAAGTTAACGGCAACATACCTTTAAATCTTTTTACTTTAGAATCTCTCAATCCATATAACCTTGGTTATCTTGTAGCTACTTGGGAGCATAGAACATTTGTAACATCACAAATGTTACAAATAAATCCATTTGATCAATACGGAGTTAGCGCAGGTAAGATTTTCACTAAGAAATATCTTGAAGAGCATGGCAGTTGACGTTTCAAAGGTACCCTCTACCCCAGGAGTTTATAAATTTTTTAGTAATCACGAAATAATTTATATAGGTAAAGCAAAAAATCTTAAAAAAAGAGTTTCTAGTTATTTCGGTAAATCTATTAAAGATAGAAAGACCTCTCAGATAAAATTTCTTACAGATAATATTGAAACTTTTACTACTAAAAATGAAGTTGAAGCTTTGCTCTTAGAGCAAATGCTCATTAAAGAAAATAAACCTAAATTTAATATTCTTCTAAGAGATGATAAGACTTATCCATATATTTATTTTTCGCTAGACCATGATTTCCCTGGAATATATTCTAAAAGAACAAAACAAGCTGTTAACTCTAATTTTTTTGGCCCATTTGTTAGCTCGGGCGCTGTAAAAAAGTCTATAAAAGAAATACAGAAGATTTTTAGGTTAAGAAATTGCAATGATTCTACCTTTTCAAATAGATCTCGCCCATGTATAGAATTTCAAATGAAAAGGTGCTCAGCTCCATGCGTTCAGAAAATATCCAAAGTTGATTATTTTGAGGATGTAGCAAGTGCTAAATCTTATTTATCCTCATCAGACTCACAAACTATAAATCGATTAAATTCTGAAATAGAAAAAGCTTCACACAATTTAGAATTTGAAAAGGCCGCAGATATAAGAGATAGATTAAAAAGATTAGAGCTACTTCGCGAAGAGCAATCCGTTATCACCCTGGCCAGGGATGTAGATATATTTTCTGTTTATACAGAAGATGATTATTTAGGAATATGTATCATCGTTGTTAGAAGAGGAAAAATTAGAGGAACCAAAACTCATCTTATTAAAAGGGCTTACTATGAATCAATAGATGATGTCTATCAGTCAGCCATTTTAAATTTTTATGATAATCAGATAGACATACCTAATAAAATTTTATGCACCAGCTCTCTTGATACAAAAGAATTAATTAAAAAAGTAATTAAGAAAAAATTTAATATCAAAGTTAATATTACCCATTCACCATCAAGAGCCATAAGATCAATCTATAACCTATGTAAAATTAATGCAAAACAAGTAATACAGAATCATCTAAGCAAAGAAGATAGATATAATTTTGCATTTAAAGAATTGCAAAGTGCAATGGGTTTCAAGATACCTATCAAGAGAATTGAAGCCTATGATGTTAGTCATATTTCAGGAGATCATGCAGTTGCGTCTTGTATTGTTTTTTCAGACTCTGGACCTAGTAATCAAGATTATCGATTATTTAATATTCCAAAAGAGTTATCTGGTAATGATGTTGGCTCTCTTAAGCATGTCATGGAAAGAAGGCTTAAATATTATAAAGATAAAGAAAGGAAACCAGACATAATTCTTATTGATGGAGGCAGAGCTCAATTGAAATTTGCTGCATCTGTTATCAAAGCATCTAAGCATAAAGTTATAAAAGTAATTTCAATTGCAAAGGGGTCAGATAGAGTTCGTGCTACTGAAACAATCTTGTCTGAAGAGGGCATTATAGAATTTGATAAATATTCAAAAGCATTCCTTTTACTTCAAGAAGCAAGAGATGAGTCCCACAGATTTGCAATAATGGCTCAAAGAAAGAAAAAAAGAGGAGGCATTAAAAAATCTAAACTCGATGATATTGATGGAATAGGGGCAGTTCTAAAAAGGAGATTGCTCTCTAAATATAAAAATATTAAGAGTATTAAGTTAGTTAACATTGATGATTTAATGACTGTTAAGGGTATTAATGCCAAAATAGCTAATTCAATTAAAGAAAAGCTTTAATCATGAGAACCTTTATTAACATATTAACTTTATCAAGAATTTTTCTTGCAGCAGTGATATTTCTACTTTTAATATCTCCAGATGGGTACCCATTGGCACTCATATTATTTTTTTTAGCGGGAATAACAGATTACTTTGATGGTTATTTAGCTAGAAAATATAATGCTGTATCTCAACTTGGAGAAATACTGGATCCGATTGCAGATAAAATTCTTGTTCTTTTTGTTTTATTTGGACTTGCAATAAATCTTTCAAGTTACTTGATAGGTTTTATTGGAGCAATAATTATTACAAGAGAGATTTGGGTAGGAGCTCTTAGAGATTTAAATGCAAGAAATGGAATAATTGATGCAACTAAAGTTACTTTTCTTGCCAAAATCAAAACGACAGTTCAATTATTCACTCTATCAATTTATTTATTTGGCCTAGCAATAAACAATATGTTGATAATTGTGATTGCAGATATTCTGTTATTCATATCGCTTATTATCACTATATATACTGGCTTTACCTATACTTTAAATACTTTTAAAAAAAATGAAGAACCTCAATAAAGAAGATTATAAAATTTGTATAGTTGGCTTGGGATATGTTGGCCTTCCTCTGGCTGCAAGATTTTCACTAAAAGGATTTGTTGTAACTGGTTTTGATATAAAAGAAGAAAGAGTTAATCAGTTAGTCAATAAAATTGATATTAATAACGATATCTCAGATACAAACTTAGAGACTTTAGTTAAAAATTCAAAATTAACATCAAATATAAATGAAATCAAAGGAAGTAACATATTCATTATTACCGTCCCAACTCCTATAAATGAAGACAAAACTCCAGACTTGAGGCCGCTCAAAGCTTCAAGTGAATTAGTAGGAAAAGTTATGAAAAAAGATTCAATAGTTATTTATGAATCTACTGTTTATCCCGGTGTTACTGATGAGGTATGTACACCAATTTTAGTAAAAAAATCTAATCTAACTTTTAATAAAGAATTCTCAACAGGGTATAGTCCTGAGAGAATAGTTCCTGGAGACAAAGTAAATACTATTGAAACAATAACAAAGGTTGTCTCAGCATCAAATAAAGATGCTCTAGATGTTATATCTTTTTTATATTCTTCAATAATTGATGCTGGTATACATCAGGCACCATCAATCAAAGTTGCTGAAGCAGCAAAAGTAACTGAAAATATTCAAAGAGATGTGAATATTGCACTTATTAACGAAATGCACCAGTTATACACCTCTATTGGTATAAATACCAATGATGTTATTGAGGCTGCAGCAACAAAATGGAATTTTATGAAATTGACTCCAGGTATGGTTGGAGGTCATTGTATAAGTATTGATCCTTATTATTTGATGCATAAATCTAAAATATCAGGCTATAGCCCTAACTTAATGAAAGCTGCTCGCAAAATTAATGATGAAATGCATGAATGGGTTATGAGAGACTTTATTAGGTATATGAGTAAGATGAATATTGATTTAGAGTCCACTGAAATAACAGTATTTGGGTATTCTTTTAAAGAAAATTGCTCTGACTCAAGAAACACAAAAGTTAAAAATTTACTTTTGTTAATGAGAGATTCTAAATTTAAATTTCAATTATGGGACCCATTAATTTTGGATTATGATCATAAAGAATTAAATAAACTAGGAATTAAAACTCTCAGGGATGAGCCAAAAGGTGTAAAAGTTGCTTTAGTTTGTGTTAGACACTCACGATTCCAAGATTTTTTTAAGAAGTTTAATGGTGTCTTATATGATTATAAAATTCCATTGGAGTTAGATAATTAGCTAATATAGAATATATAAAAAATAAATATGAAAATATGAAAATAATTATTGTAAGTGGTGGCTTTGATCCTCTACATTCTGGACACATAGCCTACTTCAAATCTGCAAAAGAGCTTGGTAAAAGATTAGTAGTTGCTTTAAATAGTGACAAGTGGCTAATAAAAAAGAAAGGCAAATTTTTTATGCCATTTGTTGAGCGTAAGTCTATAGTTGAAAATCTATCATGCGTTGATTTGGTAGTCGATTTTGAAGATGATGAGCTAGGAAGTGCAACCAATGCACTAATTAAGATAAAAGAAATGTATCCAAATGATGAGTTAATTTTTGCAAATGGTGGTGACAGAAATAAAGGAAATATTCCTGAAATGTCTGTTGATAATATAAAGTTTGAATTTAGTGTTGGAGGAGATGATAAAAAAAACTCATCCTCATGGATACTTAAGAATTGGCAATACTATCATGAAGAGAGGCTTTGGGGCTCTTTTTATAATCTTTTTGAAGAGGATCAAGTTAAAGTAAAAGAGCTTATTGTTGCTCCAGGCAAAGGAATGAGTTTTCAAAAGCACTTTAAGAGAAGTGAAATATGGATGGTTAGCAAGGGCTCTTGTATTGTAAATTATAGTAAAGACGACCCTGACAACAAACAAAACATTAAATTGAATAAATTTAACCATTACCTAGTGCCTCTGGGTGAATGGCACCAAATTACAAATCCTTTTGAGGAGGCATGTCATCTTATCGAAATTCAATATGGTGAAGAGTGTGTAGAAGATGATATTGAGAGAACTGAATATTATCAAGAAAAATAATTTTTAAACTTCTATATTTATAATATTCCTATACAATGCTTTCTTAGTTATATTGGCTGGATGGCAGAGTGGTTATGCAGCGGCCTGCAAAGCCGTTTACGCCGGTTCGATTCCGGCTTCAGCCTCCATATTTATTAAGAGTTTTTATTTATTTGAAAGTATAATATAAAGATTGGTATCTATTAATATGCCCGAGTGGTGGAATTGGTAGACACAAGGGACTTAAAATCCCTCGATAGAAATATCGTGCCGGTTCAAGTCCGGCCTCGGGTACCATCATGAATATAAGATGTGTATAATTCTTGAACATGCAAGACAAATATAACACAAAGCGATTGGAACATATCGATGATGAGCTAGATTTACTAGCTCTTTTTAATTATCTATTAAAAGGCAAGTGGATTATTGTATTTATAACTGCTTTTGCTTCAATTGCAGGAATAATTTACAGTCTCTATCTTCCAAATATTTATCAGTCTAACGCTATAATGGTTTCCGTAGAAACCCCAAAAGGAGCCAATGGAATATTGAATAGTTACAGCAGCTTAGCAAGTTTTGCAGGCGTAGATGTCCCCTCTCAGAATAATGATTCCAATTCAATAAGAGCATTGGAAAAGATTAGATCGCTAAGTTTTTTTAAAGATAATATTTTACCCAATATATTTCTACCTGAGCTTATTGCTCTTAAGTCATGGAACCCAGATACTAATTCAATAGTTTATGACCAAAATGTTTATAATGAGTCCACTAATACTTGGGTAAATAAAATACCTAGCGTTCAACAAAGCCATGGTTTGTTTATTTCAAATCATTTGACTATTAAGCAACATGCAGGAACGGGATTTGTCACTTTCTCAATCAAACATCAATCTCCGTTTGTAGCTAAAAAATGGACTGAACTAGTAATAACACAAATTAATTCTTTTTATGCAGGTAAAGACAAAGCTGAAGCCGAAAACGCTGTAAATTATCTTAACACCCAAATAATCAAGACTAGCTTTTCAGAAATCAAACAGGTTTTAGCAACGCTTTTGCAGCAAGAAATACAAAAATTAACTTTAATAGAAGCTAATGATTCATATGTTTTTGACTATATTGACCCTCCGGCAGTAATGGAAAGCAAAATTAGCCCTAGAAGGTCTCTAATATGCATAATAAGTGCATTATTAGGTAGTTTATTGGGAATGCTGTCATTAATAATAAAGTATTATTTTTTCAAAATAAACGATTAGACATGAAGATAATTCCTAAATTTTTTTTAAAAAGAAGGATTCTATTATTACCACTAATAATTCTTATAGCACAATAAGAATTTTATTAATTTTATGTTATTAATTACTTAAATATGAAAAAAATTAATGCAGTAGTGATTCAAGCTAGAATGGGATCAAGCCGATTACCTGGAAAAGTTTTAAAGCCAATTCATAATAAATCAAGCTTAGTAATACTTATTGAAAGACTATTAAGGGGGCTAGACAAAAGTACTAAAATAATAGTTGCAACTTCCGACCTCTATCCTGATAATAAAATAGTTGAGATTGTTGAGTCTTATGACATCGATGTAATTAGGGGCTCTGAGAATGATGTTCAGTCTAGATATATAGATGCCATAAAAGAACATAATATTGATTTAGTTTGCAGAATTACTTCTGATTGTCCTATGGTCGATCCTTTTCATATTAATGAGATGATGTCATTTTTAGAAAAAAATATATCTAAATATGATTATGTTTCCAATACCTTAGAGCTTAGTTATCCAGATGGTTTTGATATTGAAATATTTAAATCATCATTGCTTAGAAATAATCTATATAACCATATTTCTTTAGACAAAGAACATGTTACATACTCAATAAGAAAATCAGATAAAGTAAAGAAAAAAAATTTTTATTCAAACAAAGATTATAGCAAAGTAAGGTTAACATTAGATACTAAACAAGACCTTGAAGTGCTAATAAAATTAATTGAATTTTTAAATTTTGATATTCATGCAAGTTTTAATAAAATTATTGAGACCTATATTAAAAATCAAGACTCTTTTAAAATAAATAATAATATATTGAGGAATTCAGGTATGAAGCAAGATAAATCCAGCAAAATATGGGAACGCGCTAAGGAAATAATTCCTGGAGGTAATTCCTTGTTATCAAAGAGACCCACAATGTTTCTTCAAGAAAATTGGCCTTCTTATTTTGAAGAAGCTCATGATATTACTGTAAAGGATGTAAATGGAAGATATTTTAAAGATTTCTCAATATTTGGAATTGGTACAAATATATTAGGTTATGCCAATAAGAAAATAGACGAAGCAGTAATAAAAGCGGTTCAAAAAGGCACAATGTGTTCATTAAATCCTTATGAAGAAGTTAACTTGGCTGAAAGATTGATCGATATTAATCCATGGGCTGAAATGGTAAGGTTTGCCAAAACTGGAGGTGAGGCCAATGCTATAGCCATTAGAATAGCGAGAGTTGCTTCTGGAAAAAATAAAGTAGCAATTTGTGGCTATCATGGATGGCATGACTGGTATTTAAGCACAAATCTTGGAAGTAAAAATGGCTTAAATGATTTACTTTTACCAGGTTTATCTCCAGCAGGTATACCAAAAGAACTTGAGGGTACTACAAGACCTTTTATTTACAATGATAAAAAAAGTTTTCTTGAAGCTATAGATGATAAAGATGTTGGAGTTGTAAAAATGGAAGTTTTGCGTAATAACGAGCCCGAAGAGGGTTTCTTAGAATTTATAAGAGACAAATGCGATGAAAAAGGCATCGTTCTTATTTTTGATGAATGCACTTCTGGTTTTAGAGAAACTTTTGGTGGCGTCTACAGTAAGTATAATGTTATTCCAGATATGATAATGTATGGCAAAGCGATGGGAAATGGCTATCCAATAACTGCAGTTGTTGGAAAAAAAGAGGTAATGATTGAATCCCAAAAAACTTTTATAAGTAGTACGTTTTGGACTGATCGAATAGGGTTTGTTGCAGGACTAAAAACATTAGAAGAGATGGAGAGAGTAAAGTCTTGGCAAATTGCAACAAATAATGGAAATCTCTTCAGAAAAAATCTTAGAAAGACAGGTTTAATTCATGGCCTTGATATTACTTTTTCGGGCATGAAGGCATTAACTGTAATAAATTTTGGATTGGGCAATGAGCAAATTTGTAAAACTTTCTTTACTCAAGAAATGCTAAAAAAGGGTTACTTAGCAAGCAATCTTTTTTACAGTTCAATTTTACATGTTGAAGATGAAATCAAAGGTTTTTGTTCAGCAGCTGGTGAGGTATTTGCTGTAATGAAAGATGTTAATTCTCTTGAATCATTACTAGAAAATGGTTTGTGTGATAATAGTTTTAAAAGGTTAAATTAATGCAAAAGTTAATTTATTGCCCTAACTACTCTTCTTTTTTAAAGCCTTATATCAATAATACTTTAGATTTATTAAAAGATAACGCAACGGTTTATTCAGCATCTGAAGATATTGAAGGTAGGGTTATTTTCGATTCAAAATTAGAATATTTATATTCAGCCAATGATCCAAGATTGTATTCAAGTTATTTAAATGAGCTTAAAGATAACAATATTTTTGAGACCGGTCTAATTCTTCGTTTAACACACCCAGAATACCTATATTTTGATTTAACAACGAGAGAGAATTTTGATAAGAAAATAATTCTTACATTATTTGCTTTTGAATTATTTTCAACATCACCTGCAAGAAGGAAAGTTATAGAGTTAATTTCAAAATTAGAATGCATTGAAAAAATAATTATTCATTCTATAGAGGGCATTAATTGCTCTTTACCAAATGATTTTAATGATTTTGACTATGATATGTCTAAATTTATATTTTTAGATGAGCCCTTATATGAAGATGAAAATTTATACTCCATCAAAAAAAATGCTAACAATGCAAAGGATAAACTTATCGGGCTTTACTTTGGTAACATGTTTTATGGCAAAGGAGTCGATATTCTTCTTGAAGCTGCGTCACATCTCCCAGATAATATTGAAATAGTTATAGCTGGTAATATGAAAAGCTCAAATTTCGATCTAAAATATGATAAATATAAAAATATAAAAATGATTGATAAATTTTTTTCAGAAGAAGAAATGATTACACAGTTTATCGACTGTGACTTTGTTATACTTCCATATAGAAAAACTTATATACACGGAACAAGTGGAGTATTTGTCCAGGCTAATAGAGCAGGGAAGCCTATAGTGGTTCCAGAATTTCCTCCATTTGGTAGTCTTGTAAAGAAATATAAAAATGGCTTATATTTCGAACCTGAAGACTCAAAGGATCTTGCAAGAGCAATTATAGAATTATGTAAAAATAAAACTTATTTTGCTAAGAATACAGTGAAATATATATCCCAACTTACTAGTTGGGATAACTTTATTAAGGAAATTGATTAATATGTTAAATGATAAAACTGTATTGATTACTGGTGGAACTGGCTCTTTTGGCCACAAGTTTGTTGAACTAATTTTTGAGAAATATCAACCAAAAAAAGTAATTATTCTTTCAAGAGATGAGATGAAGCAATGGGAAATGGCTAAGCTTTATACAAATGATGATAGAGTTAGGTTTTTTATTGGCGATGTAAGAGATTTAGAAAGGCTGATGTTAGCTTTTAGGAACGTTGATTATGTATTCCACGCTGCAGCAACAAAAATTGTACCAACTGCTGAATATAACCCATTTGAATGTATTAAAACTAATATAAATGGTGCAATGAATGTAATTCAGGCGAGTATATTTAATAATGTAAAAAAAGTGGTTGCATTATCAACAGATAAAGCGTCTAGCCCTATTAATCTTTATGGAGCTACAAAGCTTGCATCTGATAAGCTTTTTGTAGCTGCAAACTCATATTCTGGAGAAGCAGGAACAATTTTTTCTGTAGTTAGGTATGGAAATGTAATGGGTTCCAGAGGATCAGTCATTCCATTTTTTCAATCTTTACCAGATGATAAACCAACCCCTGTAACAGATTTCAGAATGACAAGATTTATGATTTCTTTAGAAAGTGGAGTTATGTTGTCACTCAAGGCTCTAGAAGATTCAATTGGCGGTGAGATATACGTCAAAAAAATTCCCTCTATGAACATTGTTGAAATTGCCAACATTGTTAGACCAGATAAAGAAATAATTGAGGTTGGTATAAGAGCGGGTGAAAAATTACATGAGCAAATGATAGGAATTGAAGATGCGCCTTTCACTTTTTCTTACGAAGATTATTACAAGATTCTTCCGTCAATCAATAATTGGTCACAATCAAGCAGTAGAATCAAAGATGGCATTAAGGTTGACGATGACTTTTTGTATGTAAGTGACAAGAATGAAGAATGGATGAGTCAAACTGAGCTTAAGTTCTGGCTAGATGCTAATAAAAATTATGTTGGTAAACTGTAATGTATCATTATGGCAAACAATATATCGACCAAGACGATATTGACCAAGTTGTAAATGTTCTGAAAAGTGATTACCTAACACAAGGACCTACAGTAGATGAGTTTGAAAAAGGAATAGCATCTTACTGTAATGTTAAATATGCGGTTTCGTATAACTCTGCTACCTCAGCTCTTCATGCCACTTGTTATGCAATAGGATTGCAGCAAGGTGACATAGTATGGACTAGTCCTGTATCTTTCGTTGCCTCATCAAACTGCGCATTATACTTGGGTTGTAATATTGACTTTGTAGATGTAAACGAGGCAACTGCTAATATCGATGTTCAAAAATTATCTTTGAAATTAGAAGAAAGCGCAAAAGTTGGAAGAATGCCTAAGGCATTAATTTTAGTTCATATGGCAGGCAATCCATGTGAAATGGAAGACATTAGTAAGTTAGCCAGTAAATATAACTTTACCTTGATTGAAGATGCTTCTCACGCCTTAGGTGGAGAATATAATGGAAAAAAAATAGGGAATTGTTTTTACTCAGATATTACAATATTTTCATTTCACCCATTAAAAATGATTACGACTGGAGAAGGCGGTATGGCAACAACCAATTCTATGAAGTTAAAAAAACGTCTGAAACTATTTTCATCTCATGGAATAACTAAGAATCCTGAAGAATTTATTAAAAAATCTGAAAATGAACCATGGAAATATGAGCAAATTGATCTTGGCTATAATTACAGAATGACTGATATCTCTGCAGCATTAGGCCTATCACAACTATCAAAGTTAGATGAGTTTGTAGATAAAAGAAATAATCTAGCTAAACGCTACATAGCAAAACTTGACTCTAAAATAATCTCACAACAGGTATCTCTCAATAATAAATCAAGCTACCACCTATTTTTAGTAAGATTGCCTATTGATGTTAACAGATTTAATGTTTTCAAGAAGCTTCAAGAAAAAAATATTTATCCTGGAATCCACTATATTCCAATATATAAGCAACCATTTTATTCAAAATTTGGTTTTAATGAAAAAGATTTTCCAGGATCTGAGGCATATTATGGTTCATGCCTATCCCTGCCACTTCATTTTAATTTACAAGAACAAGATATTGATTATATTTGTAAGACAATTAATACATACATTTAAAAATGAAGATAGTTATTAATGGGCAGGTAATAGATGAAAATACTAAGCCTTATTTTATTGCAGAAATGTCGGGTAACCATAACAATGACATAAACAGAGCAAAAGAGCTTATTTGGCATGCAAAACGCGCGGGAGCAAGTGCAGTAAAATTACAAACTTATACTGCTGATTCAATAACTTTAAATTCAAAAAATAAAGAATTTTACATTGATGATGGGCCTTGGAAAGGACAATATTTATATGATCTATATGAAACTGCTTCAACACCACTAGAATGGCATGAAAGTTTATTTAGTTATGCTCAAGAAATTGGCATTACAATTTTTTCATCACCTTTTGACAATGATGCAGTAGATTTGTTGGAAGGTCTTGATGCTCCGGCATACAAAATAGCCTCTCCTGAGATAGTAGATATAGGCTTAATAGAATATGTTGCATCAAAAAATAAACCAATAATTATATCAACTGGCATGGCAAGTCTAGAAGAAATAGAAGATGCAGTTCTAGCATGTAAAAAAATGAATAATAATCAAATAATCTTATTACATTGCACAAGCTCTTATCCAACACCTTTAGATCAAGCCAACCTATTGAATATGAAAATAATAAAAGAAAAATTCAATACTTTTGTAGGTTTATCTGATCACACTATTGGTAACAAACTTCCCATTATGGCATATATGAATGGAGCAGTAGTAATTGAAAAACACTTCACATTAAAAAGAAGTGATGGTGGAGTTGATTCAGCTTTTTCTCTTGAAGCCGATGAGTTGAAGAATCTAATTATATCTCTTAATGAGGCCCATTTAATTATGGGTAAAGGCCAATTTGGACCCAAAGATATTGAATCAGCAAGCTTTAAGCACAGAAGATCTTTATACTTTATAAATGATATTAAAAAAGGCTCTCTAATAAGAAGTAATGATATCAAATCCGTAAGGCCATCAAATGGTTTGAAACCAAAGTTTTTGCATGATGTTATTGGAAAAGTTGCAAATGTAAATATTGCAAAGAATTCGCCTGTTAAATTTGAGTTGTTAGAAGATGCGCCTAAATAGATTTAAGAGTCTAGCTGAGGCTGAGCAAGTTAGAATTTGGCGAAATAGCCAACTTGAAGTTCTTCGCCAAGCCAAGCCCATAAACAAAAACCAACAAATAGAATATTTTCAAAATAAAGTTTTTCCTGAGTATCAAAATACTAAGCCTAATCAAATTCTTTATACCATTTATGATAACTCAGTAATGATTGGGTATGGCGGATTTACCAATATTGCTTGGAATGACAAAAAAGCTGAAGTTTCTTTTTTACTTAACTCCAATATAAAGGAAGGCTGCTTAGATTACTGTAATTTTTTTGAATTCTTTTTAAAAGAACTTAAGAAAAAAGCTGTCTCAAAAGGCTTCCATAGAATGTATACAGAAACTTATGAATTTAGAGAAAAGCATATTAATGTTCTAGAAAGAATGGGTTTTATGTATGAGGGTAAATTAAGAGATAACATATACTTTAATAATAAAAAATTTATTAATTCAATTCTTCATGGACTTCTAGTATGAAAAAAATACTTATAACCGGTGGTGCCGGTGTAATTGGTCGTCAACTTGTACCTATGCTATTTGATAAAGGCTATAAATGCATTGTTATAGATAAAGCTAATATAGTTGATGAATTGATAGGGAAATGCCATTACATTCAAGATGATGTTAATAATATTTCTCCAAATGACATATCAGATATTGGATATGAAGCAATAATTCACTTAGCTGCTTCTTTTGAAAGAACAGCTGAGACTAAAGACTTTTATATAACAAATTTTAAAGACAACCTTACTTGTAGCCACAGCGCTATTAATTTATTAAATAAAAATGTTACTAAGTACATTAATGCAAGTTCTTATCTTGTCTATAATGATGATCTTTACTGTGATATAGATGAAAGGCCTTACTTTCTCAATGAAGCTTCTGAAATATCACCAAGAAACCTTACTGGAAATGCAAAGCTAATGCACGAATGTGAAGTAAATCACTGTAAGCAGTATTTTCCTAACACCATTTTTACTAATTTAAGAATTTTTAGAGGAATTGGCCTTGGCTCTAGATGTATAATTTCAAGATGGATTAATGCAGCAATTAAAGGAGAGGAAATATCTCTATATAATTCAGAAGGAATATTTGACTACATATACTGTAAAGATACAGCACTTGGTATAATTTGTACTCTAGAATCTGATAACTCAGGAACATTTAATCTTGCTTCTGGAAGACCAAGGAAAGTTATTGAAATAGTTAATTATCTTAAGACGCATTTCCCAAAACTTGAGATCAAAGATAATGGCATTATGGGTAGAGTAGAGTTCAGTGCTGCCAACATAGATGAAATTTCAAAAAATACCTCTTTTAAACCAAAGTATTCTCTCGAACAAGCAATAGATGAAATGGTTTTTTACGAGAAAAATAAATACTCATCGAATGTAGCTTTTGAAAATAAACATAAGATCCTTATTACTTCTGCTGGAAATAAGTCTGCTTTATTAGATTCGGCCATAAAGACTTTGAGATTTCAAAATGTAGAAATTATTGCTGCTGACTTCAATGATGATTGTTTTGTGAATAATCTAGGCTATCATTTTTTAAAATTAGATAAGACTACTATTGAAAATGAAAACAACATCATGAATTTAGTTAAGGAAAAAAAAATATCAACTATATTGCCAACTAGAGATCAGGAGTTAGCTTTCTGGTCTAAACTTAGACCCATGCTGCTAGAAGAAGGGATCAACGTAATTATATCCGACCAAGAAACAATAGATATATGCGATGACAAGCTTAAATTCTATCATTTTTGTAAAGATAATGATTTTCCAACTATAAAAACCTTTTCATCACCAACTAATGGAAAGCAAATAGCAAAAGAATTAAATGGAGCTGGATCAAAAGGTGTATATATCTTTGATTGCAAATCAGATGCTGATGATGCAAAACTCAGTGGAATGGTCTACCAAGAATTTATTGAAGGAATCGAATATTCTTTTGATTCTTTGTCTGATATGGGTGGTAATTTTATTTCTGGTATTTCTAGAATAAGAGAGGTCACTATAAATGGTGAGTCTAAGATTGCAACTCATGTAAAAAATAAAGAATATGAAGATAATTGTAAACTTTTACTAAACTCGCTTGGAATAAAAGGACCTGCTGTAACTCAATTTTTTGTCACTTCAAATGGAGAATTTAAATTTATTGAGGTTAATGCGAGAGTTGGAGGGGCTTACACGTCGACAATATTATCTGGCTTAAGATTTTGGGAGTTTCTTGTTAATAATGAGCTTAAAGATATATGGAAATTTCAACAGCCTTTAATTGGTAAATATCAAAGAGTTCAAAAAGACTCGTATGATAATAATATTTGATCTCGATGATACTCTTTATGATGAACTGAGCTTTGTATACTCTGGATTTCGGGCTGTCTCAAAACATTTAAATAAAACTTTATTAGTTAATGAAACAGATGTTTATTTATTCATGGTTAATGAGCTAAGAGAAAATGGCAGGGGAAAAGTTTTTGATAAGACTATTGTTAATTTTTTTGGAAAGTCAAACAAGCGTTTGGTAAGAGAGCTTTTATCAGTTTACAGAAAACATAAACCAGATATCTTTATATCAGAAGAGGTTGAGTCCATCCTATCTAAATTATCTAAAGAGTATAAATTATATTTAGTTACTGATGGAAATTTGAATACTCAAAGAAATAAAATCAAAAGCCTAAATTTGTCTAAATATTTTGTAAAGTGTATACCAACAAGAAATTTTGGACTAGACGCTGAGAAACCCTCAATGAAAGTTTTTGAATACATTAGGAAAAAGGAAAATTGCTCTTCTAAAATTATGTATATTGGTGACAATCCAAGAAAAGATTTCTTTGCTGTAAATTCTATGGGTGGCATTACTTGCCTTCTAAGAACCGGATGCTATAGCAGCGAAAATATCAGAAAGACTCTATATAAACCAGCACATAAATTTGATAATATAAGTGATTGGTTTCATTGGTTTACAAAGGAAAAATTTATTAAATGAAAAATGCAATAGTATTAGGTGCTGGTGGTTTTATTGGTGGACATCTTGTTAAGCGTCTTAAAAGTGAAGGTTTTTTTGTTAAAGGCGTTGATATAAAAAGAAATGAATATTCTCATGGAGTAGCAGACGAGTTCGAATTAGCTGACTTAAGAGATAAAAATCAAGTAGATAGAGTAATAGATAGACATTATGATGAGGTTTATCAGTTAGCTGCTGACATGGGAGGAGCAGGTTATATATTTACTGGAGAGAATGATTCTGAAATCATGTATAACTCTGTAATGATAAATCTGAATGTGATTGATATTTGCTATAAGAAATCAATCGATAATATTTTTTATTCTTCAAGTGCGTGTATTTATCCTGAGCACAATCAATTAGACCCAGACAACCCAAACTGTATTGAGGATTCTGCTTATCCTGCTAATCCTGATAGCGAATATGGATGGGAAAAATTATTTTCAGAACGTCTTTATTTAACTTTTAACAAAAATAATAGTATGAATTGTAAAGTAGCTAGATATCACAACATCTTTGGACCTCAAGGAACTTGGAATGGTGGGAAAGAAAAAGCTCCTGCAGCATTATGTAGGAAAGTTGCAGCAGCAAAAGATGGAGAAACTATTGAAATATGGGGTGATGGCAAGCAAACTAGATCATTTTTATTTGTTGATGAGTGTGTTGAAGGTACAATAAAATTGCTTAGATCAAATAAATTTGGTCCCTATAATATAGGAAGTGATGAGATGATCTCAATCAATGATCTAGCAAAATTAGTTATTTCTATATCTGGGAAAACCTTAAATATAAAAAATATTCCAGGACCAGAAGGTGTAAGAGGTCGAAACTCTGAAAATACTCTTATCAATCAAGAGCTTGGGTGGAAGCCATCAATGAAGCTTAAAGATGGCATTATCAAAACCTATAAATGGATTGAAGGTGAATACAAGAAAGAATTTGGTTCGTAAATTAATTTTAGGAGGAGCTCAAATTGGACAGCCATATGGCCAATTTGATAACTCAGAATTATTAGATAAAAAAAAATCTATCGCCTTTATCAACAAAGCGCTCATGATTGGGATAAATAAAATCGATATTGCTGAAGAGTATAATATTGAATTTGTTAAATCTTTAGGATTTGATAATAAAATTTTTATTAATAAATTTAAAACAACATCTTTTATAAATCATTATGAAGATTATATATTAGGCTTTGATGAGATATTTATTCACGATACTGACTTTCTTAAGAAAGATAAAAAAGATGTATTTTTGTCGAAATATCACAGACTAAAAAACAAGGTTAATATTGGGTTTTCTGTATACAGTATGAAAGATGTCTTCTTGATTCTAGAATTAATTAAATCTCCATATGCCTTTCAGGTACCTGATAATATTTTTTCACAAACCTTCATACATAAGAATTTTATAGAATGTAAGAATATACATAATTTCAAAATTTATGTAAGGTCTGTTTTTTTACAAGGAATGATCCTTGCTCAAGAAGATAATGTCCCGTCTAAACTAAGTAACATTAAAAATGAGCTGATTAGATTTAAAAAGTTTTGTGTTCATAATAATTATAAACCTGAAATTGCAGCATTGAGCTATGTATTCGAGAACGAGGCTTATGATAAAATAATTATTGGATGTAACAATTTAAAACAGCTAATGGATTTAAATAAAAATGTTCAATTTTTAGAAAATAATAATATGAATATTAAATATAAGCCATCATTAAGTGCAGAAACTCTTGATCCAAGAAACTGGTGAAAAGGTATTAAATCTTTTCTTAAGAGGTTTATCATCTTTTTCAAAACTTGCATTATTAATTTTTATTGCAAAATATCATCCACTAAATGAAACAGGCATTTATGGCATCATAATTGGACAGTTAGCTCTAGGCTCGCTAATAATCGGATATGACTTTTACTCTTACTCAAATAGAGAAATTATTAATCACTCTAAAAAGAGAAATCAGATAATATTCGATTCATTCTATTTTTATAAATATTACTATCTATTATCAGTACCTTTTGTATCATCGTTATTTCTTATCAATCAAGGGTTTATAACATTCCTGCCTTTTTTTTTATTTTTACTAATATCTGAACATTTAAGTCAGGAGCTTGTTAGAATTTTAGTTTCAGAGAAGAGAAATACCGAAGCATCTATAGCTGTTTTCATTAAACAATTTATGCCATCAGCTAGCTACGTAATTTATTTATACATTTCAAGCCCTAACTTATATGTCCTATTTTCTATGATTATAATTTCATCAATTTTTTCTTTTACGTACTCTTATCAAAGATTAAATATAAAAATCCAGGGATTAAAGAAAAATCTGATCTGGATTAAGAAAGGAGTTAAGTTATCAACCATTTTTATATTATCAACAATATGCTTAAGGTTTGTGAGCACATTTGATAAAACTATTCTTAATCAGTATTTTGATGAGGCCATAGTAGGCATATATTCTTTTCTATTTTCCATAAGTATGAGTTTAAATATTTTGATAGAAGTAATGGTAATTAACTTTGGTTTTAAAGATTTAATTTCATCAGGGGATAATGTAAAAAAATTGAAAGAGAAGTTTCACAGTATGATTTTGGAAACACTTTTTTATGGAATTTTCTTTATTATATTTTTAAATTTAATTTTTGGTAGCTTAATAAATATTATAGACAAGCCTTTGCTGGGAGAGTATCTTCTTGAATTTAATTTTTTAATATTTATAGCTATTTTGTTTTCATTAAGCTCTATACAAACCTTATATTTCTATTCTAAAAAATATGATTCTTTTAATCTTATTTTAAATTTTATATTTTTATCTTTGTTTATTAGCTTAATACTTGTAATAAATATTGATACCTTATTAGAATTTATTTTTTGTATCTTAATTTCTTACACATTAATACTATTAATAAAGGGAGTCTTCATTCTTTATGACAAATAAAAAAAGAAAATTTATATCTTATATGTATGATATGCATCAACTAAAGTATGATAATAAAAAGCAATTTAAGGCTGCCATAAATAAGTTCTATAGAATAAAAAAAATAAATGGAAAGCAGGTTTTAATATGCCCAGGCATTAATAATTACTATAACAATAATACTGAGTTATTAGATATTTGTTTATGGTATTTTATAAATAAATTTGCAATTAAATATATTTATAAATCCATAGATAAGAACACAATCATAGTAGGGTCTGTCTATAATTTTTATCAGGATCCGTCTTTACTCAAATTTTGTGATAATAGACTTATTTTTGTTCAGCATGGAGGCTCCTTTGGTGAGTATAAGTTTAATTTATTAGAGGAGTTTGAAAGAGATAATTCAACCGATTATTTATTATGGAATTTCGGAGATATTAATGGTGTTGAGCAAACTCGTTATGGTGTTGTGCACAAGATATTTTGTTATGTCAAAACTATAATTACTGGAAGTAAAAGAAAGATTAGATATGTATTTAGCGCTCCAGCAAATGACTTTAAAGTAATTTCAGGACCAAGAGACTTTCAGAGATTGCAGGTTAATATTTTTCGAGCCTCTTGCTCTTATCACTTTCATCCTGCATCATCAAAACAAGCCACATCAAAAAATATATATAAAGGGAAAAGTTTAAATTATATTAATAAAAATGATACTGTAATCCTTGATGGGCCAGGCCATACCATCTTCTATTATTGCCTATACTTAAAAATAAAAGTGAAAATTTATTACTCAGATTGCTACAAAGAATACCTCACAGAATCTTTTATAAATAATTTTGAAATTATAAATAATTTTATGGTGCCTTTAAAAAAAAATTATTCGAAGATCTCTCTATTTAATAAGCTATGCAAAATTATTTGATTATTGGAGCTAGGGGTTACTTAGGCAGTTTATTCTTGAATTATATAAGACCTACTTTAGATAAAAAAATTTTTGCGCCCAGTAAAGATGAGCTTGACTCTACAAATTTAGAAAAATTACGATTTTTCTGTGACAATAATAATATCAATGTTTGCGTTAACTTTGCTTTCGAAGTTGGCTCATCTCTTAATCCAATCGATTCATCTACTTCAAATGACTTAATATGCAAAAATGTTTTTATGTTATTGCAATCTGGCACAATAGAAACTTTGATCAATTTTGGCACTGCTTTATATTATGAAAATAATTCATTCGAAAATGAAGATGATTTAACTAATTGCAGCTTTAATAATATTAATAATAAATATCTTCGAGATAAAATTTTCTTATTAAAACACCATCTTCGAAATAAAAATCAATTTGATAGCCGTTTAATTGTTGTCCCCAATATTATTAGTGCGAATGTACCTAGTAAATATCTCTTTAGTAAATTGTTAGATCTTAAAAATCTAGAGCATGGTACCTTCTTGGGTAGAGATGATGACGTAAGAAGCTTTTTAGGAATGAAAGACTTCTGTTTGATATTACTCACAGTTTTAAGGTTGGAAAAATATACGTTTTCTAATTTAACAAACAGAAATAATATTTTAAATATTGGTAATGATGAATTTTTTAATATAAAGGATTTTGTTCGTCTTTATATTTCAGTTAATAATATTAAAATAAAGTCACTATCATTTAAGAACGTTAATCTTAATCAAAGGTCAATAGTTAATTTTAGTTGCAACCTTCTTAATAAAATAATTCATGATCAGAGCCTTTCAATTCAATCAACCAAAGAATGCTTGCAATATATAAAGTTACAACAATATTAATATTATCATTAATTATATTGATTTTTCTACCTGTTCATGAGGTTGGTGATTTTGATATATATAAATATAGATTAAGAATTGGTGAAAATCTTTATTTCAAATATTTAGGATTATTTGACAGTTTTCTTGGTCTTTTGGATTTCAATGTAGTACCAAATTATTTCAGACTTACCCCATTTGCATATAAATATTATTATATTAGCGCAGATAGGCTGATTATTTTTTTAGCAAATCTACCTTTTCTTATAATTTTTATTCACTACTCTCAAAGAATTATTTGGCATCGCACCAAATTGAATTTAGATTATATATACTTCTTCAGCCCTCCTGTAATAATTTTATTTTCTTCACCCTCCATCGATGTCATGTTCGCAGCAATAAGTATGTTATGTTTCTATTTTTTAAATAACGGACGATTTATTATTTCTCTTTTAATATCTTTATTTTATTTTTATTATATTGGCGATAAAGGAATGATAACTACAATAGTTTTTATATTTTTTTATTTATTTCTTGATGTTCAACGAAAAAATACGCTTTTAATTATATTTCTTCTTATGTACCTATTCTTATATTCTATTTCCTTTAAATATTTAGTACTAAATTATTTATCTGTGGATAATTATTTTATTAGTATTTTTGCATCACAACTTGAATATGGTTCTTATCCCCTAATTGGTTTATTTGTTAGCTTTTTTACAACTAATATATTTTCCTTCACTCAATACTTTTCTATTCTGATGTTATTGTTTATTTTTATAAAGTATAAAACGATACTAATTAAATCTTTTATTAATCTGAGATTAGATATCTATCTGGTTAGTTTTATTTTTTTTACTTACTTCTTTGCAAATACTTCTTCATATAAGTATTTCCCTCTATTTTTGATATTTTATACACTCGCCATATCTAGAAAATATATCTTTTTATTGATTTTAAATTTATCATTCTGCATACACATAGCAATAACTGGATTATTAATTTAAAATCATGAATATCATTTTTGGCAACTCTGGTTTTTTATCACGCTCTTTTGCAGAATCATTGCATTTTCAAAATTCCTTTTTTGTTGATCGCCATTTCAATGTTTATTCAAATGGTAAAATAACTTCAAAAGATGCTTTTATATTTTTCAGCGGTAAAAAAATTGATTCAATTTTATATCTTTATAACGGCCTAAATATAAATTCTAATATGTCTCAATATAGTCTCTTTAGTCAATTTGAGCATGAGACAATATTTATGATATTCAAGAATTTAGAATTTAAAAAATTTGTCTATTTCTCTTCAGGAGGATCAATATATAAAAATAGTTTAGATTATCTTTCTAAAGAAAATAGTGCTATATGTGCTTCAAATCTATACACACTTAACAAAATCAATTCAGAATATTTTATTGAATATATATCAAATAATTTTGATAAAAAATATCTTATATTGCGTGTAACCAATCCATATGGAGTAAATCAAATAAAGCACTCTAAAAATGGAATTATTAGTCGTGTTGTTCAATCTGTATTTGAGGGCAAAGCTGTACAAATTTTTTCTGATCCAAATTTAAAAAAGAATTACATCTTTATTAATGATTTAATTGAAATAGCTAATCAACTTTTAGAGTTAGATATTCAGGGATTGGTTAATATAGGATCTCCAGGTAATTATACAATTTATGATATTATTGAAAATATTGAGTCCCACTTTGAAAGTAAAATACTATATTCTTTAAAAGATTTTGATAAAAATGTAGTGCCTTTTAATAATATTTCATTTGAACTGCTCCGTAAATATCTTCCTAAATTTAGCTACACAACATTTAATGATTCTCTGCTGACATATTTTAAATATTATGAGTAATGCTAATTTATGTATCGTTGTAGTAAGCTATAATAGACAACTAGCACTTAATAAGCTCTTTAAGCATCTCTCACCCATCTTATCTAATAATGTATCTCTTTTTGTATCCGATGATTCAGATAGTAAAAATTTGTATCTATCAAAGATGGCGGATCGTAGTTTAAATTTTTTTTATAATCATAATGCACCCGCACTTGGCCATGATAGAAATATTGAAAAAGCCTTATCATTTTCTAAATCAAATTTTACATGGTTAATAGGCGATTCTATTATTCCGGATATTGATTTTCTTCAATCATTTTACAAAACAGCTAATATTGATCATTCAGGCTATATTTTGTCCTCGCAAAACCCTCGTTACAATTATTACAATTCAAACCAACCAATTATTGACTACAATTTCTTATTTAAAAAATTTTTTTGGTTTTGCACTCAAACAGGTTCAATGATTTACAATACAAAATTACTAAAAAGGGTACTTAAAAACAATCAAATTAAAAAATACTATTCAACTAATTTTTTTCAGTTAGCTATTTTTTATGAGATGAATTTTCTCAATTGCAATGTTGGCGTGATTAATAAGCGTTGCTTTACTTTAAGTAAATATAGGTATGGTAGTTATTGGTATTCAAAAATTATAGATGTATTTTGTAAAGATTTTAATAAAATTGTTAATGTTTTACCATCTAAAAACTTATCACTCACTGAAATAAACCAGATAGTTAGATCGCATGATACTTTTACAGGTCTTTTCTCATCACGTATTTGTTTTTATTGTATTGGTAAGGGCTATATTTCAAAAGAAGTGATCTCTGAGAATTTAGAGTATGTCAGTTCTGCAACAGACATTGAAAAATTAAGATATTTTCTTATGTATAGGCCTTTTTTTATTGTGTTTGCTCTTTGTGTTGATATTTTTTGGTTTTTTAAGAAGAAAGCTGCTAAATTTGAGATTAGCTTAGTAAGTCACACTTATCTTTTTAAGAAAAATTATAACAATAACATTAACAATAATAATCAAAATTAAATATTTAAATTATTTTACGTATAGATATTAATCATATTTATATATAATGCTAGATTACTACTAAAGTCTTTATGCTTTTACTTGATAAAAGAATAAATGTTTTGGCTAATTGCTTAACAAGGGTTTTATAATTGTGAAAAATGTAATTTTATTAACTGGTGGTGCTGGATTTATTGGTTCTGCAGTTGTTCGCTACCTTATAAACAATACAGAGCACAAAGTCATAAATGTAGACAAGTTAACTTACGCGGGCAATTTAAATTCACTAACTTCTATTTCTGCAAATGAGCGTTATAAATTTGAACAAGCTGATATCCTTGATAAGAGTTTAATGAAGCACTTAATTAATATTCATAAACCTGATTTAATAATGCATCTTGCTGCTGAGAGTCATGTTGATAGATCAATAGATGGCCCTAGCACATTTATTGATACAAATATAACTGGAACCTTCACTTTGCTTGAGGCTTCTAGAGAGTATTTCAATAATTTACCAATAGAAAAAAAAGACAAATTTCGATTTCATCATATCTCTACAGATGAAGTCTATGGAGATTTAACTAACAAAGATGATTTTTTTACTGAAAATACTGCATATTCTCCAAGCTCTCCATATTCAGCATCAAAGGCAGCGAGCGATCACCTTGTTCGTTCCTGGCATAGAACTTTTAAATTACCTGTAATTGTAACAAATTGCTCAAATAACTATGGCCCATATCAGTTTCCTGAAAAGCTTATACCATTAATAATTATTAATGCCTTGGAAGGAAAGCCTTTGCCTATATATGGTAAGGGAGATCAGGTCAGAGATTGGCTATATGTTGAGGATCATGCTAAAGCACTTGTTGAGGTTATAACAAATGGAGAGGTAGGCGAAACTTATAATATTGGCGGCCACAATGAAATGAAGAATATCGATGTTGTTCTAGAAATATGTAGAATTTTAGATAAGCTATGTCCTAATGAAAACTTAGACTTGAAGAATTACAGTGAATTAATATCATTTGTAGATGACAGGCCTGGCCATGATTATAGATATGCTATTGATGCAAGCAAAATATATAGTGAATTAGGTTGGGAGCCGGATGAAACTTTTAAAACAGGTCTTTATAAAACTGTAAAATGGTATATTGAACATAAAGAATGGTGGAAAGACGTTCTTGATGGATCTTATCAAAAATGAGTTATAAGATTTAATATGAATAAAATATGTATTCTTCTCGCTGCATACAATGGCTCTAGTTATATCAAAGATCAAATAACATCCATTCAATCGCAAGAATATTCAAATTGGGATTTATATGTAAACATAGACCTTTCAGAAGACTCAACAAAAGAGATCGTAGCTGAAATGGCTAACTTAGACAGTCGCATTAGTATTCTTAAAAACGAAAGGTTTGGTTCAGCGGGTAAGAATTTTTATGATTTAATAAAAAATGCGCCTATTGAAAAATATGAGTTTGTTGCTTTCGCAGATCAGGATGATATTTGGAATTCTAAAAAACTAAGCAAAGCTATTAGTATTCTTAATGATAAAAACTATAAAGGCTATAGCTCAAGCATGACAGCTTTATACCCCTCTGGTAAAAAAATATATATCGATAAATCTAAAAATCAAAAACTAATTGATTATAAATTTGAATCCGCGGGTCCAGGATGTACATATGTTTTTAATAGAGAAATTGCAATGTTAACTCGAAACTGTCTACTCAAACATCCTTTAATAGAAGAGCAATTTCACTATCATGACTGGCTTGTCTATTATGTTGCTCGAAATAATTCTCATAACTGGTACATTGATAAATATTCTTCAATGTATTACAGGCAACATGAAAAGAATGATACCGGCGCTAATATTGGTATTAGATCAGCATTAAAAAGATTAAAAGTGTTTATGAGTGGTTGGTACTTTGATCAGGTATATCTATTAGAGTCAACAATTTCAAAAAAAATTTCATTAGATGAATTTTTAGGTAAACGAAATGGTTTTCGTATATATTGGCTTTTTCGCTTTTTTCATACAAGGAGATCTCCACTTCATGCAATAATTCTAGGTTTTTGTAGTTTTTTAAGGTTAATTAGATAGTTGCAATATTTTTTTATGTATCATTCTAAAAAAGAATCTAAAAACAATCTTTATTTGGCATTTTTACAGGAGATTAATACTGATTATGAATATTAAACATAAAGGAATTGTTTTGGCAGGGGGATCAGGTTCCAGATTGCATCCTATAACAAAAGGCGTTTCTAAGCACCTTTTGCCAATTTTCGATAAGCCAATGATATATTATCCCATATCTGTATTAATGCTTGCTGGTATAAGAGATATATTGATAATTTCTACTCCAGAAGACATGCCAGCATATCAACGTCTGTTAGGTAGCGGATCAGATTTTGGAGTAAACTTTAGCTATGAAATTCAACCATCTCCTGACGGACTTGCTCAAGCATTTATAATTGGAGAAAATTTTATAAATCAAGATCATTGCGCTCTTGTGCTTGGCGACAATATTTTTTTTGGTCAGCTTTTCTCAGAAAAGCTTAAAAATGTTTGCAAGGAAAGCGAAGGCGCAACTATCTTCGCATATCACGTAGAAGACCCTGCAAGGTTTGGTGTGGTTGATTTTAATTCAAAAGGTCAAGCAGTTTCAATAGAAGAAAAACCAATAAAACCAAAAACAAATTATGCCGTAACAGGATTATATTTCTATGATAATGATGTAATTGAAATTGCTAAATCACTTGAGCCATCATCTCGTGGTGAGCTAGAGATAACCTCAGTAAACCAAAAATATCTTTTAGAAAATAAACTAAAAGTTCAACTCTTAGGCAGGGGTTTTGCATGGCTTGATTCGGGCACCCATGATTCATTAATTGAAGCTGGCCAATTTATTCAAACAATAGAAAAACGTCAGGGACTTAAGGTTGCCTGTTTGGAAGAAATAGGATTCCAAAATGGCTGGATTACTTATGAAGAACTCATAAATCGGGGAAGTCTGATGAAGAATAGCAATTATGGTAAATATATTTTAAATATAAATGCATGATTAAAGTAATTGAAACTAATATAAAAGATTGTCTTATTTTTGAACCCAATGTTTTTGGAGATAATAGGGGGTTTTTTTTAGAAACATACTCAAAACAAAGATATAACAAATTTCTTGGTACTCATTCTTTTGTTCAAGATAACCACTCTCGTTCATCAATGGGTGTTTTGAGAGGTTTGCACTTTCAAAAAACAAAACCCCAGGGTAAGTTAGTAAGAGTTGTTAGAGGTGAGGTATATGATGTAGCTGTTGATATAAGGCATGAATCCGCAACTTATGGTCAATGGGAGGCTGTTGTTCTTTCGGAGGAAAACAAAAAACAATTCTGGGTTCCCCCTGGCTTTGCTCATGGTTTTTTAGTTCTTTCTGACATTGCTGACTTTGAGTACAAATGCACTGATTACTATAATGCAGATGATGAAGCTAGTATCCTATGGAGTGACCCTATGCTAAATATTCCATGGCCAATAGATAGCCCAAATTTATCTGAAAAAGATGCAAATGCCCCATATCTTAAAGATTTAATATTATGAAAATTCTTGTCTTGGGTTCTAAAGGACAGATTGGAAGATGCCTTATGGACCAGCTAGAAAAGACAGGCTTAGAAGTAATATATACTTCACGGCTTCAGATTGATATTACTGATTTTACTGTAACTAAGGACAAAATCCTTGAAATTGCTCCTGGCATAATCATAAATGTAGCTGCTTTTACTGCAGTTGACAGTGCAGAAGATATGGAAGATCAAGCTAATTTAATTAATCACCTAGCAGTTAAAAATATTTCAATTATCTGCAATCAAATAAATTGTTGGTTGATTCATTTGTCTACAGATTATGTATTTGATGGCAGTTCAAATGTGCCCTATAAAGAATTGGATCAGACTAATCCAATAAGTGTATATGGTGCTACTAAGTTAGAAGGAGAATTAGCAATTAAATCCTCAGGCTGTAAAAGCATAATTATAAGAACAGCATGGGTATTCAGTGAGTATGGTAATAATTTTTTAAAAACTATGCTTAAACTTGGATCTATAAAAAATGAATTAAGTATTATTTCTGATCAGGTCGGGGCTCCTACTTATGCACAAGATATTGCAAAAGTTATCAAGATTATTGTTTTAAAAATTATTATGAGAAAAACATTGTCTGGTATTTATCATTACTGCGGGCATAAGAGCTGTTCTTGGAATGAATTTGCAAAGAAAATCTTTGAACAGGCTAAAATTAAAGGAATGGCTTGCCCAGACAAACTGAATTCCATTTTATCTGATTCATATATAACAAAAGCAGTAAGGCCAAAGTACTCAGTTCTGGACTGCTGTAAAATTGAATCTGAGTTTATGGTTCAAGCCTCAGATTGGCATCATGGCATTATAAGTGCTATTGATAAGATTAAAAAAAACACGGAGTTATAGTAGTGTGAGAGTATTAATTACTGGGGCTAATGGCTTTGTTGGAAGCTCATTATTTAAATATCTAAAAGATAAGACTTTTTTTGTAAGAGGAACTGTCAGGAAGCCTAAATTAGAAAAACAAGACAGCAATCTCTTTGTTGTTCCGTCTCTTGATGGAGAAACTGACTGGACAGATGCATTAAACTCATGTGATACGGTCATTCATTTGGCTGCTCAAGCTCATACTTCCAACAAAAAAAGATCTGAAGAATCTAAAAGCTATATAAAATATAATACCGAAGCAACTATCAATTTAGCTAAGCAAGCTGCAAAAAAAGGCATAAAAAAATTCATATTTTTAAGTTCTACTGGGGTGATGGGCCCTCAAGTAACTGATGGATTTTCATACACAAGGCATTCAAAAACAGAACCCCATGATTCTTACACTAGATCAAAATTGTATGCTGAAAGGGGTTTGTATGATCTATCAAAAACATCTGAAATGAAAATAATAATTATTAGAGCTCCGGTTGTATACGGCCCAAATGCACCAGGATCAATCGGCTCCCTTACAAAAGCAATTAGCTTGAATATACCACTTCCATTAGCATCAGCTAATAATAAAAGACATTTAATTTCACTAGACAACCTGATGGATTTAATTTTATGTTCTATTACAACTACTCTCTCAAAATATGAGATTTTTCTTGCTAGCGATAACAGACCAATCTCAATATCAGAGTTGTGTCATATCTGCGGCACATTTATAGACAAGAAACCAATATTGATTCACTTTCCATTAAAAATCTTATTTTTTTTCGCTAACATTTTTAATAAACAAAAAAAAGCTGAAACATTATTACTTGATTTTGATTTAGATATTAAGGAAACAATCTCAATGCTTAATTGGTTACCCCGAGATATTCCAGATAGGCATTTAAAGTATAATGATAAATGAATTAACATGAATAATCTTAAAAAATTAAAAATTGCAGTCATTACACAGGCTGATCTGTATGCTATACCTAGAAATTTTAAACTTCTATGTGATTCTGAAATTATAACGATATCAGAACTAATTATTGTTAACTCAAAAGGAAGTCTTGGAAACAATAAATTCTTATTTGTTAAAGGTTTTGGAATTAAACAAACTATTAACATGGCGATAAAGACTTTATATTTAAAATTTCTTGCTTGTGTTGCGAATAAACTTAAATTTTTAAAAAAATTTCAATGGCTTGACTTGAAAGGATTATGTTCACTAAATAATATACCTTACATCATAGAAGAGGATATAAATTCAAGAAGAGTCCTTGAGCGTCTAGAAAAAAGCAATCTTGACGTTATTGTATCCTTCTCAGCCCCAACTGTTTTTAAAAAAAACTTGCTAGAATTACCTAAGTACGCATGTATTAATTTACATTGTTCTGCGCTGCCCTCCTATTCAGGTGTTATGCCAAGTTTTTGGGTTTTAAGTAATAATGAAAGTACAGCAGGGGCATCAGTTCACATAATGGACTCAAAAATAGATAATGGAGATGTGTTGGCTCAAGAAGTTATTGATATCTCTCACATAGATAATATGTATGAACTTATCAAGACTACTAAAATATGTGGAGGCAAGCTTATGCTTGATACGCTTGAGTACATCCAAATGAATAGAAAATTACCAGATAAAGTGGATACTTCGCATAATGAATATGGTTATTATTCTTGGCCAACAGCCAAAGACTTTAATGAATTATTAAAAAAAGGTAAGAGACTAATATGAAGAAAATTGCTTTGCTGACAATGGATGTTGAGGAGTGGTACCATTTAGATTATATTTCACAAAGGCAATCTAATATATCCATGTTAGATGGTTTGAATAATTTTCTTGAGCTAGCAGACATATACAATGTCCCTACCACTTTATTTACTTTAACTGGAATTATAAATAAAGTTAAACAACAGTTAACTCAAGCTGCAAAATCTGGTCACGAAATTGCTCTTCACGGGACTGAGCATAAAAGACCATTGCTTATGAAAATAGAAGAATTTGAAAATGATTGTCTAGAAGGAATAAGGGTTATTAAGGAAGAGCTTGGCCTTTCAGTTGATGGTTACAGAGCATCTTGTTTTAGCCTTGATAGAGATAGATTAAATATTCTTAAAGATAAATTAGAATTCATATATGATAGCAGTAAAATTAACTTTGATAGTCATCCTCTTTACGGATCAATCGATATGTCAGGCTTTGATAAAAAATATGAATGCATTTATGTTAATAATTCTTTTATTGAATTTGAAATGCCTACTATTAATTTTTTTGGAAAAAAACTACCAATTTCAGGAGGTGGATATTTAAGAATACTTCCTTGGTGGCTTATGGCATTTCTGATAAAACAGTATATTAAAAAAAACAATTTTTTTTCAATTTATATCCATCCATTCGAATTATCTTCTAAAAAACCTCCTAAAATTCAAGATCTTGATTACAAGACAAATTTTAGATTTAAGTACAATATTAAAAGTGTTCCATCTAAAATGGAAAAATTAATAAAGCTTTTAAAATCAGAAGGGTTTGAATTCATGACTTACAAACAAGCTTATAAATACCTATCTACTATTAATGATTGAGTTCAATAAACTTAATCATGGAGCACCTTACCTTTTATTTAAAGAGAAATATGATGAAGCTCTAAATGCAAATCAAAAAAATATTGAAGCTATCTCAATTGCAACTTTTAACAAAGAAATAAATGAAGTTGATTCTAGATACGTAAATCTTAAATTTATCAATAAAGACGAGTTTATTTTTTTTACTAATTATGAATCCCCAAAAGCACTATCTTTTATTTCTAATAAACAAATAGCTGCATTAATATATTGGTCTAGCATAAATGTTCAAGTTAGGATGAAGGCTAAAATTAAAAAAACCTCTTTGGAATTTAATCAAAAATATTTTTTTAATAGATCAGAAGAAAAGAATGCGTTGGCTATTTCATCTAAACAATCAAAACCAATAGATTCTTATAACCAAGTTAAAGAAAATTATAATAAATCTTTAAAAAAAGATGACTTAAAAAAATGTCCAGAATTTTGGGGAGGCTATTCATTTACTCCATACTATTTTGAATTTTGGGAAGGACATGAATCAAGAATAAATAAGAGAGAGGTTTTTGATAAAATTGATGGTGTCTGGAAGCATTCATTTCTTCAGCCATAAATATTGCCAAATGTAATTTTTAGTATAGAATTCACACTTAAATGAAGTTCAATAGATTAAACACTCTTAAAAAAACAAAAACTAATTATTTGTTAAACCCTTAATGTTTTACATTTTATCTTCTTATTATATGCAGGTACTCTCATAGCTTTGTCAAAGAAAAATATTATTCCAATTAATGAAAAAATAAGAGCTGAAGAAGTTATGCTTATTGGGGTTAATGGTGAGAAGATGGGGATTCTACCATTCAGCGAAGCTCTTAAGTCAGCAAGTTCAGCTTCGTTGGATTTGGTTCAAGTATCTCCATCTGATGCAAATCCTATTGTTTGCAAACTTTTAGATTATGGTAAACATCTTTTTGATAAGAAGAAAAGTATTTCATCAGCAAAGGTTAAAGTTAAAAGA
>Ga0209137_1000695_pt1 | contig 35035 bp, 41 predicted proteins | sample SaaInl5LU_22_DNA_FD_184642 | JGI IMG/M metagenome (GOLD analysis project Ga0209137, IMG submission 184642) | Marine microbial communities from expanding oxygen minimum zones in the Saanich Inlet - ESP_105LU_22_DNA (SPAdes) (version 2) | ecosystem: Environmental > Aquatic > Marine > Intertidal...
TTTTGAGTTCATATGACAATGATATGATAAAAAATCCTTAAAATCAATAGTAAACTCACTTTTTTGTCTTAAAATAAAGACTTTTTTCAAACATCCTATACAATTCTATCATAATATCTATGTCTGACCTAGACTTTATCCTATTAAAGTCAAATGAAAGTTCTGCTAACTTATCTATTTTTTCTATAGACTTTTCACTGTCTTTGTAAAACAACTCATCATAAAAGTAAAAGAAATACTCTCTCAACTTTTCTGTATTATCAAATATAATTTTTTCTTCTTTAAAGTTTGACTTAACTTTATTAAAACACCATAAAAAATGTTCTAATATTTGTTTTTCAGAACTTATATATTCTAATCCAAGATATGTGTCAATTAAAGTTTTATTTAATGACTTAATAAAATCATAATATAGATTACACCTATCATATTTTATGTCATTTGCTTTATATAATAGGTGCATTTGTTCATAACCTAAAGGATTAACCATATAATTAATAAATTCTGAATTAGACATAGTTAAATATAACTATATAATATTATATTATAAAGATAATAACATATCTAAAAGTTCAGGTTGTGGGAACATATCTACCTTGTCTTTACGTGTGTTGGTGTGTGTCCACATTCCTTTAACTTTACCATAGTATGCGTCCTCGTTGAATTCAAAACCTTTAGCACCATTTTTTCTCACTTCTTCTACTAACCCTTTTCTAACATCGATATTATCTCTTTCCGCAATATAAAAAATCCATTTACGAAGAACCTCGATTTGTTTATCTGAGTATCTATGCCAAGTCTTATGTCCTCTAAATGATTCTGGTAGAGTTACTATTTGAGATTCATGTACTTTAGTCCCTGCATATGTTTTACCATCAACAACATAACCAAAGTTGTTAACTTCAATACCTACTGAATGGGTATGCATATGTTGTGAACCATTTTTACCTAAGTGCCAACCATAACCACCTTCAGGAATACATTGTAGTAGTTTACCATCGTAAGTATCATCATTTCCATTAACAGATGGCCCACCTAAAACAAATTCAGTCGCAACTGCACCTCTCTTATCTCTACCCCAATGATCTATAGTCCTATAAGGATTATGCCAACCAGCAGTGTGGTGTAAGAATATGTATTCTTTATTAGTAGGACCTTCTTTATATTCTCCTTTAGGTAGGAAATACGGTTCTATTATTAAACCATCAGGTAGTTCAATAACTTTTTCTGAATTATCCGTTGTTGCTAGTTCATCTAACCCCATTGCTGACCATGTTTTTGGACCAACAATACCATCAACTGTTAATCTATTATCTGATTGCCAAGACATAACTGCCGCCTCAGTCCCTTTACCGAAAATACCATCATTTCCAATATTTAAAAATTCTTGAAGTAATTTAACTTCTGATCCTCTACTACCTACTTTTAGTAACATTTTTTATTTTTTTATTATTTTATTATTGTGGTGGTTGGTTTGACTCAACCCATTCCATATACTCTTCTAATATCCATATATTATTTTCAATAATGTTAGATTTAACTCTATCAATTAATTCATCAAAAAACTTTTTCAATGACGATTCTTTTAAATCTTTAAGTGGTGTTACTTTTAAATAACCAGAACCTAACATTTCTTCATAATCTGAATCATGATTTTCTTTACCATTCCATTCCGCCAAACCTTCATCTTGTGCAATCCAATCAGCACCAAACATCCCATTTTTTTTGTTAGGTAAAAATGATGCATAGACAACTGTAAATGGTATGTTGTCACCAACACTATCTAATTCTATAGATTGGAATTCTTCTGCAATGGCATCTGCTATTGACATACCCATTAAACTAAATACCCATTCAAATCCACCGATATTAATTATTTTATTAACATAATTATCATTATAATATGATAATAATATTGGTTGTATGATATCTTTGTCAGTATCATAATTAAATCCACTACCTTCCATAGAAGAATCTATATCTAAATCAATAAACAATATATCTTTATATCTTTGATAAAATTTATATACTTTAATTAGGTGGTCGTAATCGTAATAATTTAAATGTTTTGCAACCTTTATTATTTTTTCACCTTCCGACAAATCCCAACTATTTGTAACCTCACCTGTTCTTTGATTTGTATAATAATTTTTTTCATCTTTAATAACATTAAAGAATTTAAGAATACCTTTATCTAACTTAGATATATCTAAATCGTCTATTACCGACTCTATTAATAATTTTTTAAATTTCATACTCTATATAAATATCATTATAAATAAAAAAGGTACCCATATAGAGTACCTTTAAAAAAATAATTAAAAAGAAAAATTATAGTAAAGATTTTCCTTTGGTAGTTTCGAACAACTTAGTAAATGTTTTTGTTTCTTCACCATAGTTATTTGTTTTACCCATAGAATCAGAATACTTATAGTTGAAAAGTTTTTTCATCTTTTCAGTATCCTCATTAATCATACTCTTATTTTTATAACCTAATACTGTACCTTCTTTTAAAGTATCGTCCCATCTTACTTTGTATGTTTCGTTACCGTCAGTCATTAAGAATACGTGACCATCATACTTATAGTGTTCAGGAATTAATTTTTTCATTTCGTATTCGTTCTCAAATTCGTTTTTAAAGTTCAATCTTTTCATTTTACCTTCATTTATTGGTTTATCTGTTATCCTTACTTTTGGTGTGTAGTGGTATTCATCAGGTGAATCATACTTATGTTTAAGATATTTTTCACTATTATCTTTTAATTTGTCATAAGTTTTATCTTCTTTTTCTCCTTCACCAAAACCATCATGTGTACCAAATACCTCATCATATTCAGAAGTATCGTTTAATGCGTCTATTCTATCCATAAACGATTTAAACACTTCAGTGTCTTCATTATCATATCTTAACCCAGACATTTTACCAGCACCTAATGCCTCAACTTCATACGCTTCTTCGTAATCTGATCTATTTACTTTAGGTTCGATAAATTCTTCTTCCTTATCAAAATCATAATAGTTTGACATTTTTTTCTCAAAGTCTTTCAATTCATCAGTATTAAAAGTCCCACTTTCTTTTCTTGCTTTCATAGCAGTTTTTAACCCTGCAGGTTCTTTTTGTTCTCTGATACTAATTTTAGCTTTTTTAGTTAAAAATCTTTTTCTCATTTTTATCTTTTATTAATAAATATCATTTTTTTTTGAAAAAGTTTGTTTAACTGAGATATTTATATTATATTTGTTAATATAAAATTAAAAGTTATGAAAAAATCAATTTTAATTATCGGATTATCATTTTTAAGTGTTATAAGTTTTAGTCAAAAAAATATAAATTTTTCTGACACAACATCTTCTATTGTTTATCCTATTAATATTAAAAAAGATAGTAAGACTAATTTAGAGATTATTGGTGATGAAACTGCCGAATATTTATCGACTCTTTCTATCGAAGAAAAGGAGTGGTTTAAAAAAACGTTTTTATGTAAAAGGGGTACTTTTATTGTACCAAAAGAGCCAATTGCTTACCCATTTAAAGATTAATTTAAAATTCATTAAAATAATTTGCCCATTCTTGATCAGATCCATAATCTATTTGACAAAAATATGGCGCACCACTACTACTATAATTCATTAAAACTATAGTATCATTCGCAGTATCATTCAGATCTAGTTCATCGGAATACTTATCGCCCAATAGACTAACTGGTGTTACATTTAATACAAAATTTTGATCATCTCCACCAAAAACGTTGTCAGGAACATTAGTTTTTCTGTTTAAAAATATTTTTTTTACTCCATTAGGTAAATCTTGTTCTTGAACATAAAATAAATCATTTTCTCTAAATGAATTATCTGATTTGTTACTCTTACAGAATAAATTTAATTTCTTACCTAGTGGCATTTTTTGTTCATTTAACACCTTTTTATTCGCCTCTTCAATAATTTGTCTCTTTAATTTTTCTAATCTACCCATTTTATTTTATTTTTAATTTACCTTTTTTTATTGTCTTCACCACTCTACTTTCGTTAAAATACCCATCTATTTCCATATCTGAGGTATCTGATAATGTAATAGGTGAACCACTAGGACCACCAGATCCTTGATCACAATAAGGGTAATTCTTACATTTCTTTTTTATGTTAACAAATTTACCTCCCGGATATGCTTTCTTAACTCTATTTCTCCAATTACCCTTACCTTTCGCCCAAAACTTAGGGGTAATGTATTGTCCACCAACACTAGCAACTGAAGTTCCCTCATCTAACTCTTCTTCCTCTTCTAAAACTTCTTTATCTTCATTGAAAGAATGCGAGCTACCTATAGGTTTATTAATACCCCCTTTAGGTAACCCATCTACGGATACAGGTATTTCTGATTTTTTAAATGTCCTTCTAATTGTTTTACCACCTAACGGTGGAACAAAGGAACCTGAAGACATTGCACTTGTAGCCTCGTCTATTTCCTCTTCAGAATCTAAATCAATATATAAATCATCAAAATTAGGTTTATCATCATTAGTCTTCCTCAACTGATCAAACTCTTTTGGGGATTCTCTCCTACTGTAATCATCTCTAAAGTCTTTTCTCATCCTTCTAGATATCCTATTAGAATCTAAATCCTCATCTACATTTTCTCTATATGATAATTTTACTCCATCTACACTAACTTCCTTACCACTATGTAGTTTTTCCATTTCTGATTTTGATATTCTAATTGTTTTTTTGTTTTCACCTTTTTTATCTTCTATGGCAATAATACCATATTCTGGGTCAGTGTAATAATCTGCAAACTCCGCAATGTGATCCATAGCAATTTCTTTTGCTAGTTTTTTAGAGTCAGTGTGTTCCATTTCTATTTTAGTACCCACCCTAATCTCCTTTTCTATTTCTTTTACATCTACATTGTGTTTGTCCGCCAAATCTTTCGGTGACATTTTATCTGCCTCACCCCCTTTAAATTCTTCCTCTTCACTAAAAACTATGTTTTTTAAATCTTGCACATTACTCATCTGTGCTGCCTTATGAAATTCATTACCTATAGAAGAACGTTCTTCTTTAATGTCACCCCCATTACATTTAATTCTCATTAAACCAATTAAATTTTCTAATTTATCTAAATCTTTTTCAGGTAACTCATGTAATTTATTTAATTGGTTGTACATTTTAATACCTACCTTAAGTTGTTCCATATTCTGACATGAAAGAATTACTTCTCTTGTCCTTTCATAATCACCTTTCATTTTTTCAGTATTCATCATTTAATTCCTGTTAACCACATCTGTCTTCTCATCCATAACTCCCTATAGAGTTTAACGAGAACGTCTTTATTTATTTCTACTATTTCTTTTTTGAATTTACTACCTTTAAGTTCCTTTTCGATTATCTTAAGAACCTTCTTTTCAAAGTCATTTCCAAACGCATCTTTGATTTCTTTACGAATCATCACACCGATTTTATTTTCATCGGTTTTCGTTAAAGCTTCTTTAATTATTTGTTTAAGACGTAAATCATCCATAAAATATCTTTATAAATAAATATTAAGAATTTTATAAAAATCTACAATAATAAAATTAATGTTAATATAGGTAGAACTACAGAACCTACTAATCCCAACCTTTTAAGGTTTCTTTGTTTTTTTATTTCTTTTTTTTGATCCTCTATGGTTAAATCTTTATACTCTATTTCTTTTATTTTGTTAATAACAATATCATTAAGATTTTTTATAATTTCATCTTTGTTTTTATTCTGTAAGTTTAATTTTTCTATTATACTATCTTTTAAAATAATTTTTTCAGAATTTAAACTATCCCTTTCAACATAGACATTTAATAAACTATCTGTAATTTCATATTCCAATAAATCAGATAGTATGAGTTTAGCATCAGACAAACTCATAATTACTAACGTATCACCTTCTTTATTTACTACACTCTCAATGGTTCCGTTTAAGGTAGTCTGTGAGATTGCGGGTAACACCATTAACATCCATATTGTTAACATGATCAAATACTTCACCTTTTCTCTTTTTTAATTTCTTAATCTCTTCTTCGTTTTTATTTAAAACTAAATTTACTGAATCAACACTTTGATTTAGGTTATCTATTTCTATCTGAAGATTATTATTTAATGATATGATACTATCATTTGATTTTAACAATAAAACGTTTTTCTCGTTTAGAAGGTTTATTTCTTCTTCGTAATAATTAATATCTTTAGAAGGTCTAAATAGTATCATAAAAACAACTATTAAACCTAATACTATTATAAAAACAGTTTTAATATCTATATTAAATTTAAACATATTAGAATTCTCCATCTCCACCAAACTCTTCTTCAGTGTTTTCTTCAGTTTCTAAAGGTTCTGGACCTTCTTCAGCGTTTTCTTCATCAGTCACATCATTTTTATACTCTTCCGCAATTTTTGTTGCCCATTCATTTGACCAAGTGTCATAATATGCAACTAACTTCTGAATTTGTTCCAATGTAGACTGATTTAATTGTAATAAGTCTGCGGTGATGTATACGCCATTAGTATCATCTAAAGAATAAAACCATTCTAAGTTATTAGATGTAAACTTACCACTAAATTCAACATTTTGTGCTTTAGGATATAGTTTGAACCTGTTGAATTCTACTCTAGGTGTCACAGTATCCCTAAACTTTTTTTCTTCCTCTACTAAAGCCGCAGGGTCATCTTCACCTAAATCTTTATCTTCTGTAGGTTCACTTTGTTCTCTAAGTAACCTTACATTTTTTTTATTTGTGTTAATAGATTCTCTTATTAATCCTAACATTCTTTTTGTTTCATCGTGTTGACTCATATCTTATTTTTTATCCTAAATTATCGTTATTTTGGTTATCTATTAAATCTTTATCCATATTAATCAGTTCCATCGATATATCATCAGATACTTTATCTGCAATTGGGTCAATGTACTTTTGTTTGAAATAAAAATAGAAGTTTAATAAACTATTAACCCACCCTTTGGTATTTGCAGGCTGATTATATCCTATAAATTGTTCTAACCTTAATGATATTAAGACATCAAAAACTGCTGGTAAACCTAAAGATTTAATAGCACTATCAATATCACCATCATATTTTTTAAATGACTCCTTAACTTTTTCAACTAATTTATTCCTACCACCAGGTCCACTACCCCAAGTGACTAAACCCAAGAAGTGGTTAACTAAGTCGTTAGAAGAATATTTATCTGTAAAATAATTATCGATATAATATTGATAAACATCCTCATCAGAAAAATTCAACCAATTTTTAGCATTATCTAAGGTATCTCCACCATTTTTATCTATATAATACTCCCATATTGCACCTCTATTTGTATGCCATCTATCAGATGAATAAGAATCTTTATAAATTTTACTTTTTGTGGGTTCAGGTAAATTTTCACCACTTAACTTATATTGTTTACCATCATATGTCAAAATATTAGTTTTAGTATCATACTTATGTGGCATGTATTTACCCTTACTCGCAGTATCTGTAGTGGTATCTGTTATACCCCCTTCTTTTTTAGTTATATATTTTAAAATATCTTTTTTAATGTCATCACCACTTACATTTAATTTTTTATCATGTTTCCACCAATCCATAAAGTAGTCTTTAAATTCTTCTGACAAGCCACTTAAATCAATTCCTTTATCTTTTAGTTCTTTTTCTTTTTCTTCTACTTTCTCTTCAAATTTTTCTATGGTAGTATTATACGTTTTTTCTTTGTTTAATAACGGACCCTTTTTATTTGGATCTAACATATTGGTTTTTAAAATTTGAGCATCGTCAGTTAACATTTCATTTTTCCCCAAAAATTCTTTTAAACTTTTTTCAGTAGTTGTTCCGAAATCACCATCAATATAATTACATTTACCACCATAAACACAATATCCAGAGTCTACTAATATTGCCTGTAATAAAGAAGAACCTAAAAATTTATTTTCTTTTTTAGAGATAGGTAAATAAGGTTTAAGTTTATCAATTATTTTGTCAACCACATTAGTTTCCTCCTCTAAAGATTCTATTAAATTGGGGTTCTTAGGATCATAACCAATAATCTTATTAAATCTTTTTAACTCTTCTATTAATAATTTATTTTTCATCTTCAATAAGTTTTTTAAACTTTTTAAAATCCCAACTAGGATTTAAATCAGTACTTTCTTTATAATAGTTACTCCTATATACCACACCCTCAAAATATTCGACACCATCTATAAAAGTATTGTGTCCTACACATTTTTTAGGTATATCATGTAACTCACATAAGTGTTTAACTAATTCTACAGTAGAAGTGATTTGTTTGCTGGTATATGAATCCCAGTATGTAAACCCTCGCCATCGTTTTTCGTAAACACTCTTTCTTCTCTTATAAATATTACCAACCCAATTAAAGTACGAATCTTTTAATAAATCTTTTTCTAACCACCCTTGATTCTCTAATAATATAACAATCACTTTTTTATCTACAGACTTACTACCTAAAAAATCTGAGTACTTTGTTGAGTCATAATGTTGGGCAATATCACCGTTCCTAAAAACAGTGAAGGGTGAAGTTTTTTTATATTCACCCGACATTCTTGTTTTCCAACCTTTTATATGATTATCTTTTTCTGAAAAAGTGTTCGCTAAAACTATTTGTCTTTTCTCAAACTCAGTGGGGTAAAAATTCTTTTCATCCATTATATATTTTTCATTATCAATTAACATACTTAATCAATTCTCTTAATATTAGTTTTACCATATTTCATTGGTTGATTAACAGTGGTTTTGTTTTCTATTCTTTCTTTTAATTCTTTAGGTGTTACTTTTTCCATAGACTCACCTCTAGACTCTTTATATTTCTTTAATGCATTTTCTATTAATTCATTGTCTACTTTCTCCACAGTTTTACTAACTTCTTCGTTCATCTGTTTTTCTAATTCAACCTGACTATCTACTATTGGTTCTATTGTGTCAGAACTATTTTCTTCTAATTTTGTATTATCAAGTTGTTCATCAAATAACTCACTTATTTCTTCCTCAGATAAACTATTAACCATATCATTCATTACCATATCTAATGCATGATCTTCATCCCATCCTTCTTCAATCTCATTCCTATATTTTGAATTTGCTAATGCCGTAGGTTCATCTTTAATTTCTTCTTCTGTTGGTTCAGTAAATTTGCCTTCTTTTTTTAATTCTTTTACTTTTTCCCAAACACTATCTGCCTCTTTACTTAATGGTGTTTTTTCTTCTGGTTTCTCATATTTAACAAAGAAGTGAAGTGATGTTAAAGATATGATAGGTAACAATCCACCTTCTAAAAACGCCAACCATCTTTTCATCCCAACAACATCAGTTAATTCAGTACCCATAAGTTCCCATATTGGACCTGTTAACTCCACCCAAGATTTAAATAACTCACCATTAGCGTCAATCTCTTTATATGAAAAAAATATGTTACCTACCATCTGAATGAAGGTTACAATACCAAACATAAACCATATACCTCCTTTGATTTTATTTGTCGCAGCAACTAATGCAGTGATTGCAGCAACCTCAATAGCGATAGAAAGATATATTGCCCAATTAATAGGGTTTGCCATATCATACCATGTAACAACGTGAGATATAGATATCCCTGCCACCAATAAAATTGGTACTAAGAACATCGCCCTATTAGGGTTATTTTTTATCCAATTCCAAATCTGTTTCATATCACATTAAGTTTTGTTGATCTTTTAAATAAGTTTCTAAATTCACTATTATTCTTACTAAATCTTTATAGTCTTTACTTTCTTTCCCACCAGATATAAGTTCCAATAAAAGTTCTTCTGCTTTATATAATAATGCGAGTAACTGATGTTCTTTTTTATTCCCCATTATTTTTGTAAGTCTTTTATATTAGTTTTTACTATTTGGTGTAATTCCATTAGTTGTTGTCCTCTGTCTTTCGATGAAATCCAATTATCGTAGTCTAAATGAATATTAATCTTTTCTACTCTAATTATCTCAGGAATACTATCTAATTTATTATTTAGACTATCTAGTTCTTTCTTTTGTGTTTCAGTTATCCTTTCCAATCTTTTAATGTCTGTTGATTTACCACAAGATTTAAAAAAGAAAAACAATAATAATACACTCAATATGTAAATTTTGTATTTTTTTACTAGTTCAATAAATTTTTTCATAATATCTATTTTTATATAAATATAATGATTTTAACAAATATAGTCAATAGAAAAAAGAAAGGGGAAGTTTTACCTTCCCCCTTAAATTAATATTTTTATTTAATTATATGTCAAAAATACCACCTAAATTATTCCTAACTTTTCTTATTGCTGATTCTTTTATCTGTCTCACCCTCTCTTTGGTTAATCCTACTTCTTCACCTATCATTTCTAATGTCATAGGTTCCCCATCAATACCAAAATAGTTATTTAGTATTTTTATCTCTCTATCACTTAAATTTTTCATCGCCCTTTTCATTTCATTATTCCTAAGAGTTTCCTCTTCAGTATCTAAAACATCGGGACTATTAAACATATTATCTTCTAAGATATTAACTAACTCATCACCATCATCATTTATCATCGCATTCAATGATCCACAAGATGGTACCACAATTTGTTCAACCTCATCCTCATTAGGGCTACGATGAAACTCTTTTTCGAAGGCATCTATCTCTTTTTTAATTTGTGATAGTTTTGTAATTATATTACCTGGTAATCTAACAGTTCTAGAATTTTCATTTAAACATTGTAGAATGGATTGTTTAATCCACCATATCGCATAAGATATAAATTTAAAACCTTTTGTATGATCAAATTTAGTTGCCGCAACAGTAAGTCCGTAATTACCCTCATTAATCAAATCCGCTACAGGAATTCCCTGATTCTGATACTTTTTAGCAATTTTAATAACAAACCTAAGATTTGATGTTACTAACTCATCTAACGCTTTCTTATCTCCTTCTTGTATCCTTTTTGCTAGTTCTACTTCCCTTTCTGCAGTTATTGGGTTACACTTCCTTACTTCTCTCATATAAAAAGATAGAGAGTCTTCTTTTAAATTTAAATAATTTGTCATATATTAATCTTTACTGTTTAATTTGTCTCTTAACTTAGCTGCGGTTTCATAATCCTCATTGTCTATCGCCTCTTGTAATAATTCTTCAACACTTTTTTTAGTTTCTTTAACCTGCAATATCTCCTTTGCTTGTTCAGGTGTGAAGAAAAGTCCTTCCCTTACTTTCTTAATAGCTTCCAACATCATATTATATGACGTATTATTACTAGAAACGTCACCCCCAAACAATGCCTTTTGGAATTCTTTGTTTTCTATATTGGCAGAATAGAACCCCATTGTCATTTCAAAAATGATATAAGAACGATTACTCATATTAAGTAATTCTTCTATCTCAGGTAATGCAAACGCACTTTCAAAAGTTGCGATAATCAACCCTTCACCACTTACAAAGTTTACGCTAGTTTCTGATATCACAGTTAGGTCTTCTTTTAGTTCTTCTGTATTACCTAACCCAATGATACAGAACTTTCTAATAAAATTAGGATTATCCATAGTTTTTATTTAATAAATATTAACAAAAATCATACATTTAGATGATTTATGACAAATATACATAAAATTAGTTAATCTGCAAAGAAGAAATGTCATTATTTTTCTCAATTGTGATAATTTTGTCTGCCCAATCTTGTACAATAGGGTTATGACTGATTAAAAATATAATTTCATACATCTTCTTAATCTTATCAAAAAATATCTTAACTTGATCTAAATTAATATTTGCAACTTTACCTAAAACTTCATCAAATACAATGGTATTAGGTTTTGGTAATGTAGATACCCTACCCAAAACACTTCTTAACGCCAATGACGCTAATGTAGTCTCTAACCCTGAACCACTTTTTAGTTTTTTAACAACATCATTTTTAATAAGGAGAAAGTCTACTTCATTTTTATCGTTCATCTCCAATTGAATCTCAAAATCACATACCTCATCCAATAATCTATTTAGTTCATGATTAATTATAGGTATTACCGAAGATAAAACCAACTTAGAGATACCATTTTTACCTATCATACGATTATATACGTCAAATATCTTTAATACTTCCTCTTCTCTCTTAATTTGTTCAATCAGATTAGTATTCTCAGTAATTTTTTCTTCTTTATTGGTTGTGTCATTATTAATATTCTGAATTTCAGTTTTAATATTGTCTTTTTCAGTTTCTAATGTTTCAATTAACTGATTATACCCTAATATTTTACTTTCTAACTTACGATTTTCATCAATAAAGGTAGAATTCCTTTCATAATCTTTAAGTAAAGATGTTTTCTCTCTATAATCAACTCTCATTCTGTCGATTTCAATCTCAGTCTTATCTTTACTCAAACCTAACTTATCATATAAATCAGAATTCTTTTTCTGTTCAGATATCTTAGTGAGTTTGTCACAAATTTTGTCAATATTTGTTACAATTTTCTTAAGTTCTTTTTGTTTTTCTTTTAATAATTTTTCATTATCTTTTATTTCAGAACTATGATCAACCTCATCTAATGCTCTTTTACATGTAGGACATATTTCACCTTCTTTTAAATCTTTAATTAGTTTCTCAATAGTAGTTATGGATGATTCAATACCATTCTTTTCTACTAAAAGATTCTTTTCTTCAGTACGATATTCTTCGTGTACATCTTCATCATATGAAAACTTAGGAATGTCTTTTATCTGAGATGTAATTTCTTCTAACTTCTCTTTTAACTCTACACCCGTATTAGTTAAATCCTCAATCTCTTTTTTTAGTGTGACAGGATTAACTTTTTTGATTTCTTCATCAATACTATACCTCTTACCTAATAAGTCTTCTTTCTTTTCTTGAGCCTCTTTTATTTTTTGTATCTTTTCATTTAATATTTTATCGTTTTCCTTATTGGTGATTCTATTTTCACTTATGGTATTTTTAAAGTCTTCAATTTCTAATTCTAACTCTTTTGTATTATATACATTAGACTTCATCTTACTTTTAAAGTCAGACATTAATGATTTATTAATTTCTTCTTTTTTCTCAATAACCTCTAACCCTATAAATTTAGTTAATAACCTACCTCTATGTGTAGGTTTTGTTTCCATTAAATCTTCTAAATTTTTAGATGTTGCAACAATAGTTAACATAAAATCATCGTAGGATCCTATAGTATCCTCAATTAATTTATCTGTTTCTCTTCTTTGTTCACCTTCCAAATTTTCTTCAGTACCATCCGCAAGAATTCTATAAAACTCTAATTTAGAAGTAACTTTATAATCACCCGACTTAGACAGTTTTCTATTTAACTTACGTTCTATAATATATTCGTCACCATCAATCTCAATATGTCCACCAACCAGTACTTCATCTTTATTTGTAAAAGTATTAAAAATTTCAGAATTTGTTTCAGTTTTAGTTGTTTTTCCAAAAAATAAGAATAATAAAGAGTCTATAGTAAAAATAGTTTTACCTCCTTGATTCGCAGGTAATGAATTTACTACAGATAAACCATTTAAGTTTTTATACTCTATCTCATTATTTTCACCAAAAGATAAAAAGTTATTTAACCAAAGTTTTTTAATACTCCATCTTCTATATCTGATATCCTCTTCTTCTCTATCAATTAATATTTCATTAATTTTATCATCTAATCTACATAATCTTTCATAGTCTATTGTGACATCATTTAACTTTAACCATTCTCTAAATAACCCTCTTTGGTATGCGGTATCCATAATGTTATCTATGATACCGTCACTTAAGTCAATTACCTTACCTGCATTATTTTTAAGGATGGGTATAAAGTTAATTTTTATTGATGTCTTAGGTACGTCATATTTATCAGAGAAGTATGTCTTAACTCTATTAACACTATCAATTGTTCTGTTCTCAGGGTAATCCTGCCAATCAACTCTTATCTGAGCTTTAGATGGTACGTCAACCAACTTAGTTTTTTTATCAATAACCTTTTCCATTATTTTCTATTTAATAAATTAGATCCGAACCAACCACCCCTTCGTTCATCATCATAAATGTCTTTATTATTCTTTTTATTTTCTTCTTCTAATTTGGTGATCTTTCCATTAAGTTCGTCTATTTCAACTTTTTTCAACCCCAAATCACCTTCTAATTGTAAAATTTTATTATTTAAATCGGAAATTTTCCGATTAAGTGTATCTATCTCACCATCTTTTTCATTTATTTCATTAACTTTTCCTCTTAACCCCTTTAAGTGTACACTTTCATTTTTCTTAACAGACTCCAATTCTTTAGTTAATTTTTCTACTTCTTTATCATCAGTTATATAAACTTCTTTCTCTACTATCTTTTCAACAGGAATTTCTTTAATTACTTCGACAATCTTTTCAACAGGTACTTCTTTAATAACTTCAACCACTTTTTCTACTTCTTTAACTTCACCAGTACCTAATGGTGTTGCACCAAATTTTTCAACAGTATAACCCTGTCGAACCATCTTAATAATAAAATCTTCTATATTAGATATATCATTTAAACGACAATATTCCCATATTTCGTCTTTTAACTTTTTAGGGATTTCCATTATGCGTTTGTTAAGTACTCTCTTTGGTTGTCGATATCCTCCAAAGAGTTTATTTTGAATACGTAGTATCCGTAGTCAGTAACAATATTATGTTCAGTATAATCTAAATGTTCTACATCCCATATAAGATATCCATGTCCATTTACTCTTTCACCAAAGTCTTGTTGTATGAAACTACCACAATATGTAATGTTCACACCTTTCCTCACAAAGTTTTGTCTATGATGAATGTCACCCATCAATACCGCATCACACCCATCAAATTGTTCTAATTCCGCATGTTCTTCAAACTCAAACCCGACAGATGTTATTGCCCCATTAACAGGTGCGTGAAATAAACCTATATATTTTTTATCTTTACCATATTTTTTTCTCGCCTCCTTAATATTGGGTCTTAGATTTTCTTCAAAGATAGAATAAACACACCATACAATATTATCATCTAAATAACACTTACTTTCTTTAAAGTAAGATACCTTATCTGTAAAAGTCCTCTTTTCTATCACAGGCGTGAGAGAATCTATCCTATCTTTATTATTTTCCAATAGATCGTGATTACCTGCAATTATTATTACAGGACATATCTTAGTACAATCATCTAAAAAATTACTAACTAATACAGATAACTCATTAGAAATAGTTATCTTTTGGTGTACTATATCACCCGCAATAACAATTCTAACTTCATCATAATTAAGATTATTTTCTTCTACATAGTTAGTTACTTCCTCAATAAACTTTTGACAGACAATTTCAGACTCATCTAATCTTTTATATGTTCTGAAATGTAAGTCCGCAATGTGAAACAACTTTTTTACCATAATACAAATATACGATTTTATTTCAAAAAGACAAATTTATTTTACTAATTGACTTCTTTCGTTCAATAATAGTTCAAACATAGACTTAACGTAATGACTATAATCTTCACAGTTAATTACTTTATAATTATCATTTTCTTCATTAAACCATACTAAATGACAACTACCCAATTTTAAATTGGTATTTCTTTCAATTATTTCTTTATATATGGACAACTGTAGTGAGTAAGTGTTGAATTCACAGTCATCCATCATCCATAAGATATCTTTCATCTTATTATCAAAGTCATTCTCCATCCTTAATTTAGTATTGGTTTTCCAATCCCAAATCTGTAAACACTGATATCTCTCATTCCAGAACAATTGATCAACCATCCCACACAACATCAGATCCCTATCACCAACAACCAACTCAGATTTCACAGGTATTAGTTTTCCTTTCGCAACAGTATCATCATAGAAGTTATGAAAATGTCCCTTCATAATTTCATAGGTTTCAGATATCTCTTCAAATTTTAAACCTTCAGGACTTTCTTTAGGTTCTGGTTTAATCTTATTGTTAAGGTAGTTTTCAATATAATCGTGCAATGTAGAACCTTCATATGATGCGTGATGGTTTTTATATAACCATTCTCGATTAACATCTTCTTCTGTAATACACTCATTCAATGGTTTGGGTTTAGAGTAGTCTGGTCTACCATAAGGATCACCTTCCATCGAATAAAAATTCTGTTTATGTGCATATCTATCCGCCATACTTTTGGCTTCATAGAAATGCCCCTGTTTTTCTGCCCACTTATCGGGTTTAGAAATACCATCCTCAAAATCATTTTCAAATCTATGTATAAAACCAGTACATGATATTGTCTGAACACCATCTATATAATATTTATGTGGTTCATCATAATATTTTATATGATTAAATTTAGATAATTCTTTAATTATATCCATTTATGCAATATTTATAATAATAATAAACATTTTTATTTAAAAAAACAAATTATGACAGAATTAAATGTTAATAAAAAATATATTTTAAAAGTTTGTCAGTTATTATATTCACAGTTTATCCATAATAATAAATTTAGTATTAGTGATTTAGATAGTCAACATGGAACATATGAAACAATTTTCAGACACATTCAAGATACTATGGGTCATGAAGACGCAGATGAGGTAGATTTTATCTATGCGTGTTTTTATGAGAATGTAAATAAATGGGGGGATAAAATATTAACAATATCTCCCGAACAAATAGATATATCTAAATTGAAAGAGATGAGGGGTATTCGCACTTATTATGCGACTGTAAGATATGATGAATATTATTCACATAAAACATATATACCAATAATGTTAGAATATATGATAGATGAATATATAATAAATGAGGATAACATAGAAACTGATGTAATAGACAGTTGGGATCACACGACAATAATAGAAATTAAAGAATGAAAAATTTAATTAAAAGAATATTAAAAGAAGAGGTGAATAAAAAACCAGATTCTGTTCGGTATTGGGTTGTTTTTGTTAGTGGTATTGAATCCACATGGGGATACGAAACCCAAAGAAGTTCGTTTGATAAGTCATATTCTTATAATTTACCTGTAAAACAATTCAGATATAAGGGTTCTTCTGACTGGAATAAAAATGTCGAAGATGAATTTAAAAAATTTTTAAGTGAAAATGAGATAGATAGTGTGATTTTATTTAGTGCTGGATGTTATGCAGCCAACACCGCTGCGGATATTGTAGGTCCTGAAAACGTTTATTGTATAGAACCATATAAAACAAGTACTAAATGGACAAAAGTTCCCGCAAAAAACTTTTATGTGAATAAAACAACTGAAAATAGAGGTAGTATTGCAAAATCTGGAATCCCTGAAGAAAATAAAAACACTTTCTATGGGAAAGATGGACATGTTGAATCATTAACTTGGGCAGTTTCTAAAATATTTTAATAGTGAAAAATTTAATTAAAAGAATATTAAGGGAAGATTTAGAGTATTGGAGAGTATCTAACGCCTCACCTAATAGTGATGAATATGAAATGGGTATTACAGAAGATGTCCCTATTTACAAAGATCATAACTTAGGTAAGAAAATGTATGAAAGGTTAAGAAAGGCTTTCCCTATGACACCCGAATACGTTCTTAAAGATTTTTTCTACAATAATATTGTTAATGAATTTGAAACTATAGAAAAAGAATATTATGGGGATCCATTGTTGATGACAAGAGGTTATTGGGGTGAATTTTTAAAAGGTCCTTGGAAATTAGAAATTTTAAATGTAAATCCAGAAGACTTCGATGATAGGACAGTAAATGCGTTCTTAGAAAGAGACTTCGGTAATATAGATGCATATCAAGTACCAGATGACGAAGAAAGAACACAAACACAAAGAAGTCTCGCCAAATCTACTGGTATGAACGAACCTGTCATTGTGGAATTAAAACCTAATGGTAAATATGAATTGATTGAAGGTTGGCATCGTACAATGTCCATATTACTATTAGGTGATAATGGTGAAGATTTAAAGAACTGGGATAAAGTTAAAATCCGAGCTTTCGTCAGAGACTTATCTAAATAGACTACCGAAATACTCTTCTACTTTCCATTTTGGTTTAGAGTCTCCATACATCTTATAGATATAACTATTCTCCGCCCACCCTCTATTATGATCAGATTGTAACTTATTTTTGTATTTAACCGCCTCAGTTCTACTATCAAATATCAGAGGTTTTAATCTATACTTTTCATCTTCACTTAATTTATATGGGCAATGTGTTTCCCATATCTCATCTAAACCTTTGGTGGTATCATTCACAAAATCGATTGAATTCCACTTTCGATTTCTTTCTACTATCACATACTTTTTCATATATTGTGTTTTTTAAAATTTTCCAAATAACCCTCTATGTTTTTCTTCCCAACAGGATTTGCAGAATGAACATAATAAGAAGGTATGGGTAAATCATTTTCTAAACAATATTCACATAACCATTTACACGCATCGTATCCTGTTTTTTCTTCTAAATTTTCATAATCTATGTCACTTTGGTTTTCTTCTAAATAATGATCGAAAGATAAGTCATGATCGTAAGATACAAATTCAGGTAATCCAAACTTAGTAATATAATTTATAAACTCATAATAATTTCTAACTATTACCCAATCTTCGTTTTTTTCATACAATGGATTTATATTTAACCTAAAAACATCATATGGGACTCTCACATCATCTAAAAATACTTTCATATTATTCATTTACATTTATTATTTAAAAACCCATCTAAATCAGTACCACAGACACAATTTCTTGTCTCAGGGTTGAATTTACAATTTATTTTAACACTTAACTTGTTTTGGATGTAAACATGTTGTTGAGCGACTATATCTGACTCATATGGATTATAATTAATAATAGTCCTACACTTCATAGGTTTTATAGTAGTTTGTTTTTTTATAAATCCTACTTTTCTTAAACCAACTAACATTTTGTTTTTTATCGTTCTTTGACTGTACATATATATTAAATTAAACTTTCTTTAATCTTTTTGGCGGAAGACAAAACACTTAATACCCCTTTACTACCTAACTTTTGATTGACATCTGAAATATCATAACCTTTAGGTAATTTAATTATATAAACCCTATCATATAATTTAGTAGAGTTTAGTTTTTTATATAACTTAAGTGCATCTGAATAAGCGTCAGAATCTAAAAGTATTATAACTTTACACTCAGCGTTTTTAACTAACTTAGAAAATAAGTCATCACTAATAACTTTACCCAACATAGGTATACTATTAGGTACTACTATATGATCAAAAACACCTTCAACAATATAGATATTAGAATCCCAATTAATCTTACCTTCATTGAAAATGATTTCTGTTTTAGGTATCTCAGGATTCTTATATTTTAGTTTAGTGTACTTTTCATAACTTCTACCTAAGAAATAATTAATATCATTATGAATATCATAAGATGGAAATAATACCCTATGTGAATAATCACCTTGTTCGCAATAACCAATATTATATTTTTCAATAATATCCATACCAATGTTCCTTTTGGTTAGATACTCTAACGCCTTTTTATATTCGTAACTATCATTCTCTTCAGATAAAGGTATAAAATCTTTTGGTAAACCTTTTATCTCTTTTACTTCTTTCTTTTTTATCTCTATGTTAGGATTTACTAAACGATATCTTTTTAGGTCACCTTTAGTTCCATAAGACTTTATTAGTTTATATAATGTACCATGTGTATCGTGTGTTTCTGAACACGCCCAACATTTATATACATGATACCCATAGTTGATTTCTAAGTTACCTTTACCATCTCCCTTATCCAAACCCTTTATTTCGTGAGAACATACGGGACAATCAAAAGATATTTGTCCTTTGTTTTCATAATGGTTTTTGGATTCACCCAATATCCCTTCTAATATTTCAACTATTAATTCTGACATTTAAATACAAATATACACAAGTTTTTTAAATAAACAAATTTTTAGATAAAAAAAATATCGACCCTTTCAGATCGATATTCACAATTAACTATAACATTTACATTATACCCACTTACCTTCTTTCCTCATCTGACCTAAAATACATGCATATGCGTCAGTCATATCATAATTTTCTTTAGTTAATTTTTGGTGTCTGTCATATAACCAAACAACTTGAGGTTCTTTTTCATTTACCTTTTCCCATATAACTTGTTTCTTATCAACATCCCAAGGGTACCCACCAAATAAAACAGGTTGTTTCTTTTCTATTTCCTTTTCACTATATGGTTCACCTTTTTTATTAGTTTTACGTATTTCCATTAATTCAGGAAATGCATACTTTCTAGCGTCATAAGATGAAATGAATTCTGGAATGATATTTAAAACCTCATACACTGACCTACAAATCATACCATTAAATCTTAATAATGTCGCTACTGTATTTACATTATTGGATCTCACCAATGGCTCCTCAATAATAACTCTACTGATATCAATATCACTATACTTCTCTAAAAACTCAAACTGAAATATTTGTGCCTTTTTAATTAACAATTCAATGTTATCTTGTGGTCTTGGTTTTACCTTTGGGGTGATGTGTGTTAACATCTGTAGTTTACCATTATCACCATTGTCTTCGAATAACGATATACCAATCGTTTTGGTTGAGACATCTAATCCCAATATTCTACTCATAAAAAACTTTTTTCTTACTATTATATAACAATTTGTACGTCAAAGACTACAAAATCGTTCTTCTTTTTAACTATGTGTCTGTCTGTTTTACCAATCGCTAAAACATTACCTGCCACATCTGTAATAGCCACTTCACTAATTCTAACATCGTCAGTAACAGTTAGAGTTTCATTTTGTGAATTGTAAAACTCACCTCTCGCTGCAATACATACAATGTTTTGAACTAAATCTTTTTGTACACTATCTACAACACAATTATAACTACCACCAGTATAATAGTAAAGTCCTAATGAATTATTTACTGTTGTAGTTTCAGGGTCACCACTGAAATTAGTTGCAACATTATTAACAATGGTTTGATCTGTAATTGCAAAAATACCTTTATCTAAATAAACCACACCCGCAATTTTGTCCGCATTTATTCCTGTAGATGAAATAGTTTGTACATTTATTAATTCTTTGTTGTTTAAACTAAATGGTTTAAATGAATCATACCCAGTTGCCCAACTCTTAGAAGAATCATTGTTAGGTTTCTGTATATCATCAGAAACTAAATAAGATACATTGATTTTTCTTTTAAATAATGTTTGTGGATAACTACTTCTATCAATATAATCTGAATCTAAATCTGTTTTAGGTATTGTAGTTTTAGGATATGTTGTATACAATGTATATGTAGTTAATCCAGTAGGTGTACCTCCAGTTGTATAACCAGTATAAACAGGTATTTCCAATTTAACTGACTTACCATCTATAATCTCACCATATTTGTCGTTGTCGATTACACCCATAAGTACATTACTAACACCTAAACCACTAAATGGTGTATCTGACCATCCTCCGTTTTGTGATGTAGTACCTGTGAACACATTAACATCCGCCTTTTTTATTGGTAGAGATAAACTTTTAAAATAATTAGTATCATCACTACTAGTGTCTGTTCTATCTAATTGTACATAAGTAAGAGAACTACCACTAACTGTGTTTTCACCTACTTTTCTAATTTCCATATTAATCTTACTAGAATTTCTTTCCACTAATTTTTTAGTCGTTGGTGCAACCGTCACAAATAATTTACTACCAATACCTACATTCTCAAATATGTTATCGTTAGTTGTACTATTCACACCTAAATTACCACTATTTGTAGGTATCTTTCCAGTTGTTAGTTTTTCACTTGTGTTATAATTTGCGTCAGAGTCACCCAAAATAAAATGAGTGAAGATAGTATTGTTGTTTGTCAATATCTTCTCTCTTCCAAGATTAGTTAATCTCGCTCTGATTGTTACTGTAGTTGCACTATCTATAAATCCCATTTTTTATTATTTAAAAGTCTATTGTTAATTCTATTGATGCGGTAGTAGAATCTGCCAATCTAATAGGTCTAGACAACTTACCAACCAATACTAAATTATTGTTATTATCTAACACACCTATCTCACTAACATACCTATCTAAACCAAAGTCATATGTAGTATTACTACTTGATGCAATTGTTGCTCCATCTATGTTTATATTAAATAGTGATTTATATATTGTCGCCGCAATATGTGTTCTTAAATTACCATAGAATAATCTTTCATCTCCAAAAGTCATCTTACCATAATATTGTGCGGTTGACATATCTAATTCCTCACCTAAATTAAATTGTGTACCACCAGTATATAAAGAACCTGTTAATATAAATCCTGTTGTGTTTGGATTTTGGTTCTGTAGTAATAGTGGGTTAATTGTTTCACCACTATTTCCTGTGATGTTTGTAGATGTAAAGTCAACAACCTTCCATCCCGATGGAGAAGGTCTATTTTGTGTATCTCTATTTATTACTTGTGCTAGAACTTTAAATGAATCCGCAAAGAAACCATAACCATCATATCCAGAATCTTCTCTTTTTCTCATATATGGTAAATGATTAACGTTATCTATTCTAAACTGAACATCTTTATCGGAACTTGTTTTGTTGTCGATAACAGTGTATCTTTGACAAGGTAGTGTAGGTGTGGTAACCGTTGTCGTACCTGTTGATCCTGTACCAACATTCTCTAACCAATAAGTCATAAACAATGTTTCACCCGCTTTTAACACTCCTGTACAATTACCATTAACTGATGTAACTAATTCCGCAGATAAATCAGGTAAAGTGTAGTTTCTGTTCGATTTGTATGACATCGCAGCAACTAACTCTTCATTATCTATTACAACAATTTTTAATTGTGGGAATATTTTACCAACTACTAATGGCATTGTCGGAGTTACCGACATACCACTATACTCAATTAAATCATAATACTCAACATCATTATTAGATGACAATGTTTTCTTAATTGTATCTGAAGTAAATCTCATACCTAATGTAGTACCACTCGCAGTACCTACATCATTTCTTCTGTGCCACATAACAGGTATATCTAAATTCAATAATTTACCTGTTTCCTCATCAATATAGAATTGTTCTCCGTAGAAATTCGATATACAATTATTAGAATAATGTAAGATAGATATTGATTTCTTATAAGGATCAATATAACTTATAGGTTGATCAGTACCACATATTGATGTTGCATCATTTGTGTTACAAACTAAATTTTCATTATACCCTAAATATTGTTTAGAACCTGTAAATTGTTCTGAACCAAACAAATTATGTTCGTGATAATTAACAGGAGAATCTTTATAAAGTCCCGCAGGATTTTCTGTCCACACATTATTCATATTCCAAACTGGAATATTTTCATTACATATATCACAACTACTATCAAATGATAATGTACCTGTGTTCCAATACGCTGCCAATGAATTAGTCCCATAGTAATCATCTGTAGGGTTATCACCACCAGGTAAAGTATAATATGTAATTACTGTTCCTGAATATGCGTTTAGTGTTGGTAAAACTCTATCCACTTTAATTGTAGAACCACTAATAGATGTAATATTATATGTAGTATTTATTGTTGCCGCAGTCATTGTAGTCCCAGTTTGACTACCTAATGTTGGGTTTGTAAATCTAAATATAATATAATCATTAACTTCTGTGTTAGTTAATGTAATACCTGATAACACACCTTGTGTGAAAGTAGTAACATCTATAGAACCATCAAAATTAACTAAATCTATTGTACCTGTTTCTTTAATGAAATCTGTTCCTATTTGTGGTATTAATCCCGTATCTACTGTGGATCCTGAAAAGAATCCCCTATCATCTGCCTCATTAGTAACTATACCTTTTATTAACTGTATATTACTTTGTTGATTTAGAGGAAATATGAATTGGTTACTTTGATTTAAAAGGAATGAAGAAAAGAATGGGTTATCGTCTTTTGGTCTTAATACTTTTGAAAATATATTTTTAACTATATTACCATCCGCCTCAGGAAACCAAAATTGTCCTGTCGTTGCACCTTCGTTGGGTACAAATTCACTCCACCCTTTAACATAATTATAGTCGACTTCTGAATCGCCGATCATATAATTAGTAAAGGTTAATTGTCCTTTTGCTAATTGTTCTCTACCTATATCAGTTAGTTTAACTCTTACTAAGGTAGTATCTTGTTTATTTATGTAACTCATTTCCTCTTTTATTTATTAATAAATATATCGAATGTTATTATTTTTAATATGTTTCACCACTATTAACTAATATTTCTATTTCATTGACATCACTATAATTTACACTATAAATTGTCTCACCAATAATAGGGTCATAAAATTTTTCATTTTTAACTCTATATATAAATTTATCACCTGCCCTAGCATTTGTCAACACTAATGTTCTACTATATGATCTCTGAGATACCACATAGTCCACCTCAAAACTATAAAGTATAGTTTCAAAGTCAGTATCTGCAACATCCGCAAACTCAATGGTGAATTTACCATTGTTTGTTAAGGGTGGGGTATCTATAAACCAACTTATTGTTGGACTATTAGTTCTAATACCACCATTTACAGTGGACTTTGGCTGGTAAAAGGCTTCTATTAAATCACCTTTTTTTAATGTCTCTTCTAAAATAATTCTCCTATTATTAGATGACGAAGTATAATACTCAATATCTTTAGATAGAATTGAACCGTTAATCGATAAGACAACATCACTAGCAGGTGCACTAATTAAGTAAAATTCATATTTATTTTGTGTTTCATTATAAAATACCCTATCGGTTGTTAACTGTGTATTTGTTGCCCCACTTTTTATTGTTTTATCTATCTTATATAAATCAGGTATTAAATCACCAGAACCACCATCTCGCACATAAGCATACGTTAAAATTTGCCCATCTAAAGGATCAAAAGCCAATCTTATAAATTTAGTATCCCCACTAGTTACACCACTATACTCTATGTCTTTTGCCAATACTGAACCATTATAACTCACTATTGGTTCTGATAATCCAGCAACATAATAATCTGTGAATCCAGATTTAGTTATCTGAGTGGACACAACCAATGTATTAATACCATTATTAGGTGGTGCTTCTGAATTATTAAAATTAGGTTTAGACGCTTCATATAAACTGATAAAATACCAGTCAGTTTCTGGAACATATAAACCATAAAGTTCCCCCCTTTTATAAGTGTTTATTGTGTTAATAGAAACTTTTTGTTTTTTAGCTAATAATGTATTAACATTATATTCCCAATAAGACTTTATTAAAAATTCACCCTCACCTATATTTGCAGATTGTATAGATATTGTATTTGCGGTATTACCCGTTAGATTTTCATATGGTACTGAGAAAGTAGATATTGCGGATTTGGTGAACTGACTAATACTTTGATCATATTTATAAACTTCACCATAGTAAGACAATTTTTTAGGTTCAACTACATTATTAACGTTATTAACTAATAAATCAAACGAATAACCACCTCTTTCTAATGGTATCAAATAAACACATCTATCACATGAAATAGATTTATCTGTTATTATATTAGGTAATCCCCAATATGATGATGTACCTGTGATACCACTATTAATTAAAGATAACCCATCACTTTCAAAATTACATTGTACACCCAAACCATTAGGTCTATGTATAATATGTAGATTAGTATTGTTATAATCTGCAAGATAGATTCTCTCATCTGGTGCTAATTGTAACGCCCCAAAACTCGCACCACTAATATTACCCACCTCAATTACGTTATCTATCATTTCAGTAGATGAGGTATAACTTAAATCAAACTGATATACTTTTTCACCCGCACCTTCACTAACATAAAACTTAGAAGAATCTGAAGAAAACTCCAAACCATAAGGTCCAATATCAAAAGTCATTCCTGTTAGTGATATAAAATTACTTAACGTACCACCTGTGGAATCAAAATCAAAAATGTCTATAATATCCTCATCATATAATAAAGATATTAATTTAGAACAATCGGGAGATGTCTTCATATAACCTCTCGCAGTATTGTGTGTAGAACCGATATTTGTGATTATCGGCCCACTTAATCCCGTAGAAGATAATTTATATGTATAATATGATGTATCACCACTTGTGTGAGTTATAATCCAATAAGAGTCTTCAGATGTGTTACTACACGCAGTAACTTTTTCAGTTAAAGGTGAATTAATAAGTTTAATATTTTTAGTTTCTACTTCTCCATCACCATTTTGTAACTCCATATTAACTATAGAATATTCAAAACCATTAGGACTTCCATTGTAATCTGTTGTAAACAAATAATACTTATTGGATTGCGGTTTAGGAACAATAACAACTGATTGTGTTGAAGTTCCCGAACTAGATAACCCTGTACCATTAACCATAATTGTGTTTCCGCTAGTATATACTGTTTCTCCATTTGTATAAAATAATAATTGTCCTTCTCTGTTAGATATAGATGCAACACCTTCTTGCGATTCCATCGCCCCACTTAATATAACTGGAGTACCCCCACTTTGTATTGGATTAAAAGATATTCCCGAATTGTTACCGAAGAACCAATTGTAATTCATTCTATCATAGGTCTCTCCTGTATATGTCACAGGACCACATAAAGTATCTGCAGTAGTTGCAGGAATCTTTCTAACACCTCTTATTGTAACTTGTGGGAAATCAAAACTATCAAAGTCCGATCTTTCTATATGATTATATTTAGCCCTATTACTTACAGGTTCCCAACCATAATTATTACTTTCATTTCTACTAGATAATAACTGATATTTTTTACCATTATCTATATAAAGTATTTCATTGTTCTCAGTAATTTCTATCTCAGAATTTGAGTCGCTTACATTACCTGAAAAATTTAATGGTATTGTTTTTTCTGTTAATCTGTTTCTAAATATGGATTGTCCGTATTTATCAGGTTTCGATAATAAAAATATATCATCTATTCTCGATAAGTCTGTAGGTAAGAATAATGATTTTTCTGTTTTTAAAAATGTGGACGTAGAGGATGCCTGATAATTCATATCAGTACCAATATTTAAATTAATAGGTGACTCAATTTCAGTTATTACTTCACCACCTATCGATATTGGGTTTACTATTTTACCTCTTATTCCTGACATAGTTTAAATTAATTTTTTACGCAGCATTACTAACTCTAATATATTCCGCAGTTGCAGCCCAAGTAAATGGTGAACCTACACCCGTACATTGTATTAATATATTACTACCAGACGCAACTAAATTAAAATCAGGAGAACCCGAATGATTTTCTGCAATATATTTGTTTTGAGTTCCTACAATATTGACCGTACCACCATTATTTTCAAAGACACCTATAAGTTGCCCACCAATACTTTCACCTACACCTTGTGAACCAATAATAGTCGCAGTTACAGTATACATATTAGATAAGGATGTTGGTATTGTGATTATTGTTGTTGGGGTCGCATCATTGGTAGTTATATTGTTATTTGTAACCATTATTTTAGTACCTGCGCCACCATCACCTATATTCATACTTTGAAAGTCTCCACTATTGCCAACAACATCTCCAGTAACATTTAGATTATTGTCTACTTGCCCATCTCCCTTTGAGATGAATCCGTTTTTAATTATAAATTCGTTTGCCATAATTTCTTTCCCTTTCCAGAAATTGTTATTTATTAATAAATATGTTAAATGTTAAATCTATTCTTAATAGAGTTATAATTTTGTAAAACCTCTGAACTATCTAATCCTCTATTATAAACTCTACTAATTGCAATCCTACCATTAAAAGGATATACAAAATCACTCTCCCTTAATGTGCCAATAGTTAATTGTCTAGTACTTATCTGTATAGTACCATTATAAGATGTAGTTTCAGGTTGTAATACATTATTAATATACATCTTCATAGTAGAACCATCCCAAGTACAAACCACATGATACCATTGATTTTTAGAATAAGTAAAAGCGGGTGTTAAATCAGTTGCCCCACTTATTGAATCATATAACGCAAAAGTCATCCTATTAGCGGCTGAGTTATTACCTAAATAAAATAAATAAGAATTATCGGTTTCCACACTTGATACCCACTTACTAATAACCCCAGCGTTTTGGGTGTTGGTTGGTGCGTTAAAAGCACATTCTAATGTTATTCCTGATGTGATATCGAGTGTACTTCCAGTACCACATTCAACTCTATCATTATACCCATCAAACTCTAGTGAACCACCATTATTGTAATTATAAACTACCCCATTTTTAATAATACCATCATTATTACCTGTTAAATCCGTTAATGTAGTATCGGTTAATAACCTATTTAACGGATCAGTGATACAAGAATTATTACTAGCATCAAAATTAAATACTAAACCTGAAGACACTATAGATGACTCACCAACGATAGTTTCTTTTTCAAAAATGTCTGTAGTTATATTAAATCTACGTTTTTGTAAGTCGAAATTTTGTTTTATTTCTGAATCAGTCAACTCACTATTATAAAATTTAACATTAGAAATTGTACCATCTATTTGTCCTGCGTTACCAGGGGCATCACCAATAAAACTAAATGTATTAGTACCCCAATTCAAAACTGAACCTGTTCCATCAATAGTTCCATGTGAATAAACACCATTAACATAAATTTTAAAATCCGATTGACTTCTAACTATACCAACAATATGATTCCAAGAATCACCTATACAAACCCTATCTAATGTTTTAAACGATCTCCTGTGTTGAGATCCAATACCACCACCATTACCAGTATTTAGATGTAGTTGATAATTACCATCAAATTGAGGGCTCACCGATCCAAATGTTATTGGGAATAATTGTAAGAAAACACCAAAATAAGGACTTGTTCCTGTTCTACATGCAGGTGAAAATATTCCTTTAGTATTAATTGCGTTAGATGTTGATATATCAGGTTTTACCCAACATTCTATAGTATAAGGGTAGGTTAAATTTTGTGTAGGTATAAAATCACCACAATTTATATAGTCATTAGTACCATCTAAAACAAAAACACCTTTATTACTCTCATCGTATGAGGCACCATTTACTAAAGTACCTATTGAGTTATTAACTAAATCACTTACCTTTGTTAAATCTTTATTTGCGTCATATGTTCTTATGTTTGCACCATCAACATAAAACACCAAATTGTCTTTAACTACTTCACTTCCACCTTTTGCTGTACTCATATTTTATTCAAATCTATCAGGAGTCCACTCACTAGTATTTAATATATTTAAAATTTCAGTGTATGTGTATGGACCTTCCTTAGTCGTTAAGTTATTTACTGTGGGTGGAATAACCTCACCTTCCCATTTTACAAATGTTTTTGTTTCATCTATCGATTTTCTAACCGTATCTATAGATGTTTCTAATACTTGAGTAAAATTCACTGAACCCAATTCGGATACATTGAATATCATAAAGTTTCTATGTTCGTATGTATGTGACATATTTTAACATTTTCCGTTATTTGTTATTGTTGGACTTTGGTTACATATTGTATTACCAGGACAAGACTCATTTATTGCGAAAGATAACCCACCATTTAAATAAATTGTACCATATGTTGCACAATCAATAAAAAGTTCTGTCGGTGCTTTTAGATTATAAAAAAGATATTTATTTACACCATTTTGATCTTGATACTCAACGGTAGTTTGTCCTATTGGTATATCTATTATATATCCAAAAAATTGTGTTATTGGTCCTGTTGTTGAACTCATAATCCGTATCTACTTTTTAATGTGTTATAATTTTGTAATACTTCTTGTTCTGAAAGTGTTTTATCGTATACCATAAAATTTGATATATTCCCATTAAATGCGTTAGTTGGAGAAAATATTGTTGTTGCATTATATGCCCCTAACCCAAAATGTGTAAAAGTATTAAAATAATTTCCAGTCACACCAGTAACACTATTTTCTAATTCTCCATTGATGAATAGCTTTTTTTCTCCTGTAATTGGTTCATATGTACAAAATAATTGATACCATTCATTTGAGTTCCAAGTTGTTTGTATCGATACTAAGTCATTTGTTGGACTAAAAGTTGCAAACAATAGTTCACCATTTGTTAAAAAATAAATATAATTATCTGCTCTTGAGGAGGTAAATCTTTGATCTTGAGCCTCCATTAACACACTAAAAGTTGCAAGTGAACCTGGTGTTATAGTTGTAGTAGGGGAAAACCATAGTCCAAATGAAAAAGTATTTAATGTGTTTGCAGGGGTTAACTCAGAAAAATTAACATAATCATCCAACCCATCAAATAAAATACTACCATTATTATTAGGGTTATAAGTTGGTCCATTTACAAGTGTACCATCATCCCCAGTTTTTGTTATATCATTCCATGTGGTATCACCACTAACTATTGATTTATAGTTTGCAGCATCTACATATAACATCAAACCATCTGTTACTATATTTGGTGAATAATGAAAACTCATAATTTATATACTTCTAACAATTGTTTTTACTTCCCACCCTGTAGTTGTTGCAGATACTTGTAATAAAGTGTTTGTACTATCCGCAGACATACTAAATGTTATATCAGATGTCGAACCAATATCTGTAGTTGTAGTTTCTGTAAAGTTAACTGTGTTACCACTGAATATTGACATTATTTGTCCCGCTCTCGCACCACCAGTATTAGAAACTGTGTACTCAAACCACACACCTGTATATGCACTCATAGGTACCGAATATACTGTACTCAATCCAGTGGATGGTGTTAATCTAACTGTCGTATTTAATGATGGTGCTTGATAACTACCCATATGAACTGTGTCATCATCAAACACTTCTAATATCGGTAATCCTGAAATATCGTTAACTGAGAATAAAGAACCAACTAAACTATCTGTAACACTAAATAATTCACCACTAGAACCTTGTATTGTAAATAACGGATTAGTATCTCCCGAACCAATAATAGTTAATATATTTTGTCCACTACCCGACATTGTAGATTGACCATAAACCTCTAAATCACCATTTATGGTTAATCCTGTCATAACACTTATATTAGTTACTAAATCTGGTTGGCCTTGATTTTGACTTATTGTGAAATTATTGTTTGAGTAGGTGAATCCCGTTGTAAATGTATTGGTGATTCCTGTTACGTTAACAAAATTAGCGTCATTTCTTAATAAAGATAAAGTACCTGTAGACTCACTATAACCACCTGCAATTACATACCTATCAAATGAAGTAAATCCAGTTACATCAAATGTACCACCACTAGTATTTGTAAATGTCGCAGTTCCAGCAGAATACGTACCACCAGAAACAAAAATATCAGAAACTGATCCAGTAGTACCAGTAACAACATTACCACTAGAATCTATTCCTAAATTATTAACAGAAGTTCCTGTTCCTAAAGTATTTATTACTAAAGTATCTGTTATTAGTTTCCCTAAATTGTTAAATGTATTACTCATTTTCTGCTACGTATTTAAAATATTTTAAAAACCCATCTTCAATATACAATTGGCCTGGTATTGGATTTTGGTTATTACAAACATATATACCACCATTAGGGATAACCCCACTATTATTTGGTGTTTCTATGACATCACCATCTTCATTATATGTTACACCATCTACACTAAATGAAATTTTATATGGTGAAGTCTGATTATATTCAATACCCTCTTGTATTGAATTAAACCCTATTAAAATTATATATACTTTCTTTTTCATGTGATTAATATGTTAGATCTGTTAATGTATTTATATTACCCCTTAAATCGTTAATATTGTAATTAGTATTAACAGTAGAGTTTGTAGATATTACTGTAGTGGTTCCCGAATAGTCAATGGAAGTTGCACCACTATAACTAGATATTAAGGTTGAGTTTGTTATTTGTAAGTTACCGCTATTAGTCGTATTATATGCGATTGTAGTACCCGACCCAAGATTTACAACCGAAGAATTATTGATAAATATATCATTATACTCACCATCAATAACACCATTGCTATTATTGGTTAATCTTACATATGAGTTATTAAGTCTACCCACACCTTTATCTGTTGTGTCATTGACAAAAATGGAAGATGAATTACCATCTATATTAGATTCTAAATATGAATTATTGATATTAACCACACCACCATCTTTTGGGTTAGCGATACCAGAAGCTAAATTGCCACTAATTTTACCACTATAGTTAATTATATTATTCGTACCATCTGCCTTAAATAAGGATTGTGTCGTCACCCCACTACCCAATGCAGTAATATCACCATTAATATTAATTTTATTATTTATAGTACCATTAATATCAGCAATAAACCTACCAATACCCGATGATGTATTTGTTGTTATGTTTCCGTTGAAATTTATTGTGTTATTTGCAGATCTAACATCAAATATCCCTGTTGTTAATGAATTAGGTTCTGAATCATATAAATTTGAGTTTACGTTTAATGTCCATCCACCAGTTGCGGAAAATGTTGACACTAACACCCCATCGTAATTAAACGCACTTAATGCATCATAATAATATATGTTTTTGATATTGATGTTAAATACCCCACTATTTATTAAAAATAATAAATTGAGTACTACCCTTAAATTCAACTCATCTCCATATACATTGAAGTCGTCATCACCAAAATCATATGCTAAAAAATATGAATACCCAACAGGAGGTAAATAATCACGGCGTTTAGATGTGACATTGAATTTAATTGAGTTAGCACCGCTTGAAGCTAAGTAGTAAAAACCACCACTAGACCCATTGCCTGATACGTAATCCCAATACTCACTCTCAGATTTTATGGTTATATTTGATGTTAAAGTACTAGTTTTAGTAACTCGTATAGTTTCACAATGATGTGAAATTATATCTTTTACTTCCGCATAGAATGTTGACCCCCCTTCATTCGGATCGTCTACACAATAAAAACAGTTAACTCCGTTAGTGGTATTAGGACCAACACCAAACTGTTCATACACTAAGTAACCTAACACACTACAAGTTTCTCCTGTTGATGAACCCGGATTAAATAGATACATTAACGCCCCAGTATCACTTTGGTTATACATTTCTATTTTTGTGTTTGGAGAAAAATAATATGTGACACCATCTTTCCACAAATTAACTAAGGTATCTACTTGCCCATTATAAGGGTTACCTGCAGAATCTCTATTATCATATACAATGGTTTGGGGTAAAACGTATATAGTGTCTCCCGATGTTGAAGCACTCTTTGCTGCGTATAAATTTCTCCAAGGCTTATGTAAGTTACCTTTTTGTGCAGTTCCATCATCACCTATTTCTGAAACGTATAGGACATTACCAACTGATGTACCTGTTTCAGTAGTTCCCGTAACAACATTACCACTAGAATCTAAACCTAAATTAATAAGTGGCGTACCACTCAATATAGCCCCAATGTTTAATGATCCACTTATTTTTGTATTACCACTAACGTCTAATTTTTCTGTCGGTGTTGTTGTACCAATACCTAACCTACTATTTGCAACATCAATTGTAACACCACTTGTTGAACCGAAATAAATATTACCTTCATCCAACGGATTAATGTTTAATGGAGAACAAGAATGTATGTTTGATACATATAAATCATTCACACAATCACCAGAATTACCAATAGTTGTAACTGAAATGGTATTCGCAGTAAAATCATCTATAGTACCTGTGGACGCACTTAAACCTGGATCGAACAACCAAGTACCATTTGAATCTGTATAAATTCTAGAATCTACACCATTACTTTGCCCGTCTTCCAATGTGATTCCACCACCTATCGCAGTTAAATGTGTTCCACTATAATTTAATACAATGTTATTATCTTTTGATTGGATTACTTCTGTGTTTATCGTTGTTGCAGAACCATTAATAATTACATTACCATTGATCGTTATTGCGGAAGTACACGCATTAACCGTATCTAATAAAAGTGGTGTACTACAAGTATAGGAACTAAACCCATTAAATAGTTGTTCAACACTACCCTTATAAGATGACCCTGCAGGACTTTGTGATGTATCACCAGTTACCACAAAATGTAGTAAATCTGTTAGTGTTACACCACTAATTAGTTGTCTATCGGTTAGTCTTTGTTTTGGCATCTTATTTCTTTTTTATTATAAATATTTCATATTATCGTAAACCATTAACAATTATGAATTAATTCTTGATTGTAGTACCAACCCGATATTTGTTCAGGTGGGAATGTTTTGATAAAATTAGGTGGGTCAAAATCAGGATCACCAAATATCTCTACGTTACCCTCATATTCATTACTGTCATATATTTGTGTTATGAACACTGTATTATAATCACTTACTAATGTATTCGCCTTTCTAACACACTTATTGTATTTATCCCTAAGTCCCGCAATAAAGTTCCTTTGTGTTTCATATGCGGTAGTACCTTGTGTAAATCCAGATAAATTATTTTGAGCATTTATTAGGTTTTGTGTTATACCACTACAACTCATAAAGTTCATATAATAATTTTGTTGTTGTTGTAGATATTCATTTTCTAATTCATCTAATTGTGTATTTAAATCTATTAATTCTTGATTTAAATTATCTAATTCACTATTAAGTAAATCAATTTGACTTTGTTGTGCGTCTATTAAATCTTGTAGGTTTGGTGTATCTAAATCTTGTAGTCTTATTGCGCATAATTTACTTTGTTCTACAGAAATTTGTTTCTTAAGTAAAGCAATCTCCAACTCTTTATTTAATATGTCAGTCTTAAGTTGTGTTATCTCAGGACTTGATGGGTATATAGGTTTTTGTTCTACTAATGAATGTTTAGTTTCAGAACCAATACTAAAGTCTGTTTGTGCGGATAATGGACAATCAACTTCAACATCTATGAAATTCAAACTATATCTCTTATAGTTAAACTTATTGTTATCAAAAATAGTATTTCTATATATCTTACCAGAATTATCACATCCCTCCCATATAGTAGTTGCAGGTACAACTTGTTCTAATAAGTCTA
>Ga0209137_1000699_pt1 | contig 34996 bp, 31 predicted proteins | sample SaaInl5LU_22_DNA_FD_184642 | JGI IMG/M metagenome (GOLD analysis project Ga0209137, IMG submission 184642) | Marine microbial communities from expanding oxygen minimum zones in the Saanich Inlet - ESP_105LU_22_DNA (SPAdes) (version 2) | ecosystem: Environmental > Aquatic > Marine > Intertidal...
CGGGTCTTGTGGCGGGTGGCCGCTTTTCGCGCGCTGCATTTGGCGCAGCTCGACAAGCGGGCGAAAAAACTTGCTTGGTTGGACTGGCTGCGCCCCGATCAGCCGGTCAGGGTCGAGGCGGTGTGCAGATCCTCGAAAATCTATCATGACAAGGCGGCGGTGCAGCGCATCGCGGGTGCCATCACGGCGGCGGGCATAACCGTCGCATCGGATGCGGCCTTGGTGATCAAGGCGCGGATCGAGGATGATCTGTGCACCATTTCCATCGACACCAGCGGCGAGCCGCTGCACCGCCGTGGCCATAAGACATTCGTCGGCAAGGCCCCCTTGCGCGAGACGATGGCGGCGGGGTTTTTGTGGCAGATGGGCTTTGACGGGAGCCAAGCGGTGGTCGACCCGATGTGTGGATCGGGCACGATCGTGCTGGAAGCGGCAGAGATCGCGGCGGGCCTCTTGCCGGGGCGGTCGCGCGATTTCGCCTTTGCGCATCTGGTGGGCGGCGGGAACGAGGGGCGCTGCCCCTCGCGCTCCCCGGGATATTTGGAAAACGAAGACGGGGGCGTGCGGTTTTTCGGGTATGATCGGGATGATGGCGCGATCCGGGGGGCGCAGGGCAATGCCGCGCGCGCGGGCACTTCGGCGATCTGTCGCTTCACCCGGCAAGCGGTCAGCGATCTGATGCCGCCCGAGGGGATCGCGCCGGGGATCATCTTGACCAACCCGCCCTATGGCGCGCGGATCGGGGAACGGAAACTGCTGTTCGCGGTCTATGGTGCCTTGGGCGCGACGTTGCGCGCGCGCTTTGCGGGCTGGAAGGTTGGGATCGTGACGCCCGACAAGGGCTTGGCGCAGGCCACGGGCCTGTCGCTCGCGCCGCTGGGGCCGGTGGATCATTCCGGCACCAAGGTCTGGCTTTGGCAGGGCGTAATCGGCTAAGCCTTGCAAATAGGGACCGGCGTCAGGGTCACGGGACGCAAGGACCGATCTTGTTACTTCTTCGGGCATGATTTGGAACATGTGTTTCGCCTTACGCCGATTATCGGCGTTTTTCGTCCGATGCGCGGATTTGCCCTGCGCGCGACCATGGCCTAGGTGGCGGGTCGGGCTATTCCTGCCTGTCGGAGCTTTGTCATGTTCGAAACCTTGGGTCTTGAGATCACGCCACAGGCGGCTGCGCTTTGGTTTGGGGCGGCGATTGGCCTGTGTTTCGGGGCGCTGGCGCAGCTGACACGGTTTTGCCTGCGCCGTGCCTTGGTCGGCCCCATGGCCGAGCGTGCCGATGCGCGGGCAGTTTGGGCCATGGCGCTTGTCGTGGCGGTGATCGGCACGCAAGGCGCGGTGGCCTTGGGGCTGTTCTCGTTCGAGGGGCATCGCTTTGGCGCGCAGAGCGTGCCGGTGTTGGGATTGGTTCTGGGTGGCTTGCTCTTTGGGCTTGGCACGGTGTTGGCGCGGGGGTGCCTGTCGCGGTTGACGGTGCTGTCAGCGACGGGGAATTTGCGCGCCTTGGTGGCGATCGTTGTGGCGGCCTTGGCGGCGCAGGCGACACTGCAGGGCGCCCTGGCACCTTTGCGCATGAGCTTGGGTGCAGTGGTTGTGCCGCTGGGTGCCTTGCCGGGGGCGGCGTGGCTGTGGGCGGCCGTGATCGCGGCGGCAGCGCTGTTGGTGGTGCTGCGCGCAGGGGCGCGCTGGCCAAGCTTGTTGGGTGGTGCCGCGATCGGGGCCTTGGTGCCCTTGGCATGGGTCGGGACGGGCTTTGTGCTGTTTGACGAATTCGATCCCATTGCGCTGGAAGGCTTGGGCTTCACCGGACCTTGGGCCGAGGCGCTGTTTTGGGGGGTTGCCGCGCAGGTGACCAGCGTCGGCTTTGGTGGCGGGCTGGTGGGCGGCGCTTTGGCGGGCGCGCTTGTCGCGGCGATCGTCACGCGGCGGTTCCGCTTGGAGAGTTTTGAAAGCGCAGCCCAGATGGGGCGGAGCCTTGGCGGGGCGGCGCTGATGGGTGTGGGTGGTGTTTTGGCGGGCGGTTGCACCGTGGGTGCGGGTCTGGCCGGTTTGCCGAGCTTGGGGGTAAGCGCGATCATCGGCTTTGGCTCGATTGTCGCGGGCATCTACTTGGCCGACGCGGTTTTGGCGCGGCGCGGCGGGGCGCGGGATTTGCTGCCCGCTGAATGAGCGGATTCAGGCGAACGTGACACCGCAGGCGCGCATCGCTGTTTGCGCCGCCGCCAGAGAGCCATCCAGATCAATAGCACGGCAGAGATCTTGGGCGACGCGCACGCCAAAGCCCAGCTTGGCGGCATCCAGCGCCGAGTAGTTCACGCAAAAATCCGTGGCGAGGCCGACCATCGTCAGCTGGTCGATGCCACGGCTGCGCAGGTAGCCATCAAGGCCCGTGGGCGTTGTGCGGTCATTCTCGAAAAAGGCGGAATAGCTGTCGATGGCGGGGTTCATGCCCTTGCGGATGATGAGATCAGCGCGGTCGGTCTCAAGGGCGGGGTGAAACGCAGCCCCGCCTGAGCCTTGCACGCAGTGATCGGGCCAAAGCACCTGTGGGCCATAGGGCATGGTGACCATCGCAAGGGGCGCGCGGCCGGGATGCGTGCTGGCGAACGAGGAGTGGCCCGCTGGGTGCCAATCTTGCGTCAAGATCACGGTGGCGAAATCAGCCATCAGCGCGTTGATGCCTGCCACGATGGTATCGCCGCCCGGCACGGCCAGCGGGCCGCCGGGGCAAAAATCGTTCTGAACGTCGATGACGAGAAGCGCATGGGTGGTGGCGTGCATCGGTTCCTCCGGCTGGGATGAGTCAGCTTGCCCTACCCTACGGCTTGAGCGGCGCGGCGCAACGGCGTATCTGGCACCCATGATCATCGTCGCCGCACTTTACAGATTCACCCCCTTTGCCGCACCCGAGGCGCAGCGGACGCCGCTTTTCGCGGTCTGCACCGACCATGAGGTGATGGGTACGCTGCTTTTGGCGGGCGAGGGGATCAATGGCACCATCGCCGGGCCACGCGATGGGATCGACGCGGTGTTGGCCCATATCCGCGCCCTGCCCGGTTGCGCCGATCTGGAGTGGAAGGAAAGCACGGCCGCCACCCAGCCCTTTGGCCGGATGAAGGTGCGCATCAAGCGCGAGATCGTGACAATGGGCGTGCCCGGCACAGACCCGCGCGCCATTGTGGGAACATATGTGGCACCCGCGGCGTGGAATGATCTGATCAGCGCGCCCGATGTGGCCGTGATCGACACGCGCAACGATTATGAGGTGGCGATTGGCACCTTTCGGGGTGCGGTCGACCCGGAGACGGAAAGTTTTCGTGATTTCCCGGCGTGGTGGGAAAAGAACCGCGACCGCTTTCACAACAAGCGCATCGCCATGTTTTGCACCGGCGGTATTCGCTGCGAGAAATCCACAGCCTTCCTTAAGGCGCAGGGCGTGGAGGAGGTTTATCACCTGAAGGGTGGCATCTTGAAGTACCTCGAAGAGGTGCCGCAGGAAGACAGTCTTTGGGATGGGGGCTGTTTCGTCTTTGACGAGCGGGTGGCCGTGGGGCACGGGCTGACGGTGTTGCCCTATGGGCTATGCCGGGCCTGCAGGCGGCCGCTGGAAGACACGGATCGGGCGCATCCCACCTATGAGGAAGGGGTGCAGTGCCATCGCTGCGTGGATGATTATACCGAGGCCGACCGCGCGCGGTTTCGCGAACGTCAGCGCCAGATCAAGCTGGCCGCTGCACGCGGCGAGCGGCATGTGGGGACAGGTCGCTCGGGTGTGAGTTGAGCTGCAGTATGACCGCGCAGTGCGCCTGAAGGCGCACCCAACCCAGACGAAAAAAGGGGCGCCCGAAGGCGCCCCCAAGATGATCCGAAGGGAGGAGACGGATCAGCCTTTGGTGAAGTCAGGATAGGCTTCCATGCCCAGTTCCGAGACATCGAGGCCATTAACCTCGGCTTCGGCGCTGACACGCAGGCCCATGACCGCCTTGAGGATGACCCACACGATCAGCGAGGTCACGAAGACGAAGGCGATGATCGACACGATGCCGAGGATCTGTGCGCCCAGTGTCGCCTCGCCGGTGTAGCCACCGGTCAGAACCACCGCCAAGGTGCCCCAGATGCCGGCGAAGAAGTGGACCGGGATAGCACCCACGACATCGTCGATCTTGAGCTTGTCGAGCAGCGGAACGGTCACGACCACGATCAAGCCACCGATTGCGCCGATGATCAGCGACAAGAACAGCGAGGGGGCCAGCGGTTCAGCGGTGATCGACACGAGGCCGGCCAGCGCACCGTTTAGCACCATGGTCAGGTCGACCTTGCCATAGAGGATCTGCGTCAGGATCAACGCTGCAACCGCACCGGCGGCAGCCGCCATGTTGGTGTTGGCGAAGATGCGCGACACATCGGTGACGTCACCCACGGTACCCATGGCAAGCTGCGAGCCGCCATTGAAGCCGAACCAACCCAGCCACAGGATGAAGGTACCCAAGGTGGCGAGTGCGAGGTTCGAACCGGGCATCGGAACAACCTTGCCGTCCTTGTACTTGCCGATACGCGGCCCAAGGATGATGGCACCAGCCAGCGCGGCAGCACCGCCTGCGGCATGGACGAGGGTCGAGCCTGCGAAGTCGTGGAAGCCCGCTTCCGACAGCCAGCCGCCGCCCCACTGCCAGGATGCTTCGATCGGGTAGATGAAGCCGGTCAGCACGACAACGAAGACAAGGAAGGGCCACAGCTTCATCCGCTCGGCCAAGGTGCCCGAGACGATGGAAGCGGTTGTGGCGCAGAACATCAGCTGGAAGAAGAAATCCGAGCCGACAGAGGCGTAATCAAGCGTTGCGTCGGCCGCGCCGATGCCCATCGGCTCGAGCGAGGTGACGGCGAAGAAGGGGCCAAGCCAGCCTTCGATCAGCCATTCGCCGGGATACATGATCCCGAAGCCGACCAGCCAGTACATGATCGCCGCGATGGAGAAGAGCGCGATATTCTTGGTCAACTGCATCGTGACGTTCTTGGAGCGCACAAGGCCCGCCTCGAGCATCGCAAAGCCCGCAGCCATCCAGAACACGAGGAAGCCACCGATCAAGAACAGCAGCGTTGTGAAGATATAGGAGGTTTCAGCCGCAGGCGCGGTCGAGGCCTCCTGGGCGAGGCCCATGCTCGGCGCAAGCGCGGCGGTTGCCACGGCTGCGAGCGGGAGGAGAAACTTTGTATTCATCTCTACGATATCCTTTTCGTCGAAAGGGCGCGGGATCAGACCGCGTCGTCGTTGGTCTCGCCCGTGCGGACGCGCACTGCGCTTTCCACATCGAGAACGAAGATCTTGCCGTCGCCGATCTTGTCGGTCTTGGCCGTCTTTTGGATGGTTTCGACCACTTGGTCGGCCATGCCGTCGGACACCACGATCTCGAGCTTTACTTTCGGCACGAAGTTCACGGCGTATTCCGCGCCGCGATAGATTTCGGTGTGACCGGACTGCGAGCCAAAGCCTTTGATCTCGGTCACCATCATGCCGCGCACGCCGATGGTGGTCAGGGCTTCCCGGACCTCCTCGAGCTTGAACGGCTTGATCGCTGCAATAATGAGTTTCACGTCTTACCCCTTCCGGTTGCTGTTCCGGTTCTTTCGGCCGACACGACCAATTGCGGCCGACACCGCCTCAAAACATGCAGCAAGCGGGCTGGGAGCAATGATCACCGCGCCAAACCGCGCAACTGGAAGGCGAAGTTGCATTATTTTTGCGCAATTTGGTTTCGATGACTATTTTTTGTGCGAAGTAAAGATGCGGCGCTGCAGCGAATTGGGTGCACAAGCGACTCGAATTTGCATATGTTTCGCATAAAAAGAGGCAGGTCAGTGAGATGAGTAGTTCCGGCAACGGGCGTAGGCCCAGCTCCAGCGGTCGCCGCCTTGTCGCGGATCGGCGCAGTGCCCCCGCATCACAGGCGCCCCGCAACAGCGCGACACAAGGCAGCCAGAAACCGCGGAGAACGCGCAAAAGGCGCGCGGCCCGGCCACGGCCAACAGGGTTGCGCGGCTGGATCGGCGCGTTTTTCCGGTTCATCTGGCGCATCATCTGGGGGCTGATCTGGCGCAGCACCGCTGTGGTGATGCTGATCTTGGGGGCCGCGACCAGCTATTACTATGCGCAATTGCCCGATCTGGCGGCGGTGGTGGATGAGCGCCATCGTGGGTCGGTCACCATGCTGGACCGCGACGGCACAGTCTTCGCGTGGCGTGGCGATCAGTTCGGCGGCGCGATTGATCCCGCCAGCGTCAGCCCGCATCTGGTCAATGCGATCGTCGCGACCGAGGATCGGCGCTTTTACCGGCATCTGGGCATCAGCCCGCGCGGCATCGCCAGCGCGATCCGCATCAACCTGAGCGAAGGGCGCGGCCCGTTGTCGGGGCATGGCGGATCGACCATCACCCAACAGGTGGCCAAGCTAATGTGTCTGGGCGTGCCCTTCGACGCGACCGCATGGGAGAATGAAGCCGCCTATGAACAAGATTGTCGGCGCACCACGCTGTGGCGCAAGCTGCAAGAAGTGCCGTTTTCGCTGGCGATGGAGTTTCGCTATTCCAAGGACGAGATCCTGTCGATCTACATGAACCGCGCCTTTTTGGGCGCGGGCACGCGCGGCTTCGAGGCCGCGGCGCAACGTTATTTCGGTGTCTCGGCAGCAGCGGTCAGCCCGCAACAGGCGGCGATGCTTGCCGGTTTGCTTGTCGCGCCCTCTTATTACGCGCCGACCCGCAACCTTGAGCGCGCCCAGCGCCGTGCGGCCACGGTGCTGCGGTTGATGGAATCTCAAGGCTATCTGAGCGCGACCGAAGCGGCCATCGCGCAGGCCGAACCTGCCACGCTGTCGAACGCCGCAAGGCAGGATCGCGGCGGTGCTTTCGCCGATTGGATCATGTCGACCGGCCCTGATTTCCTGACCCGCGACACGACCGAGGATGTCATCATCGGCACCACCTTCGATCCCGCGATGCAAGCAGCGGCGGAAGCGGCCCTTGCGAATGTCTTCGAAAACCAAGTGCGCGAAGGATCAGAGGCGCAAGCGGCAATCGTGGTAATGTCGGCCGATGGTGCGGTGCGCGCGATGGTGGGCGGGCGCGATACGGCGGGAACGGGCCTGTTCAACCGCGCGTCGCAAGCGATGCGGCAGACGGGGTCGAGCTTCAAGCCCTTCGTATATGCGGCAGCTCTCGATCTGGGGTGGCGGTTCGATGATCTGATCCTTGATGGGCCGCTGACGATCAATATTCCCGGCTCTGGTCCTTGGTCGCCCGAGAATTACACCGGCGAGTTCTATGGCGAGGTGACGCTGACCGAGGCGTTGGAGCGGTCGCTCAACACAGCCGCCGTGCGCCTATCCGAAGAGGTGGGCCGCGATCTGGTGCGCACAGTCGCGGCGGAATTCGGCATCGAGAGCGATTTGGCGGCCGGCCCTGCGCTTGCGCTGGGTGCATCGGAGGCGACGCTGATCGAGATGACGGGCGCTTATGCCGGGATTCTGAATGGTGGCTCTGCGGTTTTGCCATATGGGGTGCAGGAGTTGCGGTTGGTGGGCGATGCGGACCCGCTTTTTGCACAGGTGAGTGGAATCCAAGAGCGCGTCATCTCGGAGAATGCCGCGCGGCAGCTTACCTATATGATGTCGATGGCCGTGACCGAGGGGACGGGCCAGCGCGCGCGCCTGCGTGACCGGCCCGTGGCAGGCAAGACCGGCACCACCAATAGCCAGCGCGATGCTTGGTTCATCGGCTTTACCGGTGATTACGTTGCGGGTGTCTGGATGGGCTATGACGACAACAGCCCCTTGACGGGTGTGACGGGTGGTGGGCTTCCGGCTGAAATCTGGCGTCAGACGATGGAACGCATCCATGCCGATCTACCGGCAAGCCCCTTGCTCACGATTGACCCCGTGGCCGAGGCCTTGGCGCGCCCGCAAACAGTCCTCCCGCGGGGGACTCTTTTGGGCACAGCACCACAGGATGAGGCCGAGCAAATCCTGATGCGGGTGTTGAACGGGCTTTTGGGGCGGAACTGACGGCCCATTGGCTTTTCCTATGGCAACAGCGGCGGCGGCCCCCTTGTTGGCGCGCGGGGGCAGGGCCACCTGATCCGCATTGGTGTCTTGCAATGGGGGATGTTGTAATGTCCGAAGAAAAGCTGGAGGCGCGGACCGCTTCGAAATCGCAAACGCATGATGTTGCAGCCTGGCTGCGCGATACGGTGACGCTGAGCTTGCCGCGTTGGGCGCTGGTGGCCGCGGGCCTTGGGGCCTTTGTGCTGTTGTTTGTCGCATTGGATTGAGGGGGCTGGTCATGAACCCAAGGTTCACAATGGCGGCCCTGCTGGCCGCGATGGTGACGATTTCAGCCCCAACCCTGGCCAAAGCGGCCACGGGCAAGGGCGATATGGCACCGAGCCAGAAGATCGCCGGCCTTTTGCCCGGCCAAGAGGTCACGCTGCGTGGTGTGGTGCTCAGGATCACGGATGAGGATGAATTCATCCTGTCGGATGCCAGCGGGCAGATACCCGTCTATGTCGGCCCGAACATAGTGCCGGCGGCACTGGGCGAGACGATCACTGTCTCGGGCCGCGTCGATGACGATTTTCCGCGCGAAATCTACGCGACGTTGATCATCCGCGCCGATGGCACACAGGTGCCGCTTTCGCATCGCTACTGAACAAAAAAGGCGCCCCAAGGGGCGCCTTTGATCATTGGGTTCGGGCGCGGATCACACCGCGTCATCGATCCATTTTTGCAGCGCGGCCTTGGGGGCTGCGCCGATCTTGTTGGAGACAACCTCACCATCCTTGAACAAGAACAGCGCGGGAATGCCGCGCACGCCCATCTGCATGGGGGCTTGCGGGTTCTCGTCGACATTGACCTTCACGATCTTGACGCGGCCGGCATATTCCTCGGATAGCTCTTCGAGGGCTGGGCCGATCTGCTTGCAGGGGCCGCACCATTCGGCCCAGAAATCCACCACGACGGGGATATCGGACTGGCGCACTTCGGCGTCGAATGTAGCGTCGGAAACGGCGTGTGTGGCCATGGCGTATGCCCTCCTGGCGAATGGGATCGGGTGGGAAGGTAAGGATGGCGCGCCGCAGGGTCAAGGACCGCCCGCGCGCGTCAGTGCCGCAGCGACCAGCGGGCCGGGCAACGGCATGAGGCGGGCCGCACGGGTCCAGAGGATCGCGGTTTCGATCTGGCGGTCGGGGTAGATCGCGCCCAGCATCGCGGCATAGGCCCCCATTTGGCGCAAAAGCCCCTCAGGCACCGCCGTCGGATCATCGGGGATGGCGGCGTTGGTCTTGAAATCCACCGCCAGCACATGGGTATCGGCGACGATCAGCCGGTCGATGACGCCAAGCATCTGGCCGCCCTGCGCCGGGGTGTCGGCGGTTAGCATCACCTCGGCCAGCGTATCGGGCGCGAAAAGATGGGCCAGTGCGGGATCGGTCAGGTTTGCCACTGCCTCGGCCAGCAGCGCGGTCACCTCATCGGGTGATACGCCGCCCGGCTCGCGGGCAAGGATCGCAGGGGCGGCGGCGGCCCAACCCGCAGGCGGGATCGGGGGCAGATGTTCGAGCAGCAAATGGATCAACCGCCCCCGGCGCAGTGCCGCAGCCTCGGCCAGCCCCTCATCGGTTCCGACCATGATCTTGTCGCCGCCAAGGTCCGAGGGGCTGCGCCCTTTCTCGGCCCGGCGCGCGGGTGGGGCGGGGGTCATGGCCCAATCGGGCAAGATGATCTTGGGCGGCGGCGGGTCGGCGGGGGTGGTGATAGGCGACCAATCGCCCGATTGTAGGCGCAAGCCACCATCACCCGGAATTTCAGGCGGCGCATAAGGTGTGGCGGCGCTGGCCTGCAAAGCATCGGCGATGGCGGCATACCAGCTTTGGGTGGGATCGGGATCTTTGTTGGTGACCTTGCCGGCGGCGGCCACGATCAGCCAGCTTTCAGCGCGCGTCATCGCAACATAGAGCAGGCGATTGCGTTCCTCGTCTTGTGCCTGTGCGCGGGCGGCAAGTGCCGCGCGCACCGCGGCCGTGGCGCTATCGGCGCGCGGCCAAAGGCAGGGGCCATCATCGGCCGTGATCAGGTCGATCCGATTGCCGCCGCCATGATGGGCGATCGCGGTATCGGGCAGAAAGACCACCGGCGCCTCGAGCCCCTTGGCGCCATGCACGGTCATCACCCGGATCTGGCCGTTGGGCTTGGCCAGATCGCGTTTCACCGTCACCTCGCCCGCTTCGAGCCAGCCGACGAAACCGGTCAGGCTTGGCACCTCCATCGCCTCGTAGGCCAGCGCTTGGTCGAGCATGGCGGCGATGGCATCCTCGGCCTCGGGGCCAAGGCGCGCGATCAAGGCCAAACGCCCGCCATGATCGATGAGCGCGCGCTCAAGCAGGTCATAGGGGCGCAGGAAATCGGCCTGATCGCGCAGATCGCGCAGCATGGCGACCGTTTCGGGCCAGCGCTGTTCGGATTTGCGCAGCACCTCCCAGAGAAAGGTACCTTGCGCACGCGGCTGGGCCAGGTCGTAAAGCGCGCTTTCATCCCAGCCGCAGATGGGTGAGCGCAGCAAGGTGGCCAGCGAAAGATCATCCTCGGGCAGGGCCAAAAAGCGCATCAGCGCGATCAGATCCTTGACGGCCAAAGGCTCGGCGATGGCGGCGCGGTCCACCCCCGCCACGGGCAATTCGGCGGTCTTGAGCGCGGCGATGATCTTGTGAAACAGGCCAGAGCGGCGCTGGACCAAGATCAAGATATCGCCTGCGGTGACCGCGCGGCGTTCGTCCTTGATCATGATCGGCTCACCATCGGCGAGCATCGCGGCGATGCGCTTGGCGATGGCATTGGCCAAAAGGCTGGTGTGGTGATCGGCGGTGACAAGGTCTTGGGGATCTTCCCAGGCCACCTTGTCGCGCTTGGGCGTCTCAGGGATGGCGGGCCAAAGATCGACGCGGCCGGGGCGGGTGCCGTGATAGGCTTTGTGCAGCACATCGGGGCCGACACCGGGCGCGCCCGCGCCATTGGCCACCCGGTCGACCAGCGACAAGATCACCGGGGCCGAGCGGAAGGAATAAAGCAATTCGCCGGGGTGAAAGGGCATATCCACCTCGGCCAGACGGGCGGCGAAATGGTCGCGCATCAAGTCGAACCCCTTGGGATCGGCCCCTTGGAAAGAATAGATCGACTGTTTCTTGTCACCCACGACAAAGATGGTGCGGGCAATCTCGGGGCGTGCACCCTCGCCTGCGGCAAACTCGGCGGCGAGGGTCTTGACGATCTCCCACTGCGCGGGGCTGGTATCTTGCGCCTCATCGACAAGGATATGGTCGATCCCGCCGTCGAGGCGAAAGAGCACCCATTGGGCCATCTTTTCGGTGGTCAAAAGCCGCCGTGTGGCGCGGATCAGATCGTCGAAATCCAGCCAACCGCGCAGCGCCTTGGCCTGTGCGTAGCGGGGCAGGAAAGCGGCGGCAAAGCGGTGCAGCGCATGGGTTCGGCGCGCGGTCATCAACCCAAGGCGCAGCGGGCGCGCATCTGCCACACGTTCGGCCAAGGCATCATAGGCCGCGACAAGATCGGGGCCCATCGCATCGCGCACCTTGGCATTGGCGATGGATTTGGGCGTACCTTCCTTTTCGCCCGACATGGTCAGGCAGGCGGCCTCGAGCTCGGCCAGATCGAAAAGACCCGTCGCCGTCCATGGCATGGTGCCGAGCCGCGCGGCCAATTTGGCCTGTGCCTTGTTGGCGGGGTCGAGATGGGCAATCAAGGCGGTGGCAAGATCGGCCTCGCCGCCATCTAGGGCGATGGCGATCACCTGATCCTCGGTCAGATCGGGGGCGATGCCCGCCCAATCGCAGATCGCCGCCCAATCCCATGGATCGGCCAGCGCATCTTGCGCGCCTGCCACGGCGCGGGCCAGTTTGCGCAACCCATCATCATCGGACAGCAGATCGGCCACCGTGTCGATGGCATCCGCCGCCGGGCTCTCGGCCATATCATCGAGCAGATCGGCGATCAGCCGGGCCTGCACACGCTCATCGATCTCGGTGAAGCCGGGGCTGACGCCTGCCTCGAGCGGGAAGCGGCGCAGAACCGTGGCACAGAAGGAATGGATGGTCTGGATCTTGAGGCCGCCCGGCGCCTCGATCGCGCGGGCAAAAAGCGTGCGCGCGCGCCCCAGCCTGTCGGGGTCGATCGCATCCTCGCCAATCTCTTGCAGCGCGGCGCGCAGCTCGGCATCGGGCATCATCGCCCATTCACCCAAGCGCTTGAACAGGCGGTTCTGCATCTCCATCGCGGCGGCCTTGGTATAGGTCAGGCACAAGATGCGTTCGGGACCGACCCCTTGCAGCAAAAGCCGCGCGACGCGGTCGGTCAGCACGCGGGTCTTGCCCGACCCGGCATTGGCCGAAAGCCAGACCGAGGTGGCGGGGGCTGCGGCGTTGATCTGGGCGCGGCTTGCCTCGTTCATGCGTCACCGCCTTGGCCCAAGGGGATGATCAGGGGCGGATCGGTTTCATCCCATTCGCCATAGCGGGCAAGCTGGTCGAAATCGCCTTTGAAACGCGTATCTGGCACGGCGCGGCGGGCGGAAAAGCCAAAGGTCGGATCGCCCATATGCGCCAAGCGCGCGATCAGCTTGGCGCGCATCTGGGCCAGCTCATCGGCAATGGGATCATGCGCCACGATGTCGGGCTTTGCGCCAAGGCCGATATAGGCGATGTGGCCCGCGACACTGCCCTTGGGCAGGCCGAAACAGCCCGCGGCCACCATCAGCGCCTCGATCCAAAGCTGCTTGTTGAAGAATTCCTGTTGCTCGGGCGTGGGCGGCGCGCCGGTCTTGTAATCGTAAATGGCGAAGCGGCCATCAGCCATCTGGTCGATGCGGTCGGCCTTGCCCACCAGCGTCACGCCGGTGCCGGGGACCAGCCATTCCGATTTCGCCTCGGGGGCCAAGGGCGCGCCGCGCTGGCGGCGGATAATCTCGGTCTCGAGGAAAAAGCCCGCCGCGCGCGCCATGCGGGCGCGCCACATACGGCGGACGGCGGGAAACGGCGCCTCGTCATCCAGCACGCGGTCGGTGAGCGACATCAAAAGCGCCAAGGCCGCATCCGGGGGCGGCAGCGCGTTGCGCGTTTCCTTGAGGAATAGCTCAAGCACCTTGTGCAGGATCGTGCCGCGTAGCCGCGCGTCAGGATCGCTGCGCAAAGGATCAAGCGCGCGCAAGCCAAGCACATGGGTGGCATAGATCGCGTAAGGGTCGCGGATCAGCTTTTCGACCTCGGTCAAGGCAAGGCGCTTGGGCCTTGCGGCAAGCGGCGGCGCGGGCGATGGGCGCGGCGCGAAGGGGATCGTGGCGATTGGGGTCAGCAACGCTTCGGCCATGGCAAGGCTTGCGCTGCCGCGATCGCGCATGGCTTGAAGGGTGGCGCGGGTCTCGTCGCTGGCGCCTTCCATCAGGTTGATCAAGCGGTTCAGCCAGCGCGAGGGGATGGTATCAGTCTCGGCATTGCGGGCAGCGCGGGTCAGCCACACCTCGGGCGCGCAGATTGCCTGTTGGAAATCATGCGCCGAAAGGCCGATCACCCGGTCGGGCAGACGCAGGCCGACCTTTGCGCGCAAGCTGCGGTTCAGCCACGGGTCGGCACCGGGCGCAGGTGGCCAGATGCCATCGTTCAGCCCGGCACAGATCAACAGGTCGGCCCCTTGGACGCGGGCCTCTTGCGTGCCCCAGATCAGCACATCGGCATGGGGGAAAAGCGGCTGACGCACCTCGCGGTCGCGGGTGAGCGCATCGAACAGATCGCGGTAATCCATGGCCGAGATCGGGCCGCCATGCGCGCCTTCGGCCACCAATTCGGCCATCAGGGCGGCGGCGGCCTCGCCTGCCATTTCCTTGTAGAGATCGCCACTCCCGTCTTGGCCGGGGCCGGCGGCAAGGGCATCGGCCCGCGCGATATGGCGCGCGACACGGTCGGCCAAGGGGATCGGTGCGGCGTCGGCGGGGGCCAAGATGTGATCGGCAAGCCAGCCCACCCAAGCGAGCGCGTCTGCATCCTTGTCGCGTTTGGTCGCCCAATCGACCAGTGCCGCACGCGCAGGCATGCCGGGTTTGCGGCGCAAAAGCTGCAACTCCAGATCGCGGGTGCGCTTGAGGTGATCGCCGCGATCCAGACCGGTATGGCACAGCGGATGCTTGAGGATCACAGCAAGGCTTTCCGGGTCGGCGGGGCGCGCGGAAAGCGCTGCGATATGGCGCAAGAAGCGGCCGGGCGGGGCGAGCGACAGGGGTTGGCCCGCGCTGTCATCGGGGCGGATGCCCCAGCGCGCCAAGGCCGCCGTGATCTGGCGTGTCAGCACCCGGTCGGGCGAGATGATGGCGGCGCGCTGCCCCTCGGCCACGGCTTGGCGCAGGCGCAGCGCGATGGCGGTCGCCTCGGCCTGTGGGTTGGGCGCTTCGAGAAGGGTCACGCCCTCCATGGCGGTGCCAACATCGCGCAAGCTTGGTGCCTCGGCCAGCCATTGGTCGGTGACGGGGGCCGGGCGCAGCGCCAACGACACCAGCGCGTCGCGCCCATCCACGGGGCGGGCGGCGGCGGGCCAATCGGGGATGGCATGGGGATCAAGCCCCAGTCGGTCGGCGAATTTGGCAAGCCGGTATTGCGGATGATCCTCGCCATCCAGACCGGCATGGCGGTCTTGCAGCAGCCGCGCCCAGACATCGCGCGGCATGGCGCGGTCGAGCCCGGGCAAGATCACCGCCCCTTTCGGCAGGCCCGCCACCGCCGTCATCAGCTGCGCGGTCGCCCCGCGCGAGCCGGTCGAGCCTGCGACGATGACCGGATAGCCCGGCGGATCGTCACGCCAGCGCGCGGCAAGGGCGGCCACGATCCGGGTTTGGCGCGCGGCTTGGGTCAGCGCCGCCTCGTCGGCCATGAAATTGGTCACGATCTTGAGGAAACTTTGCGCGCGCTGCCAATGCTCGGCATGTTCGGCCATATCGAGACCGGCGATATCCGCTGGGCTGACACCTTCTTCGAACATCTCGCTCATCAAATCGGCAAGGCTATCGGCCAGATCGTAAAGCGCCGCGCGCGGGGCGAGATCGGGATTGTGATCGAGCAGCGCGCCGATCAGGCGGACCAGCTCCAGCCGGAGCCGGAGAGGCGGGATGGCCGCAGGGATGCCCGCGATATCGGCATCTTCGTCCAGCGCCAGAACCGGGCGGATGCGGGGCAAGAAACCCGCGCCGCGCTGTGCGTAAAGCGTGCGCAAGCGCCGCTCCATCCGGGCATTGGCGACGTAGAGATGGACGCGCGCGATCGCCTCGGGCGGGTGGTCTGTCAACAAGGCCTCAAGCCCGTCGATCAGCGCGGCGCAAAAATCGACACCCAAGGGGGTGGCGAACAGGCGGGGGCCGGGGCTGGGTGGAAAGAGCCTAAGCATGGGCCAACATCACCTCGGCCTGTGCGATCCCCTCGGGGTGGCCGACATCGGCCCAATGGCCGGGATAGGTGACGCCGAACAAGCGCCCCTCATCCATCAGCGCTTGCCAGACGTCGCGCAGCGAGAACACCTCGGCCGGGTGATCGGCCAAAAGGGCGGGTGCGATGAGTTGCGCGCCGGTATGCACAAGGCCCGTATCCGCGCGGTCCCACGACAGCCGCCCCTGCGGATCGGGGGTGAAATCGCCGCCGCCCTGCCGCCCTGTGGCGCGCGCGCGCGGCACCAGCAGCACCAGCGCGCCCATCCGCGCGCCATCCCATGCCTGCGTCAGAACGGACAAAGGCGCAGGCCCAGCCCAGACGGCATCGGCATTGAGCGTGGCGATGGGATCGCTGCGCAAATGCGGCAGCGCGCGCTTGATGCCACCACCGGAATCAAGGATCGCGGGCATCTCGACCGAGAGCGCGATATCGGGATGATGCGCGGCCAGATGCGCCGCGATTTGATCGGCGCGATAATGGGCGTTGACCGCGATCTGGCCGCCACCTGCGCGTGCGGCTGTGATGGCATGATCAAGAAGCGCGCGGCCCGCAACCGGGATCAGCGGTTTGGGTCGGTCAGCGGTCAGCGCGCCCATGCGGGTGCCAAAACCGGCAGCCAAGATCATCACATCGGGCGTCATGCGGCGGCCTCTTCTGCCCAAGGGGCGGTCAGCGCGCGCAACGCGGCCACGGCTGGGCGCAACGCGGCCAAGGCCGGGTCGGCCACGGCGCGGTCGATCAACACCCCCGTGCGCGGCAGATAGGCGCAATAGTGCGGCTTGCCCCCCTGCCCCGCCAAGCGGTGGAAAATGCCAAGGATGCGCAGGTTGCGCAAAAGCGAGAGGGTCGCGATACGCGCGCTTGCCTGATCTTGTGCCAAGCCGTGGCTGGCGGCAAAGCGCGCGATCAGCGCGGCGCGCCAATCGGCGGGGATATCGCGGCGCGGATCGTCCACGAGCGAGGCCAGATCATAGCCCAAGGGAAGTGCCACCGCGTCTTGGAAATCGAGAAGCCCGATCCGGGCGGCCCCTTGGCGGTCGGGCAGCCAGAGCAGGTTGTCGGCGTGATAATCGCGCAAGGCCAAGACCAGCGGACCCGCGGCATGTGTGGCAAGCGCCGTGGCAAGCATGGGTTCAAGCGCGGCCAGACCATGCCCCTTTGGCAGAAAATCGAGCGTCAGCGCGATCATGTTTGCCTGTGCCTTTGGATCGGGGCGGGCGATCGGATCGGGCAGCGCCGCTTGCGCCAGCGCCTCGGTCACATCGCTGGCGACAAGATAGGCGGCCTGCGCGTGGGCGGGAGCGTCTCGCAAAAGCCGTGCGAGCGTGGCATCGCCAAAATCTTCGAGCAAGATGAGGCCCAAGGCGGGATCGGCGGCGATGATCCGGGGCGCGGAAAGCTCCAGTGCTGCCAAATGCGCGCCGATGCGTAGAAAGGCGGCAAGGCTGTCACGCTCAGCCATACTGGCAACTGGGGCTTGCATCAAAATTGCGCTGTCCGCGCCGCGCGCGAGGCGCAGGTAGCGCCGCGCCGAAGCATCGCCCGCCAAGGGCGTTTGCGCCGCATATTGCCAGCCCGCATCACGCAAGAAGGGCGCAAGCGCGGCGGTCATGGGCGCACCATCGCAGGGGCAAGGCGGCGGGCCAGCTCGCAGCCGGGCAGCGCGATCAGCGTGGCGATGCGCATCTCGGGGGTCTGGGGCGGTGTTTCGAGCCGCAAGCAGGCGGCGGTTGCGGGCCAATCAGGCGCGATCCGGTCGGGCCACTCGATCAGGCAGATCGCCTGTTCCATCGCCAGATCAAGGCCAAGCTCGATCACCTCGTAAGGGTCGGAAAGGCGGTAAAGATCGGCATGCCAAACCTCGGCCAAGGGGGTGTCATAGCTTTGGACAAGGGTGAAGCTGGGCGAAGGGATATCGGTGTTCTGCCCATCGGGGCCAAGCAAGGCGCGGATCACGGCACGGGCGAAATGGCTTTTTCCCGCGCCAAGCTGGCCTTGCAAAAGCACGCTATCGCCGGGGCGCAGAAGTTCTGCCACCACCTGGGCCAGCGCGGCTGTCGCCGCGGGACCGGGCAGCGCACAGCTTTCATGCGCGATCCAACCCGTTGGCGGGGGCGCAAGCTCAGGGTCGTTTGTGGGAATGGCCGGGGTATTCATCAAGGGCCAAGTTTAGCCATCCCACCCAAAGCTGCAACGCGCGATCGTGGTGCGCGGCGCTATTCCTTGCCATCGGTGGCAGGGCGATAGGGGCGGGCCGCCTCGGCAAATTGCTGTTGCACGGGCATGGGGGGCGGCGCAAAGGGCGGCGGGCTGGCCTGAATCGTGATGGGGGCGTCCGGCGCTTGCCCCTCGGCCGCGGTCTTGCGGCAGTGAAAGCTGACCGCCATCGCCCCGCCGGAAAGCGGCACAACATCGACGCGAAAGGCGCGCCCATCGCCAAGCACGATCGCATCGCTCCAACCGGCGCGATCGGATTGGGGCAGCGCGAATTGGCGAATATCGCCCCAAATGCCGCTGGGCCGCGCGCGGGCCTGCCATGTGCGGGTCGCCTCGGTCACCGACAAGACACCGATCACTGCGCCCGGTTCGACCCCCCATAAGGCGGCATAGGCGGCGTTGACCAAGCTCAGCCGCCCTTCGGCAGAAAAGACGGCCATGGCGGCGGGCATGTCGTCGAGCAGCGCCTGATACATGTCCAAATCGGATCGGAATTTACGGGTCAGCGAAACCTCGGCGGTGATATCCTCGAACATGAAGGCCAGCGCGCCATCGGGATGGGGGCGGCCAATGACGCGAAAGCTTTCCCCGCCGGGCAGGGTCCAAAGCTCTTGAAAGGTGCCATCCTCGGCCCCGCGTTCAAGCCGCGCGATCTCGTCACGCCATGAGCGGTAATTCTTGGGCTCTGGCATGCGCTGATGGTCGCGCAATGCGTCGAGAAAGGCGAAAAGGCCGGGCCGGGCGGACAAGAATTGCGGTGTCAGCGTCGAGAGGGTGACCAAAGCGGGGTTGAACAGCACCAATTCGCGCCGCTTGTCGAAGATCGCCAAGCCGATGGGGAGTTGGGCGAATGTCTTGGACAGGGTTTGCACGAAATTGCGCAAGGATATCTCGGCACCCACAAGCCGGTCGCTGGGCAAGGCGGTACACCACAGGCTGTTGTCGGCTTGGCGCGTCACGGCGACCTCGAACCACAGCGCGCCCTCGGGCGCAGTGGCGATGCCCGCATCATGATGCGGCAGTGCCAAGTGACAGCGGCGCAGGCTGCCGGGTTCCGGCGGAGGATCGAGATGATCGGCAAACAGGCTGGGCAATGGCCAAGTCACCTGTGGATGGCGCACCGATGCCACGCGCTCGACCAAGGCGACATAAGGGGCATTGGCCCAGATCACCCGGCCATCAGGGCTCATCCGCCAGATCGGGCAGCGAGCCGCATCGAGGGCTTGGCGGAGATCGGAAATCTCTTCATCCAGCGCCGCGAGGCTGGCGCTGTCGACGACCTGCCGACCGGTGCCTGCCTCGCTTGGGCCGATGGTGATCACCAGCCGGTCATGTTCGACGCGCCCGGCGATGGATAAAAGATCCTGCCCGAAGGTGGCAGGCAGCAAGAAAGCCTCGCCCCGCCGCGCAAGACCGATGAAACGCGTAGGCAAGTCGGGGTTGAGCGGCTTGAGCGCGCGGCCAAGGAGGTCGAAGGCGCTGCTGCGGTCGGTGTCGGAACGCAGGAAGGCGTCATTGGGGTCAATCGCGGAAAGCAGATACCCCTCGCGGAATTCATAGCGGCGCGGCGCATCGGCGAACACCACGCCTTTGGCGGTTTGCGGCATGCGCGCACCCATCACATAGCTGGCGGCGACAAGCCCGATTGCGGCGCTGAGCAAGCTGACAGCAGCGAACAGGATCACGGTATAGAGTTCAGGCATTGTCTTACGCCCCTCATCTGTGCCCCAGACACAGCATGGCAGCGAAGAGTTAACAGGGTGTTAAGTCCATGGGCGGACAGAAAGAGTTTCTTGTCCAATGCGCGGGCCTGTCGGCGCGCGCCCTAGATCGCGATGGGCCGATTCTCACCCAAGGGGCCGCTTTGCGCATCGAGCGGCAAGGCGATGGCGGCAAAGGCCCAGATCACCTCGACCACGGCGCCGGATTTCTCGGCCTTATCCTCGACCGACAGGAATGGGTCGGTGGCATTGTCGAAACTGACGCGCGCGCCGGCACGTTCCAGCAGGGTTTTGGCGATGAAAAGGCCGAGCCCCATCCCCTCGTAGCCGGGGCGAGCGGGGCTTTGGGCGCGGGCGCGGCGGCTGAGAAACGGGTCGCCCAAGCGGCCAAGCAAATCTTGCGGATAGCCCGGCCCGTCATCGGTGATGCGCAGGCGGATATAGCCCGCATCCCAGCGTGCTTCGATCCAGATCTGGGTAGCGGCGAAATCGACGGCGTTCTGCACCAGATTGCGCAGGCCGTGGATCACCTCGGGTTTGCGCCAGATCACGGGTTGGGGTGCGGCTGCATCGCTTTCGGAAACGAAATCGTAATTGATCGCCACACCACGCGCCGCATGCGGTTCGGCTGCCTCGCGCACAACGGCGGCCAAAGGGGCCGAGCGCATGTGCAGATCGTCTTTTCCCGCCTGTCCCATGGAGCGCAGGATATCGCGGCACCGATCTGCCTGATCGCGGATCAGCTTTGCATCCTCGGCCAATTGCGGGTGATCGCCCAATTCATCGACAAGCTCGGTCGAGACGAGTTTGATCGTGGCCAAGGGCGTGCCAAGCTCATGGGCGGCGGCGGCGACCACACCGCCCAGATCTGTCAGCTTTTGCTCGCGCGCCAGCGCCATTTGCGTGGCCAAGAGCGCTTGGCTCATCGAATGGGTTTCCGACGTGATCCGCCGCGCATAGGCCGACAAAAAGACGATGCCGATGGTGATCGCCATCCAAAAGCCGATCAAGAACATCGGCGGAAGCTGCAAGATATCGCCCGATTGCAACGTCAGCGGCACATGAAACAGCCCCAAGAGCGTGATCATCGCCACCGCCAGCACGCCCAAGATACTCGTCGAGCGCACAGTCAGCGCCGTCGCCGAGATGGTCACAGGTGCAAGGATCAACAACGCGAAGGGATTGTTCAACCCGCCGGTCAAGAACAACAAGAAGCTGAGTTGCGACAGGTCGAACAACAATGTCAGCATCGCGTCACGATCCGACAGGCGTTGGTTCTCGGGAAAGATCGTCATCGCCACAAGGTTCGACACGACCGATGCGCCGATGGCCAGGAAACAAAGTCCCAACTCGATCCTCAGCCCAAGCTGAAAGGAGGCAAAAACCACCGTCACGGTCTGGCCCAAGATCGCAAGCCAGCGCAGCACCAACAGCGTGCGCAGCCGCACCCAATCGCTGCGCGCATCTTGGCGAACAAAATCGAATGCTGGATCAGGCAGCACAGTGGCCATTGGAGGGGCTTTCTGTCACAGGCGGCAGGTCGTGAATTGATAGAGCCAAGGGGCTAAGTAAGCAACGTAGCCCTGCACGGGGGCATTTCGAGATATCGGAGAGCGTGAAAATGACCCGCATCTATGCCCTTGCCTCGGCCGTGTTGATCGGTTCGCTGATGCTGGGCGCAGCCGTCGCAGTCTATCTTGGCCAGACCCGTGGCGCATCGGATGACCAGTTCGCCCAATGCCGTGCCAGCGTGGTCGCAGGCGGCGCTGGTGCGATCGGCGGCCCCTTCACCTTGGTCGATGAGACTGGGCAAACAGTCAGCGACACCGATGTGATCACGAAGCCCACGCTGCTTTATTTCGGTTATACCTTCTGCCCTGATGTCTGCCCCTTGGACACGGTGCGCAATGCAGAGGCGGTCGATCTCTTGGGGGCGGGTGGCCATGATGTGCTGCCGGTGATGATCTCGGTCGATCCGCTGCGCGACACACCTGAGGTGATGGCAGCCTTCACCGCTAATATCCACGAGCGCATGTTGGGGTTGACCGGCACACAAGACCAAACCGATGCCGCTGCCCGCGCCTATCGGGTCTATTACCGCGCGAACCGCGAGGGTGACGACCCCTATTATCTGGTCGATCACACGGCCTTTACCTATCTGGTGCTGCCCGAACATGGTTTCGTGGAGTTCTTCAGCCGCGAGACAACACCGCAACAGATGGCCGAACGCACGGAATGTTTTGTAGAAGCAGGCAGTTGATTGGTTATTCCTGCTTGCAACGCTAAATTGACCGACAAGACCGATTGCCTGTAAGAGGGTTCAACCAATCAAACGCCCGGAAGGAGACGCCGCATGTCACAAGAGCGCAGCCTCAGAGACATCGGACCCGATAAGACCTTGCTTCTCGTCGATGATGACGAGCCCTTCCTGCGTCGTCTGGAACGGGCCATGGAAAAGCGGGGCTTCACGGTGGAGGCTGCTGAAAGCGTGGCTGCTGGCAAGGCGATCGCCAATGCGCGCCCGCCTGCCTATGCGGTGGTTGATTTGCGTCTTGAAGATGGCAACGGGCTGGACGTGGTCGAAGCGCTGCGCGCCAAGCGGCCCGATTGCCGGATTGTGGTTCTGACAGGCTATGGTGCGATCGCCACGGCGGTGGCTGCGGTCAAGATCGGCGCGACCGACTATTTGTCAAAGCCTGCCGATGCCAATGACATCACCGCCGCACTTTTGGCCGATGAAGAAGAAATGCCGCCGCCGCCCCAAAACCCGATGTCAGCCGACCGGGTGCGGTGGGAGCATATTCAGCGGGTCTATGAGCTGTGCGACCGCAACGTCAGCGAAACCGCGCGGCGGCTCAATATGCATCGCCGCACGCTGCAACGTATTCTCGCCAAGCGTTCGCCGCGATAAGATCACCCCAAACGCCCCTTCCTGCTCGGAGAAACCGATGTCCCTGCGTGCAACGATCGCTGTCTGCGCGATGCTCATCTTGTCGGGTTGCGTGACGACCCAGCGCGAACCGGCACCGCCGCCGATCGCGCTTGATGCGCAAGGGATTCAGCCCACCATCAGCGGCTTGCGCATCGATTTCGGGCGCGCGCAGGTGGGTGTGATCGACACCGTGTCGCGGTTATTGGGCGAAGGGCCGGATCAGATCGTCACCACCGCCGAATGCGGGCCGGGACCGATCACGGCGGCCAGCTGGGGCGACGGCTTGACGCTGAACTTTCAAGACGGTGCCTTTGTGGGTTGGGTGAACACCGACCCTGATCTGGCCGTGGCGGGCGGGTTTCGCGCAGGCCAGCCGCGCCTTGCGATGCCGCCGGTCAGTTTCCAGATCACCTCGCGCGGGACGGAATTCGCACGCTCCGACATCGCGGGGCTCTTGACCGAGGGGGACGCGGCAATCCGGCTGCTTTGGGCCGGGCGCACCTGTTTCGCGCGGTAGGCGCGACTTAATCGAGATCGTAGCGTTTGCAGATCTTGTCGACGCGCATCCCATTGGCGAGGCGCTGATCGCTCAGGTGTCGCCAATCGCGAAAGCCGCGCGATTGGTAATAGATCAGCCCGCCGGTGTTATCGGCGCGGATGGTTGCATTGATCCACTGATAGCCCAGATCGCGCGCGGCCTGTGCCGTGGCCGTAAACAAGGCCGAGCCGATGCCAAGCCCCGTTTTGCCCCGCTGCACGAAGGTCGAGATATCGGCCACCTCGGGCGGCAGGGCGGCATGGGGTTCGATATATTGAAAGCCCATGATCGCGGACCCGACTTCGGCGACATGACAGGCCGCGCCGGGGGCGCTGAGAAGCGGGATGAAATCGGCCGCAGCGACTGTTTCGGTGCGCGCGGTGGTGCCGCCTGCGGCAATGATTTCGTTGAGCAGCGCGGCCATTTCGCGCGTGTCGAGGGAGGCGGCGCGGCGGATCAGGGGAAGCGCGCCCATCACAACGCCGCCATCAGGACCGCATGGCGCGCGGTAAAGGCGTCGCGCACCGCCACGGGTGGGCGCAGGACCAATTCCAACCCTTGGATCAGCGCAGGATCGGGCGCACCGAAAAAGCGGTCGGCCTCGGGCGCGGCAAAACCGGCAAGCTGGGTCGCCTCTAGCCAGGCCGAGAGTTTGTCAGCGCGTTTGATCAGCGACTTGACGGGTGCAGGCAAGATTGCGGGCAGGCCAAAGCGCAGATGGATCGCAGCTGTCAGCCGCTCATCCAGCGCGCCATAGCCGGGGCCGACCGCCGCCTTGACCGGCGAGATCATGTCACCGATCACATATTCGGGCGCGTCGTGCAAAAGGGCCGCAAGCCGCCATTTCGCAGGCCAATCGGGTTTGAGGCGGCCGCAAATCACCTCGACCAGCAGGGAATGCTCGGCCACCGAATAGGCGTAATCGCCGCGCGTCTGCCCGTTCCAGCGCGCGACAAAGGCCAGACCATGGGCGATATCGACGATCTCGATATCCACCGGGGTGGGATCAAGCAGATCAAGCCTGCGGCCCGACAACATGCGTTGCCAAGCGCGGGGCGGGGTCTTGGGCATGGGCAACCTTTCGGTATTTCGCGGCTTGATAGCATCTGTGTGGGTTTGGGCCAGCCCCCAAAGGCCGCTTGGCATTGCCCGAGGGGTGTTCGAGTGCTAAGTGGCCCTCAAAATTACCGTGAGTAAGGATATACCAAAGTGAGCGATTATATCGTCAAGGACATCGCGCTGGCCGATTTCGGCCGCAAGGAACTGGATATCGCCGAGACCGAGATGCCGGGCCTGATGGCGCTGCGCGAGGAGTATGGGGCGAAAAAGCCGCTGAAGGGTGCGCGCATCGTGGGCTCGCTCCACATGACGATCCAGACCGCGGTGCTGATCGAAACACTGGCCGATCTGGGCGCGGATGTGCGCTGGGCGTCGTGCAACATTTTCTCGACGCAGGATCATGCGGCAGCCGCCATCGCCAAGGCGGGCATCCCGGTTTTCGCGATCAAGGGGCAGACATTGGAAGAGCATTGGGATTACCTCGATCAATCCTTCCAGTTCCCCGAGGGGCCGAACATGATCCTCGACGATGGTGGGGATGCGACGCTTTATGTTTTGCTGGGCGCGCGCGCCGAGGCGGGCGAAGAGATCATCCCCGTGCCGCAATCGGAAGAAGAGGCCGTGATCAAGGCGCAGATCGCCAAGCGCATGGCCCAAAGCCCCGGCTGGTTCACCAAGATCAAGGCCCAGATCAAGGGCGTGTCCGAGGAAACCACCACGGGCGTGCATCGGCTTTATGAATTGCAGAAGTCGGGCCAGCTGCCCTTCCCAGCGATCAACGTCAATGACAGCGTCACCAAGTCGAAATTCGACAACAAGTACGGCTGCAAGGAATCGCTCGTCGACGGTATCCGCCGCGCGACCGACACGATGATGGCGGGCAAGGTCGCTGTTGTCTGCGGCTATGGTGATGTGGGCAAAGGCTCGGCCGCCAGCTTGCGCGGCGCGGGTGCGCGCGTGAAGGTGACCGAGGCCGATCCGATCTGTGCGCTGCAAGCGGCGATGGACGGGTTCGAGGTGGTGCTTTTGGAAGATGTGGTGGATAGCGCCGATATCTTCATCACCACCACGGGCAACAAGGACGTTGTCCGCATCGAGCATATGCGCGCGATGAAGGACATGGCGATCGTCGGCAACATCGGCCATTTCGACAACGAGATCCAAGTCGCCGCGCTGAAGAACCACAAATGGACCAACATCAAGGACCAGGTGGATATGATCGAGATGCCCTCGGGCTCGCGCATCATCCTTTTGTCCGAGGGGCGTTTGCTGAACCTTGGCAATGCGACCGGCCACCCGTCTTTCGTGATGTCGGCATCTTTCACCAACCAAGTTCTGGCGCAGATCGAGCTGTGGACCCGTGGTGAGGCCTATGGCAACAAGGTCTATGTGCTGCCCAAGGTCTTGGATGAAAAGGTCGCGCGTCTGCATCTGGCAAAGATCGGCGTGAAGCTGACACCGCTGTCCAAGGATCAGGCCGATTACATCGGCGTGGCGCAAGAAGGCCCCTTCAAGCCCGAGCATTACCGCTACTGAGCGCGCACAGATCGCGTTTTTGGGCCGCCCCGAGGGGCGGCCTTTTTCATGGCGGTTTGTGGCTTGGCTGCGTCGTATCTATTTTCTTTTGAATTAATCTTTTGACAGCGGGGCCACCTTGGGTAACGTCGCCGCAGAGCTTGGCCAGTTTGGGCAAGTCGGGACATGCGTTACTGGGAGTAAAGAGTATGGGCAAACGGGACGAGCTGATCGCACGCTATGCTGACGATCTGAAGAACAAATGCGGCATGACGCCGGATATGGACCTTTTGACCAAGGTCACCATCGGCTGTGGCCCTTCGATCTATGACGCCGATGCATCCACCGTCGCGGGCAGCCAGCCGGGCGAGATCGAAACGGTGAAGAAGAATTTCTTGATCAAGAAGCTGGGGCTCAAGGACGGCCCAGAGCTTGACGCGGCGATCGCCAGCGTGATCGAGACCTATGGCCGGTCCGAGCGCAACAAGTACCGCGCGGTGATCTATTACATGCTTGCCAAGCATTTCAAAAAAGAAAGCATCTACGGTTAAGCCACAACACATCCGGACAGGATCAGGGCCTATCCCGGCGGGATGGGCCCATACGCATTTGTGGCGAATGTATCTTGAATGCGACGGGCTATTTCTTTGCCCAGTTTTGCGCGTTGCGATATGACAGCCGCAACGCCCGACCAGTATGGACGGGCCCGACATCAAGAACACGCGGAGCGAGTGAGCGCGTGGGTGGTGGAGGGCCTCGCCTGGTCGGGGCCCTCCTTTTTCGTGATGATTTTGGCGTGGAAGGGTAGGCCCTCAGGCGCACCATGCTGCGGGCGGCGCGCGTCAAGGCGCGCCCTACAGACCGCCCATTTTGCAGATGATGGCCCATTGATCGGCGCTCACCGGCTGCACCGACAGGCGCGGGCTTTTGACCAGCGCCATGTCGGCCAGATCGGGCTGTGCCTTGATCGCGGCGAGCGTCACGGGGCGCGGCATGGCTTGCACCGCCTTGAGGTCGACGCATTCCCAAGCGGGATCATCGCTGGTGCTATCGGGATGGACGGTGGCGATGACAGAAACAATGCCCACCACCGCCTTGTCGCTTTGGGAATGGTAGAAAAAGCCCAAATCACCCAACACCATCTCGCGCATGAAATTGCGCGCTTGGTAGTTGCGCACGCCTGACCATTCCTCGCCCAGATCGCCCTTGGCCATCTGTTGATCCCATGACCACGCGTCGGGTTCGGATTTGAACAACCAGTAGCGCATCGCTTCACTCCGGCTTGAGGGGGCGATTGAGCAGCATATCGGCCAGCGCGGCAAGATCCGCGCGGCCATCGGCAAGGGCTGCCACCGCATCGGCGATGGGGGTGTCGAGAGCGGGCCGCGCGGCAATCTCGCGCGCGGTGTGCAGCCCTTCGACGGTGATATCGGCCGCAAGCGCTTCGCCTCGCGCCAAGGCCAAGCCATAGCGAAAATTGCGCGATTTCTCGGAGTTGCAGGTCAAGATCAGATCGCCCAGACCCGACAGGCCGCGCAGCGTCGCCTGCTCGGCGCCAAGGGTCACGGCAAGGCGCGTCATCTCGGCCAGACCGCGGGTCATCAGCGCCGCGCGCGCGCTTTCGCCGTAACCTGCGCCGATCACGACACCGGCAGCGATGGCCACCACGTTCTTCAGCGCACCGCCCAGTTCCGCGCCGATGACATCGGTGGTGCGGTACAGCCGCAAGAGCGGTGTGGAGAGCCGATCTTGCAGCGCGGCCCCTGCCCCATCATCGGCGCAGGCCAGCGTCAGCGCGGTGGGCAATCCCGCCGCGATATCGACGGCAAAGCTTGGCCCGGTCAGCTGTGCCGCACGCGCGGTGGTATGACGCGCGATCAGGGCGCTGGGGCCAAGCCCGGTGGCGCGGTCGATCCCCTTGGCGCAAGAGACCAGCGTTTGCGCGCCAAGCGGTGTCGCGGCCAAGAAGGCGCCAAGGCTTTGCGTGGGCAGCGCCAGAAGCGCCAGATCAGCCGTCAAATCTGTCACATCATCAGTCACGCGCAGACCGGGGGGAAAGGCAAAACCGGGCAAGCGGCGCGTATTTTCGCCGGCACGCGTCATGGCGGCGGCATCGTCACGGGCCAAAAGCGTGACCTGATGGCCCGCCGCGGCATAGGTGATGGCAAGTGCTGTGCCGAAAGCGCCCGCGCCGATGATGTCGATCTGCCCCTTCATGCCTTGGCCCCCTTCTTGCCCGACCCGATCAAGGGTGTGGCATCGCGATCAAGCGGCCAGCGCGGGCGGGCCGAAAGCGTCAGATCGTCGGTCCGCCCCGCTTGCAGCGCCAAAAGCCCGGCAAAGGCGATCATCGCGGCATTATCGGTGCAAAGCGCCAAAGGCGGCGCGATGAAAGGCAGGCCGGCATCGGCGGCCACCGCCATCAGCCGGGCGCGCAAGGCACGGTTGGCGGCCACACCACCGGCCACGGCAAAGCCCGTCAGCCCCGGTTGCCCCGTCAGCGCGCGGGCGGATTTGATCGCCAAAACATCGGCCACCGCTTCTTGGAACCCGGCGCAAAGATCGGCGCGATCTTGTTCGGACAGCCCGCCTTGGGCCGTGATCAATTGATCGCGCGCGCGCAAAGCGGCGGTTTTCAGCCCTGAAAAGCTCAGATCGCATCCCGGCCGGTCCAAAAGAGGGCGCGGCAGATCAAAGCGCGCGGGATTGCCCGCAAGGGCCGCCGCCTCGACCGCCGGGCCACCGGGTTGGGACAGGCCCAAAAGGCGGGCAACCTTGTCAAACGCTTCGCCCGGCGCGTCGTCGATGGTGCCGCCAAGGCGGGTAAACGCCTCTGGGCCATCCACGCGCAGAAATTGGCAATGCCCGCCGGAAACGAGCAGCATCAGGTAGGGAAAGGCCAAACCATCGGTGAGAACCGGGGTCAGCGCATGGCCCGCCAGATGGTTGACGCCGACCAGCGGCTTGCCCAAGCCCATGGCGAGCCCCTTGGCCGCCATCACACCCGACAAGACGCCTCCGATCAGCCCCGGCCCGGCGGTCACGGCAATCGCGTCGATCTGGGACAAGGTGACACCGGCGGCGGCCAGCGCCTGTTCCACCACGTGATCGAGTTTCTCGGCATGGGCGCGCGCCGCGATCTCGGGGACCACGCCACCAAAGGCCGCATGCAGATCGGTTTGACCTGCCACGATGCTCGACAAGATCGCGGGTACGCCTTCGCCCGCGCGCAACACGGCGGCCGCGGTATCATCGCAGCTTGATTCAAGGCCAAGGATGGTCAGGGCTGTGGTCATGGGCACGCGTTGTCAGATCAGGTCTTGGCAGGTAACACTGCACCCCATGTCTGACAATGCCACTGCCATTGCGCCGTTAATCTTGCTGACCCGCCCAAGGGCGGCATCGGCGCAATTTGCCGATGCCTTGCAAAAGGCACTTGGGCCGATGGCGATCCACATCGCGCCCTTGATGGAGATCGTGGCAAGCGGGGATCTGCCCGATCTGGAGATGGCGGGCGGGCTGATCTTTACCTCGGCGGCGGGGGTCGATGCCTTTGCCACGCAAAGTGGGCGGCGCGATCTGCCCGCTTGGTGTGTCGGCGCGCGCACGGCGGCGGCGGCGGCGGCCATCGGCCTGACGGCCCAAAGTGCCGATGGCGATGCGGACGCGCTGGTTGCCCTTTTGCGCCAAGCCGCGCCGCGCGGGCAGCTCATGCATCTGTGCGGCACACATCAACGCGGGGATGTTGCAGCGCGGCTGGCCGCCGCGGGGCTGGAGGCACAGGCCTATCCGATCTACGACCAAAGGGCGATTGCGCCCGACGCGGGCTTTGCCACAGCCCTTGCCCATCCGGGGCCGGTGATCGCCCCGCTGTTTTCACCGCGCAGCGCCGCGCTCTTCGTGCAGGCGGCGGGTGATGCTGCGCCCGTGATCCCCGTGGCCTTGAGCGCGGCGGTGCGCGACGCGCTGCCCCCGATGTTGGCCGCGCGCGCCCATGTCGCCGCGCAAACAGATGCCCCTGCGATGATCCGCGCAGTGGCTGCGGTGATTTCACTGCATTCCGCGACTTGAGGGGTTGGTGAGGCTGGTCTAGGCTTGGCCTGGCGCAACTGTAAGCTGCGTTTGACATTGTAAGGTGTACATTCGAAGGACGGATCAGGTGGTACGCGCAAGCTCGAAAAGCTCAACCAGCACAGGCAATCGGCGCAAGGCAAAGACCAGTTCCGACACCGCCGAAACCCAGCCAGACACCGCAGCGGTCAACCCTGAGACCCACGCAAACGATTCGGTTGCGCAACCCGTCGCGGCGGATACGCAGGCGATCGCGACGCCAGCGGAGGATCACGCGCAAGTGACCGCCGATGCGCCAAGCGATGCAGAGGCCAAGCCCGACGCTATCGAAGATGCGACGCTGATCGCTGAACCGATTGCCGCCGCACCACCATCACCCCCCGCGCCGCAACAGCGCGCCGGGATCGTGCCGCTTGTGCTGGGCGGGCTGGTGGCCGCAGGGATCGGATATGGCGCAGCCTACATGGGCTTGCTGCCCAGCGGCCAAGGCGGCGGCACAGCCGATCCGGCCCTCGCAGCGGCCTTGGCCGAGCAAGGCGCGGCGCTGTCGGCGCTGCAAGATCAGATCGCGGCGCTCAACACCTCCGTGACGCAAGCCGCAGCCACGCCAGTCGCCCAGCAAACGGCCGGCGATATCGACCTTTCGCCCGTGATCGACCAGATCGCGGCGCTGTCGGGCCAGATCGACGCCTCGACCGATGGAATCGCGACATTGGCCGCGCGGGTCGGTGCCTTGGAAAACCGCCCGGTTTTCACCGGCAATGCCGATGAGGATCTTTTGGCCGCCCAACAAGCCGCCGATGCGCGTGCCGCCGAACTGGCCGCAGAGCGCGACGCCATCGCAGCCGAAGCCGCAGCATTGCAAGAAGCCGCCGCAACCGCCGCCACGCAAGCCGCCGAGGCCGAGGCCACAGCCCTGCAAGCCATCGCCGCGGCAGAGGCGGCCGCCGAGGCCGCCCTTGCCCGCGCTGCCGCCGAAGCGGCACTCGGCCAAGTGCAGGCCGCAGTGGCCAGCGGCGCCGCTTTCGCCGCACCCTTGGCCACGGTCGCGGCCACGGTCGAGATCCCCGATGCGCTGCAAGCGGTGGCAGAGGCGGGTGTGCCGACACAAGATGCTTTAACGCGCGGCTTTGCCCCCTTGGCGCGTGCGGCCTTGCCTGTCGCCTTGCAAGAAACCGCGGGCGAAAGCATGGGCGACCGGCTGGGTGCCTTTGTCATGGGCCAGATCGGCGGGCGCGCAGTTGCACCGCGTGACGGTGATGACCCCGATGCAGTGCTGAGCCGGGTCGGGGCCGCCGTGGCGGGCGGTGATCTGGAGGCGGCCTTGGCCGAGATCGCCGCACTTCCGCAGGGGGCGCGTGACGTTCTTGCCCCTTGGGTCGCTGATGTCGAAGCGCGACGCGCGGCAGAGGCGGGGCTCGCTGCCCTGACCGCCGCGCTTGCGGCAACCGATCGTTGAGGGGGGCGCTGCGATGCTTTGGTCCTTGCTGAAAGTCCTCATCTTCATCGCGCTGATCGCGGGGCTCACCTATGGCGCTGGCCATCTGATGGAGATGGGCGATCTCGCACTCTTGACCGTCATGGGGCGCGAGTTCGTGCTGACACCGCTTCTGGCGATCCTTGGTGCGCTGGTGCTGCTGATCGCCGTTTGGCTCTTGTTCAAGTTGGTCGGCCTCTTGGTTGCAACCTTGCGCTTTCTCAACGGCGATGAGACCGCGATCAGCCGCTATTTCAACCGCCGCGCCGAGCACAAAGGCTATGAGGCGCTGGCCGAGGGCATGATGGCCTTGGCCGCAGGCGAAGGGCGTCTTGCGATCCGCAAGGCAGAGCGGGCCGAGAAATATCTGGGCCGCCCCGAATTGACCAAGCTGGTGGTCGCGCAAGGGGCTGAAATGGTGGGCGACACCGCCTTGGCGACCGCGACCTTCAAGGCTTTGGTCACCGACGACCGCACCCGCTTTGTCGGTGTGCGCGGCTTGATGAAACAAAAGCTGGCGGCGGGCGATACCGACACCGCCATGAAGCTGGCCGAAAAGGCACTGGCGATCCGCCCCCGTAACGAAGAGGTGCAGACCACGCTGTTGCAGCTTCAGGCGCGGCACGAGGATTGGGCCGGCGCACGCGCGACACTGGCCGCCGCGTTGAAATCGGGCAACCTGCCGCGTGATGTGCATAAGCGCCGCGATGCGGTGCTGGCGCTGGCCCATGCGCGCGATGCGATGGCCGCGGGCAAGATCGCCGAGGCCAAGCGTGACGCGGAAACCGCACAGCGCATGGCGCCGGGTCTGGTGCCCGCCGCCGTGATGGCCGCGCGGCTGGCGATCGCCGATGGCAAGGTGAAACAGGCCGAAAAGATCGTAAAGGCTGCTTGGGCGACTGATCCGCACCCCGATCTGGCCGCCGCGTTCGCCGAGATCGCACCGGGCGAGACACCCGCCGAACGCGTGAAACGCTTCAAGCCCTTGATCGCCAAACATCCGGGCCACCCCGAGGCCAAGATGCTCGAGGCCGAACTGCAGATCGCAGCCGAGGATTTCCCCGCCGCGCGGCGCGCACTCGGCGATCTGGCGGAAACCCAGCCGACCGCGCGCAGCCTGACCATCATGGCCGCGATCGAACGCGGGGCCGGGGCCGAAGACCGGCTGGTGCGCGCATGGCTGGCCAAGGCGGTGATGGCCCCGCGCGGCATGCAATGGGTCTGTGACGGCTGTGGCCATATCCATGCCGAATGGCGCCCTGTCTGCGCCCATTGCGGCAGCTTTGACCGGCTCAGCTGGCAAGAGGTGGCGCAAAGCGATGCGGCGCTGATGGGCCCGGCGCAGATGTTGCCGCTCATCGTCGGCGCGCTGGAGGATGGCCGCGCACAAGATGCCGAGGAGGCACAGACCATCAACGCGGAGAGCGTGGAAGAGGCTGCGCAGGACGCAACCGGCGTCCGTGACGACAGCGCCCGAATTTAGGGCTAGGCACGCCCTGCACGGCTTGCTAAGAGGCCGCGCGGTGTGCCGCCGCGCGATCGACCTATGGTCGTACCCGGCACCGCGGGCAATCGCCCCGCGCAGAGAAGAATGCCGCTGTAGCTCAGCTGGTAGAGCACGTCATTCGTAATGATGGGGTCGGGGGTTCGAGTCCCTTCAGCGGCACCATTCTTCTCTCCGAAATCATCCGATGACATCCTGAGGCGCCTTGTTTATAACAGGATTGCGAGAGCCCTTTGTCCGATGTTGTCCGGGCATGTGTGAGGAAATGCCCCCAGCTTGGGGGCTTTTTTGGGGGCATCGCGAGTGCACACAAAACAGGATGCCCCCAACATGCCCCTGTCAGATATTCAACTCAGGAACCTCAAGCCCAAGGCAAAGCCCTACAAGGTCGGGGATTTCGATGGGCTCTACATGACCGTCACGCCGACCGGTTCGCGGCTTTGGCATATGAAGTATCGCGTTGCAGGGCGTGAGAAACGCCTGTCTTTCGGTGCCTATCCTGCCGTCAGCCTCGCACAGGCCCGCCAGTTGCGGGACGAGGCACGCAGCTTGCTCGCGGCGGGCAGCGATCCTGGCGAGATCAAACAGGAGCGCAAGCGCGCTGACCGCGAACGCCGTGGCATAACCTTTGCCTCGCAGGCGGAGGCCTTCATCGACAAGGCCCGCCGCGAGGGCAAGGCGCAAGCGACGATGGACAAAACGAAATGGTTGCTGGGCATGGCAAACGACGCATTCGGCGCACGCCCGATCACCGATCTCACGCCGACGATGATCCTCGACTGCCTGCGCCGCGTGGAGGCCAAGGGCAACTACGAGACCGCCCGCCGGTTGCGATCAAAGATCGGCGCGGTGTTTCGCTACGCCGTGGCCAATGGCGTGGCCGAGACAGACCCGACCTTTGCGCTGCGCGGCGCGCTGATCGCGCCCACCGTCACGCCGCGCGCAGCCATCCTCGACCCCATCGAACTTGGCGGGCTGATGCGCGCGATCGATACGTTTCATGGGCAGGTGACGACGCGGATCGGCCTTCAGCTCTTGGCACTGCTGGTGCAACGCCCCGGCGAATTGCGCCATGCGACCTGGGACGAGTTCGATACGGACGGGCGGATCTGGAGTATCCCGCACGAGCGGATGAAAATGCGTCGCCCGCACCGCGTGCCCCTGCCTAAGCAAGCGCTCAGCTTGCTGGAAGAATTGCGCGCCCTGACCGGCAGCGGCACTTACCTGTTCCCCAGCCTGCGATCATGGCAGCGCCCGATGAGCGAAAACACCCTGAATGCCGCCCTGCGTCGGATAGGGTATTCCAGCGAGGAAATGACCGCGCACGGCTTCCGCGCCAGCTTTTCGACGTTGGCCAATGAGAGCGGGCTGTGGAACCCCGATGCCATCGAGCGCGCGCTGGCCCATGTCGAGGGCAATTCGGTGCGGCGCGCCTATGCGCGCGGGGAGCATTGGGAGGAACGCGTCAGAATTGCGGATTGGTGGGCTGGTTATCTCGACGAATTGCGGGCAAGCTAACGACTTGGACCTCAGTTTATCGCCAAAGCCTCTTGAGCCAAAAGAACCAACTCCGCGCTGCAATTCTCCGACGACAACTCGGCCCAGTTGTTGAGTGGGTAGCTATGGCCCCGCCACCGGCGTTAACCTCCGACTTTCAGGCGTCCCTTGAGACGCATAAGAAAACGCTTCAGGAAGTCCTCGATACGGCCAACGCGATCCTACAATCGGTGACTTTGGCAGACCTCAAGAAACAGTATGGCCACGACGGCACCGCAAGCGCAGATGGCTTGAATATCGTTTGGGGCCCACTGCGTGATCGCCTCGCCTCTTTTCGCGATCTGAACCCGGTTTTCTTGGCAGGCCTCGGGAACCCCCATTATGCGGCCGATTACAACTACTGGAGCCGTATGGAATGGCTCAAGATCGAGGAAACCCTGTGGCTTTGCGTGGGTCTCGACCCACGAGCCGATTGGGACAAAGCCCTGCGCCTCGACCATTCAATTCCGCCGCGTGAACATCGCGAACGCACATACATGCTCTCGATCCGAGAACAACTTGCACGGGCGGCCAAGTCAATCTCTGCAAGTCGGAGCGGCTTCAAAGGCCCAGAGCTGCTCGACTGGATGCGCGCAACCGAGTTCCCGGCTCATCCCGGATTTTTTGGGTGCCTCGCCAAGATCGCCGTGCGACGGTCAGGGGCTCCAACTCTGGTGTCGGTCGAGAAGACTGGCGGCAGGGACGACCCCCGCGAGATCGCGTCCATGGCGAAAATTCTGACGGCGATAGCGATCCGGGAATATGGCTACCAGCCTGAGAGCTGTCCGTCGTCAGATAATTTGGGACAGTTGAGCGTTGTGTCGTTTGGAGGCTCTGGCTCATCCTTGCTTGAGGTTATGCGTTTTCAGCTTGGTGGCGCAAGCGCCGCTTGAGCAT
>Ga0209137_1000700_pt1 | contig 34936 bp, 39 predicted proteins | sample SaaInl5LU_22_DNA_FD_184642 | JGI IMG/M metagenome (GOLD analysis project Ga0209137, IMG submission 184642) | Marine microbial communities from expanding oxygen minimum zones in the Saanich Inlet - ESP_105LU_22_DNA (SPAdes) (version 2) | ecosystem: Environmental > Aquatic > Marine > Intertidal...
ACGTCCGACGACACCATGTGTGATACTGCGTTACCACCGCCTCCCCCGACGCCGACAACTTTGATCACAGCACTTTGAGTCGCGCTATCTACCATCTCAAACATAAAACACCTCCAGGTTTCTTTTTAATGGCTCCGATCTTTGCCGGCTCGCCACACTCAGCACTCTGTGAGTGCAAATTTCATTGGATCAGAAGTTACCCTGAACCCAAGTCTTAATACGCGACACCCAGCTCCCCTGCTCGGTATCACGGGATTCTCTCTTTTCAACACGATGCTCTGAACGCTCATCAGCGGTCAGGCTCATATCGTCCACACTGTGCGTGTCGACTGACTGGACTAACTCATTGTCAGCTGAGTAGAGCAATAGGCCGATCGCTGTGGCATAGATTGGATTGGTCAGCAGGTCATCGACTCCGGCGACACCGGTTGGACGTGCCAGACGCACCGGCATATGGAAGATCTCCTCAGCCAGTTCGACAGCTCCCTCCATTTTGGAAGTACCGCCAGTCAGAACCAATCCTGCGGCAACCAGATCTTCAAAACCGCTGCGGCGCAGTTCAGCCTGCACTAGGGTGAACAACTCTTCATAGCGCGGCTCTACCACTTCAGCCAGCGCCTGCCGTGACAGGTCACGCGGCGCACGATCACCCACACTCGGGACCTTGATCGTCTCATCGGCACGGGCCAACTGTGCTAAAGCACAGGCGTACTTCATCTTGATCTGCTCGGCGTGCTGCATCGGTGTACGCAACGCCATAGCGATATCGTTACTGACCTGATCACCAGCGACCGGAATGACTGCTGTATGACGAATAGCACCCTGAGTGAACACAGCGATATCGGTGGTACCGCCACCTATATCCACCATACATACACCGAGATCTTTCTCATCATCAGTGAGTACGGCATAACCTGAAGCCAGCTGCTCAAGTACGACAGCATCAACTTCTAGCCCGCAGCGGCGAACACACTTTTCAATATTCTGGATCGCGTTAGTTGCACCGGTTACCAGGTGAACCTTCGCTTCGAGACGCACACCCGACATACCGAGAGGTTCTTTAATGCCCTCTTGGTTATCGATCAAGTACTCCTGAGGAAGAATATGGAGAATGCGCTGGTCAGCAGGAATTGCAATTGCCTGGGCTGCCTCAATAACACGTTCAAGGTCAGATTCGGTCACTTCGCGGCTCTGCAAAGCGACTATACCGTGCGAATTATGACTATCGATATGGCTACCGGAGATACCGACACTGACGGAGTGCACCTTACAACCCGCCATGAGCTCGGCGGCTTCAACTGCACGCTGAATAGATTGAACTGTGGATTCAATATTGACGACAACGCCGCGTTTTAGACCGCGAGAGGGATGTGACCCAACACCGACGACATCAACGCTGCCATCTTGCCCGACTTCGGCGACCATACAGACCACTTTTGAGGTACCGATGTCGAGCGCAACAATCATTTTAGGATCTGTCACCTGTTTTAACCTGTCCAGAAAAAGGCGGTTACCCGCTGTGAGCGCAAAAACCATCTTTGTATTTGAATAAATAAAAGAGATTTCTGCGCTCTTATCATTAATATTAGCACAATTATCAACCAGCGCTGTTCATAAAAGCAACAACTTATTTAGTCATCGAATATCGTCTAAGAAGTCTATAAATTCAACTTAAGCTAATATTTATCAATCACTTAAAGATGACCAAAAGCATAAATCAAGGGCTATCAGATACATAAGTTGGATTATATTTTTCTATGAAATAGGAATATAAAATCAATATTAATTTTTGAATAATTATAGAAATATCAAAAATAGATTTTGAATAAACACAATTTAATCAAAATCGAATATTGATAATTTAAATACAATTCAAGAATCGTTTTTGATTTTAAGAAAAACCAATACACAGCTCTATGAACATTTACTGCGGGCTCAGCAACGTCAATACCAAAAAAGCGCCTCTATTCAGAAGCGCCTGTTTGGTATGGAGGACGGGAGGGCGGAGCAACTCTAAATCGAAGCAAGAGTCGCTCAGATGAGAGGGGTTAGGGCCAATTGATGTAGAGATAGATATCGGCCAGCACAGTCAGCGGTAACATAAGTATCAGCGTAGTCTTATCACCCAGCATGCGCTGCAACACAGCAATATGAATGATAGGAAAGGTCAGAAACATGCAGGAGAGCGGTATAGACCAGTGCTGAGTAAGAAAGCCATACGCCATCGCCCCCACTAAGCTTAGCGCAGCAAAGTTACCGGTAAGCACCACCGATACCTGCGCGTTCTTGCTTTTGAGCCAATCAGGCTTCTCGTCGTCAGTCAGTTTGTTCAGCGCGCTGGCGCTGAGCGCAGCAGACATTGAGACAAGACCCGCAGCAAGAAAGATGTATAGCGCTTCGTTCATCAGTATAATCCTAAACAGTTTCCGCAGATTGTACGAAGAGCGAAGCTTCAGCTCCAGACTTATACGATGAAAGAGTTAAGATTTTTACTATTAGCCCCGGCTTTGGCCCTAGCGAGCACAGCTACCTCAGCGCAGGAGTCACAGCATTGGGTGTGTCAAACTGAGCCACTCTACCGGCAACTACTCAGTGCCCGCCTCTATGGCGTTGGCAAAGATCCTGAGCAGGGTTGTCAAAAACTCCCCACGGGCGTTTCTATTGAACAACTCGAGTGTGTCACTTCGGATCTGGAGTTGTGCCAATACCGCTGGAAAGGCCTCAAGGCAGGCACGACTTTCTGGGGAAGCCCCATCATCAAAACTGTGAAACAGGCCAGCCAATAAGCCGCCCCACAAGGAGCCCCACATGCCCGACTTTCTCGTCGATGAAGCAATCGAGGATTACGCTTTTCTGGTGACCGGCGAAGAGCCGGCGCTGTTGCAGGAGCTGATCGACCAGACAAATCTCAATATGGGTTGGCCGCAAAAGCTCTCCGGCCGCCTGGTCGGACGCACACTGAAAATGCTTGCAGCGCTCAAGCAACCCAAGCGCGCGCTCGAGATAGGTATGTTTACTGGTTACTCGGCTCTATCCATCGCAGAGGGGATGCCGCAAGATGGCAAGATCATCTGCTGCGAGACCAACCCACGTGCGATCGACTTTGCCAAAACGTTCTTTGAGCGCTCAGAGCACGGGCACAAGATTGACGTAATTTTCGGCCGCGCGCTAGACACGCTCGACACGTTGGAAGGCCCGTTCGACTTCACCTTTATCGACGCCGACAAGCGCAACTATATGAACTACTACCTAAGGGTGAAAGAGCTGACGGAGCCCGGCGGCCTGATCATACTGGATAACGTGCTCTGGTCAGGGAAAGTGCTGCAGCCCGAATCTGAGATAGACGACGTGCTGGTCGAGTGCAACCAGTTTATCGCGGATGATCCAGAGGTTGAAAATGTCTTCCTCACGGTGCGTGACGGTCTCAACGTCGTTAGAAAGCTCTAATCTAACATCACGGCTATTCCATACGCTGAACTATCCTAGGCGCTGCGCTAGCCAAGACGCTGTGCTAACCAAGACGCTCAGCTAGGACCCGTCCCAAACCGGGCGGAAATCCCGGTTTTTCACCACGAACATCGATAGCCTGTAGTAGCATTTCACGCAGGCTAACGGACTCATCGGAGATAAACGCTGCGGATTTTTGCTGCAGCTCGACCAACGGTTCGAGCCAGTTCTGTAGACGCTTTGCCCAAGGGTACTCGGGGTGGGTTTGACGCTCTACAGTTTCGTACTGCGCCACCTCAATACGACTGCTCTGTTTAAGGTTCAGGTCCATGCGGGCCAACTCTTCGCCATCCATGCCAACCTCGGCCGCTAACTCAAATGCCTCATCGACTCGACCGGCATAAAAGGCATCAGCCACTTCGCTTACATCGCTCAACAGGCTTTGAATCGCGTCGATCTCTTGCACATCCAATTCGCCAACGACCTTAAGCTGAAAGCCCGAACGCTGCGATGAATCCAAACCCCAAGCCTCGCCTTGGGAGGCGAAACGATAAGATTCGCGATTATTAAAACGTATCTCCACTTTATCGCCATCTTGAGTCACTAATCTCAGCTTCATAGACTCTCTGTAGTCGACCGCAGCAGCCAGCCCACTATCAACCGGCTCTGAAGATCTAGCAGGGTTTAGCTCATCAAGCTTGGCAAAAGTCATCTCTTCTGTATCGGCTACCAAGGCCTGTACAGACTCATTTTCAATATACTGCGGCATTCCCTCTAGGATTGTCTTAGCTTCAGCGAAGCCTTTTTGTACGCCAGTCACTGCGGCTTGATACATCGACTCTAGTCGTTCAGCTGAAGCACCGCGCGCCGCAGCATTCGCTAGGCCTGAAGCAACGAAGTCGGCGATACGGGACGAGACTTTTTCAGCACTAAAATCGCTGGGGTCAGTATTCATGACCTCCTCAATTTGCAGCTGATTAAGATTGGCACTGAGGCTCGCTAGAAGTTGCTGCTGAGTTGTACGTGGCGCTTCGCTCTGCTGCTGGGAATTCTAGCTATCCATGCCGGTGGATACGCGGGTACCCGTCTGTCCATACGTTAGGCCGGAACTGACTAACTGCATGACAACACCTATATATATTGGGTTCAGACTGCATAATTTTGGTTCAGACTGTTTATTTTGGTTCAGACTGTTTATTTCGGCTCAGACTGGTTATTTCGGTTCAGACTGCGGTTAGCGACTCCGTCACAGAAAGGGTAAGTGAATAGATTTCAGGTGGACTCCATATGAGCTGGACTCAGCTCATCAGTTAAACATTTCATGTTTAGAGAGGATCACTTGAAAATGATTCACCTATATACTTACACCCCACTGCATTCTGACGACAACACTGATTAAGGGGCTGGCATGTCTTTGACACTCGCCGAGAAACTGAGCAAACGCGACCTAGGGGTCTATCTAATCGGAACCACTCCACCTAAGGAGGGTACAGATGATGAGACCATGCGCGGGATCGCTCGGAAGCTGCTGGCCCGTTTGAGTAATAGCGAGTACGACGGCATGATCGTCTACGATATTCAGGATGAGAGTGCGCGAATTTCAACGCCTCGCCCCTTCCCGTTTTCGCGGACTCGCGATCCTCGCGAATATGCAAAAATTCTCGGCGAGCTGAACGGTTTAGGGACCGTTACCTACAACTCGGTTGCACAGGGCAGCAAAGCAGAATTTCGATCTTGGTTAGATGAGACGGTCCACGAATTTGATCAGTCAAATCTTGTGCTAGTTGGCAGCCCAGCAGCGAATACCGCGAAAATGTCACTGCCAGAAGCTTATGAGACAACCCAAACATCAGCGACCGCAATCCAGCTGGGCGGTGTCAGTATCGCTGAGCGTCACGTAAAGAAAGGTGATGAGCACCTTCGCCTGATTGAGAAGCAGCGACAGGGTTGCAGCTACTTTATCTCTCAGGCCGTCTATAATCCCCAGGCTACCATCGATATGTTGACGGCTTACGCCCGTGAATGTCGTGAGCAAGATATTGAGCCGGCACGCATCATTCTCACCTTTACCCCTTGCGGAAGCGCGAAAACATTGGAGTTTATGCGCTGGTTAGGTATCTCTATTCCAGAAGCGACTGGTTACCGTATACTCGATGCCGAAAACCCACTGCTTGAGAGTCAGCGCATCTGTTATGCGAATCTCAGACAGATCCTCGCAGCGGTTATCCCACTGGGCTTACCCTTAGGATTGAATATCGAGAGTCTGACAAATCGCAAAGAGGAGATCGATGCAGCGATCGCCCTCTACCGCCTTCTGAAGGCTCGCATGGAACTCTCTATGGCTCAGGCGCAGATTGGGATCTAAGCTCAGGCTGTTGCCGCAGCAGTGCAATTCGATCGATAAGCGATTGACGCTCAACCTCAAGTTCTGCGATCTGATCTGGCGCCCACTGTAGCTTTTTTCCCTCCAGATCGAGTTGATACTCAACCTGGGAGAGCAGATCCATACCCAGCAGCCCCTGATGCGCTGAGCTACCACGAAACTCTAACAGTTGTACCTGAGCCGGACTAATTTCGAACGGGCCGATCTGCAAGCGATCAACTTTCGCCTGATAAAGAGGGATCTCCTCACCGCTTGCCGTACGGGCGCCACCGACCAATCGGTCCTCAGAGACTAAGCCTGAGAGCGCTTCGCGATGAAACACCGTACGGTTAGCACCGGTATCCAACAGCAGCTTCAAAGTGCGACTGCGATTACCTCGGCCTATTTCGACCGGCACAACTACCTGATTGTTGTTAAAACTGATCGGTGAACTGGCGTTAGCAAGCAGTCGATCGATGCGGCGCAAAGCCACCTCCAACTGACTGATCTCACGCAGCCTCTGCGCAGCAACACGTTCTTCGGGTGAGGATTGATAGGTTTCGCGAGATACGAGCTGATCACGATATTGCAGCGGGACTGCCGAAATACGATCGACAAACACACGCCGCCCCGTGTTATCCCGATACTCATAGAGTTGCGCCCAAACCAGTGTGCTGAGCGACATAGCGAGCAAAAAGCTAACCGCCGGCCAACTTAACGTGATAGCCCTCTTTCTCCAGCATGGCTTTAATCTTGTCACGATGATCACCCTGTATTTCGATGACCCCTTCGCTTAAAGTGCCGCCGGTACCGCAGCTCTTTTTAAGACGCTTAAGGAGTGCTTTGAGCTCAGCATCAGGCTGAGCCACTCCTGAAATTGTAGTCACACCCTTGCCTTTTCGCCCCGAGGTTTCGCGACGGATTCGCACAATGCCGTCCAAACTGGACATACGCTTCTGATCGGCCAGCTCCGCGCAGACACACTGAGCTCGTGCCTCCCTGCACTCTGGACAGAGGTCGCCCTTTTCGGTTGAGTAGACTAGACGGCTAAGTTGATCTGATAAAGATGCCATAACCCCTCCTATACTCGAATACCGCCGCCAATTTGGCGCGCAAGGTAACTGGCGTACGAGTCGGTCATACCGGAGATAAAGTCCAACGCACGCATATAACCCGAATAGAGTGAATCATCGGCGCTTGGCGCATGGATACCCATTAGGCTCATTATCTTCTCACTGCGATAGCAGAGGTTATCCGCACCTTTGTCGTGCTGTTCCCACACTGCCTCAATGAAGGCTTCAACTAGAACGCCGAGAATTGTGTATGCGCCAACTTCCAACTCCGCCTTGCGGGTATCAGGGAAGACTCGCTGCTGCGCAATCCCTTTAGCTTCAGCCAGTCCATCACGCACCATTGGATCGCCATCACCGAGCAACTCTCCGTGATACTCTCCGGCCATCAAAGCATCCAAGTTTGATGCGAAAACATCGACCGATGAGTTAACCATGTTCTCCATCGCACGGCCACGCAGCGCCGATATTTTCCGGCGCGAGGAGGCCTGAGTCGCAAAGATCTCGTCATCGAAACTCAGATCGCCGCAAAGTTGCAACAGTATCGGTTTCACCTCATCAAAGCTGAGCAGCCCCAGTTCAATTGCATCCTCCAAATCGAGGATGGCGTAACAGATATCATCTGCCGCCTCCATCAAGAAATTGAGAGGGTGACGGCACCAGCGATCAGACTCTAAGCGAACCAAGCCTAGATCACGCGCCAAAGACTCAAGAATATCGAGCTCGGCTTGGTAGCAGCTATATTTGCCTTTTCTACCCCCATGGCGGGCCGACCAAGGGTACTTGAGTAGTGTCCCCAAGGTTGCGTGGGTCAGACGCAGGCCTCCATTCATCAAATGATTTTCAATACGCGTCACCACGCGAAACCCCTGAGCGTTACCCTCAAAGGTGGAGAGATCAGCCCACTCCTCAACGCTCAGCTGGGAAAAACGCGCATCGCCTTGTCGCTGACGAAACCAGTCGCGAATGGCATATTCGCCCGCGTGGCCAAAAGGGGGATTGCCGATATCGTGTGCCAAGCAGGCTGACTGCACAATGGTGCCAAGATCATCTGCTGAGATTCCCTCAGGCAGACGATCTGCAATGAGTTCACCGGCGCGAATACCGAGGCTGCGACCTAAACTGCCCACCTCAATCGAGTGCGTCAGGCGAGTATGGATATGATCATTGAGGGCCAGTGGGTGCACCTGAGTCTTGCGACCCAGGCGACGAAAAGCACTGGAGAAGATGATACGGTCATGATCCTTGTGGAACTGACTGCGGCCAGCCTCCTGCGCACTCGGCTGCGCATGACCAAAGCGCTTAGCCGAGAGTAGTTTATGCCAATCCATCGTAGACTCTAATAGCGTAACTCGAAGTTCGTGTTAACCGCTATTGTAACTGTCTAACGCCCGTTTGCGTGCACTTGAGTAATCAATAATTGGCTCCGGGCGACCGAACTCAGCACCTGCGCCCGGCAGATGACGTTGCTTGGCGGGTAGATTGGCCAGCTCCGGCAGCCAATGCGCTAGAAACTCCCCTTGAGCATCAAACTTTTGACTCTGCGTTATCGGGTTAAAAATCCGGAAATAGGGGGCTGCATCAGCTCCAGTCGAGGCCGACCACTGCCATCCACCAAGATTAGAGGGGAAATCAGCGTCGATTAGGTTCTGCATAAAAAACTTCTCACCGAGACGCCAATCCACCCCAAGAAGCTTAGTCAGGAACGAACCTACGACCATTCTCAAGCGGTTGTGCATCCAGCCTGTCTCGAGCAACTGCTTCATCGCAGCATCAACAATCGGAAACCCCGTTTCACCACGGCACCAGGCATTAAAACCCTCGGGGTTTTCCAACCAGGTAATGCGAGCTTCAGTCTCGGGTCTGAAAGGTTCAAGTTTGTTGAGTTCTGGAAATGCGACCAGAAGATGGCGATAGAATTCGCGCCAGATAATCTCATTGAGCCAACTGCCTTCCAACCAAGACTCATCTTTATAGTGGTTGCGCAACACATGCATCAACTGCAGCGGCGAGACCGCTCCGATCGTCAGATACGGGGAGAGCTTGGAGGTACCGTCAACCGCAGGGAAATCGCGTTTCTCGGCATAATCCGCCTCGCGCTGCTCAACAAACTCATACACTCTGGCGCGAATTGCCTCCGAGTCAACAGGCCAGCGCTCTGCATCATGCCTCAGCGGCTGCCATCCCAGATCCTCAGGCACCTCATCAGAGGCGACACCGCTTGCGGGAAAGATCTCCTTAACTGCGCGAATGGGTCGATCAAAACGGTGCAACTGCCGACGCCAAGCGCGCGAGAAGGGGGTATAAACTTTGAAATCTGTACCCTGCCCAGTTTTCACCTCGCCCGGGGGAATGATCAACTCACCATGGAGGCTTTCGAACTGAAGTCCAGCTGAGGTCAAGGCCTGCTCCACTGCCAAGTCACGCAGACGTTCATTCAGTGGATACTCTTGGTTACACACAAGCCGAGTAGCTCCCAGCTCCTGCATCAGTTTCAGCAGCGCATCCGCGCAACCTGAAAAGTGACCAACCTCCAACACTCTGAGGGGAATGCCTAACTGCTCGAGTTCTGCTTTGAGGGCGAGCAAGCGCGCGCGCCAAAAGCCCATGCGCACAACACCCTCATCGTGCTCACTCCAGCTCTGAGGGGTAAGACAGACAACAGCCACTGCTGCCTCGTTAGTCTCAGCCGCTCGCTCGATTGCAGGGTTGGCGTGCAGCCTTAGATCATTTCGAAACCAAATTAGATTCAACGCCAATTTTCCTTCTCTGTTCTTCTAAATCTTTCGGGACGCTTCTAAATCCATTATGCCAGTCAAAAAGAGCTTAAAAACAAAAAAACCGGCGCACTCGCACCGGTTTTTCAGAGGTAAGCAGCTCGCCCTAGAGACCGATAAACGGCTGAACCAGCTTACCCATCAGGCCACTGAACTTCAGCGGCGCGTCAGTCGCGATCAGACAGATACACTCGTGCTCAGTATCTACGATAGGCTGATGCTCTAGCTGATCATCCAAATCTGCAACGTCACCGACCTGGAAACGGCCGATCTCATCGCTGTATGAACCGCGCAGGATGAGCGTCAACTCACTGCCCGTGTGCGTGTGATGAGGCACAGAGACCCCTGGTTGAATACGCAACAGTCGGGCTGCGCCTGTTCCACCCAGTTTGAGGTCGTACTGTTGAACACCTAACCCCATAGTCTTCCAGTCGAGCGCGTTCAAGTCATCGCCGATATACTCAACCAACGACGCTGGTACTTCTGCGTTGCGAGACCGAGAGACCGCTGGAACCTCAGGCTCCACATCGTCCAACATACTAAGCACCTGATCCAAGGAGCCGCTCTTCATGGCCACTGGCTCTATCTGACGCAACAGATCCCCGCCAATTCTATTCGACGTCTGCACCTGCTCCATGCAGTGCTCACACATCTCCAAGTGACTCTCAACCAGCAACGCCATCCCTTTATTCAGCGTGCCACTTGAGTACGCAATTAGAGTTGCGTCGTCAAAATGGTGACTAATCTTCACTTTTCTCCCCCCAGTGCGCTTTCAACTTAGAAAACGCCAAACGTAATCTTGATTTGACACTGCCAAGAGGTATTCCGAGTTGCTCCGAAATCTCTGAGTGACTCTTGCCTTCATAGTAGGAAAGATAGAGAACCTGGGCCTGGGCCTCTGGCAGCTTAGCGATGGCATCCTCCATCCGCTGAGCTACTACTGCATGCTCGCCGTAGTGCCGTTGATCTGGATCGGCCTCCTCTTCGGGGAGCTCGTACTCCACTGCTTTTTCACGACGCAGCCGGTCAATGCACTGATTCCGCGCCAAAGTGAAAATCCACGTACTTGCACTCGCTTTAGAGCGATTGTACAGATGAGCTTTGCGCCACACCGCCAGCATTGACTCTTGCGTTAGCTCTTCGGCCGCCGCTGGATTCATGCCAAACCGGATGATATAAGCTTTGACGCGTGGTGCGAAATATTCGTACAGTCGAGAAAATTCCAACTTATCACGAGACTCAGCTAACGAGCTGAGACACGCCGACCATTCGTCGCGTATTCTTTTTTTCTTATCTTCAACAAGCGCAGCTGCAGCGTTCACATCAGCTCCCTCGGTCTTATCTTTACTCACTGACCACCTCTACGCTCATCTTATTATGGCGGATCACCCACACTACTCTCATTTTACTTGATAAACCACCCTGTCACCGTTGATCCACAAACCGAGGCCAGCCCGTAAACTACACATTAGTTTTGTGGGATTAGAAGGAAGCTGATGAACATCCACTATATAAAGCCGCTCAAGATCGCTGTGATCGGTTCGGGAATTTCAGGACTGTCGGCGGCTTGGCTGTTGAACAAGCGACATGATGTCACGCTGTTTGAGAAGGATGATCGCCTCGGAGGCCACACCCACACGGTTGATATCGAAACACCGGAAGGAAAACGTGGGGTCGATACCGGCTTCATCGTTTACAACCCGGTTAACTACCCCAACCTGATCAGCTTGTTTGACCATTTGGACGTTGAAAACACCGAAACCGATATGACCTTTGGGGTTTCAGTGGATAAAGGACGAATAGAGTACAGCGGTTCGGGACTGAGCGGATTCTTCGCCAAACGCTCTCAAATAGGCTCACCGCGTCACTGGCGACTACTACGGGATATTCTGCGGTTCTACAAGGACTCAGATCGACTATTAAACGACCCAACACTCGAACAGTTATCGCTGGGCCAACTGTTGAAGCGGGAAAGATACAGCCACACCTTTATTCACGATCACCTTATCCCAATGAGCGCAGCCATTTGGTCGACACCCGCGCAAAAGATGCTGGAGTACCCAGCGCTGACGTTCATGCGATTCTGCATGAACCACGGGCTGGTACAATTAGACGACCGCCCTCAATGGCGAACAGTGGTTGGCGGGAGCCGTAACTACGTCGACAAGATCGCTGCAACTCTGGAGGGCAAGATCCGCCTCAACGCTCACATCCACAAAGTACACCGTCGCGGTGGCAAGGTGATCCTTGAACACCATCACGGGAAAACTGAAGAGTTCGACCATGTTGTGATGGCCTGTCACGCAGACCAGTCTCTGGCGCTACTAGCCGACCCTACTCCAGAGGAGAAGCGCCTGCTCACAGCTTTCCCATATCAGCGCAACCGTGCAATTCTGCACACCGACGCGCGTCAAATGCCCAAACGCCGCAGCGCCTGGTCAGCCTGGAACTACCTTGCCGAATCCAAATCGGATAGCGAGGATGTCGCGGTAACCTACTGGATGAATAAGCTCCAGCCTCTGAACACCAGTAAGGAGGTATTCGTCACGCTGAATCCGCTGGAGGAGCCGAGTGAGGGTAGCATTCTTGGAAGTTACCTCTATGATCACCCAGTGTTCGATATGAAGTCGATTGCGGCGCAGAGAGAGCTCTGGTCGCTCCAAGGCGTAAACCAAACCTGGTTCTGCGGCGCTTGGTGGGGCTATGGCTTTCATGAGGATGGTCTCCAGTCCGGCTTGGCCGTGGCTGAGAATCTTGGACGCGTTGAGCGCCCCTGGCAGTTGGACAACCCAAATAGCCGTATCCACGCGCCAACGCTTAAACGTCACTCAAAAGGTGAAGTCGCGTAATGCGCTCAAGACTCTACGCAGGGCAGGTGATGCATCATCGCTTTATGCCTAAACGTCATCGTTTCATCTACCGCGTCGTATCGATGCTGCTTGATCTTGATGAGGCGGCTACTAACAACCTTCGTTTAAAGCTCTTCTCGATCAATCGGTTCAACCTCTTCTCCTGGCGCAACCGAGATCATGGAAACGGGACGGATGCGCCCCTCGCCGGACAAATCAGAGCGCTGCTGGAGGAGCGAGGTTTCTCCCAGTTCAAACACCGCATACAGCTGCTCTGTTACCCCCGAATTTTGGGTTTTGTATTCAATCCTTTGAGCGTCTACTACTGCTACGACACCAATGACCGACTCGGTGTGATTCTGTATGAGGTCTCCAACACCTTTGGCGAGCGCCACACTTACTGTATACCAGTGCCCGATCAAGCAAAAGTGGTACGCCAACAGGCGACCAAGGCCTTCTACGTTTCACCCTTCATGCCGATGTCAGCAGACTACCAATTCCGCATGGTGCCACCTGACTCGCAGGTCGCCGTCTGTATTCGCCAGACGGAGAATAAGCAGTCGCTGCTGCATGCAACCTTTACCGGTGAGCGCCGCGAACTGAACGACAAAGCGCTTTTGGGCGTATTTGCAAAATACCCGTTGATGACGCTAAAGGTGATCGCCGGCATACACTGGGAAGCACTACAGCTCTGGCGTAAGGGCGTCAAACTGCAGCCCCGCGTCGCAACAGAGAATAATAGAATTACCCTAGGTTCCCCGATGGAGGCGTCGCAACATGAAACCCTCTGAGTACTCAACAGCTACTCCAACTCAGGCTCTACCGCAAAGCGAAGGTTGGCTCGCTAAGCGCTATCTTTCGAAGGTATTGAGTCATTTACCGAAATTAGAATACGGCACCCTGAGCCTATTTCTGCCCAACGGCAAAGAGCTTCAGTTTGGTAACGCCTCGCCCGGCGAGCCTCGAGCCGAAGTAAGACTCAACAGTCTAAAACCCATTTCGCGCCTGATCCGCTCAGGTTCGGTGGGCTGGGCCGAGAGCTACATGGCAGGTGAGTGGGACACCCCCGATCTTACCGAGATGATTCGCTGGGGTGCGGGCAACGAACACCAGATGGAGGAGGTTGTGGGTGGCAGCACGCTGCTCAATTTCTTTAACCGACTGATTCACCTAGCACGCGCTAACACCCGCAGTGGCAGTCGCAAGAACATCTCCTACCACTACGATCTTGGCAACGACTTCTACGAGCTCTGGTTAGATCCAAGCATGACCTATTCGTCAGCTCTGTACGATCAAACAGAGGATCTTTTTGAGGCTCAGCAGACCAAATATCGTCGAATCTGTCAGATGCTTGATATCCAACCTGGCGAGACAGTTCTGGAGATTGGTTGCGGTTGGGGTGGATTTGCCGAGCTCGCTGCGCGCGAATTCGGCGCCCAAATCACTGGTATCACGCTCTCTAAAGAGCAATTAGCTTATGCCAAAGCACGGATTGAGCAGCAAGGCCTTAGCCAGCAAGCGCAGTTCCACTTGATCGACTATCGCGATGTTAGCGGACAGTACGATCACATTGTTTCCATTGAGATGTTCGAGGCGGTTGGCGAAGAGCACTGGCCAACCTACTTCAACCAGGTGAAGCGTCTCCTGAAACCGGGCTCAAGCGCACTGCTACAAATTATCACCATTGCTAATGAGCGTTTCGATAGCTACCGCAAATCAGCCGACTTCATACAGAAATACATCTTTCCTGGCGGTATGCTACCTAGCCCCGAAGCCTTGAAGCGAGAGTTCGACAACGCGCAGCTAAGGTTTGAAGATTCGCTCTACTTCGGCAAGGATTACGCGCGCACCTTGGCACAGTGGCGCCACGCCTTCCTGGCACAGTGGCCACGCATTCAAGCACAAGGATTTGACGAGCGTTTTCGCCGAATGTGGCTTTACTACCTGTGTTACTGCGAGGGAGGCTTTGCGGAAAGCTCCATCGACGTAGGTCTATTCAAGATTAGCAACTGATCAGCATGCAACAGCGCCAGAGTTGGATTTACGCGCTGCCGGCCCTACCGCTGGCTTTGCCAACAATGGTGCTGTTTATCTACCTTCCCACGCTCTATGTCGAGGAGTTCGGCCTCAGCTTAGCCCTCGTTGGGACGCTATTGATGCTAGCACGCGTCTCCGATCTTGTGATCGATCCTTGGGTCGGGCGACTCAATGATAATCTCTCAACTACACAGCAGCGTCAGTTGATGCTGATCGGCGCAGCCCTGTGCGGCGTTGGCCTCTTCTGGCTGACCCGACCGATCAGCGGCTGGAGTGCGAGTTCTCTGCTGCTCTCCCTCTCGATTCTCTACTTCGGTTGGACGCTGGTGCAGATACCCTATCTAGCACTTCTCCCAGGTTTGAGCACTGACAGCCGAGAAAGGACTCAGATCGCTAGTCTGCGTGAAGGTATGGGTGTCATTGGCCTACTCTTCTCTGCCGCCTTTCCGGTATTCCTGATTAATGGTGGCAGCTCAACCCTGGAGGCGCTGCGCCAGCTTAGCGATCTGAGTATCCTGCTTGTCGCCCTCACTCTGGGTTTGCTACTGACGAAACTGCACTGGCCTGAGCGCATCACACCTAGCAGCAATGCACGCTGGCTCAGTCTCTGGCGCAACCGACCGGCGCGCGTTCTGATGTTTGCCTGGTTCAGTAACGGACTGGCCAACGGCATACCAGCGGTACTGTTTCCGCTCTACATCACCGAGGTACTGAAGCTCGATGAAGCAGCACGCGCCAACTACATCCTGATCTATTTTATCTGTGCCATTCTCTCGCTACCGCTCTGGTGGCTCGCTAGCCAGCGCATCAGCCGTAAGCGTCTCTGGCAAGTAGCGATGCTGATCGCTCTGATCTGTTTTTTACCGGCGAGTCTGCTGGGTCCGAGCGACGCTAATCTATTTATGCTCATCTGTATGCTGACGGGTGCCATGCTCGGGGCCGATCTCGCTCTACCGCAGGCACTGCAAGCTGATGTGTGTGACTGGCATCGTTTCCGTTTCAAACGCGACCAAAGCGCATCTCTGTTTGCTATCTGGAATGTATTTACCAAACTTGCGCTTGCGTTTGCGGCTCTGGTTGCGTTTGGTTTACTGGATCTCAGCGGTTTCGACCAAGATACCAATCAGGTAGGTCAATTGGCGCTGATCTACGCTTTTTTGCCCTGCGTATTGAAGTTATTAGCGATATTGATGATGGAGAAGTTCGCGCTGAGCGAGACCCAACACACCGAAATCATCGCCCGAATAGAACGGAGAGAAGATGTATAAGCTGTTCCTCGTCGCGTTTTTAACTCTTACCTTGCAGGGTTGCACCACTATGGACATCGCCGACATGAGCAAACCAACACCCGAGCTTAGAATCGAAGAGTATTTCGATGGCAAGGTATACGCGTGGGGCATTTTTGAGGATCGATTTGGGCAGATACGACGCCAGTTCCAGGTCGAGATTGATGGCACCTGGGATGGTAAAGAACTTGTCTTAGATGAACGCTTTCTCTACGACGATGGTGAGCGTGATCAACGCATATGGACCATACGCTCAGCAGGCAACGGGCGCTACACTGGGACTGCAGCCGACGTTATTGGCGAAGCGCAGGGTATTGCCAAAGGCAATACACTCAATTGGAGTTACCAGCTCGACCTACCGGTCGGCGACTCCACCTGGAAGGTAACCTTCGATGACTGGATGCTACTGCAGGAGGGCGGCGTTCTGATCAATCGCGCGTTCGTTAAGAAGTGGGGATTTACTATCGGCAGCGTTACGCTTAGCTTCCAGCGGAGCGATCAACTTCAGGCAGTGCCATTCGCCCTTTAAGCCGGCGCAACAGTGCTCCAACTAAAGGCAGTTTTAGATAGATCGGCGCGCTATCCCAATAGTCTAGATGTTCACTTATCAGCCCTTGATTGTTGAACTGCAGGCGTGACACCCCCTCCACATCCAGACGGCCCAATACCGGCAATTGTGCACTGAAGTGCCAGCGTATAAAGCCTGTATCGCCGCTAAGACGGTGCTCCAACACACTAAACTTGGGCACTTCGCTGCGCTCAAACATATCCTGCAAGATCGCCTGCATCTTGCCTATGCCACGCACATCGTTGAAGGGGTCGCGAAAGTGAATGTCTTCGCTGACCCAATTGGAAAATTCAGGAATGCGCGCGGGAGTGAGGTTGGCGAAGAGTTCCAAATACCCCTGACAAACCTCTTCGTGTGGATGATTCATTGTGCGGTAATTCTCTTAATCAGAGCGAAGTAGAGCCTATAGGGTAGCATGCTTAGCGCTCTCAAAGTGCCGGCAAAGAGGGTGGGAAAACGAATCTCAAAGGCGGTACCGTCTAAGCCTTTTACAATGCGCTGAGCAGCCTCATCCGCATCGATAAGACTGGGCATCTCAAACTGGTTACGATCTGTTAATGGTGTTCTGACAAACCCAGGATTGATCAGGCGCAGGTCGACGGGCCCGTCCTCAAGCTCGACTCGCAAAGCCTCGGTAAGGTTGATCAGTGCAGCCTTACTGGCACCATAGGCCGCGGCCAAGGGCAGACCTCGGTAGCCCGCTAACGAAGCGACCACCGCCAACTGCCCGCCCTGCACACGCAGATCAGGTAGGATCTTTTCAATAAGGCGCGTCACCCCGTAAAAGTTCACATTCATTAGGTGTTCAACGGTCTGCTGATTAAACTCTGCCGCCGGCATTTCGCGATGATCGCCTGCGTTGAGGATAATTCGATTCACCTTTCCCGCTGCATCACTGACTTGCCGCCAAGCTTCAGCACAGGCCTGAGCGTCCGTTACATCTAGTACCACCGCAGAGACCTGCCCTTGCAATGACTCTGCTTCAGCCACAACCTGCGATAAAACCTCGGTGCGACGCCCACTGATCCAGACCTGAGCGCCACGGCGTGCATATGCCAGCGCTAGCTCGCGACCAATTCCCGTGCCGCCACCGGTAATCCAAACAGACTCCATGGAGCTCCTTAATTCTGCCTGCAGTTATTTGTGTTCGATCGTTGTGCGTCTTAAATTTGAGCGCCGCGCCAGCGAACATCGATGGTTGAACCATCTTTCGCTTTGAAAGACATACCACGCCAGATCCCGCTCTGGTCATACCAACTCAACGTATTATCCAAATCGCCACCTAAACGAAAGCCGGTCACCGGTACTGCCAATCCATCAATCGTCCACACTTGTTCTGCCTCGGACTGCACGGCAATCTCACTCGTTTTACCATTCAAGGTGTTCAGTACTTGCGATTGAGTAAGAATCGTATCGAACCAGTGATGGGTAGTCAGCAGATTCGCAGGTAACAGACGCTCGCGGCCCTTTTGATCAATTACCTCGAGCAGATCGCCCTGCCGCCTAGCCTTAATCTGCTCTTCATCGCCATTGGTCACCATATTCACCACCAGCGACTCTAGCTGATCATCACGCCAAACCTCCTGCGCGCGGTAGTTATAGTCGTAACTGAACAGGCCAAAGATCCTGGTTTCGATCCTCATCTCAACCTCTACCTTCAACTGTTCCTGAGAGGGTTCAAAGTTGATTCGGTATTGGCCCACAGGCTTGTCATTGCGGTAGACATCATAGTTAACGATAGGGTCGTAGCGCTCGGCTCGCTCAAGCAGTAGTGAGGCGCGCGCATCTGCACCGACCAAACCAGTGCCAACCAAGACAACAAAAGCGAAGAGAGCCGAGAGAGTGCGCATCACTATACTCCTACTAGTTATCTATGCGTACGAGACAATAGAAGTCTGCGGTTCATCTTGGCTCGATCACCGAATTTAGCTAGTCTGAGCTACCTACTAATTGACTGTGTTAATCACTCGGAGATACAGATGCGCAAAGCCCTCTGCCTAGCCTTAGGTTTAACAGCATTTACCAGCCTGGCCGTACAAGCTGAAGTGACTGTAGTTATGGACACTAGCCTTGGTGAGATTGAGCTGAAACTGGATGACGAAAAAGCACCGATAACCGTGGCTAACTTTGTTCAGTACACAGAAGCTGGACACTATGACGGCCTGATTTTCCATCGCGTGATCCCCAACTTTATGATTCAAGCCGGCGGCATGGACGCGGATATGCAACAGCGCGACACCCAAGCACCGATTAAAAATGAGTCGAGTAACGGACTGCGCAACGTGCGCGGTAGTATCGCCATGGCACGGACCCAAGCATTGGACAGCGCCACGTCCCAATTCTTCATAAATACCAAGGATAATCCATCCCTGAACGATGGCGGCCCCTACGGTGGCTACGCGGTCTTTGGCAAGGTAAGCCGTGGTATGGATGTGGTTGATAAAATCTCAGCCACCGAGACCGGCAGTGTCGGCTACTACCGCGACGTACCAGTCGAACCCATTGTTATCAACTCAGTGAAAGTCCTGGACTAGTACCGAAACTGACAAGCTAGTCCAGTTTCACTTTCGCGAGCCGGCGGGCGTTGCCGACGACAGTCACCGACGAAAGCGCCATCGCCGCGCCGGCAATCATTGGATTCAACAGCACACCGAGCAGTGGATAGAGCACCCCCGCCGCTACAGGTATCGCAAGTGTGTTGTAGATGAAAGCGCCGAAGAGGTTCTGCTTGATGTTGCGCACCGTTGCGCGCGAGAGCTGGATTGCATTCGCGACTGAGTGCAAAGAGTTCTGCATCAGCACTACGTCGGCCGACTCTATCGCTACGTCGGTACCCCCACCCATCGCATAGCCAACATCCGCTTGTGCAAGTGCAGGTGCATCGTTTATGCCATCACCGACCATCGCAACGACTTCACCCTTGGCCTGAAGCGCTCGAATTTCTGCAAGCTTATCTTCAGGCTTCACACCCGCCTTGTAGGTATCAATACTCAAGCGCGTTGCCAGTGCCTTGACGGCTAGTTCGTGGTCACCGGAGAGTAGCACCAACTTAAGCCCTGCTTTGTGCAGGCGCTGGATCGCAGCCGCGCTATCCTCTCTAATCGCATCACTCAGTGCAAATAGCGCCCTAACATCAGTGCCAACGGCTAGCCACACCAGCGAGCAGCCCTCTTCAGCCCAACTCTCTGCTTGTTGAAGAAACGGTGTAGAGTCGACACCCTCAGACTCCAGCCAAGTTTGACTGCCCAGTCGGATCTGCTGTGAATCAAACTGAGCTCTGACGCCTGCGCCGGTAATCGACTCAAACTGATCGAGACTGAGGTTCGACGCTGGCAGCGCATCCGCCAGAGCACGTGCCAAAGGGTGCTCAGAACGCTGGGCTAGAGCCTGGGCCAGGGCTTCAGCGCCACTGTCTTGAATATCCGAATGAGCGAGACTCGGCGCTCCCTCAGTGAGGGTTCCGGTTTTATCCAACACAACCGTGCTGAGCTCTTGAGCGCGTTGCAGTGCATCACCCTGACGTATCAACACGCCGAGATCAGCCGCCCGTCCAACGCCCACCATCACCGCCATCGGTGTGGCGAGGCCTAGCGCACAGGGACACGCGACGATCAGCACAGTCAGCGCCGCGAGAATAGCGTAACTCCAACTCGGCTCAGGACCATAATTGATCCAGACAAGGTAAGTAACCAACGCAATCAACATCACCACAGGAACAAATACCGAGGCTACTCGGTCTGCCAAACGCCCCAGTGCCGGTTTAGTATTTTGTGCCTGCCGGACGGAATCCATAATCTGCGCAAGACGTGTTTTAGCACCCACCTGAGTGACGCGTACCAACAGGCTGCCCTGCTGGTTTTGGGTGCCACCCGTCACACTATCACCGGCCCTTCGGCTCACCGGAACCGGCTCACCCGAGAGCATCGACTCATCAACGTAGGTCTCACCCTCAACAACTTCGGCATCAACGGGTACTCGCTCACCCGGACGAATACGCACCAGATCGCCTGGCACCAGCATCTGAATCGAGACCTCTCGCTCCTCGTTATCGCGCACGCGAAGGGCGTGTTTGGGCTGCAAGTTCATCAATTTTCGCAAAGCTGAGGCTGTTTGGGTCCGCCCACGTGTCTCTAAAGCTTGGCCCAGTAAGATAAAGCCAATGATCATCAGTGTGGCTTCGTAATAGAGGTGTCGAGCAGCTTCAGGAACCCACTCCGGCGCAATACTAATCGCTAACAGCAAACCAGAAGAGTAGATCCACGCGGCGCTCGTACCCAGCGCGATCAGCGTGTCCATGTTGAAGTTGAGTCGCTGCGCAGTCCTCCATGCACCTGTGTAGATATGCGCCGCTGTTTTACGCATCACCATCAGTGTAAGAACAGCTGTAATCAGACCAGAAATAAGCCCTTCAGACGCATCAAGCGGAGGAATCCAGCCCAGCATCATCTGCAGCATCAGCAACAAACCCAAGCCTAACGCGAGCCAAGCATGTTCAAACTGCTGCTTGAGTTCAGCGCGTTGCTGTTCATCACGCGCTTCGAGATCTTCATCATTCTCGATCAGCGTAGCGCCATAGCCTGCATTGGTAATTACTTCGATCACTTTGTCGGGTTGCGCTTCGGTGTCGATGGTTGCGGTGCGCTCAGCAAAATTGATCGCGTGATCTTTAATGTCGGTCTCGGCATCCAGAGCGCGCTCGATCGAACGGACACAGCCTGCACAACTGACTTTGGAGAGGGCAAACTGATAGATACTCATATTGACTCCGTTGGCGATCAGCGGACCTTAGCTGCGTAATCACCGCTTAATTTTAGAACAGGCGCGTCGGCCTTACCCAGCGTTACCGTCAAAGGTAAGCGAGCGCGGCCCCGCTCTCTGAGGCGAGCTTCGAAGGCCTGCATCTGCTCTACTTCGGGCAGAGCGACTTGGGTCATCAAATCTTCACTAAGTGGCGCAAGGTACTCAATCTCAGAACGCGCGATCATCACATCCGCATCTATCCCGCGCGAGCGCAGCCACAGAGTAATCAGGCACCAACCACTGAGTGTCGCCAACCCCGACGTGGATCCGGCGAAACCGGTCCCCTTATCGTTGAGGTTAGGCGTCAAAGGTGCGTGCAGACTGAGGTGCTGCCCATCAAACTCGACACGGTCAATCTGCATGGCTGCGGTCAGCGGTATCTGCTGATGCAGCCAGCTTAAAAATTCAGGCTGATGCATTAGCCCCAGTTCTGAGCCAACGTAGCGGCATCAAATTCTGGTGCTGCACGCACTTTGAGCGACTGCCCCAGGTAGACAAAGCCTACAATCTCTTCGTTGTCAGCAACGCCCAAACCCTCACGCACATCTGGGTTGTGCGTCATCGCGCCAGTACGCCACATCGCACCCAACTGCTGCGCAAAAGCGCTCTGCACAATGGCATGGGCAGCGCAGCCAGCCGTGATTACCTGCTCAACTTCTGGCACTTTTGGGTGCTCCTGCTTCACGGCGATGGTCACGATAATCATAGGCGCTCTTAGCGGCATGTTGCGCAGTTTCTTCTGCGCCATCTCGTCCAGTTCTGGATCTTTCTTCAAACCCGCAGCGAGGAAAAGCTCGCCCAGTTTTGCCAAGCCCTCTCCCTCAATTACAAGGAAACGGTACGGGCGTAGCATGCCATGATCCGGAGCACGACAAGCCGCATCCAGCATAATTCCCACCTGCTCTGCTGATGGCGCGGGCGCGCGCAGCGCAGGTGTTGATGTGCGTTGTGTCAGAAGCTCAAGAGCATCCATGATCGTCTCCTACTGGCGCGAAAGGCGCAGGTTTTTCGGCCGCTCGTTCAGACTCGAGCGGAAAGGGTTAATATCTAGGCCGCCGCGGCGCACGTAGCGCGCGTAGACACTCAATTTTTGTGGTCGACAGCGGTTCCAGATATCCATAAAGATGGTCTCAACACACTGCTCATGAAAATCGCCATGCTCGCGATACGAAATAAGGTAAGCGAGAAGACCAGACTCATCAATCTTCGGCCCCTGGTAGCTTATTTGCACACTCGCCCAGTCCGGCTGACCAGTCACAGGGCAGTTAGATTTAAGCAGGTGGCTCACCAGCGACTCGGATACCGACTCTCCAGTAGAGCTAAGTAACTGGGGAGCGGGCTCATAATGCTCAATATCAACATCCAGCGCATCGATACAACGCCCCTCGAGCCGGCCTATCTCAGCGTTATCCTGAGGATAGGTAATCAGCACCTCAACCTCACCGCCGGCGGCTTTCGACAGGTCCTGCTGCATCAACTTCACCACCTCAGCCTCAGAAGCAAAGCGCGTCAAGTTGAACGAGTTGAGGTAGAGCTTGAACGACTTCGACTCAATGATGTGGGTAGAGCTTGCGGGCAGACGGAACTCAGCCAGAGCAACAACCGGCTTGCCTTTGGCATTCAGCCAGCTCACCTCATAGGCGTTCCAGATGTCGACACCACGAAATGGCAAGGCCGTGCGCTCTACGCCCTGACGTTTCCAGTTGATATCGCGCTCAATTGGGTAGAGCAACTCTGGGTCGTAGCGGTTTACATAGACCGTACCCTTGCCCAGAGGTGAATGAAGTACTGACTCGTGTTCAGACATTAGCTACGAATCCCCCGACCTATTTTAAGCAGATGTAGTGCGATTGCAGAGAGCACAACGACAAAGAGTCCAATCATCCCCAGTGCAAAACCAACATCGATATCGCTAACTCCCAGTACACCATATCTGAAGGTGTTTACCATGTAGAGAATCGGGTTGAGCTGCGACACCCACTGCCAGAACTCAGGCAGCATCGAGATGGAGTAGAAGACGCCACCCAGGTAAGTCAGCGGCGTTAGTACGAACGTCGGGATAATGGAGATATCGTCAAAAGTATTAGCGAACATCGCATTAAGGAAGCCGCCTAAAGCGAAAACAACCGCCGTTAGGAACACAATGCCAACAGTGATCAGCGGGTGCGCCAGACTCAGGTCCGTGAAGAAGAGCGACAGCGCAGTAACAATAATACCGACCATCAAACCTCGCGCCACGCCACCGATAACAAACCCTGCCAGAATCACCCAGTTGGGTACCGGTGCAACGAGCAACTCCTCGATATGTCGCTGCATCTTGGTGCCAAAAAACGACGACACAACGTTACCGTAAGAGTTGGTAATCACCGACATCATGATCAGGCCCGGCGCGATATACTGCATATAATCATAGCCGCCCATCTCACCAATACGTGAACCAACCAGGTTACCGAAGATAATAAAGTAGAGCGTCATCGTAATTGCAGGTGGTACCAGTGTCTGAACCCAGATGCGGGTAAAGCGGCGCACCTCTTTCACTACAATCGTCCAGAAGGCCGTCCAGATAATTTGAGAGTTCATTAAGCGGCCCCCTCCTTCTGCTGTTCAACTAAGGAGACAAACAGCTCTTCTAGGCGGTTGGCTTTATTACGCATACTCAGCACTTTGATCTCTGCGCGGTTTAGGTGCTCGAAAACACTGTTAAGACCTGACTCTTTGGGCACATCAACTTCCAATGTATGTGGGTCACTTAAGCGTACCGTAAGACCAGCAATCTCAGGAACGTCAGCCATATCCTCGGCTAGATCGAGAACAAAAGTTTCCATATTAAGTTGCGCCAGCAGCGCCTTCATTGAGGTGTTCTGCACAATCTCGCCCTTATCAATGATGGCGATATTGCGGCAGAGTGATTCGGCCTCTTCGAGATAGTGGGTCGTCAGGATGATCGTCGTTCCCGCCGCGTTGATCTTACGCAGGAATTCCCACATTGAGCGACGCAGTTCGATATCAACGCCCGCTGTAGGCTCGTCAAGAATCAGTAGTTTAGGGTCGTGCACGAGCGCACGCGCAATCATCAAGCGACGCTTCATACCACCTGACAGCATGCGCGAAACGTTATCGCGTTTCTCCCACAGACCCAGCTCTTTGAGATAGAACTCAGCACGTTCCAGCGCCTGCTTGCGACCGATACCATAATAACCCGCTTGGGTGACGACGATATCCAGAACTTTCTCAAACTGGTTGAAGTTAAACTCCTGCGGCACGATCCCCATGCTGAGCTTCGCTTCAGTCGGATGGGTATCCGTATCAAAGTCAAAAACCTGAACGCTCCCCTGCGTCTTATTCACTAAAGAGGTTACGATTCCCAAGGTTGTCGATTTACCCGCGCCATTGGGCCCTAAGAGCGCAAAGAAGTCCCCCTTCTTCACTTCTAGATCTATACCTTTCAGTGCCTGAAAGCCGTTGTCATACGTCTTGCGCAGATTACTAATCCGCAGTGCGACATCCATAGGGTGAATCCTTCTGCTAACTTCTCGTTGAGATGGGGCCAAAAGCGGCGTAAATCAAGGTAAACTAGCCCCAATTTCCATTCTACCTGTTTCAGGAGCGCTTAGGGTGACCAGTTTTCATCAGTTCCACCTAAATCTACTCAAACTCGGCTACAACAACCTGATTAAGCAACCGCCGTTTAGTCGGTCTGAGGATGACTACTCTGCTGAAGCTGACGAGTTGCTTGCGCTGTTCCAAGAGACTATTACCCTCTACCAAGAGCATGCAGCCGAAGCTTTTGATCTGGGCCAGGTATTGATGACACGCCTGGTACGCAACTATCCACAACTGACACAGCTACTCGCGCGCGATCTTCTTTGGCTTTTTGGCGGTGATTGTATTCACTACCTAGCTGATGAGGAGATCAGTGATTTTCAGGCACTGGATGAGGCGCGCTACATTAAAGAGGCACAGAATGAAGCCTACGATTATCTTGAGTTGCGTAACGTAATGATTGGCGAAGTCCAAAACCCGCAGACGCATTGAAACCAGAGCGGACTGCCGCTTTGTTCAAATTTAAGTAGGTGAAACAGAGCTCTCGGAGTGAGAGAGAATGGAGCGGGATATCGGGCTCGAACCGACGACCTATACCTTGGCAAGGTATCGCTCTACCAACTGAGCTAATCCCGCTTAATGGCGTCCCATAGGGGGTTCGAACCCCTGTTACCGCCGTGAAAGGGCGGTGTCCTAGGCCACTAGACGAATGGGACGCAGCCTACGCGCTTTTAACACTCCCACATTGACCAAGAGTGCTGCGAATTTGGAGCGGGATATCGGGCTCGAACCGACGACCTATACCTTGGCAAGGTATCGCTCTACCAACTGAGCTAATCCCGCAAATGGCGTCCCATAGGGGGTTCGAACCCCTGTTACCGCCGTGAAAGGGCGGTGTCCTAGGCCACTAGACGAATGGGACGTGACCTTCGCATTTCGCGTTCCTCGTTGAGGAGGCGCAGATAATACGGAGCCCCCCTTTAAGCGTCAAGACTCGCAGCTAACTTTTTTACAAATTTATCTGCCTTTTATGGGGTGTGGGCGACAACTGTCTGAAAACCCATAGTTTGACTATCCTTAGTGTAGGAAAAGCTAGGAGCGGAAAATGACGCCGACTCAAATAGGTCTGCTTGTACTGGGCGGGTTAGCGGTATTCATTGTTGCGGCAATGGTGATGCAGGGCATCGAAAACCAACGCCGACAAAAGCGCCTTCGCGTTTTAGCGCTCAAGGATCAGATACGTCGTGCCGACCACCTGTTTCATGCACTGCCGGCCGAATTACGCAGCGCAAACATGGACACACTGCTAATCAATTATCTCATTCAACATTGGCGCGAAATTGGTAGCCTAGATCGAGCAGCCGGAGCGCCTGCGCAGATCGAACGTCTAAACGAGCGGGCAAAACAGCTGAGCGAAGGGCCCGCAGCCGCAACAGGGCTGACCCTGTTTCCTGATCGGGATCTGGCGCGAGGCGCCCGCGCCATCATGCGCGAATTTGCTCAGTTTCTGACAGACCTAACCAAAACAGGTCGCTACTCGGTACAGCAGATCCAGCCGATAATGAACCAAGTAAAGATCGCTTATGCGCGCGCACGTCTGGATCTAGAGTTAATGGACGCTAAGCTTTTAGATCAAAATCGCGGCCCTGCTGTTGCTCTGCATCAGTACCGCTCCTGCATAAAAACTATCGAGAAACTCGGTAACTATGTCCGCATGGAGAACCAGCTTGCGCATGCAATGAATCTCTTGGAGCAGGCAGAGATCCGGGCAGAGCAGGCGCGCGAGCAGCAGCAACAGGCGCTTAACACTCCAGAGGAGCTCAAGCCTCTGCGCTCAGGTCCTGAGGATACATAGATAGCAACTCAGGCGGCACCGCCAAACCGGATTTGCAGATCCAAGTTATTCTTAGAGTAGGCATTGGCTAATGCCGTCTCACGACTGATCCTTCCTGCAGTAAATAGCTCAAACAGACTCGAATCAAAAGTGTGGGAGGCAGTATCAGAACTCTTCTCCATCGCTTCACGCAACCCTTTGTGCTCACCGTTGGCAATAAGTTCCGACATAAACGGGGTATTGATAAGAACTTCTGTAGCCGGAGCGAACTTCTGATCGACATCGCGTACCAAGCGCTGCGCCACTACCCCTTTGAGGTTTACCGAAAGGTCTGAATTGATACGCCTGAGTTCAGACTCATCGAAGAAGTTACAGACATGCTGAATCGCCTGAGGTGCTGAGGTCGAGTGTAAAGTAGCTAAAACCAAATGACCCGTTTCGGAGTAGCGAATAGCCTGCTCCATTGTATCGCGGTCGCGAATCTCACCAATCATAATCACGTCAGGCGCCTCACGCATGGCGTTCTTGAGGGCTTGCTCGTAGGAGTGTGTATCGATTCCAACCTCGCGCTGATTAACGATAGAGCGCTTGTTAGCGTGGGAGAACTCAATAGGGTCCTCTACAGTAAGGATGTGTCCAGTAATATTGGTATTGCGGTGGTCGAGCATAGCCGCCAGTGAAGTCGATTTACCCGAACCCGTACTACCCACTATTAGCACCAGACCAGTCTTCTCCATCACAAGTTTGTTCAGCACGGCCGGCAGACCGAGCTCTTCAATCGATGGGATCTGTTCGCGAATATAGCGGAATACTATGGCCAAATCGCCGCGTTGCCAGAGAATGTTCACACGAAAACGTCCGATACCATCGACCTCCTGAGCGAAGTTCATCTCTAGGTCGCGCCGAAGAACGGCCATCTCCTCATCACTAAGTAACTGCCTCACGACTTCAGCAGTTGCACCTTGCTCTAGACGGTTATCGCCAATGGGACGCATCACCCCATCAATTTTCAGCTGTACACAGGCACCCGTGGTGAAGAAGAGGTCGGATGCCTGCTTTGTCACCATGAGTTTTAGGTAGGGGTTTAGATCAATCATCGGTTCGTCCCGTTTGAACACAAAAAAGCCAAGCACTATGGGTCTATTCAGACTAGTAGCGCTTGGCCATTTTTTCCAAAACCGGGTCGAAAAGAGACTAGCCCGTCAGTCGGTTAGCCTGATAGTCGCTGATCGCTTGTTCGATCTCATCATGGGTGTTCATCACAAAGGGGCCATATTGAGCGATAGGCTCACCAATTGCTTTAGCCGCAACAATGAGTAGGCGCGCACCGCCCATACCAGCTTGCAGATCAACCTGATCACCACCATCAAGCTCAGCCGCTTCAGCGAGATTGAGGGGCTCATTCGGCAACCGAGCACCGCCCTCAAACAGGTAGACAAAACCGCTCAACTCAGCCGGTACCGGCAGGGTGTAACGGGTGTTGGGTTGCATCTGTATTTCTGCAAACAGCGGCTGACGGCTGATTCCGTTGACAGGGCCTACCTGGCTGCTGCCCCCAATATCCATTAATTGACCTGCAACGAGGCGAACATGAACCCCCTCAGCTGCATCAAATTCGGCAACCTCTTCAGGTTCAATGTTTTGATAGGCAGCGGGCTTCATCTTCTCCGCTGCGGGTAGGTTGATCCAGAGCTGGAAGCCGCTCATCAGCCCCTCCTCCTGCTCTGGCATCTCTTCGTGAATGACGCCACGACCGGCAGTCATCCACTGCACGCCACCGGAGCGCAGAATACCCTCATTACCCATATGATCACGGTGGCGCATACGCCCCTCGATCATGTAGGTGACGGTTTCGAACCCGCGGTGCGGATGCGCAGGAAAACCTGCAATGTAATCGTCCGGGTTGTCCGATGAGAAGTTATCGAGCATCAAGAATGGATCTATGCGCGCGAATTGCGAGGCACCAACACTACGCTTGATGCGCACGCCTGCCCCATCCATTGAGTCACGACCGGCAATGCGGCGTTTTATGCCTCGACTTCTCATCGAACTCTCCTGACTTAGTTAGGGCCGTTAGGCCAGCGCTGCGCGCGCTTTCTCGAGTGCTGCGTCTCGATGATCATCCATTGCAAGACCCTCGGCAACTACAAGCTGCTGGTTGTTAAGGCCCATGAAACTGAGCAGTTGCTTGACGTAGCTGATCTGCATATTAGAGCCCTCGTCACCATATACTCCGCCGCGGGTTGAGATCAGGTAGACAGGACGATCTTCGATCAACCCCTGCACACCCGTTTCAGTGTACTGGAAGGTCACGCCGGCACGCGCTAGGTGATCAAACCAAGACTTAAGTTGTGATGGCACGCTGAAGTTGTACATCGGCAGACCGATGACGATAACGTCAGCTGCTTTGACCTCAGCCAGAAGCTGATCAGCCAATTCCACAACAGCCTGCTGCTCTTGCGAACGATCAGCTTCTGGCGTATTCAGTGCTCCCATGCGGAATGCATCCAGATGTGGTACCGGATCTGCAGCCAAATCTCGCTCGATAACGCTCGAATCCGGATTTTCCTGTGTCCAACGGCTAATGAATGAGCCCGCCAACTGCGCTGACTGCCCCTGATCGCCAAACAGACTGCTTTTAACGTGAAGTAGTGTTTTCATGTGTATCTCCCGATGATTTTCATTTTATTTATTATTTGATCTACACTTTCGATAATAAATAGCTAAATATCGCTTAATTAGATCGAAAAAACTGATTATGAACATCACATTAGAACAGTGGCAGGCGCTCATAGCCGTGGTAGATCAGGGTGGTTACGCTCAGGGCGCGGAATCATTGCGCAAGAGTCAATCCACGCTGAGTTACGCAATACAGAAAATCGAGGATCAACTCGGTGTGACTCTTTTCAGGATGGAGGGACGTAAAGCAAAGCTCACAGATACCGGCGAGGTACTCGTCAGGCATGCTCGCGATCTTCTTAACCGCGCAGCACTCACCGAGGAGCTAGCGATTCAGTACGGCGAGGGAGCTGAGCCGTTAATTCGTCTTCAAGTTGAAGCGATCTTTCCTGAATCAGTGATATTCGAGGCTCTAAGAGAGTTTTCTCAAGCTCAACCGCAGACCAGGATAGAGCTTCGACAATCGGTGCTGAGCGGAACTGAGGAGGCGATACTCCAGCGCAGGGCTGATCTAGTTATTGGAGGTCGAGTTCCACCAGGTTATGCCGGTGAACTTCTCACTACAATAGAGTTCATCGCTGTGGCGGCACCTGACCATACACTCGTTCAAAGCGGCAACCAACTAGGCTTAGAAGACCTGCGACCCTATCGACAAATCGTTGTGAAAGACTCGGGACAACGCAATTTAGATGACGGTTGGCTGGGAGCCTATCAACGCTGGAGCGTTGATAGCATCGAACTCTCCATCAAAGCTGTAATCGAGGGATTAGGTTTCGCTTGGTTGCCAGAGCGCAAAGTGCAAGATCATATAGACTCTGGCCGCTTAGTAGAGCTACCTCTGATTGAGGGTGCACGTCGCAACGCTCAACTTCACTTGATACTGACGAATGGCGAATACACTAGTGCCGGTGTTATCGAGTTGGGTAAGCTGATTAAGCAAGTCGTAGCACAACAGTGCCCACACCAGCGCTGATCATCAAACAGACCCAGAAACCGAGCGTTCAGCCTGTAAACGGAAGCCATTGGCTTCCATTTTCCATTTTGGCAATAACTCGTCGAGCCCAGCACGAATCAAAAACTCTCTATCCAGCTTCGCATTGATACGCACATCGACACGAGCTTCGAGTGGCGGCAGCAGAGCATCAGCGGCGTGCGCGATTGCCATCGGTGTTAGGCCGTTTTGAAAATAATCACCGGGACGATGGTGATAAAGCACCGCATCAACCACCATCGGTGGAAGGTTCCACTGGGTTAGCAGGTTGGCACCCAGTTGAGCGTGAGTCACTCCGAAAGCCTTCATCTCTACCAAATCGAGCGACTGCTGATGCTTGGCAGCGTAGCCAAAGATCTTGGTGTACGCCTCGCCCTGCTCTGTCGCCAGCATCACCATCCCAATATCTAATAACAGTCCCGCGAGGAATGCCTGATCGCGTACTAGAGGATCTTTGGTGGCAACCTTAGCCAACGTCTGAGCTAGCCGAGCAACCATCAGTGAACGCGCCTGTAGGGCCTCGAGGGAGAAGAGCCCCCAGCCCTTCGCCTCTTTATAGTGACGCCCAAAATGACCGGCGAGCGCCAGTCCGCGGAGGGTTCGTGTCCCAATCAGTGTCACAGCTTGCTGGATATTGCTGACCGGGTTGCGCAGTCCAAAATAGCTAGAGTTCACAATTCGCAGTAGCCGCGCTGTCAACGCAGGATCTTTCGCAACAACATTTGAGATGTGTTCTGAGGTTGTGCGCTCTGAGTTTAATTGTCGGGTCAACTCATGGAAGATCGAAGGTGGCGATGGGAGCTGCTTGAAGGCCGCCATAGAACGGCGCACTTTCTCGTGTGACAGCATCCTGTTGGAGGCGATAGCCTGATCGACCAGCGCGACTGTCTCCTCGAAGGAGTTTGAATTTAGACAGACGCGATGCACCACATCCAGCGCCTTTACTAAGTAGTTTGAGGAGAGAACAGGCGTAAAAAGTACACGCACGCAATGGGGGGCAGCCTGCATTACCTGACGCAAATACCCAACTTCGCGGTCCGGCGTCGCAGGAGCCGCCACGACAATCGCATCGTAGCGACGAGACGCAAGCATCTGCAGACCTGCCTGCAAGTTATCGAAACGCTCTATATCCCAATTACACCCGGCGCGTTTCATATCCTCCGTCCAGTGCATAAAGCTACCGGACGGGTCGCAAAAAAGTACCCTAGATCGAGCCTGAGTGTTTTCACCCATCGCTGAACTCTCCAAACTGTCGCTAGCAGCCAGTCGCGCTTCGTCTTTTCGCGGTGGCGAGCGGAGCGCTTTGACTAGAAATTGATAACTAAAGGCTAGCAGTTTTGAGAGCGGCTTCCCGGTATATTAATTCAACTCATGCAGGAGCGATCTACAGTTGCGACATTCGCGACTGTTGATCAGAAATTTTCGATTGACCCCGCGCCCTCGCGCACGACACGGACCTCTTCATCGGTTAGGTCGACAACCGTGGTCGCCTCCATTCCACAGTAGCCACCATCGATAATGAGATCGACCTGAGACTGCAGAAGATCACGAATATCATAAGGGTCGGTGAGAGGCAGGTCGTCCCCGGGAAGAATCAAAGAAGTACTCATAATCGGCTCACCGAGCTCCTCGGCAAGTGCCAGCGCGATTGCATTGTCAGGAATCCGAATACCAATAGTACGCCGTTTAGGGTGCATCAAGCGTCGCGGCACCTCGGTCGTGCCATTGAGAATGTACGTGTATGCGCCCGGTGTGTGTGCCTTAATAAAACGAAATACTGAGTTACCCACCTTGGCGTAAGTACCAATTTCTGACAAATCTCGGCACACCAACGTAAAGTTATGTTTGTCATCCAACTGTCTAATGCTCTGAATACGCTCCATCGCCTTCTTATCACCCAGGTGACAGCCAAGCGCATAAGCCGAATCCGTTGGATAGACAACAACCCCACCTTTATGGATGATCTCAACAGCCTGGTGAATAAGTCGTTTTTGCGGGTTTTCAGGGTGAATCTGAAAGAATTGGCTCACTAGGCCTCCTTAGGCACTGGCCGCAAGCAACCGCTCTGAGATCAGGCGCTCTGCTTTAAATTCAGGGTAGCGCCCAAGAGAAGTCCAGCGCTGGTCCGGGGAGTGGAAATCACTGCCTGCGGAAACATAACACTGGCGCTGCTGCGCCAGCTTGATTAATTCGTGCTGATGACCCGGTGTAACTCCTGGAAAGCTCACCTCTAAGCCGATTGCACCGGCCTCTAACAGATCAGTCATCAACTCACGGATCTTAGTAAAGGTGAAGTTGTATTTCGTAGGGTGCGCCAGCACAACCATACCGCCAGCGTTGGTAATCAGTTTGATAGCTTCACTATAGCTAGGCCAGGTCGCTTTCACATCGCCAATCGTGCCCTGTCCGAGATAGGCGTCAAACGCCTCTTGCATCGAGCCTACCTTACCCAACTGCATCAACACTTTGGCGAAGTGTGGCCGACCAATCTGTGTATCACCCGCCTGCTCCCGAGCGAGCTCATACAGATTAGATCCTAAGCCGCGTTTCTCGAGTTTCTGCGCGATTACTCGGGCCCGATCATCTCGAAGTGTCATCAAGTTTTGCATGTAGGCCTCAAAGGCAGGGGCCTGCGCATCGAAGTTAAGGCCCACCAAATGAATAACACGCCCGCGCCAATCAGCCGTTAATTCAACACCATTAACAAATCGCATACCCTGAGACTCTGCAGCGACTCGCGCCTCGTCCAAGCCATCCAGCGTATCATGATCAGTCAGCGCAATGAGCTCAACACCGGCAGCCGCTGCACGCTGCATCACCTCCGCCGGTGGCAATGCACCGTCTGAGGCACTGCTGTGCATGTGCAGATCAAAATGCGGCCCGGCGTTCATCTCGGTTTCACTCTGTTGTAACAAACTCTTATACTCTCCCAACTGTCATGGCCTTACTCTGTTAGCCTGAGTCCGGGCCGATAAACAGCAACACTGGATATCTATAATGAAAATATTACTCGATTTTTTACCGGTTATCGTCTTTTTCGCGGTTTATAAATACACCGGCGATATTTTGATCGCCACTGCTGTGCTGATTCCAGCCACGCTGCTGCAGATGCTTTACACCTGGAGAGTGCAGAAAAAAATCGAAACCATGCAGCTCGTTACCTTAGCACTCGTCGTGTTACTCGGTGGCGCCACGCTACTGTTCCAAGACAAAGCGTTCATACAGTGGAAACCGACCGTTGTTAACTGGTTGTTTGCCGCTGGCTTCTTGGGGACCCAGTTTATCGGCAAGAAGACCGTGGTGGAGCGTTTGATGGGCTCGAGCATCGAACTACCTCAGCAGATCTGGCGACGCTTGAATCTAATCTGGGTGGTGTTCTTTATTGCACTGGGTATCGTTAACCTCTACGTCGCTTATAGTTTCAGCGAGGAGACCTGGGTCAACTTCAAGCTATTTGGCATGCTGGGTCTCACCTTTGTATTTATCATCGCGCAGGGTGTATACATCTCGCGCCACGCAAAAGAGCCGGAACAGGAGGCTGGAAACTGATGTACTACGCCATAATCTCTGAGGATATTCCCAACTCTCTGGAGCGTCGCATGAGCGTGCGTCCGGCGCACGTTGATCGTTTGAAAACACTGGCTGACGAAGGACGTCTTATGATCGCCGGTCCACACCCAGCTATTGATAGCGAAGACCCGGCAGATGCAGGCTTCAGTGGTAGCCTTGTGGTAGCCGAATTCGCCTCTTTAGAAGCGGCTCAAGCCTGGGCTGATGCAGATCCCTACGTAGAAGCGGGTGTTTATCAAAGCGTAAAAGTAAAGCCGTTTAAAAAAGTTTTGCCTTAGACTACAAAAAATTCTGATTTAGGCTATTGTTTAACTTAGATTAAGGAATAACAGTGTCTAATAGGCTGCACCAGTTTGTATCCTTGGTCCTTACTCAATACAAAAGGAACTTATAGTATGAAAAAGATTGCTCTCGCAGCTAGCCTTGCCCTGATGGTCGGCTCTACTGCAGCGATGGCTCATGGCGACAAGCCAGGCTACGCGACTCACGCCACTGATGGTTACGTGATCACAAATGGCTCTGGCGATTGCTGGAAAACACCAAACTGGACTGCCGACTACGTAGCACCAGAGTGTGGTGGTGAAGCTGAAATGGCTGCTGAACCAGCACCTAAGTACATGACCGAAGACATGACCAAAACTTACGCACTGTACTTTGACTTCGACAGCACTGTTGTCGGTCGTACTAGCAACATCGTTGACTACATCAACTCACAGCAGACACTGAACTCTGTAGAGCTGACTGGCCACGCTGACCCACTGGGTGATGCAGGCTACAACTTTGCACTGTCACAGCGTCGCGCCGATGCGGTTGCAGCGAAGCTGGTTGAAGGTGGTGTTGCCGCTGACAAGATCGTTACTCGCGCTATGGGTGAGAACGCTCCAGTTGCTAACTGTACTGGTTCAGGTGCACAGCTGATTGCATGTCTGCGCCCAGACCGTCGTGTAGACGTCACTGTAAACAGCACCGTAGGCAAGATCGTATACGAGTAAGCCGAAACGCTGTTACGAAGAAGCCGGCTAATGCCGGCTTTTTTATTTGAGTATACAACAGAGATTTTCCGTTAGAGGTTGTCGACTATGCACTATCTAATCAGCCTTATCTTCGCTCTCTCGACAAGTTT